>UMGJ01043160.1_pt1 | contig 12760 bp, 9 predicted proteins | sample 1965221 | NCBI WGS metagenome assembly UMGJ01 (sample SAMEA4836067, study PRJEB28245) | human gut metagenome | biome: gut microbiome; material: fecal sample | place: Denmark | collected 2008
ACGAAGATCATACGCTCCGTATCTTTGCAAACAGAGATGAGATCAATAAGATTAATCTGGTAAAAGGTACACTTGCAGAAAAGAAAAATGAGCTGGTGGTAGAACGCCAGTTTGCAGAGAAGAATAATATATCATTAGGTGATGTGCTTACATTTGGCGGACGGGAATTTACCATTACCGGAATCGGGACAACACCGGATTATGATAACGTATTAAAATCTCTGGGAGATACCGGATGCGACTGCCTGCATTTTGGTACAGGATTTGTTGCAGCTGACGTATACGATACACTTCGTGCAGAAGAAAAAAGTATAAAGTCAGAGGAATATTATTATGCATACCGGTTAAATGGTGCTATGACGGACGATGAATTAAAAGACCGTTTGGAGGATCTGGAGTTCTCATCAGGAGATGTAGAGGATCCATTTTTCCAAGAATACTGGAATCGTACGATGGGACAGAAGGACGATCTGACCGATGGTATTCAGGAGCTGTTAGATGGAGTAAAAGAGTTAAAGGACGGACTTGCTGAACTGACCGATCATAATTTAGAGTTAACAGATGCATCGGGAGAAATCTTTGAGGCTTATCTGAAGGAGGCAAATAAGACCTTAAAGAATTATGGTGTAGAAGAACTGACAAAGGATAATTTTGAGACTGTTCTGCAGACTGAGATTGATGGTGCAGACAATGCAATTCTGCGTTTCTCTTATAAAGATCTGTTGTCACAGTTAAAGGAGCTTAAGGCATTTGACGATGGAATTATAGAATATACAGACGGAACAAAAGAAGCTGAAGATGGTTCCAATGAACTGCTGGATGGTATTCAGGAGTTAAAGGATGAGACAGATGATATGATCGATGACATCTTCTCAGAGGATGCACAGAACCTTATGACTTTTGTAAAGGCAGGGGATAATGCGAGAATTCAGGCGGCTTCCGGTGATCAGGAATTATACCGGAGCGTTGGTACGATCGCAGGTGCGATCCTGTTGATACTGATCTCTTATGTATTATCAGTGTTCGTTGTACATTCGATCGATCAGGAAAGTGCCGTTATCGGTGCGTTATATGCACTTGGGGTAAAGAGAAAGAATCTGATGGCACATTATGTAACACTTCCGACTGTGATCACATTTGTTTCAGGTCTGATCGGAACACTGCTTGGATATTCAAGCCTTGGTGTGCCGATCCAGATGCAGGACTGCTACAACTATTATTCCCTTCCGGATCTGGATGTTATCTATATGCCATATCTGTTCATTTATGGAATCGTGGTTCCACCGGTTATTTCTATAATCGTTAATTCACTGGTTATCCGAAAGAGACTGTCGAAGCCGGTTCTTACAATGATCAGGAATGAGCAGAAGGTTGGTAAGGGCAAGAATATAAAGCTTGGAAATATGAGCTTCATGAATCTGTTCAAGATCCGCCAGATGCTTCGTGAGAGCCGTACCGGATTTACGGTAGTATTTGGAATGTTTGTAAGTCTTCTGCTGGCGATGATGTCACTGGAGATATATACTTACTGTGCGAATGTAAATCGTGATTATGTAAATGATACAAAGTATGAGTATATGTATACCTACAAATATCCGACAGAGGAAGTTCCGGAAGGTGGATATGAGGCATATGCAAAGACACTGAAAAAGAAAATTTACGGTTACAACTTTGACATAACAGTTATGGGACTGACAGAGAATAATCCGTTCTTTGATGTGGATCTGTCAGATTCATCCAGTAAGGTTGCGATCAGTTCTTCGATCGCTTACAAATACGGTCTGGATGTTGGTGATATTCTGACACTAAAGGATGATGAAGCAGATAAGATCTATGCATTTGAGATCGCATCTGTTGCGCAGTATGCTCCATCCTTTATGGTATTTATGCCATATGACAAGGCGCTTGAGTTATTCGACGAACCGGAGAATTATTTCAATGTTGTATTTTCCGACCATGCACTCGATGTCGAGACCGGAAGATTATATGCAACAACGACAAAGACCGATGTGAAGAAGGCTGCCGGTATCTTCTCGGATATAATGCAGGGAATGATCCTTACGATCGGAGGAGTATCTGTTCTGATCTTCATTGTTGTTATGTATCTGATGATGAAGGTTATGATAGATCGGTCTTCTTTCAACATTGCGTTGATTAAGATCTTCGGATACCGGAATAAGGAAGTGAAGAAGATGTATCTGGATGGTAATTTCTATATCATAACGATAGGCGCATTGATTTCGATTCCGCTGACCAAATGGATCATGGATGTGGCTTATGAGCCTGCCTTTGTTCCGAATATTGCCTGCGGTATCGACAAGTCCTTCCCATTCTGGATGTACCTTGCCATCTTCGCAGGTATCCTGATCCTGTACTTCATCATCAACCATCTGCTGATCCGCAGAATCCGCAAGATGGTGCCTGCTGAAGTGCTGAAGAACAGAGAGTAACAGGCATTTCCGGTTCTTTATTGAACGCCTTTGTTACTTCCACATAATAAAACCCCTGCATGAGACGCACTCGTTTTTCTATTTGAAACACATGCCTGATTTGCATCTGCTCCGTGCTAACTCGCTCTTCGAGCTCAAACAAGCACCCGCAGACGCTGGCAATGTGTTTCGCATAACGAAAAACTTCGCGAGTGTCTCATGCAGGGGTTTTGTTTTGTGGAAGTAATGCCAGTTACGAGGTAAGAACCGGAAATGCTTGTTGCGTTCATATAATTAAGATGTTACAGCAGATATAAGATAAGAGCAAAAAGGCGGTTGTGTTGAAAAGACAGGTTGTGGTAAACTGGCATTGTAGGCAGGTGGACCAGGTATAGCATAAAGAGAGTCTCAGGATGGAAGTGAGATATGGCACATGCCTGCGGATAGTATATATCAGGAGGATATTGCATGTTATTAATAAAGAACGGTAGGGTCGTTGATCCTGTGACAAATACAGATCGGAAGCTGGATGTGCTGGTTGATGGTGCGGTGATCACAGAAGTGGAACAGCAGATAGATCTGGAAGTATGCAGGGAAAAGTATGGTACAGGTGATGTTCGCGTGATCGATGCGGAAGGTCTGGTGGTTGCACCGGGGCTGGTCGATACCCATGTACATTTCAGAGATCCGGGCTTTACTTATAAAGAGGACATCGAGACCGGAGCAGAGGCTGCCGCTTATGGCGGATTTACGACGGTTATCTGTATGGCAAATACGAAGCCGGCAGTTGATAATGTAGAGACACTTGAGTATATTCAGAGAAAAGGGGAAACGACCGGGATCCATGTGATCCAGACGGCGACCGTTACAAAGGATCTGAAGGGAAAAGAACTTGTGGATATGGAACTGCTGGCAGAACATGGTGCTGCCGGATTTACAGATGATGGTATCCCGATCATGGATGAAGAAGTCTTAACGGAGGCAATGCTTCGTGCGAAAGCGCTTGATCTGCCGATCAGTCTGCATGAAGAAGATCCTGCATTTGTAAAAGGTGCAGGTGTGAATATGGGAGCAGTATCCGAGCAGCTTGGCTATGGTGGGGCTTCCAGAACAGCAGAGGATGTCATGGTCGCAAGAGACTGTATCCTTGCCCTTCATACAGGAGCATCTGTCTGTATTCAGCATATCAGTTCCGGAAATTCCGTTGAGTTAGTAAGACTTGCAAAGAAGCTTGGTGCGGATGTTCATGCAGAAGCAACACCACATCATTTTACACTGACAGAGGATGCAGTTTTGACCTATGGAACAATGGCAAGAATGAACCCACCGGTCAGAGAAGAAGCGGACCGGTTGAAGATCATTGAAGGTATTCAGGACGGCACGATCGATATGATCGTAACCGATCATGCACCGCACAGTGCAGAAGAAAAGGCACGTCCGATGGCACAGGCACCGAGTGGGATCACAGGCCTTGAGACATCACTGGCACTGGGAATCCGTTCACTGGTACAGCCGGGCTACATCACACTTATGAAGCTTATGGAGCTGATGAGTAAGAACCCGATGGAGTTCTACCGGATGACACCGGGCAGCATCCAGGCGGGAGCGCCGGCTGATATTGTGATATTTGGAGAAAATGAAGAATGGACCGTTGAACATTTCCATTCCAAAGCCTCAAATTCACCGTTTTTTGGTTGGACACTTCCGGGAAAGCTTCATTACACGATCTGCAACGGTAAGATCGTAGCAGAGAACTAGAATACAGGGGATACGGGTACATACAGGGAATCATACATTTTTTTGTACAGGAGGAAGAAATGGCAAAAGAATTAAGATGGGCAGTACTTGGTACAGGTGTAATTGCAAATGAAATGGCACAGGCACTGGAACAGATGGGTAAATCCTTATATGCGGTAGGGAACCGTACCCATGAGAAGGCAGTTGCATTTGCGGAGAAATATCATGTAACAAAGGTATATGATGATTTTCATGAGATGTTTACAGATCCGGAGATCGACATTATCTATATTACAACGCCGCATAATACCCACATTGAATTCCTGAGACAGGCACTTGCAAACGGCAAGCATGTATTGTGTGAGAAGTCGATCACGCTGAACAGTGATGAATTAAATGAGGCATTGCAGATCGCAGAGGAGCATCATGTGATACTGGCGGAAGCCATGACGATCTGGCATATGCCATTATATAAGAAATTATGGGAGATCGTATCATCCGGTGAACTCGGAAAGGTTCAGATGATACAGTTGAATTTCGGAAGCTATAAAGAATATGATATGAATAATCGTTTCTTTAACATCAATCTTGCTGGTGGTGCATTGCTTGATATCGGAGTATATGCACTCAGTCTGATGCGTAGCTTCATGGCAGAGACACCGGATCAGGTGATGAGTCAGGTGCGGTTCGCCCCGACAGGGACGGATGAGCAGGCAAGCATCATCCTGATGAATAAAGAACAGCAGATGGCAGCTATTACGTTGTCCATGCATTCAAAGCAGCCAAAGCGTGCAATGATCAGTTGTGAAAAAGGGTATATCGAGATCATGGAATATCCAAGAGCTGATAAAGCGATTATCGTAGATGCTGCAAGCGGAGCAGTTACACCGGTAGAAGCCGGTGAAACAAAGCGTGCGCTTGAATATGAGATGCGGGATATGGAAGAAGCGGTACAGTCCGGAGATGTAAGCCGGATGCAGATGCCTTTTACCAGAGATGTCATGAACATCATGACAGACCTTCGAAAAAACTGGGGCTTAGTCTATCCGGAAGAATCAGGAAAGACGGAGTAGATCCCATTTTGATGAGGTTCCGGTCTTTCGGAAGATATTCTGTAAGTGCTTCTGGACCGTGTTCTCACTGATCCCGAGAGTGGCTGCAATCTCATCGTTATTTGCAAATGAAAAGATCAGAGACAGGATCTCTGTCTCTCGTGGAGTAAGGTCATAGCCTTTTGCAAGTGCCGGGATACGGTTTGCAAGAGCGGTATGGCCTTTCTCTTTTTCCGGATATAGGATCTGTTCATAGGTTACGTTGATATGTTTGCCAAGAGAACGGAAGAAGAACATATCATCGTCTGTAAAATCCCCATCGATCTTGGTCCGAAACAGCGTCAGGATACCGGAGAATTCTCCACTGCAGATCATGCTGTACTGTAAGGAATCGTAGACATGGAATTTCTGATAACAGTGCTGATAGAGAGAAGAGTTCAGACGGACATCATCATTTACCAGATCGCTTTCTCTTACAAGCTGGGATTCCCGTACATTGTTGATCCAGAGCAGATGATCCTCACTCATATGATCGATGTAGAGCAGTTCTGCTTCATAGAAATAATCAGGAAAGCAGACCGGAGTCGGTACGATCTCAGTTCGGTTTTCCGGATTGACGGAGATAATGCTCGCATAAGTAAATGGGATCAGCAGGCGAAGCCTTGGGAGAAATTCATCTCTCAGTGCTTCATAGGATTTACATTGGTACAGCGTATATACGATATCGTTATAGATCAGAAAGTTGTTCTTTTCCATTGTGGGTCTCCTTCGCGTGAAATGATGTTGATTTTCAGGCAGATGCCAAGACTGCTTCATTTGCGTAGCAAGCCATCCGGTTGAAAGTTATATAAATACAATTATATATTGCAAAATACTTGTTTTCAAGTATATACTACTGAAAATGATTAGCATTTACCTCAAATTAATAATTGAAAAACAGTAGGAAATTGAGATAAGCTATAAAATGAAAAAGAGATCAGAGAAAGGAAGCGTTGCGGATGAAGGATAAAAAATATGTTATAACAATTACGAGACAGTTCGGAAGTCTTGGAAGACCAATCGCAAAACTGATGGCAGAACAACTGGGAATAGAGTATTACGACAGAGATATCGTGGATCAGGCAGCCAAGCAGTTGAAGCTTCCCGCTTCTGTTGTAGACGAAGAAGAAGAAAGTGCAAAGAAGATCTTCAAGAATCCGTTTTCCAGGATGGTACTTCCGCTTGGCGGTGGCACGAACAGTACACAGGATGATATTTTCGATGCACAGCAGAATATCATACGATTTCTTGCAGAGAAAAGCTCATGTGTGATCGTTGGACGCTGCTCTGACTTTATCTTAAGTGAGATGGACAATGTGATGAATATATTCATCTATGCTCCGTACCCGGATCGTGTTGAGAATTGTGTGAATTCGATGGGACTGGAAATCGATGAAGCCCGTAAGATGATCGTAGCCGTTGATGAGGCGCGTGATTCCTATCACATGAATTATGCCGGATATAAGCCGGGAGACATCAATCATTGCGATATCCTGATCAACAGCAGTCTGCTCGGTGTAGAAGGTACTGCAAAGTATCTGGCAGAACTGGTACGTGATAAGTTTATCAGTGATTAATAAGGATTGGATGTAATTAAAATTAAGTAGAAACTTATCATATATAATAATTGTAAATAAGTAAATGGAATTGTAAACTAAAAGCAGTTGATACGAAGGCGTATCTGTAATGTCATACGGCATTGCGGATACGCCTTTTTCGTTTTACAGGAAAAAATACAAGACAGAAAGGAAGAATGGTTATGACACATGGCTTAGTGGCACTGTTAATAGTGCTGATCGTAATTGTCGGTTCGATACTGACACATCGCTGCGAAGAATTTATGATCGGGGGTTCTCTGGTCGGCGCGGCATTATTATTTAAAGGTTCATTTCTGACACAATGGTGTACGATGCTTCAGGAGACGATTTCGGAAAATGTCTGGATCGTTGTGGTATGCGGATTGTTCGGCAGCCTGATCGCCTTACTTCAGACAGCAAAGGGAAATTATGGTTTTTCTAAGCTGGTTTCCAAATTATGTAATTCAGAGCGAAAGACATTACTTACCACATTTATACTTGGTATATTGATCTTTGTAGATGATTATCTGAACGTTTTATCGATCGGTGCCTGTATGAAGGGTGTTTATGATAAACGTAAGATACCGAGAGAGACACTGGCGTTCATGCTGGATTCCACAGGTGCTCCGGTCTGTGTACTTCTTCCGTTTTCAACATGGGCAGTTTTCTATGCAAGCCTGTTTATTGATCAGCCGAGTGTGCAGGCATACGGATTCACCTCCGGTATGAAAGCGTACTTAAGTGCCATTCCATTCTGTTTTTATCCAATCATTATATTATTGATCGTATTTTTATTCTGTATGGGAATCATGCCAAAGCTTGGTGGTATGAAGAAAGCATATAAGCGTGTAGAGGAGACCGGAAAGGTCTACAGTGATGCCAGCAGAAAGTACAATCATGAAGACCGTGCAGGTTATGAAGAAGACGGAAATATCTGGGATTTCGTTATTCCGATGGCAGTCCTTGTAGCGATCGCCATTATCACAGGTGATCTTCTTCTGGCAGTTGTACTTGCAATCGCATGTTGTATGCTGATGTATCTTCCAAGAAAGATTATAGCTGCAAATGAGATCTTTGGTGTGATTGTAAAGGGATTTGCGGATATGCTTCCAACCCTTACCTTACTGGTACTTGCGTTCTTATTGCAGAAGGTAACAGAACAGCTTAACATGACAGATTATATAATCGATCTTGCACAGCCATTATTAACAGGCTCTCTGTTCCCGATGATCACATTTATCCTTGTTGCGGCGCTTTGTTTTGCAACCGGATCCTTCTGGGGCATGAGTGCAGTCGTTGCACCGATCGTATTCCCGCTTGGCGCAGCAATCTCCGCAAACCCGGTTCTGATCATGGCAGCAATTATCTCCGGTGGTGCATTTGGAAGCCATGCATGCTTCTACTGTGATGCAACGCTTCTGTCATCGAACAGTGCAGGTATTGATAATATGGAACATGCAGTATCCCAGCTTCCATATGTTATGATCGCAGCTATGTTGTCGATCGTTGGTTTCCTGATCTGTGGATTTATAGTTTAGAGTAAAAGGGGGCATGTGATATGGCAGAATATATTATAAAGAGCCGGGCAGTATTTGATGGTCGGGCGGATAGCTGTAAGCCGCTTGCTGTCTGGATCAAAGATGACAGGATAAAGAAGCTCCTGCCATATGATGAGACAAATGCCGTTCCGGCGGATGTTCCGATATACGATATGGGTGACAAGCTTGTCATGCCATCCTTTATCGATGCACATACCCATATATTTACCGGAGCGGTAGCCGCAAGTGAATATGTATGCAACACGTTGGATGCCTGCCATTCGGAACAGGAATGTGTGGAGCAGATGGCAGCATATGTAAAGGCGCATCCCGGACAGAAGCGAATCCGCGGAACTGGATGGTTTATCGGGAACTGGACGGAGGATCGTATGCCGGACAAACGAAGTCTGGATGCATATTTCCCGAATACTCCAGTATATCTGGAATGTGCGGATGCACACAGCATGTGGCTGAATTCAGCAGCACTTGCTGAAGCCGGGATCAGACCGAATCCGAGTCTTGCAAATGGCATGATCGAGACTTACCCGGATGGAGAGCTTACCGGAATGTTGATCGAACCGGAAGCCTATGCGCCCGCCATGGAAAAGTTCATGGATTTTACGGATGAAGAAATGACAGAAATACACAGACATTTCAAACAGGTACTTGCGGAGAACGGAGTTGCAGGCTTAAGTGAGATGTTTGCAGAAGATTATACAGAAGAGACTTATAAGAAATATGAATTGCTGAAAAAGCTGGATGATGAAGAAGGGCTGTATGCAAATGTATATGTCTACACGAAGTTATTTGGCTATACCTCATTTGAAAAGTTCTTTGAGATGAAGGAAAAACTGGATTCCAGACATTTTCAGATCACCGGTTTAAAGGGGTTTATTGATGGGGTGACGGAGACTTATACCGGACTGCTCTTAGAGCCATATACAGACCGCCCGGATACCTGTGGGGAGAAACTTCCGCTCTGGCCGAGAGCGAAGATGCAGGAGGAGATCACTGCGGCAAATGAGGCAGGCATACAGGTCAGACTTCATTGTATCGCAGATGGTTCTGTGCGCATGGCGCTTGATATGTACGAGGAAGCGGAAAAAAGAACCGGAAGAAAGGATCTCAGAAATACGATCGAGCATATCGAAAATATTCATCCCGATGATATCAGGAGATTCAAGGAACTGGATGTTGTAGCATCGATGCAGCCATATCATCTGATCCTGTCCAATAATGACAAGATCGTGCGGCTTGGAAAGAAGCGGTGCAGATATGAATGGCCGATGAAAAGTATCACGAATACAGGAGCGGCATTTGCAGTCGGAACGGATTATCCGGTTGTGGGATTAGATCCATTTCAGACAATCTATGCGGCAGTGACCAGAAAGGATGCAGATGGAAGAATATCCGGTCAGAATCCGTGGGAGGTCATTGATATGGCGACAGTCTTAAAAGGATATACCTACGGAGCTGCTTACGTCTATCAGGCAGAAGACCGAACCGGTTCGATCGAAGAAGGCAAATGTGCAAACCTCATCGTGCTGGATCGGAATCTGTTTACGATCGATTCTGAGAAGATACCGGATACCAAAGTGGTATGGAATATATTTGAGGGACAGACGATATATGACAGACTGAATAATCTGGCAGGTGCGAGTGGAATATAAGCCGTTGAAAACAGACAACCGGTGGAAGATAGATTTGGCAGATGTAAGTAGAAGGTAAGCCGGAAATCAATGGCAGAAAATATAGGATAAAGAAATAAGATGTTCTGATAACAGTATATAGATATTTTGATAACAGGAGGATATGAGTATGAGAAAGGTAAAGGTAGCGGCTACCCAGATGAGCTGTAGCTGGAATAGAGAAGAAGTGTTAGACAAGGCAGAGAAGCTGGTTCGAAAGGCAGCAGCAGAAGGTGCAAATATTATCTTGTTACAGGAATTATTTGAAACTCCGTATTTCTGTCAGAAGCAGAAATTTGAATATTTTGATCTGGCAAAGCCACTTTCAGGAAATGCAGCAGTAAAACGATTTACCGAGGTTGCAAAAGAGCTTCAGGTTGTTCTGCCGATCAGCTTTTATGAAAAGGCAGGAAATACAGCATTTAATACAATAGCGATCATTGATGCAGATGGAACGATCCTTGGAACATATCGTAAGACCCATATCCCGGATGGACTTCCATATGCGGAGAAGTTTTATTTTACACCGGGAGATACCGGATTTAAGGTATGGAAGACAAAATATGCAGATATCGGCGTTGGCATCTGCTGGGATCAGTGGTTTCCGGAGGCTGCCAGAAGCATGGCACTTCTTGGCGCAGAGCTGTTATTCTATCCGACTGCGATCGGAAGCGAGCCTACATTAAATGTTGATTCCAAGTCACACTGGCAGCATGCGATGCAGGGACATGCAGCAGCCAATATTATGCCGGTGATCGCATCGAACCGTATCGGAACCGAGACGGACGATGAATCTTCAATGACATTTTACGGTTCTTCCTTTATCTCAGATCAGACCGGAACGATCGTGGAGGAGGCAGACCGTGAGACAGAATCTGTGCTTGTCCATGAATTTGATCTGGATGCGATCGCACAGATGCGTAGAGAATGGGGTGTGTTCCGTGACCGCAGACCGGAGATGTACGGAACGCTGATGCATCATTAATATGACTTTTATAGGATAGCCGTTATTTATGAATAGCTGATATTCACAAATGACAAATGATCATAAAAGCAAAAATATTTCAATGATATTTTATGTATAAGATCACGCACACAAGTTCAAGAATGAAGATTGCAGGAAGCCCAATGTAGAATTTGGGCTTCCTGATTTTATGTCGGAATAACAGCATACCAAGAACGGCACCAAAGATTCCGAATACTCCGGCAAGGATCAGGTGGGCTTCCGGGATGCGCCATTTGTGATGGATAGCTTTCCATTTGTCGATGCCATACAGGAAAAACACGATCAGATTGATCAGGATATATATACTTAAGAATAAATGATCTTTTATCAGTTCAAATAACATATGTGGTTATACTCCTTTCATCCGTACAGACTGTTTTCACAGAGAAGAAGTTCGTTCCTTCGCAGTTTCCAGTCAAGCAGATTTTCATTATATGCATTTTAAGATGATTTTTGTGGATTGTCTATATTTATATTCTTGAAGCCTGTTTGATACGGGCTTATAATGATGCATAAAATAAGAAAGAAGGACGAAAGATGAATATACAGATCAGAGAATATAAAGATTCAGACATACAGGAGATGAACCGCATCTGGAACCGTGTGGTAGATGATGGAGTTGCTTTTCCACAGGAGGATGACCTGACAGAGGAGACAGGCAGGGGATTCTTTGCAGGACAGACCTATACCGCGGTGGCAGAGGATACAGACACAGGAAAGGTGCTCGGACTTTATATCCTGCATCCAAATAATGTCGGACGCTGCGGTCATATCTGCAATGCCAGCTATGCGGTAGATGCGGATGTAAGAGGACTTCATATCGGAGAGAAGTTGGTGTCTGACTGCCTGACGCATGCAAAGGCGCATGATTATCTGGTGCTGCAGTTTAATGCGGTGGTGGCTACGAATGTGCATGCAAGACACCTCTATGAGAGACTTGGATTTACGCAGCTTGGAACGATTCCGGGGGGCTTTCGCATGAAGGATGGCCATTACGAAGACATCTGCCCATATTACTTTGACCTGCGTGAACTTGGCAGATGATCGTTGTTAATTGAAAATTGATTTCAGACATGGAATGTCGGTCAGATAATATAATGCAAGACAGTAAAGATTTCTATTCGGTTCGTGCACTGGTTTGTCAGCAGTCGCCCAAACTCGTCCTTATGGACTCAAACATGGGCTTGATGCTGACGGTTAGCACAAACCTCATAACGAAATCTTCGCGATGTCTTAACATTTTATATTGCTTTTATTTTGTATCGGAACATTTAAAATATTAGCATGCTGCAATTATCTTATCTGCCAAGTCTTTATGGATCAAAGTAATATGTTTAATAAAATTTAAGAGCGAAGACAGTATGTGGCAGAAATATATAATGAAGAAAGCAGTATGTTTTCTTTACACAAGTCAATTAAAATGGTAAAATAATTAATGTGCGTAATAAGAACGATATAATTTATTTGATGTGTCAAATAAGACTTTAGAATAGAAATCAGGATAGATAATCATGTTTAAATATAGATTTTTTCAGGTGATCCTTGCGATCGCAGTTGTAATGCTGATCGTGTCGTCTGCGGTGTTTATCTCATTCCAGGGAGTGAATATCAGTGAGGCAGAGTACACATCAGAGATGACCGGACGAACATTTGAGACAGATGGAGCAGATGGTTCGGAAACTGCTCTGACGGAG
>UMGJ01096909.1_pt1 | contig 12689 bp, 8 predicted proteins | sample 1965221 | NCBI WGS metagenome assembly UMGJ01 (sample SAMEA4836067, study PRJEB28245) | human gut metagenome | biome: gut microbiome; material: fecal sample | place: Denmark | collected 2008
CGCTGGATCGCATTATCGATAGATTTATACGGCTTGCCAAATGCTTCCGCTAGCTCATCATAGCTTTTTCCGGCAAGATATCCTTCTAACACCTGTCTTTCAAATTTGCTGAGTTTTTTATCAATCGCTTCCGCAAGCTTCTGGGATTTCAACTGCCCAAGCATCTGATTCTCCGGTTCAAATGCTTGGTCTGCCTGCAGCTCATCCACAAGCGCAACATCATCGTCATTTTCCGTATAAAATGATACATAATAATTAAGCGGAGAATGCTTCTTCCTATTCGACAGCTTCACCGCAGTGATCAACTGCCGCTTGATACACAGATTTGCAAATGTAGAAAAAGATGCCCCTTTGCTTCCGTCAAAGCTTCGGATAGCTTTAATGAGCCCTATCATTCCTTCCTGAATGATGTCCTCATTTTCTGCACCGATAATATACAGGGCACGGCTCTCTTTCTTTACGATTTCCATATACTTTTTGATCAGATATTCAAAAGCGGCATTATCATTTTCTTCCCGGATCAACCGGATATTTTCTTCATCGGTATTTGTTTCATACACACCCACAACGCTGGTACTCCCCTATTTCACACCCATCCTCTGACGGACAACCTCATATCCCAATACTCCGGCCGCAACCGAAGCATTTAATGAATCGATATCTCCACTCATTGGTATGGATACAACATAATCACATTTTTCTTTTACCAGACGACTGACACCTGTACCCTCATTTCCGATCACAAGTCCCATCGGTCCGGTCAGATTGCAGCGGTACATCAGTTCTCCATCCATATCGGCACAGGCAAACCACATACCACGTTTTTTCAATTCATCAATCGTCTTCGCCAGATTTGTTACCTTAACCACCGGAGTATATGCGATTGCACCGGCAGAAGCCTTAACAACTGTTGCTGTAATTCCGACCGCTCTTCGTTTCGGAATAATAACGCCATGTGCACCGCACAGATTCGCTGTACGAACGATCGCGCCAAGATTATGAGGATCTTCAATCTCATCCAAAATAAAGATAAATGGCGGCTGTCCTTTTTCCTCAGCCTTTGCAAAAATCTCATCGATTGCTGAATATTCATAGGCTGCCACATGAGCGATCACACCCTGATGTTTCCCGGTCGAAGACATCTGGTTCAGCTTCTCTTTCGAAACATAATTAATAATCGTCTCCTGCTTCTTTGCTTCACGCACGATTGAATTGATACTGCCATCATGACAGCCATCCTGCAGATATAACTTGTCAACTGTTTTACCGGAACGAAATGCTTCCATAACTGCATTTCTACCCTCTATCTCAAACTTTTCATTTCTATTTTCTTCCATGCTTATGCTCCATTTCTAATCCACATCATCAGATTGTAAATGCTCAATCAGTTGTTTTGATTCCAGGCAGTCTCTTGTCAACTCAAATAAACGGTCATATTCTTTATTCAGATAAAGATAGCCGATCAGTGCTTCAAAACCGGTAGCTTTCCTGTACTGTCCTACCGATGCATTCTTTGCCTTGGAATGTGTCTTTGTATTCCTTCCACGCTTATATATCGCCATTTCCTGCTCGGTCAGTTTCTCTTCCAACAGATCGATATAACCTGCCTGTGACTCTGCATTTACGATATGAATAGCTTCTTTATGATATTTGAATGCCTGCTTGTTATCCTTTGATACCAGAACGGTCTTTACTAAAAGGTCAAATACACTGTCCCCTATATAAGCAAGCGCCAGCCCGGAATATTCTGCCGGATTGGAATCTTCTACACCTAATATCGCAGTAAAATACTGATCTAAGCTCTTTTCCATTTTACTCCTTCTCTTGTATCCTCAAGAATAATGCCCTTATCACTGAGCATGTTACGGATCTCATCTGCTCTTGCAAAATTCTTTGCTTTTCTTGCTTCCTGACGTTCATTGATCAAAGCCTCGATATCAGAATCTAACAGTTCTTCTTCCCGCTCTGTAATGATACCGAGAATATCACACAGCTTCTCAATCGTCCGGATTGCCAGATCTACTGTTTTCTTTGGTGTATCATTTGAAATATTGATATTTGTATATTTTACTAATTCAAAGATAACTGAGATCGCATCTGCTGTATTCAGATCATCGTCCATAGCTGTTTCAAATCGTTTTGTATATCCATCTAATTCTGCCTCGACAGAAACATCGGAACCCTCCACATCTGCCGGCGCAAGTGACTTTAACTTGTCAACAGCAGTCAAGATACGTTCCAGACCATTCTTGGATGCCTCTACCAGATCAGCCGAGAAGTTCAATGGACTTCTGTAGTGAGCAGACAGCATAAAGAAACGAATAACCTGAAGTGGATATTTGTCTGCGATCTCTCTAACTGTAAAGAAGTTGCCAAGTGACTTGGACATCTTCTCGTTGTTGATCTTTAAGAAACCGTTATGCATCCAATATCTTGCAAATTCCTTATCATTTGCTGCTTCACTCTGTGCGATCTCATTTTCGTGGTGTGGGAAGATCAGATCCTCACCACCTGCATGGATATCAATGATATCACCGATATATTTCTTAGACATAACAGAACATTCCAGATGCCAGCCTGGTCTTCCTTCACCCCATGGTGACTCCCAGAACGGTTCCCCCTCTTTCTTTGGCTTCCAGAGAACGAAATCCAGTGGATCTTCCTTCTCATCCTGACCGGAAACCTTAAGCTGATGGTTCTCTGCTCTGTGTCCGGATTCCAGATCATCAATATTCTTATGGGATAATTTACCATAGTCTGCAAAGCTTCTGGTACGGAAATATACAGTGCCATTTACTTCATATGCATGTCCTTTTTCAATCAGTGTCTTGATCATCTCGATCATATCCGGTATCTCTTCGGTAGCCTTTGGATGTGTCGTAGCTTCCTGTACATTCATCGCTGCCATATCCTTCTTTGTCTCTGCAATGAAACGCTCAGAGATCACCTTAGAATCAACACCTTCTTCATTTGCACGTTTGATGATCTTATCATCAACATCTGTAAAATTGGATACATAATTTACATCGTATCCCTTATATGTGAGATACCGTCTCAATGTGTCAAATACGATCATTGGTCTTGCGTTTCCGATGTGGATATAATCATATACGGTAGGTCCGCAGACATAGATTCCTACTTTACCTTCATTGATCGGTACAAATTCTTCTTTTGTTCTTGTAAGAGTATTAAAAATCTTCATGGGAATCCTCCAATAAATATAGTTTTTATTTTCGCCTGTCTTTCATTCGAAGCAGTTTTATCATGCACTATAGATTACGCATAAAAAAGAAAAAACCTGGAAAAAACTTCCAGGTTATCAAATAGCAGTTCATAGGGGAATCGAACCCCTGTTTTCGCCGTGAGAGGGCGACGTCTTAACCGCTTGACCAATGAACCATATATCTTAGCGACTTGTTTAATATACCAGAAGCTACGATAAAATGCAAGCTTTTTTTTCAGTAAATTTACATTTTTTTATACTGACCATATTTTAGCTTGTAATAAGGGCATTGTCAATCAAATACGCAAGTGTTTTGCGTAATGAAAGGGATACAGGGCTGTTGCATAGATCTTCCTTATATCTAAATACACCTTAGCATATTTTTGCATTAATTTTATCATAGACAGAAACAATACCTTTTATCTGCCAAGTCCTGATTCTGTATTCTTTCATGCAGCAAACCTTTTTTCACGTCGGTACTTGGCAAACTGCTGTAAGCAGTGAGCTTAGTACCGCTACGTGAAAAACAGAACGCAAGTGTTTTGCGTAATGAAAGGAATACAGTGTCAGGGCTTACAGAATAAAGGTATTGTTTCGTCCGTTTATACAAAGTCAAAGGTAAGCTGGTTGGTATCCGGCATACCGTCTAAGATGCCAAGCTCTGACAGCTTGTCGATCGCACTCTTTCCAATCTTAGAATGAGCCTGCAGATCTTCCTTTGAGATAAACCTGCCTTTGCAGGCTGCATCCTTCAACTGCTTTGCAGCTTTCTCTCCCATTCCTTCAATGGAAGCCAGTGACGGCATGATCTTACCGTCTATTACCTGAAAACGGATATCATCCGCCACATAGATATCGATCGGCATGAACTCAAAACCTCTCGCATACATCTCAAGAACCAGCTTCAGATCCTTTAACTTATCTTCATCCTTTGCGGTTCGTTTATTCTTATCAATACTCTGTATCATATTGATATGATACAGTACCTTTTCTTTTCCAAAGCACATCATCTCGTAACTGAAGGCTGATGCACGGATACTGAAAAACGCTGCATAATACTGAAGCGGATAATTCACCTTAAAATATGCAATTCTCCACGCCATCATAACGTAAGCCGCCGCATGGGCTTTCGGGAACATGTATTTGATCTTCTGGCACGACCAGATATACCAGTCCGGTACACCATGTGCCTTCATATCCTCTTTCCATTCTTCCCATTTTGCACATTTGCCTTTAGCTACGTTACCTTTTCGGACATTCTCCATGATCTGGAACGCTGTACCGGATTCCAGGCCCATATGGATCAGATATACCATGATATCATCTCGACAACAGATTGCGGTCGAGATCGTACACTGACCGGATTTGATCAGCTCCTGTGCATTTCCAAGCCATACATCCGTACCATGCGCCAGACCTGCGATTCGCACCAGATCCGAGAAGTTCTGTGGATTTGCATCAATTAACATCTGCATGGCGAAATCCGTACCGAACTCCGGCACACCCAGACTGCCAAGCGGAATGCCATTGATATCCTCCGGTGTAATATGAAGACTTTCTGTTCCATGGAACAACGCCATAACATCAGGATCATCTAACCGGATCGTGGTTGCATCAAGACCGGTCAGATCCTCCAGTCTTCGGATCATCGTAGGATCATCATGACCGAGAATATCAAGCTTCAACAGGTTATGATCGATCGAATGGTACTCGAAATGAGATGTTACGACATCCGTCGTCATATCATTTGCCGGCTTCTGGATTGGTGTGAAGGAATAGATCTCCTCATGCCTTGGAAGAACGATCATACCACCCGGATGCTGTCCGGTCGAACGCTTAACGCCGGTACAGCCGATTGCCAGACGTTCCATCTCACAGCTTCGTTTCGTGACGATAGCCTTTTCATCGACATATTTCTCGATCTCCTTCTGGGTCAGATCTCCCATTGCCGTAGCTTCTGCTCTCGCTTCATCCTTTGCAAGATCTTTGAAGTAATTATATACATAACCATACGCTGTCTTATCTGCTACCGTTGTTACAGTTCCTGCACGGAATGCCTTACCCTTACCGAATAATACTTCTGTGTAAGCATGTGCACATGACTGATATTCACCGGAGAAGTTCAGATCGATATCCGGCTCCTTATCTCCTTTGAATCCAAGGAAGGTTTCAAACGGGATATCGTGTCCCTCTTTGATCAGTGGATGACCGCATCGAGGGCAGTCACGATCCGGCATATCACATCCCGACATACCGGAATATGATTTTACAAGCTCGGAATCAAAATCAACAAAATGACACTCCGGACAAATATAATGTGCCGACAGAGGATTAACTTCTGTGATACCCGCCATCGTTGCTACGAAGGAAGAACCTACAGATCCTCTGGAACCAACCAGATAGCCATGATCGTTGGAATCCCACACAAGCTTCTGTGCAATGATATACATAACGGCAAATCCATTTGATATAATGGAATGTAACTCACGTTCCAGTCGTTCTACAACGACCTCCGGCAGATCCGGTCCATAGATCTTATGAGCCTTTTCATAACAGATATTCGTAAGTGTCTCATCCGAATTTTCGATGATAGGCGGAGCTTTATCCGGTCGAACCGGATCCATATATTCCACCATATCCGCGATCAGATTCGTATTCGTGATAACGACCTCTCTGGCTTTCTCACTTCCCAAATATTCGAATTCCGCCAACATTTCTTCCGTCGTTCTGAAATAAAGCGGAGGCTGATTAACTGCATCCTCAAAACCTTTACTTTTCATGATGATCGCACGATAGATACTGTCTTCCGGATCAAGGAAATGGACATCACAGGTTGCAACGACCGGCTTATTAAATAATCGTCCAAGCTCCACGATACGCTTATTATAATTCTGAAGATCCTCGATCGTACAAGGATTCTCCTTCTTTCTGGTCATAAACTCGTTATTTCCGATCGGCTGTATCTCCAGATAATCAAAGAAATTAACAAGTCTTGCAATTTCTTCATCCGGTGCATCATCTACGACCGCACGGAACAGCTCACCTGCTTCACAGGCAGAACCTAAGATCAGTCCTTCTCTGTATTTATTGATCATGCTCATAGGCATACGCGGTCTGCGGTTGAAGTATCTGACATGCGCTTCAGAAATCAGACGATACAGATTCACACGGCCGATCTCATTTTTTGCCAGAATGATGCCATGATATGTTCTGCCTTTTTTGATCGTATCATCCGATGCAGAACCTAATTCATTTACATCCTCCACCGTCTTTACGCCACGTTCCACTAACATCTCATATAATTTTACGAAAATTTTTGCGGTTGCATTTGCATCATCAACAGCACGGTGATGATGTTCATTTTTTACATTTAACGCCTTACAGACACGATCCAGTGTAAACTTACCAAGCTCCGGCAATAACACATGGCTGAGTGTCATGGTATCCATGATCGTATTATCGAATTTCATTCCAAGATCTTTGGCATTTTTCTTGATGAATCCGGTATCAAATGCTGCATTATGTGCAACAACGATATCATCACCACAGAATTCCAAAAACTTCGGCAGGATCACGTCGACGGTCGGTGCATGCATAACCATCTCATCTGTAATGGAAGTCAACTGCTCTATACTATAAGGGATCGGTTCTTCCGGATTGATAAATTCCGAGAAACGATCGATCTCCTCTCCATCTTTTACCTTTACAGCTCCGATCTCTATGATCTTATTCTTCTTCTGACTAAGACCGGTCGTCTCGATATCGAATACGATATATTCTGTATTCAGATCCTGTCCTTTGGGATTGATGACCAGATTCTTCAGGTCATCGACAAAATATCCCTCACAGCCAAAGATCAGTTTAAAGCCATCCTTCATACCCTTTGCATGTGCTGCGATCGGGAACGCCTGTGCAACGCCGTGATCCGTGATTGCAATCGCCGGGTGTCCCCAGTCATTTGCACGTTTCACGATCTTCTCGATATCAACAACACTGTCCATCTCGCTCATAACCGTATGCATATGTAATTCCACACGTTTTTCAAGTGATGTGTCAACTCTTGGCACACGGAAATCCGGTATATGCTTGATACCACGCACAGATGCAATATTTAACTCCTTGGAAAAAGTATCGTATAACGGCACACCCTTTAACCGATAGAAGCTTCCTTCTTTTAACTCATCCTTATAAACCGGCGCATCATCCTCTGATGCAAATATCTTAAATGCGATCGTATCTTCAAAATCCGTAATATTGCAGATGAATAAAGTCTTACCATTTCGGAGAACCTTTTCTTCCATCTTGATCAACTGGCCATGAATACAGACTTCACCGATACCATCTACTAATGTAGAAATCTTTACCAGTTCCCCTTCGCAGTCTCTGCCATAGAATACATCCGGATCATTCGAGGTATATTTCTTCCTTCTGGCGGCAAATGTCTCCTTCGGCTTTTCGTCCTGTGCAGGTGCTTTCTTTTCAGCCGGAGCATCCTTCTTGCCTTCTCCGACCAGCTTCTTTTTATCTACTGATTTACCATCCAAGGTCAGATCCGCATCCTCATGTACATTACTTAAGATTGCCTCGATCTCAAGCTTCATCTTCTGTTCATTTGCACGGCGGAGCATCTCTTTATCAGATTCCGTATAATCAAAACCGACCTTGATATCCATACCGAACCGTTTCTTATAGGTCTCCTCCAGATATTTTTTGATCCCGATTGAATGGCTCTTTGAAAGCTTACTGTCTTCCATCGCAAGCGTGATAATATCATCTGCATAATACCATTCTGCCCGCTTTAATAAACGATATCCAACATGACTGATCTTCTCGACATCATACAAGATACTGTCCTTATATACCTCTGTTAAGGTTCTGGTATTGTACTGGGAAGACAGCTCATAACGGTCATCAATGATGACCTTATAACCACGTCCACGAAATAAATGTCCGCAAATGATATCTTCCACCTGTACAATCTTCGGGCGGCTGATCAGGTGCTTCGACAGCAGGCTGATAATAAGCCGTCGTTCTGCCTGCTTCATTACCACCTTTTCGATCATCGTATCCTCAAACAGGGAAGACAGCTCTTTATCCATATTCAGTTCAGGAAATACTTCAAAAAATAATTTTGCTTCTACCGGCACGTTCTATTCACTCCAGTTATCTAACTCGTACTTTAATGTTGATAATATATCTTTCTCGTCGATCTTCTTTATGATCTGGCCTTTTTTGATCAGGATACCGCAGCCTTTTCCGCCCGCAATTCCAAGATCTGCTTCCTTTGCTTCGCCCGGTCCGTTTACAACACAGCCCATAACAGCAACCTTGATATTCAGATGATCATAATCGGCAACCAGCTTTTCTACCTGTTCTGCCAGTCCGATCAGATCAATCTCCGTTCTTCCACAGGTCGGGCAGGACACAAGTTCGATTCCTCCTGTACGGAGTCCAAGCGTCTTTAAGATCATCTTTGCTGTCATGATCTCATTGACCGGATCCCCTGTTAAGGATACACGGATCGTATCTCCGATTCCCTCATGCAGGATAATACCAAGTCCTACGGAGGATTTGATATTACCGCTCATAACCGTACCGGATTCCGTGATACCCACATGCAGCGGATAATTCGTCTGATCTGCGATCAGCTCATGTGCTTTTACACACATCATAACATCGGAAGATTTAATACTGATGACCATATTGTCATATCCGCAGTCTTCGATCATATGAACCTTATCCAACGCACTCTCAACGATTCCTTCCGCTGTCACGCCATGGTATTTTTCAACTAATTCTTTTTCAAGGGAACCGCTGTTTACACCGACACGGATCGGTATATTCCGTTCCTTACATACCGCTACTACCTGTGCCAGCTTATCCTTACCACCGATATTACCCGGATTGATACGGATCTTATCTGCTCCCGCCTCAGCCGCTGCGATCGCCAGACGGTAATCAAAATGAATGTCTGCAACCAGCGGAATATGGATCTGTTTCTTGATCGCAGGGATCGCTGCCGCTGCCGCATCATCATTTACGGTGCTTCTGATGATGTCACAGCCTGCCTTTTCAAGTTTTAAGATCTGTGCAACTGTAGCATCTATATCACTGGTTTTTGTATTTGTCATCGACTGGATCAGGATCGGATTCCCACCACCGATCACCCGGTCTCCTATCTTTATAACTTTTGTATGATCTCTGTACATATTAACTCCTGTTTAACTCCTATTCATCTAATGAAAGAATACGTTCTTGATATCGTTAAATAATATCACAACCATCAACAGCATAACCAGAACAAATCCGATCAGCGTCACGATATTCTCCTTATCCTTCGGAACCTTCTTTCTCGTTACTGCTTCAATTAACAGGAAGATAAATCGTCCTCCATCCAAGCCCGGTATCGGCAGCAGGTTCATAACGCCAAGGTTTGCCGACAGCAGTACGATATAATTCATCCAGTTTAAGAACAGATCGAGCACACTGCTCTTTGCTGCCTCATTGAAGGTATCGTTCATGTTCTTCGCTACTCCGACCGGGCCGGATACTTCATCCGAACTTACCTGACGGGTAACGATCAGCTTCAGACTTAAGAAGGTTGCTTTTACCCAGTATCTGGTCTCATAAGCAGAATATTTACAAAGCTCTCCAAAGTTCTTCGGGAGCTGATAACCGACACTCATTATTCCGATCTTATAGCCATCCGGTGTCTTTGCCGGATGTACCGTCGTATCATAGACCGTTCCGTCTTCTTTCTCAAGTGTCAGATCGATCGGTGAACCATCTCCATAAATCTGAAGGTAGATCTGTAACTCACGGAAATTCTTAACCGTGCTTCCCTCGATTTTCAATACCCGGTCGCCATCTGATATCCCGGCTTCTTCCGCCGGATATACACCATTAAAATATTCCTCGGCATTTTTGATCTGGTATTTTTCAATATTATCTTTATTGTATACTGCTCCTATGATCGCAGGATCACTTCCACAGAAATGAATGATCACCATGGAAAATAAAAATGCGATGACGAAGTTCATGGCAGGTCCTGCAAGTACAACCGCCATTCTTGCCCAGATGGATTTCTTCTCAAAGGAATTCTCATCATTTTCGTTTTCTTCATCATCTTCGCTGAGCATCATACAATAGCCGCCAAGCGGAATCAGCCGCAGCGTATACTGTGTTTCTTTCTTATGAAACTGAAACAGCTTCGGTCCGAATCCCATCGAAAACTCTTTTACTGTGATATGATTGATCTTTGCTACGATAAAATGTCCCAGCTCATGAAAGAAAATGATGACACCAAAGACTAGTATGATTAATATGATATTCAAAAACTAACACCCACTTTCAATAAATTCATATACTTCCTGCTCGGTTGCAAGAATCTCATCTATATCAGGATTTTCAATCAAATTATGATGATCCATGGATGCACGGATGATATCATAGATATCAAGAAAATCGATTTTTCTGTCTAAGAACTGCTTTACTGCATATTCATTTGCCGCATTGAATACTGTAGGCATCGAACCACCGATCCCGATTGCCTCATATGCATATCGTAACCCAAGAAAGGTATCCATATCCGGTGTCTCGATCACAATCGATGAAAGCTTCGTAAAGTCAAGACGATCTCCCGGCATGTATCTTCGTTCCGGATAGAACAGCGCATACTGGATCGGCAGCTTCATATCCGGCGTACCGAGCTGTGCGATCACTGCTCCATCTTTATATTCTACCATAGAATGAATGATACTCTGCGGCTGGATCACAACCTGAATATTTTCCGGTGCTACATCAAATAACCATTTTGCTTCAATAACTTCCAGCCCTTTATTTACCATCGTTGCTGAATCAATGGTGATTTTTCTTCCCATGCTCCAGTTTGGATGTTTTAATGCGTCCTCTAATTTCACATGCTTTAAAAACTCTCTGCTCTTGCCACGAAATGGTCCACCGGATGCTGTCAACAGAATTTTTTCAATGGAATCATGTGTATTTCCCTGCAATGACTGGAAGATTGCCGAATGTTCACTGTCAACCGGAAGGATTGATACTCCTTTTTCCTTTGCAAGCGGCATAATGATATGTCCCGCTGTAACCAGAGTTTCTTTATTTGCAAGGGCAATATCTTTTCCCGCTTTAATCGCTGCCACAGTCGGGCGGATACCGATCATTCCTACAATAGCGGTAACTAATATATCCGATGTCTTGTATTCTGCAATCTCGATCAGTCCATCCATGCCTGATACGACACGAATATCCATATCCTTCAGACGGTCTTTTAATTCTTCCGCCAGCTTCTCATCCCACAGACCAACGATCTCCGGCCGGAACTCTCTCGCCTGCTTCTCTAATAAGTCTATGTTTCTTCCTGCTGATAAAGCACAGATTTTTATATCCTGATTCCATCTTGCGATCTCAAGTGTCTGTGTTCCTATAGATCCTGTGGATCCAATGATAGCTACATGTTTCATATTTGTTCTCCTTTACCCATTTCAAACATCTGTATCTAACATTTTTATCTGTCTGCACTATTTCCAATGCGACATAAAGGAAAAGCAGCGTAATTATGAGCACAGTTCATCTGTACGCTCTCCCACACTGCTTTTTCTGATTACAACAAATATAATATAAGATAATACATAATTGGTGCTGTAAATATAATACTGTCAAACCGGTCAAGGATTCCGCCATGTCCCGGTATCAGCTTGCCATAATCTTTGATATCATTATTTCTCTTGATTGCAGAAGCCGCCAGATCCCCGATAACTGCAGGCAACGCACATACAGCTCCGATCAATGCAAATATCCATACAGAATGTGCAACCTGCATGAAATGATTATAAATCAAACCAAATACAACACCTAATATTCCTGCTCCAACGATTCCGCCGATCAGACCCTCGATACTCTTCTTCGGACTTAAGATCGGTGACATCTTGTGCTTACCGATCGCGCGTCCGACCAGATAGGCACAGGTATCATTACCCCAGGAGCTGACAAAGATCAGCAGAACAAGAATCAGTCCATGTTTCATATCTCGTATGAGATACACATACGACAACATTACACCTACATATACAAATGCAAAAAATGCCGCCATGATCTCTTTATCTTTGTAATTCGGATATGTGAGCACATAGATTGCAAGGATGACCAGCATATAGACCGCGATCAGCGGTAATATAAACTGATGCAGGTCAAAATACAACAATGCATAATAAAAAACCGTTGCACCGTAAGCTGCATATCCAAGTCCTTTCTTGTTCAGCCCATATATACGAAGTAACTCCATCACACCGATCAGCGAAACCGCACACATTACCAGACATGTAAGTGCTCCGCCAAAATAAAGTGTGATTGCTGCAATGATCACCAGGATCACTGCACTGATTGCCCGTTGTTTAAACATATTATTTCCTCTTTATTTTACCCCGCCATACCGACGGTCTCTATGACT
>UMGJ01029241.1_pt1 | contig 12618 bp, 9 predicted proteins | sample 1965221 | NCBI WGS metagenome assembly UMGJ01 (sample SAMEA4836067, study PRJEB28245) | human gut metagenome | biome: gut microbiome; material: fecal sample | place: Denmark | collected 2008
TAGTAAAAATGCAAGTGAAAAATTCATATTCAAACTTATAAAATTTCATACGTAGGTATAAAGAATATCATAGGCGAAAACAGATAATTGTATACGCAATAATACATGGATTTGTTTGACTTATAAATGGGTAGATGCTAGTATCATAGTTATGATCATTATGTGGGAGGCAGATGGATATGAACAGTGCACAGAAGATATGTATGATTGTCGGGGTGGGTTTTGCAGGAATAGGGCTTTTTATGACATTGATCTTTTTATTTGCATTTGGTAAGCCCGGGGCATTTATATTAATTCCATTAATGTTTGTGGTACTTGGATTATGTTTTATCGTGACGATCCTTGTTATGCTCCATAACAAGAAAATGATCCGTGTACATGGTGAAAAGTATACAGCGAAGATCTATGGTTATGTAAAAAATACGTCTTATATGGTAAATGGCAGATTTCCTTTAAATGTAAAGGTGCATTATTTTGATAATTATGGTATCGAGCGGGAAGTGATCCTGCCGACTTCGATCAGCGGAGGAGCGGATTCCATGTTCCCGATCGGAATGACGATCGATATCTATGAATACAATGGTAAGTACAGTTATGATCCTGCTTCTGTCCGTGGAGAACGGCTCAGAAGAGAAGAAGAGCTGATGGACAACAAGCCGATCGATCCGGAGCAGCTTCACCTGATCGCAGTCCGATGTTCGAACTGCGGTGCTTCTTATAAGGCAGCAACCTGATATGCCAGCCGCTGCCCATATTGTGGTGGTTACCAGAATGTGTGATAAAGCACTGATGTTTGCCGGAACGTGTGATGAAGCTGTTGCCGGAATGGGATGATGCCGGCTGACTGTTTAGCCACGTCCGAGGATTGCATCCATGTCCTGTTCAGGAGCCGTGATTGGCTGCAGGTTGTAGGTGTCAACCAGAAAACGGACAACGGTTTCTGTCATAAATGCCGGAAGGGTTGGACCGAGATAGATGTTTTTGACACCGAGTGCAAGCAGAGTTAAAAGGATGCAGACAGCCTTCTGTTCATACCATGAGAGAACGAGGGTCAGAGGAAGTTCGTTGATATCACAGTTAAAAACTTCTGCCAGTGCAAGGGCAACTTTGATCGCACTGTAAGAATCATTACACTGTCCCATATCTAAGATCCTCGGGATTCCATCAATCTCGCCCAGATCGAGATCGTTGAACCGATATTTGCCACAGGCAAGTGTCAGAACGAGAGAATCCATAGGAGTCTGTTTTACAAATTCCGTATAATAATTTCTGCCCGGATGGGCACCATCACAACCGCCAACTAAGAAGATGTGTTTGATATCACCATTCTTGATGGCGGTTGTAAGTTTATCTGCATGGGAGAGGACTGCGCCATGAGCAAATCCTGTTGTCAGGATATGACCGCCATTGATACCGCTCATGCTGTGATCGTGTTCATAGCCGCCCAGCTTTAGGGCGTGCTTGATGATCGGAGTAAAATCCTTCTTGCCATCCTTTGTTCCCTCGATATGCACCATTCCTTCATAGCCGACAACAGAGGTAGTGTAGATGCGATCCTCATAGCTGGGGCGTGGCGGCATCAGGCAGTTGGTTGTAAAGAGGACGGGTGCAGGGATATTTTCAAATTCCGTCTGCTGGCTCTGCCATGCAGTCCCGAAGTTACCGGCAAGATGCTTATAGGCGGATAATTTTGGATAGCCGTGAGCAGGAAGCATTTCGCAATGTGTATATACATTGACCCCGGTTCCTTCGGTCTGTTTTAAGAGCAGATCCAGATCGCGGAGATCATGACCGGATACAACGATGAAAGGTCCCTTTCGGATATCGGTGTGTACTTTAGTCGGCGTTGGTGTGCCGAAGGATTCGGTATTGGCCTTATCGAGCAGCTCCATGCACTGATAGTTCACTTTTCCGAATTCCATAATAAGTTCGATCCATTCTTCTACCGAGTGTTCACGGTTCACTTCACACAAGCCCTTATAGAACCAGGTTGTTACATTATCATTTTGATAGCCGAGATTCATTGCATGATGCGCATACGCCGCCATTCCCTTTAAGCCGAACAATAACGTGGAGCGGAGTGACACGATATCGTCCGAACCATCCCACAGACTGATTACCGGGATAGCATGTGGATCTTTCGAGCCACAGGTTGGGGGATAGATGTTTGCTGTTGATGAATTCTTATCTGCATCTGAGAAGTTGCTGTTTGCAATTGGTGAATTCATAGTTGTATCTGAGAAATTCATATTTGGAATTGGTGAATTCATAGTTGTATCTGAGAAATTCAAATTTGCAGTTTGTGAACTCATATTTGTAGTCGGGAAGTTCTTATATGCGATATCTGATATGCTACATATGTCTGCAGGCATACAGCGCATGATATCTTTCTGGTTTTTCTGCACTTCTTTAATGTAATCTTTGATTGCTTTATCATCAAAATTTACATTTGTAAGTGTCGTAAATAAGCCGTCGATCAGCAGGCGGTCAGCGGATTTTCGGGTGTTCAGGTATCGGGACAGAAGTTTGGGATCTGTCTCTTTTTTCTGTTGCAAGGATTTCTTTGTAAGCTCGGCTGCTTCGGCAAGTCGTATCAGTTCACAGATCAATTCGTCCTGCAGATTGGATGTCGAGGGCTGCTTACCGCAGACTCCGGTATTCACACAGGCTTTATTGCCAGCCGTCTGCTGGCACTGAAAACAAAACATATTTGACATGGGATAACCTCCTGATGAAATTTTACTGATGATTGCGGAAGGGCATATATACTGTGCTGGTAAGGCATGCTGTTCATGTATATGCACTGTATTAATACTGCAATTATCTTTTTAAACATATATATTATTGTCGTGTATTTCCGGAATTATACAGGCGAAACCTTTCATTCGGTGTAAGTGTTATTTGAGGAAGATATCTGATAGTATAAATATTGTCAGATGTGGTGGGTATGAAATTAAGAAATAAACCATGATACCCCCAGGAGCCGGGCGGCAGCGGGTATGAGAGCGAGAAAGCCAATGTCATACCCCCAGAAGTCGGACGGCAGCGGGTATGAGAGCAAGAAAAAGAATGCGATACCCGCAGAAGCAAACAGGCGAGGGTATGGGAGAGCGAAGGACACCATGATACCCCTAGGAGCCGGGCGGCAGCGGGTATGAGAGCGAGAAAGCCAATATCATACCCCCAGAAGACATACAGTAGTGGGTATGAGAGTAAGAAAAAGAATGCGATACCCGCAGAAGCAAACAGGCGAGGGTATGGGAGAGCGAAGGAAACCATGATACCCCCAGGAGCCGGACAGCAGCGAGTATGAAAGCGAGAAAGCCAATGTCATACCCCAGGAGCCGGGCAGCAGCGGGTATGAGAGCGAGAAAAAGAATGCGATACCCGCAGAAGCAAACAGGCGAAGGTATGAGAGTGCGAAGGAAACCATGATACCCAAAGAAGTCAGACAATAGCAATTAAGAAAGTACAAGGAGGCGGCAGCATGGATGCATTATTAGAGATAGAAGATCTGAAAAAATATTATGGCAAGGAGCCGAACCAGACAAAGGCACTGAACGGAATCACATTTCAGGTGATGCCGGGTGAGTTTTTAGGAATTATGGGAAGCAGCGGTTCCGGTAAGTCAACATTATTAAACTGTATCGCAACAGTGATCCAGCCGGACAGCGGCAAGATTCGGATGAAAGGTACAGAGATCCAGAGGTTGAAGGGCAAGAAGCTGGCAGGATACCGTGGCAAGGAGATCGGATATTTGTTCCAGAATTTTGAACTGCTGGATAATCTGACCGGACGTGAGAATATCATGGTTCCATTGTCGATTCATAACATATCGGAGGCAGAGGGCGGAAAACGTCTGGAGCAGTTAGCGGAATATCTGGAGATCACTGATGTACTGGATAAGTTTCCATCGCAGATGTCAGGTGGTCAGAAACAGAGACTGGCAGCAGCCAGAGCGCTGATCCTGAATCCGGGCATCATTCTGGCAGATGAACCAACCGGAGCACTTGATTCCAGAAATGCCAAAGCCTTAATGGAGAAATTAGCCGGTCTGAACCGGGATGAGAAGGCAACTGTTTTGATGGTAACGCACGATTCCAATGCAGCAAGCTATTGCAAGCGTATCCTGTTCATTCAGGATGGCGTGATCTTCCATGAATTAAGACGTGATCTGCTTGCTGAGACACAGCAGCAGTTCTATGAAAGAATCCTGCAGGTTATGGCACAGTTGGGAGGGGGCAGTGCAAATGTTCTTTAAACTGATCCGAAAAAACAGTAAACAAAGCAGAAAAGAAAACGGCTTGTTTTTCTCCTCGTTAGTAATATCCATCGTGGCATTCTATATTATCCTGTCACTTTCTTCACAGGATGTTATGGTATTCCTTAAGAAAATGGAGAGTGATGCGGTAGATCGTCTGTTCCAGATCATACCTGCATTTTTTGTAATGACACTTGTGATCTTATTTTTCCTGATCTACTATGCAAGCAAATTCCAACTGGAACGAAGAAGACACGAATTTGGCGTTTACCTGATGATGGGAATGCGGAGAAGCAAACTATTCGGGATGCTTCTTGCAGAAGATATAGGAAGCAGTCTGGCAGCACTTATAACAGGACTTCCGATCGCTGTTTTATTATCCGAACTGATCAGTCTGATTACAGCCAAATGTGTAGGACTTGGTATTGTCGGACATCAGGTAACATTTTCCATTCAGGCAATCATAATCACTGCTGTTGGATTTCTGGTGATCAAGCTGGTTGCATTCCTGATCTTAAGTGGGAAGATCGCGGGACAGGAGATCGGTGCATTATTAGTTGATACACCGGAGGGAACAAAGAAGCAGTTCCCGGCTGGGGTCTATGCAGTAAGTTTCGTTCTCGGTATTATCTGTCTGGCTGTGGCATACAGCATGGCGATCGGAGGAATATCATGGACGACACTTCGTAAGATGTCTGAGACAATATTGATCGGTTTTGTCGGTATGTTGCTCTTATTTTATGGCATGCGGTTTTTTATCGACCGTCTGGCAAGACACAGCCATGGGGGAGCTGCCCTTCGGGTATTTAACTTCCGTCAGGTGCAGGAAAATGTCATAAGAAAATCCAGTACCTTATCGATCAGTTCTATTCTGATCCTTGCAGCTCTCTGCTGTTTTGGAGCAGGAATCGTGATCGCATTTTCCTATGGAAATGAAAAGGGAAATATCCATATCATGGATTATACATTTGAAAATTACGAAGAAGATCAGAAACAGGGTGTGGAAAATGTAAAAAAACTTCTGACAGACAACGGACTGGAGCAGGATTTCTCCGATCTGTTTGAGGTGCGGGTCGGTCATCTTATTCCGGGTGCAAATGATGATTACGATGTATTTGATCTGTCATCAGTCATGAACAGGGTAGAACAACTGCCGGATTCAGAGGATAAAGATATTCTGCTTAACAATCTGGAATATGTGTCATATCCATATCTGATCTCTTTGAGTGGATATAATCATGTACTCGAACTTGCAGGGAAAGAACCTCTTGCATTGTCAGACGATGAGGCGGCAGTATTTAAAAGTCTGGAATTTACATCGGATAGTATGAATCAGAATATAAATGATATTCTGGCAGACCGCCCGGAGGTGGCATATCTGGATCATAAGATGTATCTGACCGGTAAGATACAGAACACACCGTTTATCACAGACCGGGCAATTACATTATCCTTTGCCCTGATCGTGCCGGATGAAGTATTTGACAAATATACATGGGACAGCACGATCTATCTGAATGGTGTGCTGGATCAGTCAAAGGTCAAGGGAGATAACCTGCTTCAGTCGGTCATGCAGATGAATGATAAACTTGCGCAGATCGATTTTGCATCGAAGAATATTACTTATGAAAGTTATCTGAAAAATATGGGACGACGGATGTTCTATATCGTAGCAGCAAGTTATATCACAATCTATCTGGCGATCATTTTCCTGATCATTGCAAATACCGTGATCGGGGTACAGTTCCTGATGGGACAGCAAAAATCCGGCCGCAGATATAAGACACTGATCCGGCTTGGAGCAACCTATGAACTGCTCTGCCGTTCCGCAAAGAAGCAGATCAACTGGTACTTTGGTATGCCGGTTGTCGTTGCAGGCATCAGCAGTATCTTCGGTGTGCGCGCCGTCCTTACACTGGTTTCCGGTATGATCTCAAATAGTATCCGAGATGCCATGCTGCTTGCTGCGGCTATGATTTTACTGCTCTGTGTGGTAGAATGCATCTATATGGCATTTGTAAAACGGTCAAGCAACCGGTATCTTCTTACCCTGATGGTACCGGAGCGAGAGGAATAGATTCAGAGCAGATGAAGATCAATGGCGATAGCGTGAAACCTTGACTGATAGATGAGGAGTAGATATGAAGCATATAGCAGTGGTAGAAGATGAAGATATGATGCGGGAAGAACTGGAAGCCATATTGCAGAAGGCGGGCTATCGGACCAGCGGCATCACGGATTTTGAGAATGCGGCAGCAGCTATCCTTGCGGCATCCCCGGATCTGGTGCTGCTTGATCTGAATCTGCCGGGCATGGGTGGATTCCAGATCTGCCGGGAACTGAAGCAGAAAAGCGTTATACCGGTTCTGGTTCTGACATCGAGGGATCAGCTTCAGGATGAACTGCATGCCTTAGATCTGGGTGCAGATGAATTCCTGACGAAGCCTTGCAGAAAAGAACGTCTGCTTGCCAGAGTATCCAATGTGTTGAAACGGTACGAGGGAAGAAATAACCTTTTGGAAGGAAATGGATTCCTCCTTGACCGCCAGACCTATACGTTATACATTCATAACCAGTCTGTTATCCTGGCGCAGAATCAGGGCAAGATCCTTGAGATATTCTTAGAGCATGGATCGGATATCGTGACGAAAGAGGAACTCTGTATCGCCTTATGGGGAACGGCAGAATTCATCGATGAAAATGCCCTGCAGGTGAATCTTACGAGACTGAAAAAGACAATGGCAAATCTTGATATGCCACAGCAGATCATTCCTGTGCGTGGCGTCGGATATCGTTTTGTCGGACAGACATCGGAGAGGTAGAGATGGAACATATATCCATAAAGGAGATCGGACAGATCATAAAACAGAATAGATTCTGGCTGGGGATCATCGGACTGCTTGATCTGCTCAGTATCCTGCTGTTATGGCTGATCGATGCACAGGCATTTTATGTGATCGCAATATCGGTGATTTTGTTCAGTCTGCTGGTATTTGTAACGGCTGTTTTCTATCTGGCAAAGAAAGATAGAAAACGGAAGAAAGCATTTGATGAATTCCTTGCAATGCCGGATTCCTATCATGAGGAACAACTGCTTCATGATGCTGAGAATCTGCAGGCGGAGATCAGAAGCTTCAGTCAGACATTACATGAACAGACGGATCAATGCGCACAGACGAAGTTACAGCTAAATGATTATGAGGAATATGTGGAAGCATGGGCGCATGAGGTAAAGACACCGCTTGCTCTGTTGACATTTATGTTGGACAATCACAGAGACGAGCTGTCAGAAGATGTGGTATGCAAGCTTGACCGGATCAACTGTCAGATGCAGAGATATATCGACCAGATGTTATACTATGCCCGTTTAAAGGGGGCGAGAAAAGATTACAGGTTTGAGTCGGTCGATACGGAAACCTGTGTAAAAGAAGTGCTGGAGGATTTCACACCACTGTTAGAAGAACAGAAGATACAGGTTTGGCTTGATATAAAAGAGAACACAGTATTTACCGATAAACGTGGCTTTGCCTTTATGCTCGGACAGTTTATCAGTAATTCGATCAAATACAGCAAAGGAGAGAATAGAAAACTCTGGATCTCCTGTATCAGAAATCAGGAGAAGATCATTCTGTCTGTCCGGGATAATGGCGTGGGTATCAAAGCCTGCGATCTTCCGTATGTATTTGAGAAAGGCTTTACCGGAGATTCCGGTGACAGGCGGAAGAAAGCAACCGGTATGGGACTTTACCTTGCAAAAGAAATGGCGCATGATCTAAATGTGGAGCTGGATGTGTCCTCTGATGAAGCCACAGGCGGCTGTGAGATTCGGGTGTATTTTCCAGTGGTTACTGCTTCCGATACTCTATAGATGTTACCGGATCAGTTACCGTTTTCGATACCCTCCGGGTGTGACACCATATTTCTTCTTGAAGGTTCGGTTGAAATAGGACAGGTTAAAGAAACCGCAGCTTTCTGCGATGGACAGGATGCTGTCATCGGTTGTGACAAGAAGCCTTGCTGCGATATTTAACCGGAAGTCACACAGATAGGTGGTAAAGGATACACCCATAGTATTCTTAAAAAATCGCATAAAATGGGATTCTGAGAATCCACAGTAAGAAGCAATGTCTGCAATGGGTATTGCTTCTTTGTAGTTTCGATCGATATAAGATAAGATTGCTTTGGTACGATCCAGATTCTTTGCATGATTCTTCCGATCTGAGGTCTCTGCCTTTTGCTCTGCGTGTGCATACAGGGTATAGAAGAATTCAAAATAGAAGTTTTTAAGAGCAAGCCGGTATCCCTTTGGTGTCGATGCACAGAGGGCATCTACCCGGTTCAGGCACGAGGACAGGGAATTGTATAATGGATCGTCACGGTCATAGATACTCTTTATATTTAATTCACCGGAGAGCAGGGGCAGGAAGAATTCACTGTCTAAGGTATCATGATTTCTGGATCGGAATAGATCAACGGAGAAAATGATATTTTCATATTCCATCGAATAGGAGGAATACTGAGAGATGCCGTGGATCCTTCCCGGCAGTATCAGAATGATATCTCCTTCCTCTACATAGTGCGTAGTGAAATCCAGCGTTACATTTCCTTTTCCTTTTTTAATGTAAATGATCTCCATATATGGATGCCAGTGGAGCGGAACGGCATTGAAGTCGAGCGGTATCGAGCACAGATAAGTGTTGTAAGGGAAAAGCGGATCGGCGTGCGCCTTCGTTTCCATATAATTTTCATATTCAAGACTGTTCATATATGTACCTCCCTTTCCTAACTTTGAGGTATTCTATCCTTACCAAACAGGTGGACGCTTCCGCTCGTTTCGACCTGCAACGGTACTAAGATGCCGCTTGTGCGCCATCTAAGGACCGGCGGTCTCAAATGCCACCTGTTTGGTAAGATAGAATACCTCAAAGTTTTGAATGATAGAATAGTATCATAAAATGCTCTTATTATGCAAGAAATAGTATAAAAAGGATATTAGAATACAAATCAGAACAGACATTCCGGATATACGACCTTTACCTTACCTTTACCTTTATTAAATGCAGGCGAATGGATAGCTGTTCAATAGAAAATTTAATAAAGAGGTATCAGACATGAAGAAAGCGTTAGATCGTGGCGCAGGAATCCTCCTGCCAATCAGCAGCCTTCCATCCCCTTATGGAATCGGATCTCTGGGGAAAGAGGCATATGAATTTGTTGACAGGTTGAAGGAGGCGGGCCAGCGTTACTGGCAGGTGCTTCCGATCGGACCGACCAGCTTTGGTGATAGTCCGTATCAGTCATTTTCAGCATTTGCGGGTAATCCTTATTTTATCGATTTCGACATTCTGATTCATGAAGGTTTACTGACACAGGAGGAGGTAGATGCATACAGCTGGTACGATCAGCCGGATGACATCGATTACGCCCGCCTGTACAGACAAAGGTTTGAGGTATTGAGAAAAGCATATGGCAGATCAAAGCATGAGACATCAAAGAAGTATGCAGAATTTCTTACGGAAAATGAAAACTGGCTTCCGGATTACGCCCTTTATATGGCGGTCAAGGCAGACCATGAGAACAAAGAATGGTTAAGCTGGGAAGAACCGGTTTTAAAGAGAGAAGAAACAGCACTTCGTAAGTGCAGGGAACAGTTACACGACGAGATCGGATTCTATATGTTCCTTCAGTTCAAATTCGATGAGCAGTGGAAGACACTCAAATCTTACGCCAACCATCATGGTATCAGTCTGATCGGCGACATTCCAATCTATGTAGCACTGGACAGTGCAGATGTATGGGCAAATACAGAACAATTTCAGTTAGATCATGATCTACAGCCTGTGTGTGTAGCCGGTTGTCCACCGGATGCATTCTCCGATTACGGTCAGAAATGGGGCAATCCTTTATATGACTGGGATCGTATGGAACAGGATGGGTTCTCGTGGTGGAAGAACCGAATTCGTAAATCGGCCAGTCTCTATGATGTGATCCGTATCGATCATTTCATCGGGGTTGTGCGGTATTACAACATTCCGGCAGACGGAGAGCCAAAGAACGGATTCTATCTGGAAGGTCCGGGAAAGAAGCTTGTAGATGCGATCGACAGTGCCAGAGGAAATGCAAAGGTGATCGCAGAAGATCTGGGAGTCGTTGTGCCGGAGGTACAGAAGCTGGTGAAGAAATCCGGCTATCCGGGAATGAAGATTTTACAGTTTGGATTTGACGGAAATGCGGAGAATGAACATGCACCGCATAATCACGAAAAGAATTACGTTGTCTATATCGGGACACACGATAATGACACATTAAAAGGATATATCGAGAATGCATCAAAGGACAATCTTACATTTATGATGAAATATCTGGGAGCGGCAAATGAGCAGGAGATCCCGGAGAAGATGATGCAGGTATTATATATGAGCCCTGCCGATACAGTTATCGTTCAGATGCAGGATCTGCTTGGAAAGGATAACGAAGCACGGATGAATCTTCCGTCTACGATCGGTACAAACTGGCGCTGGCGGATGAAGAAAGATGAATTTACAGACGAGATCAGAGACAGATTAAGGGAATTAACAAGAGTATATGGAAGAAATGCTGTGAAGCAGTATTTTTGTAAGGAGGATATAATGTTAACAGAGATTTGTAAGAAAAAATATAATAAAACGATCAAGGAATGCAGCAATGAGGAGATCTATTTTGCGCTGCTTGATATGACAAAGAAATTAGCAGAAGACAAGGTTACAGAGGATGGCAAGAAAAAGGTTTACTATATATCGGCAGAGTTCCTGATCGGTAAGCTGTTATCCAACAACCTGATCAATCTTGGAATCTTCGATGAAGTAAAACAGGTGCTGGCAGAAAACGGCAAGAGCATATATGACATCGAAGAAGTAGAGCCGGAACCATCCCTTGGAAATGGCGGACTTGGACGACTGGCAGCCTGCTTCCTTGATTCGATGGCAACACTCGGACTTCCGGGAGATGGTATCGGGTTAAATTACCATATGGGTCTGTTCAAGCAGGTATTTGAGAATAACTACCAGAAGGAGACTGCAAATCCATGGATCGAGGCAGACAGTTGGCTGACAAAGACCGATGTAAGCAACACGATCCGGTTTGGAAACTGTACCGTACAGTCCAGAATGTATGACATCGATGTGACAGGTTATGAGAACCGCACAAATAAGCTGCATTTATTTGATATCGAGAGCGTGGATGAGAGCATCATGGAGCCGGATGGCATAAACTTCGATAAGACAGATATCAAGAAGAACCTGACACTCTGTCTCTACCCGGATGACAGTGACGAAGCCGGCAACTTACTTCGTATCTATCAGCAGTATTTCATGGTTGCAAATGGTGCAAAGCTGATCCTTGCAGAGGCAAAGGAGAAAGGTTCAAATCTTCATGATCTTGCAGATTATGCAGCCATTCAGATCAATGATACACATCCGTCTATGGTGATCCCTGAGTTGATCCGTCTGTTGATGGAAGAGGGTATCTCCTTTGATGAAGCAACAGAGATCGTAACCGATGTATGTGCTTACACCAATCATACGATCCTTGCAGAAGCATTGGAGAAATGGCCGATTGCTTATCTGGAGAAGGTCGTTCCACAGCTTATGCCTGTGATCCGTATGCTGGATAAAAAGGTCAGAAACCGTTATAAGGATGAGCGCGTTTATATCATAGATGGAGATTCCCGTGTGCATATGGCACATATCGATATGCATTACAGCCACAGTGTAAATGGTGTTGCTTATCTTCATACCGAGATTCTGAAGAATTCAGAGCTACACCCATTTTATGAGATCTATCCTGAGAAATTCAACAATAAGACAAACGGTATCACATTCAGAAGATGGTTGTTACACTGCAATGAAAAGCTGGCAGCCTACATCACAGAGCTGATCGGACCGGATTACAAGAAGGATGCCGATAAGTTACAGGAGCTGGCTTCTTACTACAAGGATAAGAACGTATTAGAAGAGATCCTTGCGATCAAGCAGAGCAATAAGGCAGTCTTAAAGGACTACCTGAAAGAGACACAGGGAATCGAGATCAACGAGAATTCGATCTTTGATATCCAGGTCAAGAGACTGCATGAATACAAGCGTCAGCAGATGAATGCTCTCTGGGTGATCTACAAATATTTTGAGATTAAGAAAGGACATCTGCCTGAGACTCCGATCACGGTTATATTTGGAGCAAAGGCTGCACCTGCTTATACGATCGCAAAGGACATCATTCATCTGATCCTCTGTCTGCAGGAGCTGATCGACAATGATCCTGAGGTAAGTCCGTACTTGAAAGTTGTCATGATCGAGAATTATAATGTATCAAAAGCAGCAAAG
>UMGJ01011513.1_pt1 | contig 12585 bp, 9 predicted proteins | sample 1965221 | NCBI WGS metagenome assembly UMGJ01 (sample SAMEA4836067, study PRJEB28245) | human gut metagenome | biome: gut microbiome; material: fecal sample | place: Denmark | collected 2008
TTTTTTGTTGTACGGGCTAAAACAAATATTAAGGCGAAAGTACTCAAATAGAAACGACGTTTACCTAAGAATATACAGTCCGACTGTGAGATTGAACTTACCGGTTTCTATACCCAAAAATCATACCCTGAAACGATTCGTTTGGTGAGGTTTTGGGATGAAGAAGACGAAAGGGAGTTCATTTATCTTACAAATGCAAAACATATTCAAGCCTTACAGGTCGCGGAACTTTACAAGAATCGTTGGCAAGTGGAACTGTTCTTTAAATGGCTCAAGCAACACCTTAAAATAAAGAAATTTTGGGGTACTTCCGAGAACGCTGTAAAGATACAAGTCTACTCAGCAATCATTGCCTACTGTCTTGTAGCTATCATGCAACATGATATGAAACTGGACAGATCGACATACGAGGTTCTACAAATTCTTGGCATTTCTCTTACGGACAAGACTCCATTAAGGGATCTCTTCAGCAAAACTAAATTCAATGATGTCAAAGAACAAAGCGGTCTTGATGGACCAAATTTATTTAGTAATTATAATTTTTAACTCGTCCTCTAATTTTTAGTGGACACTAGTGTTTATATCTTAGTATTAATAGAAACTATATTGAAGGTAGTTTCGTAGATAATTTGTTAGCCTATGAAAAAATTATTATCATTTTTAGTTGTGCTTTCATGCGTTCTCGGTATAAAAGCAGCAGATACAGTCTTTATAAAGAATCCTCAAATACCAATTCTGATAGAGCGGCATGATAATGTTTTATGTTACATGCGTATTAATGCGCACGAGGCAAAGGTCTTGGATAATGTTTCTGTGACATTTGGACAAGATGTACCTTTAGAGCAGATTAAATTGGTAAAGCTGTACTATGGAGGTACTGAAGCTATTCAGGACAGAGGAAAGAACCGTTTTGCTCCTGTAGAATATATTTCCGCTCATGCGCCAGGCAAGACTTTGTCTGTCAATCCGTCATATGCTATTAAGAAATCTGAAATTGTTCCCCAAAAGAATTCTGTATTGTTGACTGGAAATCAGAATTTATATCCGGGAGTAAATTTCTTTTGGGTCAGTATAGAAATGAAGCCAGAAGCATCGTTGCTTACAAAAATCACTGCTGAAGTGACGGGGGTAACAGCAGATGGTCAGTCGTTACCAGTTAAATGTGTATCAGCACCGAATGTTATACGTCGTTTGGGAGTAGGTGTGCGTCATGCCGGAGATGATGGTGCAGCAGCTTTTCGTATCCCAGGTCTGGTGACAACCAATAAAGGTACATTGTTAGGTGTATACGATGTGCGTTATAACAGTAGTGTGGATTTGCAGGAACATATTGATATCGGTTTGAGCCGAAGTATTGACGGTGGAAAGACTTGGGAAAAAATGCGTCTGCCTCTAGCTTTTGGAGAATACGGTGGGCTGCCAGCAGCCCAGAATGGTGTAGGAGATCCCTCAATTTTGGTTGATACAAAAACAAATACAATCTGGATTGTTGCGGCATGGACACACGGAATGGGTAATCAGCGTGCATGGTGGAGCTCACAGCAAGGTATGGATGTAAATCATACGGCTCAGCTTGTTTTAGTAAAAAGTACAGATGATGGAAAAACCTGGTCTGAGCCGATTAATATAACCGAACAAGTAAAACACCCTGAATGGTATTTTTTGTTGCAAGGTCCGGGTAGAGGTATTACTATGGAGGATGGTACATTGGTATTTCCTATTCAATATATAGGTAAAGACCGGATTCCTAATGCTGGTATTATGTATAGTAAGGATAGAGGAGAAACATGGACCATTCATAATCATGCACGTACAAATACTACGGAAGCTCAGGTTGCTGAAGTTGTTCCTGGAACATTGATGTTGAATATGAGAGATAATCGTGGGGGAAGCCGTGCTGTTTATACAACTTCTGATTTGGGCATGACGTGGAAAGAACATGAGTCATCACGAACGGCATTACCTGAGCCTGTTTGTATGGCAAGTCTTATCAGTGTGAAAGCAGCGGACAATGTTTTAGGTAAGGATATATTGATTTTTTCGAACCCGAATACAACCAATGCCCGTAAAAATATTACTATAAAAATAAGCCTTGATGGTGGAAATACATGGGCACATCAGTTGCTTTTAGACGAAGGTGAGAACTGGGGTTATTCGTGTCTTACGATGGTAGATAAAGAAACGATTGGCATTCTTTATGAAAGTAGTGTTGCACATATGACTTTCCAATGTATCAATCTAAAGGATATCATGCAGTAAGTAAAAAATATATGTATTTATTAATATAAGAATTTCCCTTCGTATTTCATGGAAACGTGAATACGAAGGGAAATCTTTTATTTTGAAGCTCTCAATATTTCTCGTTTTCCACCTGGAGGGCCTGGAAGACGTTCTACTGTAAATCCCGCAGTTTGTAGCATTCGGCGTATTACTCCTTTAGCACAGTATGTTGTGAGAATACCACCAGAATTTAGAGAAGCATATAAGGTGTTGAATAGTTCCTGGCTCCACATTTCCGGTTGTTTTTCTGGGGCAAAAGCGTCAAAGTAGATGAGGTCAAATGCTCCTTGGAATTTATAGTTCGTAAAATCTCCTTCTACTTTATGTAAAGTAAAGTAAGGTGTTAAGCTTATATCTGTATTCCATGCTGAATTATGCAGTGCATAGAAGTCGTTACTACGTTTTGGGCAGATCTGTTCTGGATAGGCAAGTTGATGTACAATATCATTACTTACAGGGTAGCGTTCTATTGTTGTATAGTGAACTTGACGTTTTGAATTATCAGCTTCCAACAGAGTGAGAAATGCATTGAGCCCGGTTCCGAAACCGATTTCCAGTATTCGCAGTGTAGAGGAGGGATGATGTTTCATTCCCATGTTGATAAATATATGTTCAGACTCCGTCAAAGCCCCTTTTACGGAATGATAATGTTCGTTTAGTTCAGGTACGAAAAGTGTATAACTTCCATCTGCAGTTTGTTCTAGTTCTATCATAAATTAAAATTGATATAATAATTATTTTAGAAAAGGCTGATAATACCAAGAGTTGCTGCTACTAATATAGCGTAACGAGCCAGCTTTCCGATGCTCATTGAAATAGTAACAATCCCAATATGAGCTCTCATCAATCCTAATACAATTAAAATTGCATCTCCTACTACAGGCAAAAAAGAGAATAATGCCATCCATGCTCCCCTTCCATGTATAAATCGGGTAGCACGTTCCATTTGTTTCGGAGTTACTCCAAGGTATTTTTCTATCCATTCCATTTTTCCAAGATGGCCTATCCAATAGCAGGTAAGTCCACCTAAAACGTTGCCTGCTGTTGTGGCAATGGTAGACCATACAGGGTCGAGTCCTAAGCCAACACAAGCAAGTAGGACTGCTTCAGAACTGAATGGTAAAATTGTTCCGGCAAGAAAAGCAGATAAGAACATACCAAAATATCCCCAGTCGGTCAGAAGTTGAAGAAATATATCCATAAATTAAATAAGCACAATGCAAACCAGATAACAAGAACCGTAATAAAAGTTATTCGGGTAAATTTACTGAAAGTAAGTGAAAATAAATGTCCTCCCATAAATACCATTGGAATAATAGCTAAGGGAAGTAATGCTTTAATATGAGATGGTTGTAAAACCATAAGAATATTTATCCATACTCCCATGGATAGTATCACTTGTAATAAAATACGAGTTTGTACTTTGTCTTTATATGCAAATCGTAAATAAGGAATACTAAATGCAATCCATAATATTGTGATAACTCCCCATAAAGTATAATAGCTGAAATGTATGGATGCATAATTTATTTGATCAAACTGTAGAATATGCGAAATTACATTGTAGAATTCTTCGGTTTGATCCGTATACAAATCATATCCCAGCAGAAGCCAGTAAGGTAATGTAAAGCCAATGATTCCGGCAAAAAAGGTTTTTCCTTCAAGCGAACGAAGGTTAATCATATGAATATATAGTAGCGGAGTAATCCAAGCTATACAAGGAAGAATAAGGCTACTTAACCCCATCCACAAAAAAGCATGGAATATGGCAGTCGAAGCATGGGGAGATTCATAGCTTTGAAACAGTGAATATAGCATACAAAGAAAGAATACTGGAAGTAATAGTGTAACATCCCATGTATGCAAGAAAGGTGTTGCCGCATAAAACAGAAGAAAAAAAGAAGCAGGAAGCGTCGTACGTGTACGTATCAGTGCAAACTTCGTATCCGTCTCCAGTAGCAGGTAAGTAGTAAGGCTGAATATTAATAACGAGCCAATATTTGCCCATAAATGTGGAGTCGATATGACCCATAGAATAAGTGTTAAAGTACTTACAACTGGAAGTGTGGCACGTCCTGTCGCAACTTCGTATTGAAATCTGTTTCTGGTCTGGATCATGTGACGGATATTGATGACAAAAGAAATGTCACCACAGCTACACTCATTTACTCTTTAAACAGAATAATTGGTGTAGCTGTGGTGATGAATTGAAATATTATAAGTCGAAACCGATATCAGAACGGAAATATTTCTTTTCGAATAAAATTTTTCCGGCATTGGTAAAGGATTGTTTCAATGCTTCTTCCTTGTTGGTACCGTATGAGCTGACAGCTATCACACGACCTCCGGATGTGACAACCTGATTATCTTTCAATGCTGTTCCGGCATGGAATACGATGCTGCCTCCTGCTTTAGCTTCTTCGATTCCTGTTATAGGGAATCCTTTTTCATATGCTTCTGGATAACCGCCAGATACCAGCATAACGCATACTGCAGAACGTGAATCTATTTCAAGTGTCTTTTCATTGAGGTTTCCTGCCGCTACTCCTTCAAACAGTTCCACAAGGTCACTCTTAATGCGCAGCATGACACTTTCAGTTTCAGGGTCACCCATACGGACATTGTATTCAATAACCATCGGTTCACCTTTTACGTTAATCAAACCGAAGAAGATAAATCCTTTATAATCGATGCCTTCAGCTGCCAGGCCTTCTACTGTCGGACGAATAATGCGTTCGTCTACTTTCTTCATCCAAGCTTCGTCTGCAAACGGTACTGGCGAAACAGAACCCATACCTCCGGTATTCAGACCTTTATCGCCCTCGCCGATACGTTTGTAATCTTTTGCTTCAGGTAAGATTTTATAGTTCTTTCCGTCAGTCAAAACGAAAACAGAACATTCGATACCACTCAAAAACTCCTCGATAACAACGGTTGCCGATGCATTACCGAACATACCGCCGAGCATTTCTTTCAGTTCTTTTTTTGCTTCCTCTAGAGTCGGAAGAATCAGTACACCTTTTCCAGCACACAAACCGTCAGCTTTCAATACATACGGAGCTTGTAATGTTTCGAGGAAAGCAAGACCTTCTTCTAAATTGGCAGACGTAATGCTTTTATATCCAGCTGTCGGGATGTGATGACGTTGCATGAATCCTTTAGCGAATTCTTTACTTCCTTCGAGTACGGCACCTGCTTTTGACGGACCGATTACTGGAATATTGGCCAATGCAGCATCGTTCTTAAAGAAGTCGTAGACACCTTTTACCAATGGATCTTCAGGGCCTACTACTACCATGTTGATACCATTTGCTACAACAAATTTTTTGATAGCCTCGAAATCGTCTGCTTTTATCGCTACATTTTCACCAACTTCACGTGTTCCGGCATTACCTGGAGCGATGTATAGTTTTTCTATTTTCGGACTTTGGGCAATTTTCCATGCTAGTGCATGCTCACGTCCACCTGAACCTAACAGTAACAGTTTCATATGTTTATAGTATTATGATTTGTTTCTTTATTTTATTTCAAATGATCAAGAAAATAACGGGTGATGTGTTCGTGCAAGTGTACGCGGTCGCGCCCCATCATGTTGTGACCGTCTTCCGGATAGATGAAGAAATCTGGATGAGTTCCAGCGTCAATACAAGCACGTAAAAAACTGATGCTGTGTTGCGGTACACAGGTAGGATCCATTCCACCGATAATTACTTCCAGACGACCTTTCAAGTTACCAGCCTTTAAGCGAAGATTTGATTCCTTATATCCTTCAGGATTAGCTTGTGGAGTATCCATGTATCTTTCTCCATACATAACTTCGTAGAATTGCCAGTCGATAACCGGACCACCAGCTACTCCTACCTTGAAGATATCCGGATAAGTCAGCATAAGATTAGTTGTCATGAATCCCCCGAAGCTCCATCCATGAACACCGATTTTGTCTGCATCAACATATGGAAGTGATTGCAGGAACTTGGCTCCTTGTACTTGGTCTTTTATTTCTTCTGTACCAAGATGGCGGAAGGTACAATTTTCGAACTTAATACCGCGATTATCACTTCCACGGTTGTCAACAGTAAGCATTACATAACCTTGTTGTGCCATGTAAAGATCCCATCCACGTGCATCATAAAAACGGGTATTATGTATCATTTGTGCATGTGGACCTCCGTATACGTAAATAATAGCCGGATATTTTTTGTTCGGATCGAAATTAACAGGCTTAATTAAGCGGTAATACAAATCTGTTTCTCCATCGGCTGCTTTAATTGTTCCTACAGTAATTTCCGGTAAATTGTAGTTTTCCTTCAGCGGGTCGGTTGCTGTGAACAGAGTTGTACCTTTTTTCCCGGTAGTAGGAAGAATACTGATTTCACGTGGAACATTGTTCGAAGTGAAGTAATCGATAAGATAGGTTCCACTTGCTGATAATTTGGCCTGGTGAGTACCATCTTCCATACCGATCAGTGTACGTTTCCCATTTTTTACGTTCAGACTGAATATATTAGTCTGTAAAGGAGATATTTCCGTACTTGCAATTATGATTTCTTTACGAGAAGTATTGAATCCTAAAACATCTTGAACTAACCAGTTGCCTTCAGTCAATGGGATTGCTTTCAGATATTCACAATATTGGTCTTCACTATCCTTTCCAGTTTTCCATTCACCTTTCAGTTTGGTTTTTGTATCCATAAGAAACAAATGGTTGAAACCGTTTCGCTGTGTCTGATAAATAAACTGGCTATCATCCCAAGGTAAGAATATCAGAGGATGCTGCGGCTCTACGTAACGAGCATGTTTCTCTTCATAAAGTACTCCTATCTTTTGTCCGCTTACGGCATCATATTGAACCAGTTGTGCATGATTCTGGTCGCGGTTCAGTTCGATAACGAATACACTCTTTTCGTCAGGGCCCCAACTGATGTTAGTAAAATAACGGTCAGTAGGATCACCGGCTTGTAAATAAATTGTCTTACCATCTTTTACATTGTATATTCCGACAGTTACTTTATGGCTTGTCATACCAGCCATTGGGTATTTGTCGGGAACAAGCTCGGCAATGCGTGCTGTAGTATTTACCTGTGGATAATCGGTTACCATACTTTGGTCCATACGGTAGAAAGCCAAGTAAGTACCTTTCGGACTCCAAAAAGTACCTTTCATGATACCAAACTCATTACGGTGTACAGCTTGGCCATATACGACATCCTTTTCCTGCTGTTGGTTCCCTGTAACTTTTGGGTTAACCATGCTGCTGAAATCCCCTTCATGTGCTACATACAGGTCATTCCCGATAGTATATGCCATGTAGCCATTTTCTTTACAGAAATCGAAGTTTGTCGGACCTTCTCCCTGCAGGTTAAATAGATTGACTATTTTCTTTTTGCTGAAGTCATACCATATCATGTACTTTTGTCCGGGAGTACGGTCGTCATACTGGGTAAAAGTAATCACATTACGGTCACCCCAAGGAAGTGAAGCAGCCATCAGTGTACGAAGTGGTTTGATATGACCTGTAAGTTTGTAAGGCATTTCGCCATTTTTCAGCGCTTCATTTATCTCCTCCAGTGTGACGAGTATACTTTCTTTTCCGCTTTTAGTATCTATTTTTTTGATGTTCTCTATATCTGTACGGACACATATATCACCCCACCATTGTAGTCCGGGCATGCTTTTCGGCACAAGATTAAAATAATTATCTCCACCCGGTATTACATCATTGAGGGTGAATGTCTTTTTCTCTTGGGCAGATGAAATTGTTGCTATCATACAGAATAGAGCTATTATTTGAAATATACGCTTCATTTTCAGTGGATATACGTTACTTATTCATTTTCTGTATTTTCTTCGTTTGCACGACGGCGGTGCATGTAACGAGGTGCAGGTGCCTGCTTAGGGCGTCCGTCATCAGTAGAAGGACGTGAAGGACGATTTTCGCGAGAAAAGTTTTTCTTATCGTTTTCCTTACGTTCTGTTCGGAAACTTGTTTTTTTATCTCCTTTATATTCTACTTTTTCTGCACGCTTCCGTGGACGGGTTTCGTTTCCTTCCCGCTTAGGCTTAAATTCTTTGTCACTGTTTTCACTACGGAAGGTTTTGTATTTTCCATCGAAAATCTGATATTTCCGGAACTGACATTCCAGTGAACCATTAAACAAAGGAACTTTGACAGATGGCTTTAGTCCAATTTGGTCGAAACATTCGTCACGATAGCTTAATATCCAGGCATCATTGCCGCTGAATGCATGTTTCAAGCGTTCTCCAATCATTTGGTATAGGCCTAGCAGATCATCAGAAGATATTCGTTCTCCATAAGGTGGATTAGTCACAATGATACTCTTTTCTTTAGGCTGTTCAAATTGTTGGAACGGTTGGATTTTTAGAATGACATCCTTGCTTACTCCTGCTGCTTTTACATTGTGCACAGCAATTTCGTTGGCTTTCGGATTGTTGTCATATCCGTAAATTTTATGGTTAAATTCACGTTCATTAGAATCATCATTATAGATTGAATCGAATAAATCCTGGTCGAAGTCACGCCACTTTTCAAAGCCAAACTCTTTACGGAATACTCCCGGAGCAATATTGCGTGCGATGAGTGCTGCTTCAATAGGAATTGTTCCAGAGCCACACATCGGGTCTATTAAGTCACATTCGCCTCTCCATCCAGTCATCAGAATCATTCCGGCAGCCAACACCTCGTTTAAGGGAGCTTCTACTTGTTCCTGACGGTAGCCACGGCGATGAAGTGATTCACCCGAACTGTCGAGTGAAAGTGTACAACGGTCTTCTGCAACATGGATGTTAATAGCCAGATCCGGATTGCTAATACGTACAGATGGACGATTGCCTGTTTTTTCACGGAAATAATCGACAATAGCATCTTTTACCTTATAAGCAACAAACTTCGAATGGCGGAATTCATTGGAGAATACTACCGCATCAACAGCAAAGCTGCTCATATTATCCAAATAGTCTTCCCAAGAGATACTTTTAACAGCTTCATACACTTCGTCTGCTGTTTTTGCAGTAAAATGTTTGATTGGTTTTAAGATACGAATAGCTGTGCGCAAGCAAAAATTAGCACGATACATCATTGCTTTGTCACCGGTAAAAGAAACCATGCGGCGTCCGATTTCAATATTTCCGGCTCCCAACTCGGTGAGTTCTTGTGCCAGCACTTCTTCCAGTCCCTGGAAGGTCTTGGCGATAAGCTCGAATTCTTGATTCATTTTAACTAAATTACGTAATTTCAATTAATTGTGCAAAAATATGAATTTTCGCTTAGCTAGTCAACTGTTTGATAAGGTTTAAATACATTTTGTTGTAAAGAAAGTCAACTTTGATATTTTTATTATGTAATATCTTGCTTTCGTGAAAAATATTACTGCTGCTTGCTTTACGCTCAAGGAAGTTGATTTTTATTTTGAAGAAAAATGTATCTTTGCCAAAACCTGAATTGAAAATAATAAGAAATGTACTTCAGAATGAAAATTACTATGAGAATACATGCTCTATGTTTTATACTGGGAATAATCTTGTCTGCAACGTCTATAAGAGCTGAAGAAGAAAGACTATGGCAACTGCATGCTGTTGATATTCAAGCTCCATATGCTTCTGCTCCTATGGCAAACGGATGCATAGGTATTCTTCCTCAAAAAGAACCTTTCGCTGTAGAGCATGTTATGTTGAATCATGTATTCGATGCTGCATCTCCCCATGTTGTTAGTCGAGTAATGAGAGGAATTAATCCGTTTTGTCTTTCTATGAAAATAGACAATAAAAAAGTTGATACTTCAAATATCTCTGACTGGCAACAAACGATAGATATGCGCCGTGCTGTACATCAAACAAGTTTCCATACCTTAGAAAAAGCAGATGTTTCTTATGAGTTGTGTGCTTTACGCAATTTGCCTTATGCCGGTTTAATTCGTGTGACTGTTCAGGCATGTAAGGATATGTTGTTGGAAGTCCGTTCAGGAATGGGTATTCCAGACGATTATTCGCAATCTTCAATTCGGTATCGTGAAATGGAAGCTGATGGAAATCGTATGTACATGCTTGAATCGGATGCAACTTCTCGGCTCGGATACCGTCGGGTAGCTTCTACTTCTTCTTTTCTTTTCAATGGCGAACAGATAAAGCCTATATATGATGAAGCTACTCGGGAATTGTTTTTTTCGATTCAGCTAAAAAAGGGAGAAACATTTTGTTTCTCTTTAGTAGGAAGCGTATGTTCATCACGTGATTTTTTTGATCCCTATAATGAAGCAGAGCGGCAGGTAATTTATGCAGTGCATGAGGGAGAAGAAGCATTGATGCAGGCACATTATCGTCTTTGGGATGAACTATGGCAAGGTGATATACGTATTGAAGGAGATGATGACGCACAGCGTATCGTAAGATTTGCCTTATTTAATTTATATTCTTCTTGTCGTGGAGGTAGTCGCTTAAGTATCCCTCCTATGGGATTATCGTTGCAGGGATATAATGGACATATCTTTTGGGATACAGAATTGTGGATGTATCCCCCTATGCTTCTGTTGAATCAGGATATAGCCCGGTCAATGCTTGATTATCGCTTTGACCGTCTTCCTGCTGCTCGTAAAAAAGCATTGGCATATGGTTATCGGGGAGCAATGTTCCCGTGGGAGAGTGATGATTCTGGTGAAGAAGCTACGCCTACTCATGCATTGACCGGTCCGTTTGAACATCATATTACAGCCGACATAGGAATTGCCTGCTGGAATTATTATTGTGTAACTCGTGATATGCGTTGGCTGCAACGTGAAGGTTATCCACTGCTCAAAGAAATTGCAGACTTTTGGACAAGTCGTGTTACTCGCAATCCGGATGGTTCATATTCAATTCATAACGTGACCGGAGCTGATGAATATGCAAACGGTGTTACAGATAATGCGTTTACTAACGGTGCAGCGTCACTTGCGCTTAAGTATGCTTGTCAGGCTGCAGAGATTTGTGGAGAAAAGGTTCCGGAACTATGGTGGAAGATTGGAGAAAATATCCGCATATTACAATTCGAAAATGGTGTGACACGTGAGCATTCCACTTATAAAGGCGAAATGATCAAACAAGCTGATGCAAATCTGCTAGCTTATCCACTAGGGTTGATAACTGATGAATACAGACAGAGACAAGATTTGGAATATTATGCCGAGCGTATAGACCAAAAAGATGGACCGGCTATGTCGTACTCTGTTTATTGCGTACAGTATGCTCGTATGGGAGAAGCAGATAAAGCATACGAGATGTTTCGTCGTTGTTATGAGCCCAATCTGAGAAAGCCTTTCGGAGTTATTTCGGAAACTCCCACAAGTAACAATCCATATTTTATGACTGGAGCAGGAGGTTTATTGCAGGCTGTATTGAATGGCTTTTGTGGACTCCAGATTACGGATGAAGGAATCGTCCAGCTTCCGTCAGTGCTTCCTTCTCACTGGAAACGGGTAACTGTTACAGGTGTAGGTTCTGATAAAAAAACTTATGTAAGAGAAGGGTAGCATTATGTATGTGATGGAGGAGCAATTAATCAAAAAACTTCGTAAGGGTGATGAAAAAGCATTCCGTTTGCTTTATGATCGTCACTACGTATTGCTGTGCCGTTTTGCCAATCAGATTTTAAATAATGCAGCTTTAGCAGAAGAAGTTGTAGATGATGTTATTTTTTATTTATGGGAACATCGGAGTGAAGTTGAGATTCGTTATTCTATCCGTGCTTATTTAATGCGTGCCGTACGTAACCGTTGTCTGAATGAACTACAATCGCAAAGTCATCGTGAAGAACTTCATCTTTCTTCTTTTTTGTCACCGGAAAGTATGGATTTTTTAGACTTTCTGTTTGTTGATGATAAACAGCCGTTAGGTATGCTTTTAGAACAAGAACTGGAAGATGAACTGAAGCGTAGTATAGACGAACTACCATTGGAGTGTCGAAGAGTATTTTATAAGAGTCGTTTTGAACAAAAAAAGTATGAAGAAATAGCCGACGAACTTGGTATATCTGTTAATACTGTCAAGTACCATATAAAAAATGCATTGGCTTTTCTCCAAAAGCGTTTGGGGAATTATTTGAAGTTACTTATCGTATATATTTTCATGAGTGCATAAATTTCATTTAACTATTTCCTTTTTTTTTATGTATTTGGTTGTAATTTAATATATTACCAGTGTTGTTTAGTTCAGATTATGGAAAAATCTCTGAATAAAAGCAAGTAAAATTTAATCAGAATTAAAAAAATGTCGTAAGCTTCCAAAATTGGCGTATTGACTAGCATGTCTCTTTCG
>UMGJ01007259.1_pt1 | contig 12557 bp, 9 predicted proteins | sample 1965221 | NCBI WGS metagenome assembly UMGJ01 (sample SAMEA4836067, study PRJEB28245) | human gut metagenome | biome: gut microbiome; material: fecal sample | place: Denmark | collected 2008
CTGTTCGTAAGCATATACTGAATAATTCGCCGCAAGCTCTATTATCTTTCTTATGTGCTCCTTTTTAGCCTTCACTGTGCTTAGTACCTCTTTGTTATCATATATAAGTGAAATGTACCGTCCTGTACGTATTCTTATCTCATTAATCTTGTCAAATTTTATCCCGTAAAGATTAAGTCCCGTGACTAATTCACCGGGAAGTATCCTTATGATTTGTCCTATATCCCCCATAAAAAAACAACCTCCATATACCGTTTTTCACAGTATATGAAGGTTGTCTTTTAATTATTCATCGTTTCTATTCTACTGACTTAAGCGACTCTACCATAGGTATTTTCTTAAGTGACGGATACATAATAAGATTGATAAGGAGTGAGAATAATATAGTTATTCCATATGATATAAGGAATGAACTTATATTTATCTTAGTTCCAAACATGACACCGTCAAGCTCAATCGTTGTCATAATATAAGAGTGAAGTGCCACACCGAGAAGAAGTCCGAATACTCCACCAATAAGTGTAAGTATTATATTCTCCCTGTATACATACTCTCCTACCTCTGTATCGTAGAAACCGAGTACTTTTATCGTAGCTATCTCTCTTATACGCTCTGATATATTGACATTAGTAAGATTATACAGTACCACAAATGCAAGCATACCTGCTGATATTATAAGCACCCATGTTACAAGGTCAAGCGACTGTATCATATTCTCAAATCTTGATATATTGGCTTTTACAAATGTGAGTGACTTTACACTGCTGTCTGTAAGATATCTGTCACCGATAGCAGCCTGTACAGTCTCATCATCACCTGTCAGCTTTCCTAATATTCTGTTGTTATCCGGTGTATATCCGAATACCTGATTGAAATAATCGGACGTCATAAATATATAATTATTAATATACATTTCCATAACACCGGTTACATTTACTGATACCTGCTTATTATTATCATCCTGTATAAGTATAGTATCGCCTGCCTTTACCGAAAGGTCTTTAGCAAGCTTTTCAGTTATGATAACTCCTGAGTCAGTAAGCTCCAGTTCGCTCTTATCTTTTCTTGACCTGAAGGTTACAAAGTCTTTATAGTCCTGCTCATTACTTACAACTGTTATCTCTGTGCTGTAATCGTCTGACTCCCCAGACACCTTTACGTCAGATGTATATGCATAATCCATAAGTGAGTCTTTATAATATTCATCTTTAGCTATATTGTGTGCCACATTTTTAATGGACTCTGTATCAGCGTTATTATTAAATACAAGTATGTCATCATAATGTATTATCTGACCGTACTGGTTATCTATAATGCTCTGCACGCTGTCCTTTATTCCAAAGCCAGCAGTTATAAGTGCGCCACAGCCCGCTATACCGATAACTGTCATAAAGAAACGCTTCTTATACAGGAATATATTCCTCATAGTCACTTTTCTTGTAAATGACATATGTTTCCATATAAATGTGTGCTCTAGAAGAATTTTTTTACCACTCTTTGGCGCTTTAGGGCGCATAAGAACTGATGGCTCTTCAGAAAGCTCATAATAGCATGAATATAATGTAGCAATGAGTGTTACTAATACAAGACTTAACACTGCAACAACTGATAATAATGTATGGCTGGCATACGTAATTGATGGAAGCTGGTATATGATATTCCACGAATCATATATGATATAAGGGAACAGCCTTAATCCTATGATACAGCCTATAATACCGCCTACAAGTGAAGCGGCAAGTGCATATGACACATACTTTAAAGCTATAGTACCTTTACCGTATCCAAGCGCCTTATATGTACCGATAAGTCCTCTCTGTTCTTCAACCATTCTTGTCATAGTTGTAAGACATACAAGACCTGCTACTATTATAAAAAATAGCGGAAACACTGTTGCTATCGCCTTCATTCTGTTTGCACTTGATTCATAGTCCCTGAACGAATATGAAGACTCTCTTGTAAGCACATACCATTCCCAGTCATCACTGTCGGCAAGAGTTTCCTCCATCATCTTATCATACTCTGCATACACTGACTCAAAGTCAAACTGCAATACAGCCTTTTCATAAGCTGGCGTTACATATGGTTCTATCATAGCCGACACATCCATACCCGGATAATATGTCTCATACTGCTTTGTTATGGAGTCAACAACATTCTGTCTTATTGTACCTAAGATTTCCTCTCTTTTTTCCTCTTTTGCTTTTGCATATTCATCCTTTATGTTCTGTTTTCTTATATCAAGCCTGTCCTTTGATATACCCTTTATATCATCTGTATACTTATCCATCATAGTCTTATACTCATCCGAATAAGTATCAAGCTCCTTAGCACCATCTATAATGACATAACCTTCTGTATAGTAATCATTTTTAAGCTCATCATCTGGCACATATATGCAGTAGCTTATATGTCCGTTTCCTATTCCAGAAGAACCAAGGTCATAAGACACATAACATGGTGAATATACTATTCCTACAACTGTGTACTCACTATCCTTAAATGTATCACTTATATCATCTTCTGTGCCCGACTTAAAAGTAATGACATCACCAATCTGCATAGACTTACGTGTATCCTCATACTTTACGACACATTCTTTATCATTCTCAGGAAGACGTCCTTCCTTTATTCTTAACCGATTGATATAACTGTCATCATCTGACGACTTTCCTACCGGAACACTTGATACATGTGCAACATTTTCCTTGCCATCATAGTTAACAAGTACATCCTGCGTATTGGCCCCGTACACCGCTTTAACACCGTCAACTTTACTTATCGCATCCATATCGTCTGCGGTTAAGCCTATTGATGATAATATTCTTATATCATTCATATTATATTCATCATAATACGAATCTGAGGAATGTTTCATATCGTTAGAAGAAGCTGTTATTCCGGCAAAAAAGGCTACACCGATTGCAACGATTGCCATAATAGCAAAAAATCTTCCAAGTGACCCTTTTATCTCTCTTATAAAATCTTTAAACACTGATTTTTTCATTGTGTTAATTCTGCCTTTCCATAATGTGCAAGTTCTTTATCAGTTATATAGTGTCCTGATTATAAATAACCAGTTACCACTCTATCTGTTCTATAGGTAATGGACTTTCATTGACTGTCACGCTGTCAACGACCCCGTTCTTTACCTTTATGACCTTATCACCCATGGCTGTAAGCGCAAGATTATGTGTTATGACTACTACTGTCACACCTCTTTCACGACATGTATCCTGTAAAAGCTTTAATATCTGCTTTCCTGTATTATAATCAAGTGCACCCGTAGGCTCATCACATAAAAGCAGCTTTGGATTCTTTGCAAGAGCTCTTGCTATGGCAACTCTCTGCTGCTCACCGCCTGATAACTGTGCCGGAAAGTTAGCACTTCTGTCCTTAAGTCCTACTGCCTCTATAACCTCATCTATATCAAGAGGATTTTTACATATCTGTGTTGCAAGCTCCACATTTTCCCTTACTGTAAGGTTCTGTACAAGATTATAGAACTGGAACACAAATCCGATATCGTATCGTCTGTAGGTAGTAAGTCTTTTAGCATTAAACTTTGTTACATTTTCCTTATCTACAATTATCTTACCTGTGGTAGCCATATCCATACCACCCATAAGGTTAAGGATAGTACTTTTACCTGCTCCACTTGCACCTGCTATAACTGCGAACTCACCTTTATCTATGCTAAAACTTGCACCATTAAGTGCTTTTATCTTAACATCCCCCATTTTATAGATTTTCTTGACGTTATCAAATTCTATATAGCTCATATGCACCTCTTTTATATAATAATTAACTAATAACTTCCTGAACTGTTACATTTCTGTATTCTTCATCAGAGGCAAGGTTAACTCTCTTATAACCTATAACTATATTAGGTCTTAATGGAAGCGACATATTATTGCTTTCAACTAACCCTTCCTGTCCATTAGACAGTCTGGTTTTAGTACCGACAGGATATACTGATACTACCTCTGTTAATGCTTTGATTACTTCAACCTGATACAGATTGCTTCCCATAAGATATTCCAATGCTTCATCATTATTCATTGGTTCATCATTGAAAGGTGTTTTGTGTATGAGGTCATCAAATCTGTTTGCAGCACCTACGATATATCCATATGTAGTTATCTTACTTCCGCTAAGACCCATTGGATAGCCCGAACCATCATATAATTCATGTGACTGCCAGCAGCCATATGTACAGGCATTGGATGCAAATATTCCTGAAAGTCCTGTCAGAACCTCAAATATAGTACGAGGATGTGTTCTTAAAAGATTTTTCTCTGCCTCTGTCAGGTCTTTTTTATTTATAAGTTCAGGATACTTACCCTTGCCAATATCGTGCATAAGTCCGGCAGCTGCAATTCCCTTGACCTCAGTTTCCGGATATCCCATACGCATAGCTATCGCCATGGCTAACTGCATTGTATTAAATGAATGATATTCTACCCAGTTATCATTATTTCTACTGTCTTCCATTTCGAATATTAACTGCTTCTTAATATTCTTTTCTTTAAATAACTTATAGAATTCATTTATATATTCTTCAAGCTGCTGTCTATCTTTTGTAAAGCTATTATCCCATGCGTTAGTGTATATATTTTTATTCTTAAGAATACGTGAAATAATGCTTATTACTTTTATTGTTGTATAATCATCAATAATTGGTTCCTGAATGCGGATGCTTTCTCTTTCTGAATTTTCTACACGGTCGATATATACTCCTTTATAACCCTGTGTCTGTATAGTTTTTATCATATTGTCCGTTAAAGATATTCCTGCTTTAATAAGAACATTTCCCTGAGTGTTATAGATAGTGCGTCCTAACTTGTCGCCTAATTTTAATGATGCTGGTCTGATGTATTCTAACATACTTTATTTGTTCCTTTCCTGTGCTGCTGTTAATAATACGGATGAATGTAAAGATTTTTAGAAAAAAATATTAATCAACTTCCAATGCTTAAAATTAACCTACATAGTATAAAACATTTGTTGATTATTTCCAACCTGATGAGTAACATATTTTTTAAATTGTTCACAACAATCCATTCATAGTACATCATAAACTATTTTGAGCATAATTGCAAAGGAAAAGTATATATATTTAACAGTACTTATATGGAGGACGGTTTTGAGATCCAGAAAATATATATTATCAATATTATTAACTTTCACTATAATAATTAAATGCATATCTTTTACACAAATTTCTACATATGCTTCCTATGTCCCAGTTAAATATTCTTCAGAACTATACGCAGAATTAAATGCCTCAGATAAAAATATCACTGCCAGCGCTTCAACATCACCGCCAACACTTCATGCACGCTATGCTGCGCTCATTGATGGTGATAACAACCGGCTGCTCTATGGAAAAGAGGCTGATGTCAAAGCCCCGAACGCAAGCACAACAAAGATTATGACACTTATTACCGCACTTGAAATATGCGGTGATGACTATGTTGCAACAACATCTGCTTACGCTGCTGCCATGCCGGATGTCCAGCTTAATGCAGTCAGAGGTGAACGGTTTCATATACAAGACTTATATTATTCACTTATGTTAAAATCGCATAATGATACTGCAGTTATAATAGCTGAAAATACTGCCTACTACTATTTATGCACGCTGTCCGACAAGGACAGAAACGAGCTTTTATATGACACAGCTTTTATAAACAGTTATAATTCTGACTCTTCATTTATAAAAGACATCTCTAAAGAACAAAGCAGAATTCTTGTAAGAATATTTACAGATCTTATGAATAAGAAAGCGCTTGAGTTAGGATGCACTAACACTCATTTTGTAACTCCCAATGGACTTGATGCCACCGATGAATATGGTGTCCACTCAACAACTGCATACGAGCTTGGTGTTATGATGTCCTACTGTATTAAGAATTCACATTTTCTTGATATAACGCAGACACAGTCATACACTTTTCATAATCTTTCTAATAAAGAATATTCTGTCACCAACGCCAATGCATTTCTTTCTATGTATAACAATATAATATCTGGAAAAACCGGCTTTACTGCCGATGCCGGCTACTGTTATGTATGTGCTTATAAAGATGATGAACACACATATATAGTCACTTTGCTTGCCTGCGGCTGGCCTAACAACAAAACTTACAAATGGACTGATTCAAAGGTCCTGCTTGATTATGCTAAAAACAGCTTTATTAAACAGAATATTTTTAATGATAGGAAAACTTTTAATATATGTGTTACTGACGGAAAATGCAAAAATATAAATGTAAGCATAGATGAAAATTATTCTGCCTATATTAAAGATGATGACTCTGTCGATATTGAATACAATATTCCAGAAAGTATAAAAGCCCCTGTCAAAAGCGGCGATGTTATAGGCAGTGTTGATATAATTATCAATGGTGAAAATGTAAAACAGTATCCGCTTATATGCAGTAATGATGTTAATAAACGTTCTTGTTTGGACAATATATCTGATTTTATACAACATTTATTGTCTTTTTTGTGTATTTCAGTGATAAAATAATGACATTTTCATTTAATTATTGTATAATTATATAGTATGTGTTTTATGAAATAATGATTAAAACAGAGACCGAAGCTAGTGTGAAAAATAATTTTTCACACGTGGGATTTGTGTCTGCGCGCACTTGACACAAACTCGTCATACGCAAAAAACGTGCGCAGAAATGAGGATATTATGAATAGAATTTACAAGTGCTTTCCAGGTGGTAAATTCAAAGTTCTTACTTTAAGTTATGACGATGGTAAAGTTCAGGACAGACGTCTGGTAGATATATTTAATAAGAATGGATTAAGAGCGACTTTTAATGTTAATTCACAGCTCACTGATATGGATATCAGAATTGATGCTGATGAATGGAGTGAATTATATAATAATCATGAAATCGCACTTCATACCAGCACTCATCCAACTTTAAACCGATGCGGAAGCTATGAGGTGGCAAGGGAAATTCTTGAAGACAAGACAGCTATAGAAAAGATTATCAAGAAGCCTGTACGCGGTATGGCTCTTCCTAACGGAGCCGGCAACAAGCTTATCACTTCGATTGCAGCTGACCTTGGAATAAAGTATATAAGACCAGCCGCTGACCAGTATGCTGTTGTTAAGTCTGCCATGTCATATGCAGACTGCTGCGAGGGTCCTATTCTTTTAGGGGATGAGAATGGATTTTCTATGCCAGCTGACTATATGAACTGGCTGCCAACCTGTCATCACAACCACAATCTTGTTGAGTTTGGTAAGCGTTTTATGGCTCTTACAAAGAAGCAATACCTTTATATGATGTATGTATGGGGACACAGCTTTGAGTTTGACCGCAACAACAACTGGTCTGTCATGGAAGAATTCGCTGAAATGATTGGCCACCGTGATGATATATGGTATGCAACTAATATCGAAATTGTGGATTATAATGAAGCTTTTGACCGACTTCAGATATTTGCAGATAATGAATATATCTACAATCCTAATGCATGTTCTGTATGGGTTGCTGTTAATAATAACCGTATCGTTGAAATTGCGGGTGGGGAGACTGTTAAGTTATAAAGCGGGGTGTTTCTGTTTGTACCCCAGATACACTCAAGTATATTAAACTTATTTGAATTAGCACAACAGATTAAATTACGATAATATATCTTTGTAACAGGAACAAAATTACATTGACGGCATTATATTTATTATAATAAAAGAACCCCATTCTATATCAAATGTATGTACATTAATGCAGAATGGGGTTCTTTATAATATTGCCACATTAGAAATTATTTATTCTTCTGCTTACGAAGGCTCTTTATTGCTGTAGTTATCTTAATTGGATTGCCATATCGAAGCGTTCCCATTCTGTATATGGATGAGCCTATCATGCCAACACCAATTATACTTGCCACAAGTATTATAAATGATACAACAACTTCCCACACAGCTACATTTCCCATTGCAACACGCGCAAACATGGCGCTGTATGAACTGAATGGAAGATATGACAGCACTTTCATTGCAATACCATCTATATCCATAAGCATAAAAAGTGTAATAAAATAAACAATCATAATAACAAGCTGTATACTTCCAACACTCTTATTAATATCCTCTGTCTTAGATACAAGTGCGCCAAATGCTCCATATATAAATGTATAGAAAAGGACTCCGCCAAGTCCGAATAACGCATAAGTAACGAGCACATTTGCAGGAATATCCAAAAGCATATCTAACATTCCGCCCCACGCACTCTGGTTAAACTTATATGCACCAACAACGGCAAGCATAAGTATTCCTGCCTGACAAAGCGCTGCAATAGTTCCCGCAAGCACTTTTCCAAAAAACAGTGTCTTAGTATCCGCACTTGTTACAAGCACTTCTATGGTTCTGTTGGACTTCTCCTGTGTAACTGAGGTTGCAACCATAACTCCATAAAATATGATTATCATAAATATAACGATGATAAGTATATAACAGTAGAAATAATTATTTCCCATATCCTTGCCAAGCACAACTGTTTCGTTGTTAATCTGTGGATTAAAAGCCGTTATTATCTCCTCATAATCAAGATTATGGGTACTACAGTAAACCATCTGGTTAAGCGCTATAAGCACCTGATTAAACTGGATATCAATACTGTCAGTCATACTCTTATTGTATACAATGTACTCATAATCTGTAAGACTGTGAACTACAAAACCTGCCTTGACCTCTTCCTTAGATACCCTGTCCTTTAATGCGCTCTCAGACGACTCTTTTTCAATCTTCATATCATCAAAGGCTGCCTGAATTAGCTCTACATCTTCAAATACGCCTGACTCATCATATATAAGAATTACATCTTTATTATTATCTGCTTTATTATCTTTATCAGAATTGCTCTTGCCATCACTATTATCTTTATCGCTGTCAGAATTCTGTTCAGTACTGTTTGTTATTCCTGTAATGGCACTTATATCTATAAATCTTGGCACAAACATAATAATAACAGCTATCAAAGCTATAATCACTGTACTGATTACATACGACTTATTCTTAAGATAAGTCATAAGCTCATATTGAAGAACTACACCTAACTTTTTCATTAGCATACACCTCCCTCAGTAACATTTTTATGTTCACTGCTTTCACCTTGCGGCAACTCAGCAGCAGCGCTATTATGACCGCTATCATCATTACTATTATTCTTATAACCTGCTGCTTTGTCATCTTCTGCCTCATCACCTACAAGCGATACAAATATATCATTAAGGGATGGCTTATAGCTCTCAAAATGCTCCACATCTATGTCACATTCAATTATTCTTTTAAGAATATCCGACCTTGACACACCACTTATATTCCTTACAATAAGCTCTTCTCTTGTTCTTCCTGTTTCCACTATTATATCAGACATTTTTTCCTTTATAATCCCTGACAGCTCATCAAGCCCCTTCGTTACATCCGATATAACAAGCTGGTTTTCTCCATACTGCTTTTTTATGCTTTTAAGATTGCCTGACAGGGCTACATTTCCCTTGTCTATTATTGCAATATCACGGCAGAATTCCTCAACATAGCTCATCTGGTGGCTTGAAAATATAACTATTCTTCCTTCATTTATAACTTCTGTCACAACATCCTGAAGTATCTTTGAATTCACCGGGTCAAGTCCGCTAAATGGCTCATCAAGTATAACTATCTCCGGTTCACAGGCAAGTGTTGAGGCAAGCTGTACTTTCTGCTGATTACCTTTTGACAGTGTTTCTAACTTTCTGTTAGTATACTCATCTATCTCAAGGCGTTTCAGCCACTTCTTTGCATTGTCCACAGCCTCTTTCTTTGAAAGCCCGCGCAGTCTTGTAAGATAAACTATCTGTTCAAGTACTGTTTTCTTTGGATACAATCCTCTTTCCTCCGGCAGATAGCCTATTAGATGCTTCTTAGGATTAAATATCTTTCCATCAAGATACACTTCACCCTCATCCGCCTTAAAGACATCCATAATAATTCTTATAGTGGTCGTCTTACCTGCGCCGTTTCTTCCTAAAAGTCCCAGCGCACTGCCACTTTCGACTTCAAAGGAAATACCATGCAGAACCTGATTGCCTTCAAAAGACTTCTTAAGGTTTCTCACTTCAAGTTTCATTAAAATATACTCCTCTCATATTTGTAAAACTTTTATAGTAATTGTATCATATGAGAGTACATTTTGATAGTCAAATGTTCTGTATTATATTAATATTTTTAATCGATTTATAGTCTGGCTTTGAGTGCATAATTACAGCGCGTAAGTTCAATTATCACTTTATCTTTATCCATGCTGCATTATTTTCCTTTCGTTTCAGCAGTAGTGATAGACCTATTTTTCCTGCTTTATCCGGCATTTCATTAGAACTATTCGGCATTTTTTTCATGGTATCTGGCACTTTTTCTGCTTTATCCGGCACACTATTGGCACTGTCTGGCACTTTTTCATGGTATCTGGCACTTTATCGGCGGTTTCCCGGCGGTTTAACGGCAGTATTAGGGTCATTGAGGTCAACAGTGCCGTCAACCTGGCCTCGATAAATAACCCTCACATCCAAAAAAGGACCCGGAACAGGTAAAACCTGTCCCAAGCCCTTTCGTCAGTTATGCACGCACACTGTGCTTATAATATGCAATATATTATGTAATTACTGTGGCTGCTTTCCGATGTAAGCAAGAATACCACCATCAACATAAAGAATATGTCCGTTAACTGCATCTGAAGCTTCTGAAGCAAGGAATACAGCTGGACCAGCTAATTCTTCTGGCTTTAACCATCTGTTAGCAGGTGTCTTAGCGCAGATGAACTGGTCGAATGGATGTCTAGAACCATCAGCCTGTCTCTCTCTTAATGGAGCTGTCTGAGGAGTTTCAATGTAACCAGGTCCAATACCATTACACTGGATATTGTACTGACCATACTCAGAACAAATATTTCTTGTAAGCATCTTAAGACCACCCTTAGCAGCAGCGTAAGCTGATACTGTTTCACGGCCTAATTCTGACATCATAGAGCAGATGTTGATAATCTTACCATGACCTCTTTCAATCATTGATGGAATAACAGCCTTAGAAACGATGAAAGGTGCATTTAAGTCAACGTCGATAACCTGTCTGAATTCAGCAGCTGTCATATCGCACATTGGAATTCTCTTAATGATACCAGCATTATTAACAAGGATATCGATAGGAGCTACTTCCTTAGCAATCTTAGCAACCATTTCATTAACCTGTTCTTCGTTAGTTACGTCACAAACATAACCATGAGCATCGATACCAGCTTCCTTATAAGCTGCTAATCCCTTATCTACTAATTCCTGCTTAATATCGTTAAATACGATTGTAGCGCCTGCCTTAGCCATTCCGCTGGCGATAGCGAAACCGATACCATAAGAAGCACCTGTAACTAAAGCAACTTTTCCTTCAAGTGAAAAATTTACTGACATTTTAAAATCTCCTTTTCTCTTAATATTATATCAATGAACTCAAGAATACATAAAACAAATTAAACATATGTTATATATAAAATGTATGTATCCTATGAGAGTCATCCTGTAACAAAATATTATAGCTGCTGACATTATTTATAGTAAAATTATTATGCACAAAATGTTTAATAACTTTAAATAACCTGCATACATATTGTATTTATCACAGACAGCATATAATATAATTATATAAAAGGCAAAAGATATTCTGCCCTTAACTGATGTATCCGGATTGCTGCATTGCCATGCAATTCACGCAACCCTTTAACATCATATAATCTTAGTATAATGTATATACCATATAAAACCTGACAATAAATTCATATTAATGTGTAACTCATTATACATTAATATTATTAATCAATAGAGAACTTATTATCTAAGGTCCTTCATATCTACATCATCCATATCATCGAAATCCTGGTTTTCACCAACCATACCCCAGATGAATGTATAAGCATGAGTAGCTGAAGCTGAATGGATAGACCAGCTTGGTGATATAACAGCTTCTTCATTTCTCATAACGATGTGTCTTGTTTCTGTTGGCTCACCCATGTAATGGAATACAACAGCATCTTCTGGAACTTCAAAGTAAAGATATACTTCCATTCTTCTGTCATGTGTATGACATGGCATTGTGTTCCATACACTACCTGGTTCAAGACAAGTCATACCCATCTCTAACTGACAGCTTTCAACCTGTCCCGGAAGGATATACTTGTTGATAGTTCTGTGGTTAGCGCTTTCAAGACATCCAAGCTCCTTCTTATTCTCAGGTAAGATATCCTTAGCTGGGTCAATAAATACTGTTGGATATGTCTTATGTGCTGGTGCACTGTTAAGATAGAACTTAGCTGGGTTCTTAGGGTCTTCACTCTTAAATGAAATATCCTTAGCGCCCATACCTATGTACATACCATCCTTGTACTTAAAGTTATATTCCTTGCCATCAACAGTAACAGTTCCGTTGCCACCGATATTGATGATACCCATCTCTCTTCTTTCAAGGAAATACTTAGCTCTAAGCTCAGCACCTGCCTCAAGAACAA
>UMGJ01071781.1_pt1 | contig 12546 bp, 10 predicted proteins | sample 1965221 | NCBI WGS metagenome assembly UMGJ01 (sample SAMEA4836067, study PRJEB28245) | human gut metagenome | biome: gut microbiome; material: fecal sample | place: Denmark | collected 2008
TCCGGCTTGGTCGCGCTTCCCTTACTTGTCTATTCCCTGCGCTTTCAGGCGCTCTTGGCGCTGGTTTAACCTACGCGCCCTCTGCCCCATCGCTTCCACCTGCTCCATGAACGCTTTCACTTCTTCCTCACTCATGCCCTCAAACAGCGCATCCGCCAGGTCATCCGCCATCCGCCGTATCGCCGTGCGGTACTGCATCGCTTTCTCCGTCAGATACACCCGCCGAATCCGTCGGTCGAACGTATCCACTTCCCGCCGCACAAGCCCCTTCTTCTCCAAGCCCTGCAGGCTGCGGGTCGTCGCGGCGCGATCCACCGTGTACGCCTCCGCCATCTCGTCCTGCGTGCGCCCGTCCTGCTCGTACAGCAGCGCCAGATACAGCACGTCCGACGAGGTCAGCTTCTCGTCCAGCAATTCCCGGTTCAGGAACAGGTTCATCTGCCGAAACAGCACAATCACGGATTTATCCACGCGCATGGGTCGTTCCTCCTCTTCGTTGTCACAACCCATTGTAGCGCATTTTTATTGACGTGTCAACAATGCAAAAGGAATTTCCATCATTTTTTCTTGTTCCACAGCGCAAATCCGGCGGCACACAGCGCCAGCACGAAGCAGCCGCTGCTGTATATGGACAAGCCAAAAACCTGCGGGCCGTTTCCGGCGACCGCGCCGCCGAAGATGAGCAGCCCCAGCGACAGCAGCATCAGGCAGAGCTTGCGCACCATGGCAATAACGAGCTTGCGGACGTCCTCGCCCGCGTGATGCTCAACGCCGAGATTCGCTTCGCCCTTCAAGCCTGTGCGCAGGATATCCGCCAGCAGCGCGGGGATTTCCAGCGACTTCCGGCTGCTCTCATAGATGGCGCGGGCGTCCTGCGTCAGGAGCGCACGCCAGTCCACGTTGTCAAACATCTGGTCGCCGATGCGCGCGGTGATGACGTTCATGATGTTTAGTTCGGGGCTGAGGTCAGCGACGACGCCCTCAATCGTCGCCAGACCGCGTGCAAGCATCGTCAGGCTGCTGGGCATGGCGATGCCGTTCGTCTTCATGACGCTGGTCATGTCCTCGAACACTTCCGCCAAGTCCATCGTGCCCAAATCCGCCGAGCCGTACTTATCCAGCATGGCCTCAATGTCGCGGTAGAGCTGCTTTTTGTCCGCCGTGCCGTGGAACTCGCCCAGCCCCAGCACCGCGTCGCGCACAAGGGCGATATCGCCGCGCGCCACGCCGACAATCGCGTTGCCGATGAGCTTGCGTTCCTTTTCGTTCAAGCTGCCCATCATGCCCATGTCGAGCCAGACGATTTTACCGTCGCGGATGCGGATGTTGCCCGGATGCGGGTCAGCGTGGAAGAAGCCATCCTCCATAATCTGCCGGACGTAGTTGTCCGCCAGCTTCGCGCCGATTTCCGCGAGGTCGTAGCCTGCTTCCACCAGCTTGTCGTGTTCGTCGATGCCCATGCCGTCGATGCGCTCCATCACCAGCACGTTCGTTGTGGTGTACGCGCGGTAGAGAATCGGCGACGTGACGAACACGACGTCCTGATTCAGCGCGTGGAAGCGCTCCAGATTCGCCGCTTCGGTCTGGAAATTCATTTCTTCCTGCGCAACGACCCACATTTCGTCCAGCACCTGATTGAAGTCCACCAGACTGCCGGCAGGGGTGTATTTCAGCACCTTGCACGCCTGTTTGAGCAGGATAATGTCGCGGCTCATGACCTCGTGGATGCCCTCGCGCTGCACCTTGACGACGACGCGCTCCCCGCTTTTGAGGATAGCGGCATGTGCCTGCGCGATGGACGCACTGCCCAGCGCTTTCTCGTCAAACGACGCGAACACTTCCTCCATCGGGCAGCCGTAGGAGGTTTCCACCACGCGCTGCACCTGCTCAAAAGGCATGGGCGACACGTTCGAGCGCAGCTTTTTCAGCGCCTCGCAGTAGTCCCGCGGCAGAATATCCGACCGCATGGAGAGGATTTGCCCCAGCTTGATGAACGTCGGGCCAAGATCCTCGATGATGGCGCAGAGTTTTTCCGGCGTAATGCCGTGCAGGATGTCATGCTTGCGCACCACGTCCACAATTTCGCGCAGGCGTTGGCGATTCTGGGCGATTGTCCGCTCCCGCTCCGCCTGATTCGCGCCGCGGCGGTTCTCGTTTTTCGGCGGATTGTCACTTTCGGGCTTGTCCGCCGCTTCGGTAGGGATTTCCGGCGTAACCGGCTGCTGTTCCTTCTCTGTCATATGCTGTCTGCCCTCAGTTCTCGTTCGGTTCGTCGGATGCTGCCGATGCCGCCGTCTTTTTCGTCGCCTCGCGCGCCGCAATGTGGGCTTTCAGCGCCTCCAGCTGCTCATCGGAGAGCGAATCCACCGCCGAAATCACGTCATCCGGCGGCGTGACAATCGTCACATTCTCGCGGATGGCATCCTTAATATTGTGCTTGAGTTCCTCGTTGAGCACCTTGCCCTGTTCAATGGTCAGTTCGCCTTTTTTGACCAGTTCATTCAGCACATCCGCGCCCTTTTCCTTCGTCACCGCCGCGACCCCGACGCCCGCCAGAATCAGCTTGCGCAAATTTTCGCCCAAATCCAACATAGTCAGCGCTCCCTTCACATTCGCCAAATCGGCGGATTGTTTGCATTTTGATTTTCGCGGCAGACAGCTGCCGTTTCTATGTTGATTCGCCGCGAAGGGGGCGCATTCCTGCAAGGAGGGGGATTTTTTTGCTTGACAATTTGGGGGATTTGTTTAGGGGATGAAAAATGCGCCGCCGGTAAGTGTGCCGACGGCGCGAGGGGGATTAGTCCTCGATGTAGGTGTATTTGATGTTGTTGGATTTGGCGTACTGCTCGGCGTAGGAGTTCGAGAGGACGCGGAGGGTGAGGTTATTACAATTTTCAAAGGCGTAGTAGTCTATTTCAGTGACACTGCGAAGGTCGCCGATGGATTCAAGGGAAGTGCAACCGCAGAATGCTGACCTATTGATGCTTGTCACACTACTCAGGTTACCCACTTTTTTTAATGCATCGCATTTAAAAAACGCCTGTACGCCTATGTTCTTCAATTTTGGCATATTGCCAATACTCGTGAGCGAGCTACAATTTTCGAATGCGTTAGTTCCAATATCCATCACATTTGGCAAGTCATCAATACTTTCAAGCGCTCTACACTCCCCAAATGCGGCATCTCCAATTGTCTCTAATTTAGGCATACGACCGATGCTCTTTAATGATGCGCAGTAGATCTGGTCAACTATGTTATACCCTTCATCATCCAAAATAACGCTGTAATTGAACGCATACTTTCCGAGACTTACCAGATTGGGCATATCACCAATGTGCTCCAAGGATGCGCACCCTGCAAATGCCCCGTCCCCAATTGTTATCACATTGTTCAGATTACCGACATTCGCCAGCGCACTGCAGCCGCTAAATGCGCTTTCTCCGATGCTCGTCACATTACTCATGTTATCCATACTTTCAAGTGCGCTGCAATTTGCAAAGGCAGCAGCTTCTATTATTTCCAGTTTTGGTGTATTGCCGATACTTCTCAGTGACGTGCAGTAAGAAAGATATAGCTTCCCATTTTTATAGACATTTTGATAACCAAATGCATTCTTCCCGATTTTTATTACATTGCTTAAATCGCCAACTGACTCCAGATTGCTTAAGCCAGCAAACAAGTTTTCGGGAATTTCTGTCAAACTGCTTAGGTCACCAATGCTTGCAAGCGAACTGCATCCGCTGAATGCGCTGCTTCCGATGCTCGTTGCATTGGGCATGTTTCCAATGCTTGCAAGGGCACTGCAATTATAGAAGGCACTGCTTCCGATGCTCGTCACATTAGGCAAATCGCCAATGCTGGCAAGCGAACTGCACTTATAAAATGCACTTTCTCCGATAGTTGCCACGTTAGGCAAATCGCCGATGCTGGCAAGTGAACTGCAATTGAAGAATGCACCAATCCCGATGCTTTTCACGTTAGTCAAGTCACCGATGCTGGCAAGCAATGCACAATCATTAAATGCCCAATTGCCAATGCTCGTCACGTTAGACATGTTGCCGACGCTCTCAAGTGAACCGCAATTGTAGAACGCAGTTCCCCCGATACTCGTCACGTTAGCCATGTCGCCGACGCTCGCAAGCGAACTACAATCTTGAAATGCACCCTCCCCGATACTCGTCACATTAGGCAGGTCGCCGATACTCGCAAGTGAACTGCAATTGTAAAATGCCATATTCCCAATGCTCGTCACATTGGACAGGTCGCCAATACTTGCAAGCGAATTGCAATCGCTAAATGCCCAATCGTCGATGCTCGTCGCGCTGCTCAAATTGCCCACTGATACGAGGTTGCTTAAACCCGCAAACAAGCTTCCAGGAATTTCTTTCAAGCTGCTTAAGTCGCCAATGCTGACAAGAGAACTACATCCGCTGAAGGCACTGCTTCCGATACTCGTCACATTAGGCAAGTCACCAATGCTCGTAAGTGAACTGCAGTTGTAGAACGCGCTGTTACCAATGCTCGTTACGTTGGACAAGTCGCCAACACTCACAAGCGCGCTACATCCATAGAACGCATTGAATCCAATTGTTTCCAGTTGTGGTGTTTCGCCAATATACTTGAGCGAGCTGCAATAATAATAGTCATATGTCCCACTTTCATCATTATAGAAGCCAATTCCTCCGCTAAAGGCTGTATCACCAATACTCTTTAGTTTTGGCATATCGCCGATACTTTCCAACGATGCACATGCTTGAAAAGCTCCGTTTCCTATATTTGTCACATTGCTTAAATCGCCAATGTTATTCAGTAAAATACACCCCATAAAAGCATCGTTTCCAATGCTTTGCACAGCGCTCAAATCTCCCACACTTTGTAACGCTTTACACCCTGAAAATGTATTTCTATTAACAGCCGTCAGTTTCCCCAGTCCTTCAACCTTCTTCAGTTTTTCGCAATTCTGAAACGCCCCGAACGCAATTCTCGTCACGTTCGGCAATGCCCCGATGCTCTCCAGTTCCCTGCACCCTGAAAACGCTTCCGAACCAATCCGCGTTACGCTGTCCAAATTGCCAATCGTTTTCAGGGCCTTGCAGGAAACCGTCGTGCTTGTTCCGCTGTCCTCATCCGTAACCGTTTGTTCCGCAAACGCATAATTCCCGATAGTTTGCAGCTTCGGCATATCCCCAATACTTTCCAGCGCCTCGCACCCGCTGAACGCATACTCTCCGATGCTCTCCAGCTGGTTCATGTCCCCCAGCCGCACCAGCGCTGTGCACCCGTCAAACGCATGGTTGCCAATCTTCGTCAGCCCGTCCGGCAGCACAATCTCCTGCAAATTCGTGCAGCCCGAAAAGGCGTAATCGCCGATTTCCGTCACGCCATCGGGGATCTTCACGCGCTCAAGGCTCGTGTCGCCCGCAAAGGCGTAGTCCTCAATCCGCTTCACCCTCGCCGGAATCGTGTATGTCGCCGGATTCCCGCTGCTCTGCCCGTCCGCATCCTCCGCCAGCGCGGGAACCATCAGGCAGCCGCCCGCCAAAAGCCCGGTCAGCGCAAGGGTCAACAGTTTCTTAGCCTCCATAATTGTCAGCTCCTTTCTGTATTTCCATTATACAACACTTGTGTCATTTGTCAATCATTTTTCATACTTTCTGCGCGCTTCTCCCGCGTTTTTTCTCCCCCGAAGCCCTTGCACAAATCCCCCGCGTGATGTACAATAAAGCCGAAGCGTGATTCACGCAAGAGTAGGAGGAGGAAACACTATGGCGATTACCACCCGCGCGTTCGGCACGACTCAAGACGGTCAGAACGTGACGATGTATACCCTGACGAACCATTCCGGCGCGTCCGTGTCCATGCTTGACCTCGGCGCGATTGTGACCAATATCCTCGTGCCGGACAAGAGCGGCAAGCTGGCGGACGTTGCCCTCGGCTTCGATACGCTGGCGCATTATGAGGGCGGCCACGGCGCGATGGGCGATACCATCGGGCGCTTCGCGAACCGCATCGGCGGCGGCTGCTTCACCCTCGACGGCACGGAATATCACCTCTACCAGAACGACGGCGAAAATACCCTGCATGGCGGCAAAGCCGGCTTCCAGAAGAAGGTCTGGCAGGCGACGCCCGTCGCGGGGGATACGGTGGATTCCGTCAAGTTCCACTACGTTTCCGCGGACATGGAGGAGAACTTCCCTGGCAATCTGACGGCGGACGTGACCATCTCGTGGGACGACGACTGCAACCTGACGTTCCACTATCAGGCGACGACCGACAAGGCGACCGTCATCAACATGACGAATCACACCTATTTCAACCTCGCCGGATACGACCACGGCACCGTGCGCGACCACGCCATCTACATCGACAGCGATGTGGTGACGGCGGTGGACAGCGGCCTGATTCCGACGGGCGGCTACATGCCTGTCAGCCAAACGCCGCTTGACCTGCGCGAGGAGATGCTCATCGGCGACGGGCTTGACTGCATGAACGAGTGCGTGCCGATGCGCTACGCCAAGGGCTACGACTGCAACTACGTCCTGCGCAAGGGCAGCGCAATGGGGCTGTGCGCGTGCGTGCACCACGAGGAATCCGGCCGCACGATGGAGGTCATCACCGACCAGCCCGGCGTGCAGTTCTACACCGCCTGCACCACCGATTACGCGGATGGCAAGGGCGGAATGCACTATCTGCCCTACTCCGGTCTGTGCCTGGAAACGCAGCACTACCCGGACTCCCCGAATCACCCGAATTTCCCGACGACGACGCTGCGTCCCGGCGAAATCTACGACACGACGACCATCTACGCCTTCCGCGTGGATGCGTAATCCAAAGTGAACTGATGGCGGAGCGGCTTTTGCGGCTGCTCCGTTTTTTTTGCACCCCAAGTCGCCTTTTCGCATAGGCTGAATCGGGGTGAAAACATGACCATCGACGAATTTCTGACGAATGTACGGCGGATTCAGGCGGCTGATCCGCGCTACCGATTGGGGCGCGACGGCTCGGACGGCTACTGCGACTGCATCGGGCTGGTCATCGGCGCGATTCGCCGCAGCGGTGGACAGTGGCGCGGCATCCACGGCACAAACTGGACGGCGCGCAACGCCATGCACGACTTGAATCCCCTGCGCGGCGCGGGGCAGCTCCGGCGCGGCGAACTCGTTTTCCGCGCGCATGAACCGGGCGCAAAGGGATACGCCCTGCCGAGCCGATACGCCTCCTCCGCCGACCGCCGCGACTACTACCATGTCGGCGTTGTCATGCAGACGAACCCGCTTCGGATTCTGCACTGCTCCAGCGGCGGCGTGAAGGCGGACACAAGCGCGACCCGCTGGCAATTCCACGGGATGCTGACGATGTTCGCGGGGCGAATAGGGCTGATGCAAATCGGCGATTCCGGCGACGCGGTGAAAGGGCTGCAAAGCGCGCTGATGGCGGCGGGATTCCCCCTGCCCCTGCATGGCGCGGACGGCGATTTCGGCGCGGAAACCGAACAGGCGCTCCGCCAATTCCAGCAGAAAAGCGGTTTGAGCGCATCTGGCGCGGCAGACGCGGAAACGCTGGCGGCGCTTCGGCTTTTGAACGGATAAGCAAGCAGGGCAGTCCGCTTTTTATGCCGACCGCCCTGTGTTTTGATGCAATTCTGCTGATTATGCCAGCTTGTCCGCCGCCGCTCGGCACGCCGCCAGCGCGTCGTCATCCGGCGCGTCCTGACAAATCACCGTATCGACGATATTCAGCCCCGCGTTATCACGCTTCCAAATGTCCATCCACTCGCCGCCGCCCCAGCCGTAGCTGCCGAACAGCACCACCTTCTTGCTGCCCAGCACGGGCGCAACCGCGTTCCACATCGGCTCGAACTCATCCTCTTCCAGCTGCTCCGCGCCCATCGCGCTGCATCCGAAAGCGAACGCGTCGTAGTTCGCCGCCTTATTGGCAGTAAACTCGCTCGCAGTGAAGAGATCCGCGTGCGCCTGATTCGCAATGGCCTCCGCCATCTGCTGCGTGTTGCCCGTGCCCGACCAATAAATGACTGCAATCTTGCTCATGAGAAAAACTTCCTTTCACAATTGAATTATGCGCGGACGGTCAGCCGTTCAAGCGGCCATCCGGCGCGGAAAAGCGTCTGGTATGCCGCGCGGCACGCCTTGTAGCGCTGGAAAACGCGCATCGCTTCGCACTCGTTCGTGTACGCCTTCCAGCATCCGCTGCATCGGCAGCCGCGCCCGCCGTCGCGCATGAACGCGATGACGTCGCTCAAGGGGTAGCCGAGGAAAACACCGATTTCGTGCGGGAAGCAGGGCGATTCCGCCAAGCGCTGCCGCAGGAACGCCAATGCGCCATCGGGGGATGTGTCCCCGTAGCCCATTGCCCGCAGAAACGCCTGAACATCCGCCTGTGCAAGCAGCGCCGCGAGCGCCTCCTGCCGGTAGACGTACACCAGTGCGCGCTCCTGCTGCACTCGCAGGATGGTCAGCGACACGCCGCGCGATTCAAGCGCTGCCTGCACACGCCGGAACTCCGCGCGAAAGCCCGCCGCGTCCGCGCAGGACGAGGTGAACAGGCTGCCGACCTTCATATTCGCCAGCGTCGGGGAGCCGTGGTCAATCAGCGCGCGTTCCAGCATGATGGTGTCCTCCTGCGTGTTAGTTTTGGCTAACACGGATATTTTACAGGATAATGGGTGGTTTGTCAAGCGGAAAAGTTAGTGAAAGCTAACTTTTTGACGAAAAAGTGCGCGATGGGCGGAATTTGCGACATTGAGCGGAAAAGGAAAACAAAAAAGTAACGGAAAAGCTGCCTCCGATGCGTTCAGAGGCAGCCTGCTTATTTTTTTTGGGGATTACACCGTCTCGCACGCATCCGCGTAGAACGCGTTCATTGCGTCCTCCGTCGGGAAGTTCGCGACGTACATCATGTTGCCCATCGCGCCCGACAAGGCGTCCGGCACACGGCCGACCATCTTCATCTGCGCGGCGTACTTCGTCATCAGCTGCTCGTGGGACAGACGGAAGTGCTTGCCGTCGCGGCGACCCGCAAATGCGCAGAAGGCGTGCTCGCCCTGCGGCATCAGCGTGCTGTCATAGGCAATCATGTCCGCCCAAATTTTGTACACGTCGGTCGAGTTGGCAAAATTCATCATGTCCGGCGAGAAACCGCCGCACGGCCGCATGTTGACCTCCAGCGCAACCACGTCGCCCTTCTTGCCCATCGACGGCTGATCCTCTGTCAGGCGGAAGAACTCGAAGTGCACGAACCGGCTGCGCACGCCGAAGGACTTCACCGTCGCGCGGCCCGCCTTGCGGACATCATCGTGCAAATCCTTGACGATGTAGTACACGGAGTTGTCGTCGTTGTTCACAATGTCCATGATAGAGACGGGGCTGACGTTGCCCGTCTCGAAAATCGGCTCGCCCTTGCTGTTGATGATGGCGTCGTAGCTGTTGACTTCGGCGTGGATAAACTCCTCCATGATGTAGGAAACTTCCAGCTCTTTGACGATGAGGAAGTGGCGGAGGTCATCGTCGCTGGACAGCTTGTAGGTGTGGGACGCGCCCACGCCGTTATCCGGCTTGACAATGACGGGGTAGCCGACTTCGCTGATGAAAGCCTTGCAGCCGTCGAAATTATCCACCATATGGTAGCGCGCCGTCGCGATGCCGACCTTCTGGTAGTATTCCTTCATCTTGGACTTGAACTTGATGCGCGGCATATCGCTGACTTGGAAGCCGCTGGTGATGTGGAAATCGGTACGGAGCATGGCATCGCGCTCCAGCCAGTATTCGTTGTTGCTCTCCAGCCAGTCGATACGACCGTATTTGCTGATGAAGAACGCGACGGCGCGGTACACCTCGTCGTAATTCTCCATGCTGCCGACCTTGTAGTATTCGTGCAGGGCGCTCTTGAGTTCGGGCAGGAGGGTATCATAGGGCTGATCGCCGATGCCGAGGACGCGCAGTCCGTTATTACGCAGCTGACGGCAGAACTGCCAGTAGTTGACGGGGAAATTTGGGGAAATGAAAACGAAATTCTTCATGGTTTGATTCATCCTTTTGCTTTTACTGAACCGAAGGTTCATTGGATAAACACGCGGGCATTGCCTGAAAGTGTTACCAACTCAATCGCGAAATGGGTGTCGAGAGGGTCGAAGACCCTTCGTGGGTGCAGGGCAAATGAAACGGGACGAAGTCCCCCTGCCGGAGTCCAGAGGCAGAGCCTCTGGCGCCTCCCCACTTACAGGATATGCGGGACATGGTAAGCCACTTGCTGATACCACCAGTCCCAGTCGTGCTTCACATCGTAGCCCCAAATGTCGAACCAGACGTGAATGTCCTTCTGCGCACAGATGTCGCGCAGGCGGAACGTACTTTCCGGCAACTCCCACGCGCCCTGACCGACGACGATAATCGCCTTGTGGTCGTTGTACAGGCGGATAAACGGGTGATCAGGCGAAATGCCCGCGAGATAATCCACCGGGGAATTGGCGTACACCAGCTCATCCATGTAGCCGGGGAAGCCGTATTCGCTGGTGTAAATGCCGCTGAGCGCCAGCAGACCGTCGAACGTCTCCGGGAAGCGGAAATACAGGTTTGCCGCGTGCGTCGCGCCCAGGGAGCAGCCGAACGCAATGATGCCCGGCGTGCCGTCCCAGCCATTGCGGTCGTTCGTCATGGACTGGATGAACGGCGCAACCTCGCGCACGATGTAGTTCATCCACGCTTCATGGCGGCGGATGCGGTCGTGCGGGTCGTAGGTTGCGGAGTACGTCTCCTTATCCAGCGTGTCGATGGAAAAGACCATGCACTGCCCGGATTCAATCCACGGCGCCCATGCGTCGGTCATGCGGTAGTTCTCGAAGTCGAAAAAGCGCCCGTCTTGGCAGGGAATGAACAGCACTGGGCGGCCGGCGTGGCCGTACACCTTGATTTCCATCTCTCGCCCGACGGAGGGGCTGTACCATTTTGTGTAATATGTCTGCATGGGTTGCGCCTCCTATTATTCGCGATTGTAGAACAGAATGTGCATGAAGAAGGGAATCTGCTCTTCCCAGCAGGCTTCGCAGTGGTCGCCGTTGGGGACGATGCGGCTCGTCAGCAGCACCTGCTTTTCCAGCAGACGGCTTGTTACGGCGGCGTACTGCTTGCGCATGTTGTCGTGGTGCGCCATCTCGCGCGAACCGTAGTCCATATAAATCACGGTGTCCGGGGCAAATTGCGCGTCGCGAATCAGGCGGTCAAGGCTGCGCGTGGCAAACCAGATGCTCGGCGAAAGGCACGCCGCGCGCGAATACACGTCGTTAAACGCAGTCACCGCGTACAGGCTCATCAGCCCGCCCATGCTCGACCCTGCAATCCACGTCGTTTCGCGCCCCGGCAGCGTCTGGTACTTTTCATCAATCATGCCTTTCAGCGTATGCGCGAACCAGTCCATCGTCGTGCGCCCGCGCCCGCGGATGTAGCCGAGCTTCGGGTCTTCAAACGTGAAGGGGGAATATTCGCTCAGCCGCCCGTTATTCGGCGAATGGTTGCAGTCCACCGCAACGACAATCAGCGGCGTGTTTGTCGATTCAAGATATTCCTTCATCCCCCAGCACTTCCCGTAGGTCGCGTCGGAATCGAAGAAAACGTTATGACCATCGAACATGTACAGCACAGGATAGCGCGCTTCGGGGTTCTCCTGCGCTTCGTCGGGGACGTACACATAGACGGTTCGTCCTTCGCGCCCGCTCAGCTTCGGGATGGGGGTTGTCCATTTTTCAATCATGATGCTTATTCCTCGGTGTTGGTGTCGGGAAATGAAATTTTCCCAACGATAGTGTAGCACAGCGCGAAACAGAACTCAACCGTTTACACCGGAAAAAACAAAAAAAAGCATTTTCGGCGGACTCGAACGGGGCAACTGGCAGTTGCTTGCGCAGGAAAAGCGAATGTGATATAGTAAAGGCGAGGTGATGATAGCGATGGAAGCCAAGGATGTGCTTCTGAAGCTGCGGACAGAACGCGGACTGTCGCAAAATGCACTCGCGGAGAAGCTGTTTGTGACGCGCCAAGCCGTGTCCCGCTGGGAAAGGGGCGATACCCTGCCGAACCCGGAGACACTCAAGCTGCTCTCCAAGCTCTATGATGTGTCAATTAACACGCTGCTCGGTTCTCCGCGGACGCTGATTTGCCAGTGCTGCGGCATGCCGCTCGACGACACGACCATCAGCCGCGAGCCCGGCGGCGCATTCAACGAGGACTACTGCAAGTGGTGTTATACGGATGGGAAATTTTGCGTACAGTTCGTTGGAAGAGCTGCTGGCGTTTCTGGTGCCGCACATGTCAAATGATGCGTGGCCGCCGGAGCAGGTACGCGCGTATTTGGCGGACATGCTGCCGAAGCTGAAGCACTGGGCGAAGTGAATCAGGCAGATGAAGGCAGCAGGGCGGCGCGTTCTGCTGCTTTTTCGTGCTGCGCGGGATGGGCGGTCGCGCCCATTTGGCGCGACAATGTGCAGCAAGGTAGAAAGAGCAGCTTGGGGGCGCTCCTGCGGGAGCGCAAAGTTAC
>UMGJ01101093.1_pt1 | contig 12485 bp, 9 predicted proteins | sample 1965221 | NCBI WGS metagenome assembly UMGJ01 (sample SAMEA4836067, study PRJEB28245) | human gut metagenome | biome: gut microbiome; material: fecal sample | place: Denmark | collected 2008
GTTCGCGGCGAGATACCGCGAAGTTCGTGTGTTCATGGCTGCAATCTCGGTCTGTGTGATGGTATGGTTGGGAAAGGTGTATGCGACTGCACCGTTTTGATAGACGGCGTCGCTTGTAATCCAGCTGCCGTCGCTGAAAATCGCATATCCCGCGTAGGTCTCGTCGAAAATATCATGTCCGAGGTATCCGGCGCAGTCCATGCCGAAGAGATTGAGCAGAGTCGGCGCCAGATCTGCTGTATTGCACAGCTTGGAGACGGTCATCGGCTGCATATCTGCAGACCAAATAAAACAGGGCGTGCGTTCTACAAGCAAATCAACGGGGACATGGGACAGCTCCCGCACGCGCTGCTGATCGTTCATCGTGTAAGCGTAGTGGTCGGTCACGCCGATAATCACGGTGTTTTGCAGCAAATTTCTCTGTTCAAGCTCTTGCAGCAGCTGCGCGAAGAAATCATCGAGCAGCCGGATTTTGGCATAGTAATACGGAATCTCGGAACAGCTGTCGCAGTTGGCGTACTGCGGGTACTTTTGCAGCGCATATGTGCCGACGGAATCTCCGTTTCCATACGGCATATGTGCATTGCGCGAGATGACAAAGCTGAAAAACGGCCGGTCTGTGGGCAGCAGCTTGTTTTGCAGCGCAGGATTCGTCAACACAAAACAATCCTCATATAGTTCGCTGGAAAAAGAATTGTTTGTGTAATCCATATAGCTGATGTATTGCTCGTACCCCATGGCAGGATCCATGACGCCGCGGCTGTAAAAAGACGGGCTGTTGTAATGGAATGCATTGGCGGTATAGCCGCTCGTCCGGAATTGATTGGGCAGGCTTTCGGAAAAATCATTTGTCTGATAGGAAGTCACGAGTGTTCCGTCGGTTGGAGAAAAAATGCCGGTGTTCATCGCAAATTCTGAATTAAACGTGCGCGCGCTGCCGTACAGCGGTGTGTAAAAATTGGTAAACTGGATACCCTCCTGCATCAGCCGCGTGATGGTCGGCGCAGAATCCTGCGTAATTGTCCAATCATCGGCACTCTCCATCAATACCAAGATGACATTTTTTCCGCGCAGTTTTCCGGTCATGGAATTGGACGCTCCGGCGCTGCCGTAGGTGTTTAAATACGCGGAGACCTGTGCCCGTGCCTGCTCGGCATCGGTCTGGCACAGCGCGGGCTGCATAAAGTGCTCCGAAATATCATATGCGGCTGTTTGATATAATCCGACCGTTTTGCAGACGCCGAGGGCATCATAGCGCGTGTTGTCCGGTGCGCAGAAGGACACCAGAGCGGCGGCGGTCAGTGCACCAAAGCACACCGGCACGAAACGAAAACGGTTTGGCTGTGTACGTGGACGCAGCCGGCAGGCAAGCAGTGACAACGCAAGCAATCCCGCTGCACCTGCGAGAAAACCAACAGATAAATAGGAAAACACAGAATTGGCAAATTCTGCACCGTCGCGCAGATAGGCAAGATCGCGCAGCCATAGAAATCGTTGGAAAATACAGAAATAACCGGCTTGTATCAACGCATAGCAAATGACAAGCAGGTTCGCAAGGGTGCCGAGCAGGCGGGCAGCAGTTTGCGGAAGCAGAGACAGCAGAGCCGTACATATGGCAGCCCATACGGCGGAGCAGAGAAGCGGAAAAAATGCCGCTGTGTGGGATATGCACGACACAAACAGTGCCGGTGCAAACCATGTGAGCCATGGCAGCCCATATAATCGGATAACATAGCAGCGAGACAACACATCGCCTTCTTTCACAGGAGAATACTTGTATTATAGCCGTATTCCGCGTAGGACGTCAATTTTTATTCGCCCACCCTAGTAAATTGCCCTGCATTCATGGTATAATCAATAGTTAGAAGAAATGGAGGGCATACAATGAAGCTGATGGCAATAGATGGCAACAGCATACTCAATCGCGCCTTTTATGGCGTGCGGCTGCTGACCAACCACGAGGGATTGTTTACCAATGCGATATATGGTTTTTTATCCACGCTGTTTAAATTACAGGACGAGCACAAGCCGGACCGTATTGTGGTATGCTTTGACGTCAGAGAAAAGACCTTTCGGCATAAAGAATATGCAGAGTACAAGGGAACACGAAAGGGTATGCCGGACGAACTGGCGCAGCAGCTTCCGCTCATTCGGGAAGTGCTGGACGCGATGGGAATCCCATATATGGAAAAGGCAGGATTTGAAGCGGATGATTTGCTCGGCACATTGAGCCGACAGGCAAATGACCATGGAGATACCTGTCTGATTGTAACCGGAGATAAAGACGCCCTACAGTTGATCGGCGGCGGAACCAGCGTTCTGCTGTCCATCACGCGCAAGGGTCAGACCACCATTACAGAATACACAACGGATGTATTCCGCGAGCAGTATGGCTTTGATCCGATTCACATGATCGATCTCAAAGCACTGATGGGTGATACGTCGGACAATATTCCGGGTGTGCCGGGCATCGGAGAAAAAACCGCCATGGGACTGATTCAGAAATTTGGTTCTGTGCAGGCGGTTTATGAAAATATTGAGGATCCGTTTATCAAAAAAGGACAGCGCGCAAAGCTGCTGGACGGCAGAGAAGCGGCGGACAAGAGCCTGCATCTTGTGACGATTGTGCGCGATGTGCCGCTGGCGTGCACTGCGGCGCAACTGCCGGAAGTGCAAATGGACGAGACGGCATTGTATCGGCTGTTTACGCGTTTGGAATTTAAAAATTATATCACGCGGCTGGGATTGCATGCACCGGAAGAAGATGCTGTGCCAAAAAGAGAAATCGTGCACAAAGAGCTGCACAGCGGAGAGCAATTATTTGCGGCGATTGCGGACAAGCAGGAGCTGATTTTAACTGCTCCGCACTCGCTGGAGGCTGTCTGCGTGCTCTCGGAAGATACCGCCTACCTGCTGTGTGCCGATCAGGTCGGAACGCAGAGCTGGCACACGGTTCTGCAACAATTGTTTTCCGGAAAGTATCCGCTGACTGTGCACGACGGCAAGCAGTATCTTTTGGCGCTGCTGCAGGAAGGCATCCAAGCGGCGGATTTTGCCTGTGATACGGCGCTTGGCGCCTATCTGCTGGATCCGTCTGAATCCGGATATGGATTGGAAAAAGTGGCGCTTGCGTATTTGAATCAGGAACTGGCGCCGGTTTCGGATTATGAAGCGGAGGACGCCTTTTCTCCGCTCGGCGGGCGGGAAACTGCGCTGCGCACGCTGGCGGATCATGCGGCTGCCATACAGGAAATGGCACAGGAAATTGTGCGGAATATCAAAAAGCAAGGCATGTATGACCTGTTTCGCAACATCGAACTGCCGCTGGAAGGCGTGCTCGCCTCGATGCAGTTTTATGGATTCCAAGCGGATGCAGATGCTCTGCGGGCGTTTGGCGATACACTGACACAGCGGATTGACGAGCTGACGACGGAGATTTATCGAGAGGCAGGACGGGAGTTTAACATCAACTCGACCAAAATGCTTGGTCAAATTTTGTTTGAGGAGCTGGAGCTGCCGGTTATCAAAAAAACCAAAACCGGCTATTCCACCAACATTGAGGTTTTGGAAGCTCTCAAGGGCTATCATCCGATGGTTGGCATGGTGATTGAATATCGCCAGCTGACCAAGCTGCGCTCGACCTATGTAGACGGCTTGCTCAAGGTCATCGGTGACGATGGACGCATTCACTCGACGTTCCAGCAGATGGTGACGGCGACCGGACGCCTCAGCTCCACCGACCCGAATTTACAGAACATTCCAGTTCGCACGGAACTCGGCAGTGAGCTGCGGCATATGTTTGTGGCAAAGCCGGGATGCGTGCTGGTTGATGCTGACTATTCGCAGATTGAACTGCGTGTGCTTGCGGACATCGCAAAGGACGAAACGATGATGCAAGCGTTTTGCAGCGGCACGGACATTCATGCCATGACGGCATCGCAGGTGTTCCATGTGCCGATTGAGGAAGTGACGGCGTCTATGCGCCGGTCATCGAAGGCGGTAAATTTTGGCATTGTATACGGAATATCCGGCTATTCGCTGTCCAATGATATTGGCGTTTCCGTGAAAACGGCGACCGAATACATCAACAAATATTTGTCGGTATATCATGGTGTGCGAGAGTATATGTCGCGCATCAAGGAGCAGGCAAAGCAGGATGGCTTTGTTCAAACGGCGTATGGCCGCAAACGCTGGCTGCCGGAACTCAAGTCTAAAAACACGAACATTCGCAAGCTGGGCGAACGCATGGCACTCAATACACCGATTCAGGGCACGGCAGCGGATATCATCAAGATTGCCATGCTGCGCGTGTACCGCAGACTGCAGAAGGAGCACATGCAGAGCAGACTGGTTCTGCAGGTGCATGACGAACTAATTTTGGAAGCACCGGAACAGGAAGTAGAGCAGGCAAAGCGCATCCTCAAAGAAGAAATGGAAGCGGCTTGTCAGCTCAGCGTACCACTGACTGTCGATGTCGCATGCGGGCACGACTGGTATGCCGCAAAGGGTTGACGGTATGATTCTGTTTGTAGATTACAACGATGTATTTCGCGCGCCCATGGCGGCAGCGCTGTACACACAGAAGCACGGCAGGCGGGCGTACAGCGCCGGTGTTTATGCAGAGGAAGGTGCACAGCTCGGGGACGCCATACGGCCGAAGCGGCTGCGCACCCATTTGGCACGGCAGCTGTCTGCGTCTATGCTGGCAAAAGCGGATGAAATTTGGTGCGTCACCGCGGCGATTGCGCGGCACCTGACGGAAGAGCATCCGGAGGCGAGCAAAAAAATTCATGCGTTGCCGGAGATTTCTGATCCGGCAGGAAGCGGGCGCGACGGTTATGTGCGGTGCGAACAGCGCATTCGCCGTATTGTGGAGGAAATGCCATGACAGATATACAAATCACACGGTTTGAACAATCCCATGTCCAAGCCGTTGCGCAAATAGAGCAGGCGTGCTTTGCCGATCCGTGGACGGAGGACGGGCTGCGCGAGGAGCTGGATAACAGCTGTGCGCGGTTTCTCACGGCGGTGACGGCGGACGGCACCGTGGCGGGATATATTGGCTGCCATACCGTGCTGGACGAAGGCTATATTGCCAATGTGGCGGTGTCGCCGGTATTTCGCAGACAGGGCATCGGCAGACAGCTTGTCCGGACGCTGCTGGAGCGCTCCAAAGATCTTGCGTTTGTCACACTGGAGGTTCGCGCGTCCAATGCGGCGGCAATCGCCCTGTATACGGAGTGTGGGTTTCAGTCCGTCGGTGTTCGCAAAAAGTTTTACAGCCATCCGACAGAGGATGCGCTGCTGATGACAGTATTTTTACAGGCTGAATAAAGGAAAGAACGATTATGAAAATTTTAGCAATCGAATCGTCCTGTGACGAGACCGCAGCGGCGGTCATTGAAGACGGACGAAAGATTTGTTCCAATATTATCAATTCGCAGGCTGAAGAACACGCGCTGTATGGCGGCGTCGTGCCGGAGATTGCAAGCCGCGGTCACGTAGAAGCGATTTCCGGCGTAGCACAGGCCGCTGTGCGTGAAGCCGGTCTCACGATGGAGGAAATAGACGCCATCGCGGCGACATGTGCGCCGGGGCTGATTGGTGCGCTGCTGGTCGGCTCCAATTATGCCAAGTCGCTGGCGTGGGCGCTGCAAAAACCGTTTATTCCGGTGCATCATATTCGCGGCCATATCGCGGCAAATCTGTTGGCGTTTCCACAGCTGGAGCCGCCGTTTCTGTGTCTGTCTGCGTCCGGCGGCTCGTCCATGATTGTGCTGGTCAAAGACTATACGGATATGGAAATTCTCGGCGGAACGCGCGATGATGCCGCAGGCGAAGCGTTTGACAAAGTCGCCCGCGTGCTGGGTGTCGGTTATCCGGGCGGCCCGAAGATTGACAAACTGGCGCAGGGCGGCAATCCAAAGGCGTATAAACTGCCGCATTCGCATGTGGATGGTGCGCCGCTGGACTTTTCGTTTTCCGGTCTCAAAACAGCCGTCATCAATCTGGCGCACAATGCAGAGCAGAAGGGAGAACCGCTGGATCGCCATGACCTCGCGGCATCGTTCCAGCGGGCGGTCAGCGATACGCTGGTGCCGCGCCTCAAGCTCGCTGCAGAGCAGACCGGCGTGCGCCGTTTGGTCGCAGCCGGCGGTGTGGCGGCGAATTCTCAGCTGCGTGCAGACCTTGAAAAAATGGCAGAGGGATTCGGCGTGCCGATTTATATGCCGCCGCTCAGTCTGTGCGGCGACAATGCCGCGATGATTGGCGCACAGGCATATTATGAATTTCTTGCAGGAAATACCGGCACAATTTGGCAAAATGCCTTTGCTACAGCGGAAATCTCGGAGAAAATCTGTCAAAAGAACGGAATTGCAAAAAGACGGGCAAAAAGGTAGAAAAGTTTGACGAAAAGGTGTAAAATGAAAGAGAACTTCCAAAATTCTCTCTGAAGAATTTCAGAGTACCCTGTTTGGATGAAATAAAAAATCGTGCAGGATTGCGCGAGTGAAAATTCAAAGCAGCTGCGGGCGAGCGGAAACAGCCGCCGCGCACGGTACATAAGCAGGAGGAGACGATCCGTCATGGAAAAGATTAAAATGACCACACCGCTCGTCGAGATGGACGGCGACGAGATGACCCGCGTCATCTGGCAGATGATTAAAGACGAGCTGATTTGCCCTTTTGTAGATCTGAAGTCCGAATATTATGATCTGGGACTCAAGCATCGAAACGAAACCGATGATCAGGTGACCGTTGACTCGGCAGAGGCAACCAAGAAGTACGGCGTTGCCGTCAAGTGTGCAACCATCACACCGAATGCAGCACGTATGACCGAGTACAACCTCAAGGAAATGTGGAAGAGCCCGAACGGCACCATTCGTGCCATTCTGGACGGCACCGTATTCCGTGCGCCGATCCTCGTCAAGGGTGTCGAGCCGTACGTCAAGAACTGGGTCAAGCCGATTACCATTGCGCGTCACGCATACGGTGACGTATACAAGGGCGTCGAGATGAAGGTTCCGGGCCCGGGCAAGGTAGAGCTGGTGTACACTGCGGAGGACGGCACGGAGACGCGCGAGACCGTGCATGATTTCCAGTCCGCAGGCATTGTACAGGGTCAGCACAATCTGATTCCGTCTATTGAGAGCTTTGCGAGAAGCTGCTTTGGCTTTGCTGTTGACACCAAGCAGGATCTTTGGTTTGCAACCAAGGACACCATTTCCAAAAAGTATGACCACACATTTAAGGACATTTTCCAGGAGATTTACGACAACGAGTACAAGGAAACCTTCGAGAAGATGGGTCTGGAGTATTTCTACACGCTGATTGATGATGCTGTAGCCCGCGTCATTCGCTCCAACGGCGGCTATATCTGGGCGTGCAAGAACTATGACGGCGATGTCATGAGTGATATGCTGGCAACGGCGTACGGCTCTTTGTCTATGATGACATCGGTGCTCGTTTCCCCGAAGGGCGTCTACGAGTACGAGGCAGCACATGGCACCGTACAGCGCCATTACTACAAGCACCTGAAGGGCGAGGAGACCTCTACGAACTCCATCGCAACCATTTTTGCATGGACAGGTGCTCTGCGCAAGCGCGGCGAGCTGGATCAGCTGCCGGAACTGTCCGCATTTGCTGACAAACTGGAAAAAGCTTGCATTGACACCGTAGAATCTGGTAAGATGACTAAGGACCTTGCACTTATCACCAAGTTGGAGCATGTCACAACTCTGAATACGGAAGGCTTCATCAAGGCTGTCCGCGAGACGCTGGAAGCTTCTCTGTAAGAGGAATATCAGGAGGAGTAATCAGTGGCTAACACAAAAAACGTATCCAAAGCAGTCGTGAACCGCCTGCCGCGGTATTACCGCACGCTTCGGGAGCTTGCCGATCAGGGCATTGGACGCATTTCGTCTAAGGAACTTGCCCTGCAGATGGACCTGACTGCCTCACAGATCAGACAGGATTTGAGCTGCTTTGGCGGCTTTGGTCAGCAGGGATATGGTTATAGTGTAGATAAGTTAATCGTGGAGTTGGAGCGCATTCTCGGTGTTGCCGGAAGCCAGCGGGCGATTTTGCTCGGCGTCGGCAATCTGGGACGGGCACTGCTGCGCAACTTCGATTTCTCCTACTGCGGCGTTCGTCCGATTGCGGCATTTGACACCGCACAAACGGTTGTGGGCAGCGACTTCCGCGGCATTCACGTACATGCCCTGCAGGAGCTGGAAGAATACTGCGAGCGCGAGCGGCCGGATATTGCGGTTCTGTGCGTGCCGGCGGATAAAGCGATGGACATGGCACAGCGTCTGGTTAAGAACGGCATTCGCGGCATCTGGAATTTCTCTAATGTCTCGATGAAAGAGGATGTGCTGGGCGTTCCGGTACAGGATGTTCATTTTTCCGATTCGCTCATGACGCTTTGCTACCGCATGAAAGACACCGATCCGTTTGACGAAATCAACGAGATTGAGTAAAACATACCATGCAAACCTCCCACGGGTGAAAACCTGCGGGAGGTTTTTTCGCGTAAAAAAAATGTATCACCTTCTGGTTGTCCCTGCGATAGTATGGGAATGAAAAAATTGAAACAGGAGGAATCTGTTATGTGCAACAACTGCAACAATGGCTTTGACTGCTGGTGGATTCTCATCTTGATCCTGCTTATTTGCTGCGGCGGATCCGGCTGCGGCGGCTGGAACTGTGGCTCCTGCGGCAATTGCGGCAATTGCGGTTCCTGCGGCTGTGGCGGCTGTGGTGGCTGCGGTTCCTGCGGCGGCTGCAACAATTCCTGCGGCGGCTGCAACAATTCCTGCGGCGGCTGCGGTGATTGCTGCTGACAAAGCGTGACTTTCCTGTGAACTGTTGCTCAGAACATTGCATCGCGCCATTTTCTGTGTTAAAATGATAAAAAACGAAGGAAAGTGTGTTTTCATCCATGGCTAAAAATAAGATAAAATTTTCAGAGGACAAAAAGTATCATAAGTGGCGCCGCATCGGCTTTTATTGCCTGTATGTAGCCATTGCATTGGCAGTTGTCTGCATTGTGCTGGGGCAGGTGTTTGGCATGGACAGCAAGCCGTGCCTGTATTCCGGCTATGCGGCAATCGTGCTGGTTATCTGGTTCTATCTCATCAACTTCTTCAAGTGGCGCTGCCCGAAATGCCACAAGACGCTGCCGCTGCTCGGACCGGTGCTGGAGTGCCGTGTCTGCAAGCATAAGTTTATTGATGATAAGGGCAATCAGGTTTGGTAACAGGAATGAAAATGCGGTACGGTTTTTCGTACCGCATTTTTTATGCCCAGTAAAATAAAATAACCCGTGCTGGCAGTACCAGACGAGAATGCCGTGGCGAAAGTACGGCAGGCGGGTTTCTATGTTCCACTCCGGATATAGTTTTCGCGTCACGACGGTATCTCCGGTGAGCAGCGTGACGAAAGCAATCGAATGATCCTTAGTCATTGGGTGATCGGAAATCACATGCCATTCGTTTTCCAGCTTTTCCAGCGTGAGCGGGAGCAGCTTTTTGCCGCAGCAGCTCACCTGATTCATGATATAAACCTCCTGCGCTTATCATACCGCAAGTGGAGACAAAATCCAATCTACGCTCCGCAGAGTTCTTGAAAAGCTGGACAAAGTATGATATATTGCTATGCGGATTGAAAAGGAGCGGGATTTTCATGAATACGAAACAGAACTTTGCAATCAAAGGCGACATTTGTTTTTGCAAGACGAAAGACCAGTGGACAACAATGAAAAACGCCTACGCCGTGTGCGAAACCGGTATTTCTCAGGGCGTTTTTGCGCAGCTGCCCGAGCAGTATGCGCATTTTCCGGTATACGATTTTACCGGAAAGCTGATTATTCCGGGTTTGGTGGATCTGCACATGCATGCACCGCAGTATGCATTCCGCGGCATGGGTATGGATTTGGAATTGATGGATTGGCTTGGTCAGCAAACATTTCCGGAAGAAGCAAAATATGCAGACCTTTCCTATGCCGATAAAGCATATACGATTTTTGCGGATAATATCAAGCACAGCGCGACATCTCATGCGTGTCTGTTCGCCACGCAGCACCGCGCGGCGACGGAATTGCTGATGGATCGCATGGAGCAGACGGGAATGATCAGCTTTGTCGGCAAGGTCAATATGGATCGAGAGGCACCGGATAACCTGCGGGAAAGCAGTGCAGAGGCATCCGCACAGGAGACCCTGCGTTGGCTGTACGAAATCGCAGGAAAGTATCAGCGCACGAAACCGATACTGACACCGCGCTTTATTCCGTCGTGCACGCCGGAGCTGCTCGCAAAGCTGCAAATCATCCAGCAGGAGTACAAGCTGCCGGTGCAGTCGCATCTGTCGGAAAATACGGGAGAAATTGCGTTTGTACATGAACTTTGTCCGGATGCAAGGTTTTACGGCGATGCCTATGATGCCTATGGTCTGTTTGGCAGACAGCATCCGAAAGAACACACCTATCCGGCGATTATGGCACACTGTGTGCACTCGACGGAGGAGGAAATCAAGCTGCTGCGGGACAACGGCGTGTTTGTCGCGCACTGCCCTGCATCCAACACCAATTTGTCGTCGGGTATCGCGCCGATTCGCCGCTATTTGGAAAATTATATGCATGTGGGCTTGGGCAGCGATATCGCGGGCGGTCACACGGAATCAATATTGCGGGCGGTCTGCGATGCTGTGCAGGTTTCCAAACTGTATTGGCGGCTGGTTGATGACGGTGCCGTGCCGCTGACGTTCTGTGAAGCGTTTTATCTGGCGACCAAGGGCGGCGGTGCGTTCTTTGGCAGCGTAGGCAGTCTGGAGCGCGGGTATGATTTCAGCGCTGTTGTGCTGGATGACAGCAGCTTGCGGCATCCGTTTGCGCTGACCATTCCCCAGCGCTTGGAGCGCGCGGCGTACAGTGCGTTGGATGCGTATGGCATCTGTGCAAAATTTGTATCCGGCACGCTGCTGTTTGACCGCACGCATTCAAAATAATCCCATCGCTTTGGCGTCGGGATAGACGGCGAGCAGATATTGGACACCAAGGCGCGTTAATAGTTGCGCTTTGGCTTGCAGGGTATCCGCGTCATCAAATAAAACGAAATGCGCCTGATCGTCTTTGGTATAGGTAAAGTATTTGGCGCATAATTCGCGCGAGAAAAAGACCGCAGAACCGGTAGCCGCCTGCAGTGCTTGAAATTGCTTGGCGGTCAGCACTGTTCCACTGGGAGACGCGCAGGGGAGCGGGAAATCCATACAGGTGCAGGTGAGCTGTGCGGCGAGCCGATGCTCTCCAAAGCGCGAGAGCAAATTGGAAAAATACTCCTCCAAGCTGCCGCCGGAAATGACGGTGTCCGCGATGACTTGCGCATGCGGCGCGTAGTCTGCCAGCGGGAGCGGAACGAACAGCGTGAGGTTTTGCTGCTGCGTCTCGCGATTCAAACAAGCGGTCAGCTCTTGCAGCAGCGGCCGCTCAAAATCCGCCAAAATTCCCGTGCAGTGCCGGTTTTGCGCGGCGCAGACTGCCTCTCGCGCGAATGCGGCGCAGTGCTTGGGAATGCCGCGGCTGTCCGCGATGCCGAGATAATCGCCGCGGGAACCGGCGGGCAAAGCGGTCAAAGAAAACGTCCCTTCTTCGGACAGGCGGGAGCAAAAATGGACACAGGAAAAGCCGGCTTGTCTGGTCTGCTGGGCGTCTGCTCCGGCGGCTGCAATCATCCAATGAATGTTTGATGTCATGCGATGTCCTCCCTTTGTTTTTTGCGTGTCTTTGGTTGCAATTTAGACGGAAATCCAGTACACTATATGAGGTGATTACATGAAAACAATATTTGGCCCTGCGGGCAATGCAGTGTCCTTTGCACAGGCGGGCTTTCAGGCGACGAAAGATGCGCCTGCATGGATCGCTGCAAAAGGTCTGACTGCGTATGAGTATCAGTGTGGACGCGGCGTTCGCATTGGGTCAGAAACTGCAGGTCTCATCGGACAAGAGGCGCAAAAGCATGGTATTCAGCTGTCGCTGCATGCGCCGTATTTTATCAATTTGTCCACCGATGAGGCGGAAAAGAAACAGAAGAATATTGGCTATGTGTTGGAAAGCTGCCGTGCGGCGCGCGACATGGGCGCAGACCGCATTGTCGTTCATACCGGCGGCGTGGGCAAAAAGCGCACGCGGGATGCCGCGATGGCAAACAGCCGCGTCAATGTCCGCGAAATTTTGGCGGCAAAAGAAGATGCGGGCTATACCGACATCACGATTTGTCTGGAGACGATGGGAAAAATCAACGTGATTGGCACCGCACAGGAAATCATGGAGCTGGTTGCGCTGGATGATCGGCTGCTGCCGTGCATTGACTTCGGGCATCTCAATGCGCGCACACACGGCGAGATGGCGACACGAGAAGAAGTTGCCGCTCTGTTTGATTTGATGGAACAGACCATCGGCATCGAACGGGCGAAAATCTTTCACAGCC
>UMGJ01077195.1_pt1 | contig 12438 bp, 22 predicted proteins | sample 1965221 | NCBI WGS metagenome assembly UMGJ01 (sample SAMEA4836067, study PRJEB28245) | human gut metagenome | biome: gut microbiome; material: fecal sample | place: Denmark | collected 2008
TTCTTTCGATTGTACACCTGCGACTTCTCAATGTTCATTTCCTCACAGAGCCGCTCTACATGTCCTTTGTGCCTATTGATGTAAAACACGTCAAGCAGATGCCTGTCGGTGTCTGTCAAAGCTCTAAGGGCTTTATTTACCCACTCCAGCCAAGAAACCGCCAAGTCTCTCGCGCGTTCCAGCTCGCTTCGTTCGACGATGTTGTTCAGCAGCGCATCTTCTCGGCAATTTCCGCCGCCGTGTACCGCTGTGCTGTCCGTTGTTGCCGATCGCACGCAAGTCATCTCTGCTTGCAGCTGCGCAATACGCTCTGCCACAGATTCAAGCGACTGTTCTTTTGCTGCGTAATCGCGCAGCTTTGATTCCGCTTCTTTGACCCAGTTCAATGTTCATCCTCCGTTCTTTCTTTCAGCCGCAGATGTCGAAGCATCCAATTGATGTGATCCAGCCTGCGTGCAGCAGCAGGCAAAGCCTTCCAGTACTCGCGCAACCAAGCCTTGTATCTTTCACACTGCTTCCAGCCGCAGCCGCGACCAGCTGCACACGCGGTTGCCCCGCACGTGTCACAAGGCCGTTTCATATTTGCCCTCCTTCTCTTCCAGTCTCTGCACCCAGCGTGCTGTTTTTTCCTCTCGGGTGTGCGCCACGCGCTCCCAGTCCGCAATGGACAGGATTTCACCCAAGCAGACCTGCACGTCTGCCGATTCTTCAAGCAGCTTTTTCCAACCTGCTTCCGGTGTTACCGGCGTCGGATTCGCGCCGTCAATGATGCGAATCATTTTGCTCGCCGCGGACGCCAGTTCCGCCGCTTCCTTTACCAGCTGGTTCAGCAGCTGCACTGTGTTCAGATAATCTGATGGTCTTGTTTTCATATCAACTTTCCTTTCATTTTTTCTATGTTTCCCGCCGGATACAGCTGTACAAAATCGCTGTATTCTGTCATTGTGCCGTCACTGTTCGGCACATAAAAATTATCAGATTCCGGCAAATCATTGCCCATACAGTCCAAAAACAAAGCATAGATGTCCAGCTCATATTCCTGTGCTGCCTGCTTAATTTCGTCCAGCGACAACTTTCCACGCTTCTTTCCGACGCACAACATCCAGTTGCCCTGTCGGTCATAGTCTGGCCACACGTTGATGCCTTTTTTCATGTCAGTCCTCTCCGCTATACGCTTCCGGCAGCGGCATCCATGCCGTCACCTTGTCGAGCACTTTCCACTCTCTTGTCATCCACCACACTTTGTTCCCGATCCGACTGCACCGTCCGACGTGCACCTGTGGGTGCAACTCGCCCGCATCACAAACCAGCACCAAGTCGGACTCCTCGCATCTGCCAATGTAGTCGACTTCCTCATGCATCTCCGGCAGTTGCTGCACGCACGGAATCCAGTGCGGCTTGCTTTCCAGCGCCCGTGCCGCCATGCGCAGCGTCTCAAGCGTCAATTCTGTATCGCGCAGCTCCTCGTCATTGTCATCTTCTTCGGTCAAAAATGCTTCATATTTCTCGTTGCAGTCAATCAGTTCCTGCAACCGTTCAATTGCTGTCTCAATTTTCATATTATCCTCCCAACCGTGCGATCTTGTTCAGCGAACAGATCGTAAAGTATGTTTCATCTCTCGCTGCTGCAATGTCCGCGTACTCCGGCTTTCTGTCGATGTCTCCGTAGACCTCAGCCAGCTGCGTTACAATCTGCTTGTATGTACTGCCGACCGTATCGCCGTTCGCAACAATCGCCGATGCGGCAAAGGCTCTGCCGTTGATTCGCAGCGTGACGCTGTAGCCTACGTCGTTCGCGCGTGCTTCGAGCTCAAACGTTCGTTTCATGCTCGTCCTCCTTCACCAGCTCTGCGATGATACCCCGCTCGATTTTGTAATAAGCCTCCGGCGCATCGAATTCGTCCAGCTCGCAGAGCTCATCACTCACCACACGCTGCACAATCCGGATAACATCAAATGCCGTGTATGTCTTGCTGTCGTTCGCAGTCTTGTTAACTGCCTTAATTGCCGCAGTTAACGCCGCGATATCACAAAGGTAAATCTCATCATCCGTGCCGTCCAAAAAACTTTTTCGGTCGCTAATCAGCGATCCCAGCTGACTAATAATTTCCGTCGTTGTCATGTTGTTCCTCCTGTTCCTGTCCTCTTGTCATTGCCTTATATTCTGTCAACCAGTCCTGTTCCCAAGGTTCCAGCGGCGCGTCGGGTACTGTAACTGGATGCACGTTGCTTGGCACGCCGTCTGACGCCCAGCGACGCAGGATGTTCGTTGCATACCCCTCCGGTACGTTTGCGCCGGTGCTTTTATCTATCGCTGCGCATATGTAACCTACCGAAAGCCCTGTCTGTCCTGCTGACCGGACAAATTCCCGTGATGGTTCCCTGCCAACCTTATCAGCAAAGTAATTTCTGATTACCATATCAGCATCAGAATCAGCGTCAGTGTGCGCGCTCTGGCTGCGCTCTTCTGCTTCTCCTTCTGTCTTCTGACTTCTATCTTCTTCCTTCTGACTTCTCTCTTCTGACTTCTCTCTTCTCTCTTCGGTTTTTTGGGTTTCGTTGGGTTTCGTTGGGTTTTTATTTTGCCCATCAGAAAACCGTTCGGTTTTTTCAGAAACCGTTGGGTTTTTCTTTGGTCTTCCGCCTTTGCGTCCATTCTCTCTATTTTTCTCGCACGTTTCTTTGTAATGCTCCAGCGAGGAATCAATATCTTCACGGAAGATTTCAAACGCAAATCCGACAATCCCGTTAACCTCAGGGATAGCACCGCCAGCCGCATAATCAAAAAGCGCCGTGAGCAGCTCGCCGCGCTGCTCCATCGACAGATATTTTAACTTGTCTTTGTTTTTGAAAAACAGCGGAAAGAAAGGTCTCTTGCTGCTCACTGTTCGCTCCTTTCTGCCGAGGGATTTCTCCCCCGGCAAGATACTTCTTTGTTATGCGAGAATAATAACGTCATCGCGCAGTTCCTGCGGAATCTCACGCTCAAAATACGCTTTGATGTTCCGAATGGCGGCATTCTTCCACGCGTTTCCGTCAGCCGCAAACAGCGCAGCACTTACGCCATCCTCGCCGCCCTTCAGTCGGAACACGAAGCGCCGCATTGGCTGTTCCGCATCACTGAATGTGCACAGCGGTGCAAGCTGCACCGGATTTGGGATTGCCACCTGCGACGCAGTCAAGATGCCGGTCTTTGCCGTGACCGTCTGCGTAGTGCCGTCATCGCTCTGCGTCACAGAATTGGTATCTGTCACGTGAGAAACCAACTTTACAAGCTCGCTCGTGGTATCATCCTGCAAAAAATACGCCTGCATGGCTACGATAAAGCCCTCAACGCTCATATAGCGTCCGAACGGGAATGGCACAGTTTCGTCTCGCGCAAGCATCAAAACCTCGCGTTCCTTATCGCTGTTCAGCTCATGCTTCAAGCTTACCCTGTTGAAGTCCTCGATGTGAATGACATAGCGATTGTTGATGTCCTCGGCATCATCATCCGTTCCGTTTGCGATGTAATCAACGATAGAAGACAGGGTATGTGTCTCCATCATCGGCGCAAGACGTTCCGATGCGATATAGTGCAGCTGCTTGTCCGTGTATTCCTTGCCGTGCGACGACACAATGTTCGGCTGCGCCATCTCTACGATTTTCTCGATTGCTTCCTTCAACATAACCATTACCTCCATTATGCTCTTGCCTTAATTACGCTCTTGCCTTAATCGGCGTTACATTGCCCGTCTCATCCAAGCGCATCTGCCCCGGCGTCATTTTCGGACGCTCTACGGCTACAATGCGGTTCGAATCATAACCAAGATCCAACGTGGTTTCCTGCGGCTTGACCGGTGCCAGCTTGCTGTCCACCTGTACGCGGACATTAACGGAATCGCGTGCATCATCGCCTGTCAGCGTGAACTTCACCGAAATGATGCGCGCTTTTTTCGGATCGGTGTTCACGTCTTTCAGATTCTCTAAGACGCGCTGTAAATCGCGGTCAGCCAGCTCCTTCACGCCGCCTTCCATCAGGTCAAGCAGGCTGCACTGTTCTGTCTCGCCCGTTCTCATGTTGACTTTTAGCATCGTTTTTCTCCTTTCAATCTTTGCAAATTCGAATATTGATACCGGGAAATTCCCGTTCAAATCGCTCTAAAAATCGTCCTGCATCGCCGCTGCTGGATGACATATGCAACAACCAAATTCTCCGTACTTTACTCAAATCCAGCTTGTGCAGGTACTTGATGGTTGTTTCGATTTCCATGTGTGAGCGGCGAATACGCTCTTTTACTTTGTCCGGCAGCCGCGAAAGCCTGCCCAGAAGTTCATCCGCATAGTTGCATTCAATCGCAACCTGTGTCAGGCCAGACCACCGGACATTCAGGTTCACAGTATCTACAGCAAACAGCAGCCTCTCTTTTGTGTTCGCGTCTTCGATGGCATAGCCAAAAGGCTGCGCTGTATTATGATAAGTATCAAACGCTGTGATTCGCAGCGAACCCACCTCAACCGTTTCATGCTGTTCCATGATGTTCGCTTCTTCCAAATCCAATGCAATCGCTGTACCTTCCGACATATAAACCGGAACTCCAATATCGCACAGCTTTTTGACACACTTCGAATGGTCCATGTGTTCATGTGTGATAAACGCAGCATCAAGGCTGCTGATTTGCACCGGACTGCGCTTGCGCAATTCCTTCATTGTCAAGCCGGCTTCTAACAGAATTGTTGCGTCGCTACCGGAAACCAGATAAGCGTTTCCTTTGCTGGAACTCGCAAGAGGGAGGAATGTCATATCGGGCACTCCTCTTCGGTTTCCGGCTCGCTTTCATCGCCTTCGGATGACTTTTCCTCAAGGTCGTCCTCCGGCGGATTCTCCGCGAACTGTGTAGACTTCTTGATTTTGCCCTGGATCCATTCCGGCAGCTTTGCGAAAACTTCTTCGTCACGCTCGTCAATGTCGTAAGCAAGCAGTTCTTGTTCTGTTGTCGGAGCCGGCACGCCCTTCGGCAAAGCTGCAATGTTTTCAATGCGATTGTATGCGCCGTTGTCCCCGTCTTTCACGATAACGGTCAGCATACAAGGCTTTCCCAGCATGGATTCAATATCAAAACCATCCCCGTCTGTGTCCAATTCGCCCTCTGTAAAATCCCGTGACCGCCATGCGACAAGGTGCTTGTACAGCGCAGCCTTTTCGTTCAGGCTTGCTGTGTATTCCCTCGACAGCCAGCGCGGCTTATCTTCCCCGTCTACATTGACGGTTTCGCCGGAAATCTCAAACAGCAGCATCAGCTTATCTGCATAGTTTTTGAAATTCTGGTTGTACTGCTCGCCAAGATCAATGATGCCGATGCAGATTCCCAGATATGTACCGCCTGCCAGCGGCGGCACAGTTGTCCGTTTTTTTCTCTTGAGTTTTAAGCTCATACTTCACACCTCAATTCAGTATCGTTTTCGGACACCACAAGCCGAATAACCTGCGTATCCATGTTGTATAAATTTGTCACGCTCTCCGCGTTGTCAACAAAGAGCGGTACATGCACGTTATAAAATTCCGACAGCGTTTTGATGCAGTCTAAGCCGGCATTGATTTGCATTGCGCTGTTCAAATCGCCGTATGGTACACCGTTAACGACCGGATCACAGCAATCCTGCAAGCTGCCGTTGATCGCTTCGGTAAACAGCCGGAACGTTACCAGCCGGAATTTTCCGTTAACGGCAGCAGAAACGCGTTCAACCTTTTCCTGGGTAAACTGTTCGCACAGATCAAGCATGCAATCAATGCTCTCGATATATGCCGCCTTTGCGTGCCGTTCGTTTTCCAGTTCCGCAATGCGATCTTCAATAGACTTCCTCAGTTGCACCTTTGATGCAATCGCATCCTGCTGTGCTTTCTGCTGTTCTGCGTCACAAATCTGCTCGCGCAGCTTGTCCTTTTCTGCACTTGCGTGTTCGTCCCACGCTGACAGCTCGGACTTCAGCTCTGCGATGCGCTGTTCAATGGCGTTCTTCTGCGCTGCAAAGTCCGGTAAATCTTCAATATGTACCGGTTCGGGAGTTTTCATGACCGCAAGCTGTGCCGTTTTGTTTGTGACTGATTTCACAGTCTCGCGCAAATTGTCATTTAATTCCACAAGCCGCCGCTCATTATCTGCCACCTGTGCCTTAATAATCTGGCTGTCGGCAACCAGACCATCCATAGCTGACTTTTTAGCTGCATCAAACTTCTTGTGCGCCGCTGCATCCATATCTGGCGGAAGTGGCTGCCCACACATAGTGCAAACACCCGGCTTGTACACTTTCTTGTGTTCCGCTGACCAGCGTTTCCGATAGTCCGCAAGCCGTGCTTCTGACATTTCGTTCGCCGCTTTCAAGCGTTCTACTTCCGATTCGGAAGTAGCTTTTTCACGCTGCAACCGGTCAATCTCCTGCTGTACTGCCGGCCGTTCGTCAATGACCGGTACGTCCTGGCTGCGCCGGTGCATTTCGTTTTCGGTGCTTAACTCTTGCAGCTTCAATTCCTGTTCGCGGATTTCGTTCCGCTTCGAATTGCGTGCTTCGGCATTGTCCAGTGCTGCCAGCTGTCCGCGCAGGTCTGAAAGCTGCTTTTCCAGCGCGTCACGCGCCGCAGAATCAAAAGATGCAGGCAAGGTATCAAGTTGTCCCTCGCACTCATCAATGCGTGCTGGGAGCAGATTCAGCTTGCTGTTCGCGTCCTTGCGCTGCTTCGCCAGCATAGCGCGGTAATCATCCACTGTGCGGCGGCCGTTCAATTCCTTCTGAAGCTCGGCAAATGCCGGATCCGTGAGCAATTCATCATCCGATACGATGCCAGCCAGGTCAAACAGCACCTTGCGCCGGTCCTGCCAGCGCACATCCCTGCAAAAGCGGTGCACGCTGGTTAACATACGAAACACTTCCTCGTCAACCATTTCAGCCACACGGGCTTTGTAATCTTTTTCCTTGAGCGGTACATCGTCAATATAATAATCGACAGTATTGCCCGCGTAGCGCTCTGCGCCGCCGCGGTGCTTTTCCCACTTTTCCCGCAGCTGCTTGCGCAGGGTAAACACTGCGCCGTCAATATCCAGCGTGCCGGTAACAGTCGGCATAACGCCCAGCGTGGTGTTGCCAGCTGCATCCAGCGGCTTGATGCTGAACTTTGCGCCGCCATGGCTATCCTTGCCGAACAGCAGCCACGTCAGTGCATCATATACTGTTGTCTTGCCGGTTGCGTTGTCGCCGTAAATTGACGCGCTGCGTCCGTTCAGATCCAACGTCAACCGCCGGATGCCCTTGAAATTTTCGATTTCAATCTTGCTGATTTTGATGTTTTTCATTGACTTTCCTTTCTGTAGTTGTTAAACTACACATGCTACGTATACTGCGCTCAGTTGGAACTACCATTCCTCTGGGCGCTTTTTCTTTTCAGGCATCGGCGCAGAATGGTTGAGGTTTGTTGCTTCATAATCTCGTTGTCTCCTGCATCCATGAGTTATCTCTGCGGATGTCACCGCAGAAGCCGCGCGGTTTGTTCTGTGCCGCACGCTTTGCACGGCGGCGCTTATTGCGCTCCATCCGCTCCCAGCGGACACACATAACCTTGAACAATCCCAGCAGTGCGCCCGCGCCCGCTGCCATACCGCTGATGAATGTAATCATAAAATGCCTCCTAATCTCGCCAGCACGGCGAGAGCCGCCATGCAGATTGCATAATAAATTCCCAATGTGATTGCCGTTGCAAGCGCTACAGCTACAATATCCTTGCGCATTACACAAAGCCTCCTGTTCTGCGCGCACGAAGCTCCGCTGCGTCCTCTGTATACTTGTTGCGCTCAAACGTCTCCAAATCAGACTGCTTGATACGCCAAGCGCGTCCGAACTTTACCGCCTTGAGCCGTCCGGCAGCGATATAGTCGTACACAACGTCACTGCTGACACCCCAGCGGTCCTTTACGTCCGCCACGGTCATGTATTTCATAGCTTATTTATTCCTCCTCTTAATTCAGCTGGACAAGAAGTTCATTCTAAAAACAAATCTTCCTCGTCCACGCCGAGGACAGCCGCCAACTTGCGTGCATTGTTTATGTTGGGGCGATTTTCACCGTTACGCCACGCACTTTCCGCACCGCGGGCAGTAATTCCACTTACTGCTCACACACCGACCGCATGCAGCGCACTGTGTGCGGTCTTCTTCTTTAATTCGGAAATCATTCTTTCCTGAAGCATTTTTCTTAATCATCGTTTATGTCTCCTTTCTTACTTTTCCCATCGCACCGCTTGTTCCGGCACGCCGTATAGATCACACAGCTGCTTGCGCTTCTCCTTGGACGGCAGCGTCTTATATTGCTCCCATCTTCTCAACGTACTGCGTGCCCGTCCGGTCTTGCTCAGTACGTCCTCTTGTGTAAGCCCGGCATTGATTCGCGCCGCTTGATTGACATTTTCAAGGACTGTCCTCCCTTAACAATTTATACATACAATGCAGCATTTTTATTTACATTGCAGACACAACCGATTCATTTTATATGCATATAATGGAAATCACCATTTGTCGAAAAGGAGGTGAAAATATGCGAATGACTCCGGTTAACTCTAGCAATATTTACAGCATTGGTTATGAAAACAATACTCTGTATGTACGTTTTAATTCTGGTTCTACCTATGCATACTTTAATGTGCCTGAAACAATTTATAGAGGACTTATGTCTGCTTCCTCTCACGGTTCTTACCTCGCACGAAATGTTAAAGGCATCTATGTATATCGTAAAATCAACTAATCAATAATTTTCAGTACAATAGCTGGGCCGTTGATGGATAATGCCATATCCTGATACGGCTCAACTGTTATTGCAGTAACACCTTCTCTGAAAATCAACTCTTGTACAAGTTCTTTTGTAGAGAAAAATTTCAATCTTTTCAGGTCGTTCACGTTCTCATCCTCCTTTCACATTCCCTCGCACAGCAGCCGGAAGGTTTCTCTGCCTTTTGGCGTCACCAATGTCTGTGTGCTGGAGAATCCCGTCTTTTCGTTCACGAACTCTTTGACTTCAAACAAGCCCTTATTCTTTGCTTCATACGGATTCAGCTTGCCGGACTTGTCGCGGTATAAATACTTGTGATCCACAAGCCAAGTCGTGAAGGTGCGCGGCTTAATGCCAAGCTGCTTGGCTGTGTCACGGAAGTTTGTCAGCAGATTGCGGTCAACCAGCTGGTCAAAATAATCCGCCTTGGGTTGCATGACCTGATTCTTCACGGTCAGATCACTATTCGCCGCCTGCAATGCAAGGTTCTCACCTCTCAGCTTTTCCACGCGGCTGTTCGCAATCTGCAATGCTCGCTGCATGATCGCGTCCGGGCTGTTCCACTGTTCTTCAATCTTGATGAAGTACTGTCGGCATTCCTTGCCGCGTTCTGTACGCTGAAGCATACAGATTTCCTTCGCCATCGGGATGGTCAGCTGGTGGTCAACCTTGTTCTGTCCGCCGTGCTGATTTTCGCTTTCCAGATTTGGAAAGCAAGTTTCAAAGTCCACATGCTCTTTGAATCCATAGTCACACATGCGGTTAAACCAAGTAGTGTAATTACTGTTTACACCGAGCATGTCGTGCAGCTCTCTTCCCAACACTGTCGGGCGGTCGCTGCTGTAGTTGATGTTGATGATCTCGTTCATATGGTCTCCTTTCTTGTCGGGTCTCCCTCCGTGTGCTACAATGAGCGCAGGAAGGAGGTGATTGTTATGAAGTTGAATCCTGATTGCGTGAGAGATATATTGTTGTCCATAGAGGAATCTGTAGAAAATGACGGTCTCACATTCCTCACAAATGCACATTTTCGTGATGCTTATCCGCGTCTCGAAAAGTACACGGTAACTGAACTCGAATATCATTTACGCCAGTGCAACTTATCTGGATTCTTTGTAGGATTTGAATCTTTCCAAATAGATTGGAGATTAGATGATTTGTCCCCGAAGGCACACAACTTTCTCGCCAACATTCGGAAAGATAGTACTTGGACTGGGGTTAAATCCATTGCCGGAAAAGTCGGAAGCAAATCACTTGATGCGCTTGTAGAAATTGCTTCCAACGTAATCACCGAATTGATTAAAGCTCAGTTCGGTTTGTAAACGCTTCTCGGATGCACTCTGCCGTCTCTTTCTTGCTCGGCGGAGTGTATCCTTTCTTCTTCATGTAGATAACCAAGCCTTCTGCGCCTTTTTTCAAAATAAAACATCTGATTGCGAGGTAGATGTTTGCAGCAATGCTTGCAGCTAAAACAATATGCGTCATAGTAGTATCTCCTTTCTTTTTCGTGAATTTAATTCACCTTATTTTGCAAAAAAAATTCTGTCACGCTCTTCATCAGATAAATTGAGCAATTGCGAACACTTCGCAATTTCAGATGCCTTGAACTCTGTCGCATTATTGAGCTTTTTATAAAACCCCTCTCGCGTGATTCCTAACTTTTCTGCTAAAAAAGTAATCGAAATTCCACAAGATGCAATACGTTTTCTGAGTTCTTCTGTATTTGTCACCAAACCACCTCCATGTCTTTAGTGTGAATTTAATTCACTGACGTGAGTATATCACCTATGTGAATTTCTGTCAACATATTTTTACAATTTTGTTGATTTTTTTTCACATCCATGTTATGATGTCATCATCAAGGAGGTGACATTTATGAAACTGTATGAAAATATTAAGCTCAGGAGAAAAGAGTTAAATCTTTCGCAAGGCGAACTTGCAAAATTAACCGGATATACAGATAGAACATCTATATCGAAGATTGAATCGGGAAAAGTAGACCTGCCTCAATCTAAAATCCGTATATTTGCGGAAGCCCTTCATACTACGGAAGGCGAATTGATGGGAACAACAGAACCCCCGCTCCCCTCCGATGCGATCTCTTATGCGCCGACGCAGCGCATTCCGATTCTGGGCAGGATTTCCGCGGGCTTGCCGCTGTATGCTGAGGAACAGATCGAGGGCTACACATACACAGACTTAAATCATGGCGGTGAATATTTTGCTTTGCGAGTGCATGGTGACAGTATGGACGCCTTGGGCATCAAAGAAGGGTATCTGGTTATTGTCAGACGGCAGGATTATGTAGATAACGGTACCATCTGTGTAGTTCTGGTCGGTGATAATGAAGCAACTATGAAGCGCTTCTATCAGGACGGCGATACTGTCACTCTCATGCCGCAATCAACAAATCCCAAGCATATGCCGCAGATTTATAATTTGAAGCATACTCCGATCCATATTATCGGCAAGGTCGTAAAAGTTGAATTCACGTTGGATTAAACTAATCGCACCGCACATGGGTGTGTGAGTTGAAATGAAATAAAGTCTTAACTATCAGGGAAATTAGGAGGTAAAAACCATGAAAAAGAAAATTTTAACGGCGATGATTGCAGCGGCCCTGCTGGCAATGCTGACCGCGTGCGGCGGTACTGCTTCTACTTCTACTGATAACGGTAGCGCGCAAAACACTGCATCGCAAAAGGCAGAAGAAAAACAGCCCGCAGATCTGACTGGTGATTGGAAGCAGGTTAATTCCAGTTCTGATGACAGCTATCAGCAGGCAACCATTTCCGGTGATACCATCGAAATCTATTGGGTATCTGATGGCGGTGATACCAAATCCTTGTATTGGGCAGGCTCGTTTGAAGCTCCAACAACAGCAGATGAGCCGTACAGCTGGGAATCTAAGAACGACCATGACAAGACCGACAGCGCACTTATGGCATCTTCTGATGACACCAAGAAGTTTACCTATGAGAAAAACCAGATCAGTTACGAAGCGTCTGCACTGGGCACAACCACAACCATCCAGCTGGAAAAACAGGAGTAAATTAGAAGAAAAATATAAAGGGGATATATTATGACAGGCACTCTTACGCAAGCAGAAGCGAATCATCTTATAGAGATGTTAAAAAAGACAGTTGAAGACCATATTGTTTTTCCAAACAAAAAAGGAGGAACGTCTTTTGCTGTGACGGGCGATCACGAAAACGATAAGTTTATCATCAACATAGACAGAAAAGGAAAGAATGCTGAAAAGTGTACATATCAAGGACGTGTGCACCAGAGCAATCAAATTTTAATGCGCCTTGACATCGATCCTAACGGCAGGCATACAAATCCGGACGGCGAATTGATTTGCGGAAATCATTTGCATATTTATAATGAATTATATGATATGAAGTTTGCTATTCCATTCGATATAAAAGATAAAGATTTGTATGACACTTGCTATACGTTCTTTGAAAAATTTCATATTATCCAGCAACCAACTGTATTTTATGAAGTTATCATGGACGGTGTATGATATAACGTCTACAAGGAGGTGCTATCATGGATATTCAGAAAATGATAAACGATTATACAGATTGGTTGAACAGCGGCTTTACAGCCGTACAGGTAGGCGAATATTATGAGTTAACTA
>UMGJ01079606.1_pt1 | contig 12279 bp, 10 predicted proteins | sample 1965221 | NCBI WGS metagenome assembly UMGJ01 (sample SAMEA4836067, study PRJEB28245) | human gut metagenome | biome: gut microbiome; material: fecal sample | place: Denmark | collected 2008
CCTGTGCCGACGCTGCCAAGCGGCCGTCTACTGTGTAGACATTCACACGGCCTGCGAAGCCATCGACAGCGATTGCGCCTTCTGTGCCACGCACTGCCGCTCCGCTTGCCTCAACCACATTCACGCCAGCGTCACGCTGACCCTTGAAAGTAACGTTGATAGGCATTGTAGCACTCAAATCATCTGGATAATCAGTATACCAGCCAACGGTGATAGCCAAGTCCATAGCGCCTTCGGCAGTCTCAGTGCCCGCCAAGTCGACCTTTGCGTGGATTTCGCCTCCGGCAAGGCTAAGGTCGTTGACCGAACCTGCGAGATCAAAACCAGTAGCGTTGGCTGTGCGAGTCACGCCCTCAATCACGATGTCGCCACATGGCAGCTCCGTTTCATTGATTGTGATGCGGAAATCAGGCAGTTTGAACATATAAACACCCTCGTCGATTGTCTGGAGATAAACTTTCGCATCCTGACCGCTGACAATCTTCTCGCCCACCATTTCAACGTCCAATTTACCAGGATATTCTGTAACGACGCTGTCGTATTTCTGACCCTTGAAAGTAACGTTGATAGGCATTGTAGCACTCAAATCATCTGGATAATCAGTATACCAACCAACGGTGATAGCCAAGTCCATAGCACCTTCGGCAGTCTCAGTGCCCACCAAGTCGACCTTTGCGTGAATCTGCCCCATCGCGAGGCTCAAGTCGTTGACCGAACCTGACAACTTACCATCCTTGCGTGTTACGCCCTCAACCACGATGTCGCCACAAGGCAGTTCCGTTTCATTGATTGTGATGCGGAAATCAGGCAACTTAAACACATAAGTGCCATCAGCCGACTCCGACAAAGACACACGAGCATCCATACCATCGGCAATCTTCTCGCCCACCATTTCAACGTCCAATTTCCCGTTGTAGTAAGTTTGTGCCGACACGCCCATAGCCACGGCAAAAACCATCAATAACAATGCGTAAAATTTCTTCATATTCTTATCGTTTAGTTAATTATTTTCTTTTTTACCGACTGCAAAGATAGTGCAAGGCGAGTGAAAAACAAAATCAAGCTTGCTTGAAATTTTGTTTTTCCGAGCCGCAGCCTATCTTATCAAAAGATAGTGCAAGGCGAGCGAAAAACCGTGCAAGCCGCAGTCTATCTTTTGAAACGACCTCTACATTCCGCCGGCAAAGCCAAGCGACAGCACACGCGCCGAGGCAGCACCGGCAACCTGCAACGCATCGCAGCAGGCAATCACCGTAGATCCCGTTGTTATCACATCGTCGACAAGCAGCACATGCTTTTCCCCCACCTCCGGCTTCGCCACAAACACCCCTGTCACATTAGCATGGCGGTCGGCAACGCTTCGATGAGTCTGCGTGGAGTGACGCTTTACGGCAGCAAGCGCCTCCACCATCCGTATGCCCGTAGCCGCCGCAACCCCCGATGCTATATACGCACTTTGATTGTAGCCACGGCGTGCAAGCTTGCTGCTGTGGAGCGGCACAGGCACAACCATGTCCACGCCGTCGAAAAATCCGCCAGACAGCAGCTCGCATGCAAACAAGCGCGCCATGTCGTAGACAATCCGCGGACTGTTGCGGTATTTGGCATCTTTTAGAATCTCAGCGTAAGGGCTGGCGCGATGATACTCAAACATCGACACCGCACGCTCCACAAGCCTGCTGCCGAGCAGCATACGCTCCACCTCCGGACAGCCACCCTGAGCAATCCCCACACGCGGCATTACCGCCAGACATGACAGACACACCGACCGCTCGCCGGCGACCAGCCTCTCTCCGCACACAGGACACAACCGAGGGTAAAACACCTCGGCAACACTGTCAATCAGCCTCTTCAATCCCATCGTCACAAAAATCTTCAGCACCGTCGACAATCCCAGCCATCACCTTCAGCACAAGCGACGGCTCGTAGCCTCGCGACGCGCCATAGCGCATCAGCGACGCCTTGCGCTTGTAAGGGTCGGCAACCGTCAGCGTGCGACTTTTCGCCGCAAGCAGCGTGCGTAAATTCGCCACATACTCATCATCATCGATTTCAGCCATCGCCTCCTCAACCACATCACCAGCCACACCGTTGAGCCGCAACTGGTGGCGTATCTTCACCCGTCCCCAAAGGTCGAAGCGCGACTTGTCGTAGACAAACGCATGGGCATAGCGGCTGTTGTCGATAAACCCGTTGTCGACAAGCCATTCCACCACCCTGTCGGCATCGCCCGTCTCCGCGCCCCACTGACGCAGTTTGCGACGCATCTCCGCCTCAGCATGCTCGCCACGCGAGCAGAGCGACGCAGCCCTGGCAAGAGCCGACTCGTAGGTCAGCTGCCGCTTCACCATCGGTCGCCTCCTTTCACGGCACGCACAAAACGCGGGCGACGGCTGATGTCGGGACGCACCTCCACATCGACATATCCCATCGCTTCAAGCATCTGACGCATCTCTGCCGAAAAACGGCTGTTGATTTCAAAATACAGCCGTCCGTTCTGCCGCAAAGCCCCAAGTCCGTAGTGGGCAATGGCGCGATAGAAGCGCAACGGGTCGGCATCAGGCACAAACAGCGCCGTTGCAGGCTCATAGTCGAGCACATTAGGCTCCATCGCCTTTCTCTCGGAGTCGGCGATATACGGCGGATTGCTCACAATGATGTCGTAGCGGCACGCATCGCCCGAGAGCGTAAGGATGTCGCGCTTTGCAAACGCCACATCAGCCTTCAGCGCCTCGGCATTGGAACGCGCCACGCTTAGCGCGCCGTCGGAGATGTCGATGGCATCGACCACGGCAAACTTCAATGCCAGCGCAAGCGACACGGCTATGCATCCGCTTCCAGTGCCGCAGTCAAGCACCCGCAGGTCGGTTTTCTTGTTGTCATCAACAATCCAGTCAACGAGTTCCTCGGTTTCCGGACGCGGGATAAGCGTTGACTCATCCACCTTAAATGTATGTCCGCAGAAATACGTTTGTCCGAAAATATACTGAATTGGTCGATTTTTCAGCAGTTCATCCACTACTTTATCAATTTTTCCAACGATAAACCCCGACAAAACACTATCTTTGTGGAGCAAAATGTCGACAGGCTCGTAGCGCATCAGTTGACGGAATATGATTCTGACAAAGGCGTCGATCTCCCCTTTCGCATATTTGTCGGAAAGGCGATGGCGAATATTTGCTATAGTCTGACTTAAAACTTGGTCGTGCATGTCTACAATCGATTTTTTCACTTGTACAAAGGTATTAAATTCTTATGAATATTGACGAAACATATATGAGCCGCGCGCTTCAGCTGGCAAAAAACGGATTCGGACGCGTGTCGCCCAACCCGATGGTGGGCGCCGTGGTGGTGGCTGACGGACGCATCATCGGCGAAGGTTTCCACCGCCAATGGGGCCACGCACACGCCGAGGTCAACGCAATCGCCTCTGTCGCCGAGGCCGACAGACGGCTGCTGCGGCAAAGCACCATCTACGTTACGCTTGAGCCTTGCTCGCACTACGGAAAAACTCCGCCTTGCAGCAAACTGATCATCGACACCGGCATTCCCCGCGTCGTGGTGGGATGCCTCGACCCGTTCAAGGAAGTGAGCGGACGCGGCATCAAAATGCTGCGCGAATCCGGAGTGGACGTGACCACCGGAGTGCTTGAACGCCAATGCCAATGGATCAACCGCAAATTCATGACCGCCCATACTCACCACCGCCCTTACGTGACGCTGAAATGGGCGGAGTCGGCCGACCGCTTCGTCGACAGCGACGGCAGCCGGGAAAAAGCCGTGATTTCATCGCCAACGACAATGACGCTAATGCACCGCGAGCGCACCGGATATGACGCCATAATGGTGGGAGCCAACACCGTGCGCCGCGACAACCCGTCGCTGCTGCCTCGCCTGTGGACAGGACGGAAACCGCTGCGCGTGGTGATGAGCCACAACAGCTGCTCCGACCTTGCCGACCGACAGATTTTCAGCGACGGCAACCGCACCCTCCTCTACTCTTCAAGCGGACACACACTGCCAAACGCCGGCGAGGGCGTGGAAGAGGCGTGTCTGCCGGAGTCGATTGCCGACACACTCGCCGACCTCTACCGCCGCGGTGTCACGTCGTTGCTCGTTGAAGGCGGCCCGTCGCTCCACCGCGCGTTTCTCGACAGCGGCATCTGGGACGAAGCGAGAGTGGAACGCTCAGACGCAATTTTCGGACACGGAGTTGAATCAGCCCCTATGCCCCAAGGGCGCATGAAAGTGCAACGCATCGAGAATCGTTTAATATTCAACATTATACGATAAGTTTTTTGGTTTTGTTTGACTGTTTAACACATTTTCTATACAGTCATTGACAAAATAGTTATAAATTTGCACTTTAAATAAAGTTACATAGATGAAAAAATTAATTCCGATATATGCCATCCTGACAGCGTTGACGCTGATTGTTTCGGCATCATGCAATTCATCAGGCAACGGCGACAATGAGCCAACAGTCGTTTCTGCCAACACTCTGGTTTCAAACTTCAGGCTGCAGAAGAACGACTCTGTAATGACGTTGCTCGACTCGATTCCTTTCACCATCGACGTGAACCGTCGTTTGATCTACAATCCCGACTCGCTGCCGAAAGGCACCGACATCACACGCCTCGTGGCGAGCATCTCGCTGGCTTCAAGCACATCGGTGGGCGAAATCTCCATCTCCGGAGCCACAACGATGAAGGACACCACCTACACCTACAACGCATCGGCAACCGACAGCATCGACTTCACCGGACGCGTAACGCTGACTGTGAAAGCCGCCGACGGCATTTCGACAAAGCAGTATCTGCTGCAAGTGAACGTGCACAATCTGGAGAGCGACTCGCTTTATTGGAACAAGATGTCGCGACGCAACCTGCCGGGCGCGCTTACCGACCCCGAAACGGCAAAAGCCGTGGCATGCGGCGGCACCACATACTGCCTCGTGGCTGAAAACGGAAATTACACGATGTCGTCGACAACCGACATCGCCACAAACAACTGGAACAAGCAAACCGTGGCATTCACCTTCAAGCCCGACGTAAACAGCCTCACGGCTACCGACAAGGCGCTGTTTGTGCTCGATGCCAACGGAAATCTGCACAAATCGACCGACGGCGGCATCAACTGGACCGCCACCGGCAACAAATACTCATCGCTGATTGCCGGCTACGGCGACACGCTTCTCGCTGTTGCAGCAAGCGAATCCGGATATTTCACCGTCGCTCTGACCGACAACGGCACTGAAACAAAAACCGCCGCGCCTAAGGAATTTCCTGTAAAAGGATTCTCACAGGCGTTTAAATACAACAGCGACTGGGGAACGTCGGAGATGCTCTTCATGGTTGGCGGCGAGATGGCCGACGGAAACTACACCGGAGCCACTTGGGGATACGACGGCAAGAACTGGGCTTCGACAAGCAACAGACAGCTGCCGAAGCTTACAGGCATCACCCTCGTGCCTTACTACTATTTCCAACGCACCGAACACGGCGATTACGACAAATATCCCGTGCTGCTCGCCATCGGCGGACGCACGGCAAACGGCGTGATCAGCAAGAAGGTATACATCTCATACAACAATGGTCTGGACTGGAAGCTCGGCGACGACATGCTGCAACTGCCCGACTATATGCCCGACTTCTACGGAGCGCAGGCGTTTGTGTCGACAAGCACTCTTGAGGCAGAAACGCGTGCGGCATCGGTATGGCAGGCAATCAGCCCGCGGCATCTGCCGGTGTGGCTCACCGTCGACAGTCCGGCGGCGACACGCGCAGCCAAACCCGTGACAAATTGGGACTGCCCATATATTTATGTGTTCGGCGGATACGGCAACAACGGCATGGTGCAGAACAGCATCTGGAAAGGCGTCGTGAACCGTCTGACATTCAAACCGATAGTTTAGAATGAGCATCGTCAAGACATACAGCCTACGGATAGCAACGCTGCTGGCAGTGTTGCTCATTTCCGTTTCGGTGACTGCCCAGGAATACCGCTATGAGGCGGGCATCGGAGGCGGCATCAGCGGCTATCTTGGCGACGTGAACCAAAGCAACGTGCTCAAGCATCCCGGTTTTGCCGGGAACGCACTGTTCAGATACCTCATCAACAAGCGCTTCGCCGTGAAAGCCGACTTTACGGTGGCAAGCATCAGCGGAAACTCCGACGATTTCGCCAACAAGTTTCCCGACAACGCGCATTATGAGTTCAGCCACAAATATTTCGACCTCGGCGTGGCTTTCGAATTCAACTTTCTGAACTTCGGAATGAACGACGACTACCGGAAGCTGAAGCGCATATCCCCATACCTGTCGCTGGGACTGGGGGCTACTTACTCGACAAGCAAGAATTTCGTGCCGAACATACCTATCAGTTTCGGCGCAAAATATAAAATCAACCGACGCCTCAACCTCGCCCTCGAGATGCGGGCAAGGATGATGCTCGGCGACGGCGTGGACGGGCTGAAAGACCTGTACGGCGTGGAGAGCGGTGTTTTAAAAAATAATGACTGGTGTCCCACTCTGATGCTCAGCATCTCGTATGAGTTCGGAGAAATCTGCAAGATTTGCCACTATGTCAAATAAATGATTTTACAGAATGTCGTTAGAAAGCAAAATACAAGAAATAGGGCAAAAGCCGCTGCCTGCACACGTGGCCGTAATCATGGACGGCAACGGGCGTTGGGCAAAAACGCGCGGCCTCGACAGGTCGATGGGACATGTGGAGGGGGTAAACGCCGTGCGCCGCATCACGGAAATAGCGTCCGACCTGGGTGTGAAATACCTCACGCTCTACACGTTCTCTACCGAGAACTGGAACCGTCCGCAAGAGGAAGTAGACGCGCTGATGCACCTTATTTCGATTGCAATCGAGCGGGAAACTCCCGACCTCGTGCGCAACAACGTGCGCCTGAAGATTATCGGCGACACGAAAACCGTGCCCGACTATGCTCTCGACCGGCTGCGCCGGTGTGAGGAAACGACAGCCAGCTGCACGGGAATGTGGATGGTGCTCGCCATCAGCTACTCGTCGCGGTGGGAAATCACCGACGCCGTGAAGCGCATTGCGGCAGAGGCGGCAGAAGGCAAGATTGACGCCGACAGCATCGACGAGGCTACAATAAGCAGCCATCTGGCAACGGCAGGCATCCCCGACCCCGACCTGATGATACGCACCGGCGGCGACTGCCGTGTGAGCAACTACCTGCTGTGGCAGATTGCATACTCCGAGCTGATTTTCACCGACACGTTCTGGCCCGACTATACGAAAGAGGACTTCTGCGATGCAATCCTGCGCTACCAAAGCCGCGAACGGCGATTCGGAAAGACAAGCGAACAAGTGAACGAACAAAAATAGATTATACTACGATATAGATGAAACTACTTTTCAAAGATATGAGATCCAAACTCCTTATAGCCTTGGCGCTGTTGGCCACTGTGATGATTCCTGAGGTCAAAGCCACGGAGCCTACAGACACAATCTACAATCCTCCGATGTTTTTCACCGGAATGCCGAAAAAATATGAAATCGCGGGAATCCAGGTCAGCGGACTCCAGAACTATGAGGACTATATCGTCATAGGATACTCCGGTCTGTCGGTGGGCGACGTTGTGGAAATCCCAGGCGACGCCATCACAAGTGCCGCAAAGCGATTCTGGCGACAGGGTCTGTTCTCTAAAATCCAGATAAAAGTAGAAAAAGTGTGCGGCGACAAGGCTTGGCTGTTGTTCGACCTGCGCCAGCAACCGCGCATCTCGCAAATCAACTACAACGGCGTGAAGAAAAACGAGCGCGAGGAGCTGCAGCAACGGCTGAACCTGAATCCAGGCAACCAAATCACGCAGAACATCGTGCAACGCGCAAAAGAAATCATTTCTTCCTACTTCAAGCAGAAAGGCTTCGGAAACGTGGATGTCGACATCACGCAATCGCCCGACCTCAGCAAGGAGAACGAGATGATTGTGGACATCAACATCGACAAAAACGAGAAGGTGAAAGTCCACAAAATATATATCAACGGCAATGACGTGCTGTCGGACAACAAAATCCAACGCACAATGAAGAAAACCAACGAGAAGTCGAAACTCTTGAATCTTTTCCGCCAGAAAAAATTCGTGGAAAAGGACTACGAAACCGACCTCGGACTCATCATCCAAAAATACAACGAGCTTGGCTACCGCGACGCCAAAATCCTGAGCGACAGCGTGACGGCTTACAAAGACAACCTTGTCGACGTGCATATCGACATCGAGGAGGGTCAGAAATACTATATCTCCAACATTTCGTGGGCGGGCAACACCATCTACCCGTCGTCGACTCTCGACGCAATCCTCGGAATGAAAGCCGGCGATGTGTACAACCAGAAACTGCTCAACAAGCGCACCCTTGAGGACGACGACGCCGTTGCCAACCTGTATATGAACAACGGATACCTCTTCTTCCAGCTCGTGCCTATCGAGTCGAAAATCGAGGGCGACAGCGTTGCGCTCGAGATGAGGGTGATCGAGGGTCCGCAGGCTCGCATCAACAACATCGTAATCAACGGCAACGACCGCCTGTATGAGAAAGTGATACGCCGCGAGCTGCGTGTGCGCCCTGGCGAACTCTTCTCTAAGGAAGACCTTATGCGCTCCGCCCGCGAAATTGCCCAGACCGGACACTTCGACCCGGAGAACATGGACATCAAGCCGGAGCCTAACCCCGACAACGGTACGGTTGACCTGATTTTCAACCTGCAGTCGAAAAACAACGACCAAATCGAGCTTTCGGCAGGTTGGGGACAGACGGGTATCATCGGCAAGGTGTCGCTCAAATTCACCAACTTCTCAATAAAGAACCTGCTCAAGCCAAGCTCCTACAAAGGCATCATTCCGCAGGGCGAAGGTCAGACGTTCACAATCAGCGCACAAACCAATGCGAAATACTATCAGGCATACAGCCTGTCGTTCCTCGACCCGTGGTTTGGCGGAAAGCGACCGAACTCGCTCTCCGTTTCGGGCTACTACTCACGTCAGACAGGTGTCAACTCAAACTTCTACGATCGCAACAGCTACGCCAGACCATACGGTTTCGGCACAAGCAGCATGTACGGAAGCTACTACGGCTCAAGCTACAGCGACTACTACCAGCAGCAATATCAGAACGCATACGACCCCGACAAATACCTCCAGATGGCAGGTATCACGGTGGGCTTCGGAAAGCGTCTGAACTGGCCCGACAACTACTTCACATTCACAGCCTCGCTGGGCTTCAACTGGTATAAGCTGAAAAACTGGGACTACCTCTACTATATGCGCAACGGCACATCGAACGCATTCGTGCTCGGCTTGTCGCTGGCGCGCAACAGTATCGACAACCCTATCTACACACGTACTGGATCCAACTTCTCGCTCGACCTGAACATCACGCCGCCGGTATCGTTGTTCCGCAACAAGAACTGGGAACAGCTCTACAAAGACAGCGGCATCGGAACCAACGCGATGTCCACCGCAAACCAGACAGCGAAAGCAACTGCCGCCACCCAAGAAATGTATAAGTGGATTGAGTACTGGAAACTCAAATTCAAGGCCCGCACCTACACTCCGCTGTCCGACCCCAACAGCAAATGGACTCTCGTGTTGATGACACGCGCCGAAATCGGTTTGCTCGGCAGCTACAACAAATATCTGAAATCACCGTTTGAAACATTCTATGTCGGAGGCGACGGCATGTCGGGATCATACGGCTACGCGCAGGAGACAATCGCCCTCCGCGGATATGACAACGGTGTGTTCACCCCATGGCGCTCGGGCGACGGCTACGCTTACACGCGTTTCACCGCCGAACTCCACTTCCCGTTCATGCTGCAGCCAAGCACCACAATCTACGGTCTCGCCTTCCTTGAAGGCGGAAACGCATGGACCGACGTGAAGGACGTGTCGCCGTTCAACCTCAAGCGTTCCGCCGGAGCCGGTGTGCGCATCTATCTGCCGATGATCGGTATGATGGGTATCGACTGGGCATACGGTTTCGACAAGGTGTTTGGCGAGAAAGGCGGAAGCCACTTCCACTTCATCCTCGGTCAAGAATTCTAAAAAAGGCGTAAATATCCTTTCACGAATAAACCCACAGCAAATTTCATTGTCATACAAAACATACACAAAAACCAAAACGACTATGAAACGATTTTTTATCACAGCAGCAATCGTAGCGATATTCTCAATTGCCGCACACGCGCAGAAATATGCGCTCGTAGACATGGAATATATCCTCAAAAACATCCCGCAATACGAGATGGCCAACGAGCAGCTCAACCAGGTGTCGCTGCGCTGGCAGAAAGAAGTGGAGGCTAAGTCGAAAGAAGCCGAGACGCTCTACAAGAACTACCAGAGCGACATGGTGTTTCTGACTGACGAACAAAAGAAAAAGAAAGAAGAGGAAGTGGTGGCTAAAGAAAAAGAAGCCGCCGAACTGCAGGCAAAGTACTTCGGCCCGCAGGGCGAACTCTACAAAAAACGCCAGTCGCTGATGGAGCCAATCCAGAACGACATCTATGAAGCCATCAAAAAGCTCTCGGAAGAGAAAGGCTACCAGGCGATTTTCGACCGCGCGTCGTCGGCGGGCATCATTTTCGCTTCTCCACGCATCGACGTGAGCAATGATGTGCTCGCAAAGTTAGGTTATTCAAAATAATTTACTACTTTTGCATCAGCAAAAATGAATTAACAAATCAAACATTAAATACAAATGCTAAAAAAATTATTACTTGCAGTCATGGTGGCTGCCCCAATGTGCCTCTTCGCTGAGGTGAAAATCGGAACTGTCGACACTCAAGAAGTATTCACACTGATGCCTGAACTCAAAACGGCGCAAGCTTCGCTTGAAGAAGTCAACAAGAAATATCAAACAGAATACAAAGCCCTTCAGGAAGAATTCAACAAGAAACTTCAGGAATACCAAGCGTTGGCGAAAGATACCCCAGAAACTATCAAACAGCGCCGCGAGCAGGAACTGAACGAACTCGGTCAGAAAATCCAGACTTTCGAGCAGGTTGCAAACCAAGACATCCAAGAGCAGCAGAAGAAACTCATGGCACCTATCTATGAGAAAATCAACACTGCCATCAAAGCCGTCGGCGATGAGAACGGATACACATACATCCTCGAGGACTCTCAGGTGATCTACAAAAACCCGACTGCCAACGATGTGACTCCTTTGGTTAAGGCGAAACTCAACCTCAAGGACGCTCCGGCAACTCCGGCTACAACTCCTGCCAAGAAATAAGCAAGGATATAACTACATAACAGCCGTCACGACTCGCTCGTGGCGGCTGTTTTTTTGCACACCATCTGCACCGCACCAAGCTGGGCGGATGACCGCGGGAGCGGTCACGTATTCAGTTAACCCCCGACAGCGTCGGGGGTTGCTCGCGTCGGCTCTATGCGTTGCGGAGCATTGCCGCTGAAGCTCAGGCCATCACCTCGTTGTCGCCAGCGGCACCGCGTTGCGGTGCAGACCGCTACTTCATCCAAGCCCCGGACGCAGTCCGGGGTTAACTGAAAGCGAGTCCGCGTTGCGGACTTCCCCAACTGCATCACTGCACTATCTCCCATCACTCAGCTTGGTACGAGTGATTGAATGACCGCGCGAGCGGACTTCCCTAACAACATCCCTGCTATCTCCCATCACATTTCCACAACATCCGAGCCGACCTGCACACTCGCACCAAGCCCGGGCGGATGGCCGCGCGAGCGGTCACGTCTTCAGTTAACCCCCGACAGCGTCGGGGGTTGCCCGCGTCGGCTCTCTGCGCTGCGGAGCACCGCCGCTGACGCACCAGGCCATCACCGACATTATATCAAGCATACGGGAGACTCGCGCCGCCGGCGCGATACTCTTCGTAACCCCATTCGCACGACGCGGCAGCGGAGGGCGCATGGGGTGCAGACGCACCAGTCACTACGCGCTTCGAAGATGCGCTACTTCTCCAGAGAAGCACACGGCTGTGCCGTTTCTTAGTTAGAACCGCTGCTTCTTCAAGAGCATCGATACGGTCAATGCTGTTGCCTCTCGACGGCAACGGCCCAAAATATTACAACGCGCAGACACTGCGTGAAATTGCCTTCGCCCCAACTCTACAGTTTTTTAGCTAAAGGCGAATTTATCTTGAAAAGCCTTTTGTGAATTTCAAAAATAATTCATACTTTTGTACCGTCAATCCTTAGATTGGCAACAACATACGAATTAACCTATAAAATCCCTTAAATTGGCGTAATATTATGGCATCGGGGC
>UMGJ01059036.1_pt1 | contig 12201 bp, 10 predicted proteins | sample 1965221 | NCBI WGS metagenome assembly UMGJ01 (sample SAMEA4836067, study PRJEB28245) | human gut metagenome | biome: gut microbiome; material: fecal sample | place: Denmark | collected 2008
CGGGTTTGCCGCTGACGGACAGCTATGGGGAAATCCGCTTTATCGCTGGGATTATCACCGCCGGACCGGTTATACATGGTGGATGCAGCGTCTTTCTTACGCATTTTATCTCTATGATGTAGTCAGAATCGACCATTTCCGTGGCTTTGATGAATATTTCTCTATCCCTTATGGAGATACCACTGCAAGAAACGGTCATTGGGAAAAAGGTCCCGGAATTGAATTATTCCACCGTATGAAAGAAGTTCTCGGTGAACGTGACGTCATCGCAGAAGACTTAGGTTATGTAACGGATAGTGTCCGCCAGATGGTTTTTGAAAGCGGATTTCCAGGCATGAAAGTTTTTGAATTTGCCTTTGATTCCAGAGATACCGGATGTGCAGGTGATTACCTGCCACATAATTATCCGGTCAACTCTGTTGTCTATACCGGAACTCATGATAATGCGACTTTAATCGGATGGTATCAGGACATCCCAAAAGAGGGCAGAGAAATGTTACGCGATTATATTCATGATTATACAACTTCTGACCGCAGTCTGCACTGGTCAGTTATCTGCCGTGTTATGGGAAGCCCTGCACGTATCTGTATGATTCCAATGCAGGATTATCTGGGACTTAATAACACCTGCCGAATCAATACTCCATCTACTTTAGGAACCAACTGGAAATGGCGTCTCTTAGATGGAGAATTTACTTCGGATTTACAAAATAAAATCAAAAAATTAGTTCGGATTTATCAAAGAAACTAACTTTTACAAAGTGTTTAAACATGCAAAAACCGCAGTATCATTTTCTCTTGATACTGCGGTTTTCCTTATGCTACTGACCGATTATCTTGTTTTTTTTTGCATAGTGCTTCAAATTCTTTTAATTTCTGCCGTGCTTCTACACTTAAATCCGTTGGAACCAAGATTTCTACTTCTGCATACTGGTCTCCATGTACCGAAGCATCTTTCATCGATACAATTCCTTTTCCTCTTAAACGGATTTTCGTTCCGGATTGTGTTCCTGGACGAATCTTACAGATGACATTTCCATAAAGGGTCTTTACCATAGCCTCTCCGCCAAATACTGCTGTTGTAAACGGAACCTGAACTTTTGTATAGACATCCATTCCTTTTCGTTCATAGCCGGATTTTTCCATGACCGTTACTTTTAACAGTAAATCTCCTGCCTCAGCGCCTCCGCTTCCCGGGTGTCCTTTTCCTCTTAAACGGATACTCTTTCCGGTTTCAATTCCTGCCGGAATATGCACCTCCAAAGTCTGTGTCTGACCATTTTGTAAAGACAGGCGGATTCTCTTATCACAGCCAAATGCCGCTTCATCAAATGTAACGGTCACTTCTGCATTCAAATCCTCACCTTTTTGCGCGAAATCCGCTCCAAAACCGCCTCCAAAGCCGTTTCCAAAACCACCTTGATAGAAGCTGCTCTTGCTTCTTCTTCCACTTCTCTGTCCTCCATGGAACATATCCCCGAAAATATCCCCAAAGATATCCCCCATATCATCGGAATTAAAATGGTACGCTCTTTGATATCCTCCATTTTGATTTTGCGACTGATAAGTTCCGCCGCCGGCTCCCTCATCAAACGCAGCATGACCAAACTGGTCATATAATTTTCTTTTTTCTTTATCACTTAAAACAGAATATGCCTCTGTAACTTCTTTAAATTTTTTTTCAGCATCCGCATCGCCTGAATTTGTATCCGGATGATATTTCTTCGCAAGTTTTCGGTATGCCTTCTTAATCGCATTTTCATCTGCATTTTTCGACACTCCCAACACTTCATAATAATCTCGTTTTACAGCCATTGTTTCCTCCTCCTTCCGTTTTTTGTTCTATTTGTAATATAACACCAGTGTTTTTTTCTGTCAAGTTTCTTATTTTTATTTCACATTTTTTTCACAACTTTTCACTTTATCCCCCTAAACCTATTGACAAACTATGTTTTTAGTGGTACTATCTCGTTAACCAAAAACCAAGTAATTTAGTGGAGAATTAATTTATGGAAAATAAAAATACAACTGATGAAACATTTAACACCGTTATTGAACCACATAATCACAGAGCCATTATCGGCTTTGATAAAAACGGAATCCCAAAGGTTTTAGTACCGGTCAGCGGTCATACTCATAAACATATTGATGAAAACGGCAACGAATATGAACACAGCCATGAAGAAGTCTTTACCGAGGACTACAGGAAAGCGGTTTCTGCTTACCGCAAAACCTTTCCAACCAAACAGGATGTGCTTGATAATGTTCCAGACCCTGCTGTAAAAGAAATGATGCTTCGAATGGAACAGTTTGGATATGACACTGCATTTGACCGTTTTGATAAACAACAGCCACAATGTACCTTTGGTTTAAGCGGAACCTGCTGTCGTATCTGTAACATGGGTCCTTGTAAAATCACCCCGAAGTCTCCTCGCGGAGTCTGTGGTGCAGATGCCGACTTAATTGTCGCAAGAAATCTTCTGCGTGGTGCTGCTGCCGGTGCTGCCCAACACGGGATGCACGCCAGAGAATTGCTTTTAATGTTAAAATGGGCTGCCCAGGGCAAACTTGACCTTCCAATCATCGGAGAATACAAAGTACGCTCCATGGCAGAAGCCTTCGGAATCAAAACTAAAAAACGTACGTTAAAAAACATTGCAATTGACCTTGCAGATACTCTGCTTGATGATTTATCCAGAACCGAGCCGGATGAATACAAAGTCATTTCTGCCTGTGCAACTCCAGAACGCCAGAAAGTATGGAAAGACCTTGATATTCTTCCAATCAGTGCTTACCACGAAGTTTTTGAAGCTTATCATAAAACCGGATGTGCGACAGATGGCGACTGGGAAAGTGTTATGAAACAGTTTTTGCGCTGTGGACTCGCTTTTACTTTTAGCGGGGTCGTTTCCACTTCCATTGCAACAGATGCCCTGCTCGGGGTCGGTGACCGTGTCACTTCCAAAGTAAATATCGGTGCCCTCAAAAAAGGCTATGTCAACATTGCAGTTCACGGACATCTTCCGGTTCTGGTAAAAGAAATTGTAAAAGCCGGACAAAGTGAAGAACTCTTAAACCTTGCAAAAGAAAAAGGAGCAAAAGGTATCCAGTTTTATGGAATCTGCTGTTCCGGTCTCTCCGCAATGTACCGCTATGAAGGAGTCATTCCTCTTTCTAATGCCGTCAGCGCAGAACTGGTACTTGGAACAGGTGCGCTTGACCTCTGGGTTGCCGACGTACAGGAAGTTTATCCGGCTATCATGGATGTAGCACGCTGTTTTAAAACAACGGTTGTTACTACTCATGATTCTGCCCGCCTTCCAGGTGCAGAACACATCGGATATGACCACCATCACTCCAATGTTGCCGAAACCAAAGCAATTGCAAAACGGATTGTCATGCGTGCCATCGAAAGTTTTGAAGCAAGAAAAGGCATTCCGGTCTTTATTCCAAAACACGAAGTGGAAGCAGAAGTCGGATTTTCTGTTGAATACATCTGTAAAAAATACGGCAGTTTCAAACCGATTGCCGACGCCATCCGCTCCGGCAAGATTCTCGGAGTAGTCAATATGGTTGGATGTAACAATCCAAAAGTCCTTTATGAAAAAGCAATCTTAGATGTCTGTGATGTACTGTTAAAAAATAACGTACTTATTATCACAAACGGATGTGCTTCCTTCCCTCTTATGAAAATGGGATACTGTCAGACTTCTGAATTTGCCTACAGTAAATGCGGGGATGGTTTAAGAGAATTTTTAAATCCGGATATGCCTCCCGTATGGCATGTTGGAGAATGTATTGACAATACCCGTTCTTCTGGTATTTTCGGAGGAATTGCCGGTGAATTTAACAAAGCACTCTACGAAATGCCATTTGCTTTTTCCTCACCGGAATGGTCCAATGAAAAAGGAATCGATGCCGCTCTTGGCTTCCGCTTAAACGGAATCAGCTCCTACCATTGTGTAGAAGCTCCAATTCACGGTTCTTCTAAAGTCATTGAGTTCTTAAAAGAAGGAACGAAAAAAACACTTCATTCTGCAATGATTGTCGATGCCGACCCTGTTGCACTTGGCGAAAAAATTGTCGCAGATATGAAAGAAAAACGAAAACAATTAGGAATTTAACTATAATTAAAGGAGTATAACCATGAAATTCAAACGCTTACTTACATTTGCTTTAGCCGCTACACTTTCTTTTAGTGCTCTGACCGGCTGCGGTACCACAAATCCAGACTCTACCTCAGCCGCTGATACTACAAAAACAGACTCTTCAAAAACCAATATTACCTTAGGCTATCTGCCAATCACACATGCACTGGCTGTGTTTGAGACAAAAGAACTTTTAGATAAAAAATCAGACAGCGATATTGAAGTCACTCTTCAAAAATTCAGTTCCTGGACGGATTTAATGGATGCACTGAACTCCGGAAAAATCGATGGTGCTTCTGTTCTCGTTGAACTTGCAATGGGAGCCGTAAGTAACGGAATTGACTTAAAGGCTGCTGCTCTTGGTCATAAAGACGGAAATGTTGTCATCGTATCTGATGATATTTCAGATGTCCGTGATTTAAAAGGAAAAACTTTTGCAATTCCTTCTAATCAGTCCTCACACAATATCTTATTAAATGACATGCTTGCACTTGGCGACTTAAGTATTGATGATATCAATGTGGTACAGCTTGCTCCATCTGAAATGCCTTCTTCCCTTGCAAGCGGTTCCATTGATGGATACTGTGTTGCAGAACCATTTGGCGCACAGGCTGTTGTACAGGGTTACGGTCACGTATTATATGATTCCACTGATTTATGGCAGGATTCTATCTGCTGTGCACTCGTATTTAACGGCGGATTCCTTGATAAGAATAAAGAGGCCGCAGACGAATTTCTTTCTACATACAAAGAAGCCGGAAGTTTATTGGACGAAGGAATCGCAAAAGAAGTAGCTGAAAAATACTTAGGACAGGACGAAAAAACTCTTGATGTCTCATTAGAATGGATTCATTACGATGACCTTGACATCTCACTTGATGATTATGAACAATTAAGTGAAAAAATAAAAGAATACGGAATCAACGATAATCCACCGTCCTACAATGATTTCATTTACCAGTAAATCAGTATCCAGATTGTGAGGACAAAAGATTATGTTAAAAAAGACAATACGAACGATTCTTTCTTTTGTGGTTGTAGTGGTGCTCTGGCAGACAGCCTGCACCCTCGCCCACACCAATGAAACCCTGTTTCCGTCTCCATATAAAGTATTACAGGCATTCATTCAGCTTTGTACGACCGGACTGCCGGGAAGTACTTCTTCTGTTATACTTCCTCTTCATATTGAAACCAGTCTTATTCGTTTTGCCATCGGTTATTTTTCATCTGCTGTTTCGGCAATTCTGCTTGGACTGTTACTTGGAAGTTTTCCGCGTGTATTTACCTTTATTAATCCGATTCTTCAGATTATCCGCCCGATTGCACCCGTTGCTTTCATGCCATTTATCGTATTCTGGTTTGGAATCGGTGATGTACCTGCAATTGTAATCATCTTTATCGCCGGATTTTTCCCAATTCTGCTCTCTGTTGTCAGTGCAGTTCAAAATGTCGATAAAATCTATTATAAAATCGCAGACAGCTTCGGTGTAAATAAAGTAAAAACATTATTTTGTATTATCTTTCCTGCCATTTTTACCCAGATTTCCAACGCACTTCGTCTGGCACTTGGAACTTCCTGGATTTTCCTTGTATCCGGTGAAATGGTTGGTTCTCAGTCCGGACTTGGTTTCCTGATTATGGATACAAAAAACTGCATGCGGTTTGACTCTTTACTTGCAACTATGTTAACTATCGGTGTCATCGGTTTTATCTTAGATGGATTTCTTCGGATAGCTGAGAAACTGATTCGTACAAAATTCGGATTTGGAGCGTAAAAAATGATAGATGTATCAAATGTAACAATTTCTTTTGAAGAAGAAAATCAAACTCATGTCATTTTAGATGATGTTTCTTTAAATATTGAAAAAGGGGAATTTATTTGCCTGCTTGGACCATCCGGCTGTGGAAAATCTACTCTTTTAAATGCAATGGCAGGATTTTTAAAACCGACATCCGGCGAAATCAAAATCGAAAATCAGATTGTTCAGAAACCTTCCATGAAATATGTCACCATTTTTCAAAATTATGGACTGCTTCCATGGAGAACGGTACAAAAGAATGTAGAACTGGGACTTGAGACAAAAAACTACAGCAAAGAAAAGAAAGCCAAAATTGCATCTCATTATTTAAAAATGGTTGGCCTCGAACATGCGGCAAAAAAACGTCCGGCACAGCTTTCCGGTGGTATGCAGCAACGTGTCGCAATTGCCCGTGCCCTTGCCGTAGAACCGGATATTTTATTTATGGACGAACCATTTGGTGCACTGGATGCCATCACTCGAATGAAACTTCAGACAGACATTCTGGAAATTGCACAGGACACAAAAAAGACCGTAGTCTTTGTCACACATGATATTGAAGAAGCCGTCTTTCTTGCCGACCGAATTGTCATAATGTCCGCAAACCCCGGACGAATTAAGGCTCTCCTTACGGTACAGCTTCCAAAACACAGAGACCGTACTTCCAATGATTTCCTGATGATTCGTGATAAAGTCTACGAAATCTTTAATATGAAATCTCACGAAACAATTGAATACTATATTTAAAAAAGGCATTCGTTTTAATTATTTGTAAAGCATTCAAAAAAACCTCTCTGAAATCTCAGAGAGGTTTTTTACAAGCTGCCTAGCGGATTTGAACCGCCGACCTCCGCCTTACCAAGGCGACGCTCTACCAACTGAGCCAAGGCAGCCTGACTTGTGATATCACAAGCCGTTCATCACAATTACAGATTCTAGCAAAAATTGTTTGAAATGTCAATACTTTTTGTAATATTTCTTTTATTTTTTATGTTAATGCAAAGATTCTTTTATGAGTCCTCTCAATTAACGCGAATCCAGCGACAATTCTTTGATTTTGCCACGGATTCGCTGTAGTGCATTGTCAATTGATTTTGGTGTTTTTTCCATAAGTACTGCAATCTGCGTATAAGTCTTTCCTTCAAGATACAAATCCAGCACCTCGTTTTCAAATTCGCTTAAACATTCCCGAATTTTATTACGCATCTGCTCCGTATTTTCTCTGTCAATCACAATCGTTTCCGGATTCTGCTGGCTGAAATCAAATGCTTCTAAAAGTGGAGAATCGTCTCCACTTAAAGAGACATACGCATTGAGCGGTTTATGTTTTTTCCTTCCTGAAACTTCGATTGCCTTACAAAGCTGTCGTACTACGCAGAGATTTGCAAACGTTGAAAACAGCGTATTTTTATCCGGCTGATAATCACGGACTGCCTGAAAGAGTCCAATCATTCCCTCCTGAATCAAATCTTCTGTCTCTCCACCTGCTAAAAACATCGCATGTGCCTTTTTTAAGACCAGCCCCTTATATTTGTTGAGCAGATACGTTTCCACGCTTTGGTTACCATTACGAAGCTGTACAATTAATTCTTCATCCGTATATTGTTGTAAATCTTTCATCTTTTTATTTTCTTTACATTCTCTGTCTTACAATTTCAAACGCCAGAACACCTGCCGCAACTGATGCATTAAGAGAATCAATGTCTCCCTTCATAGGAATCGAAGCAATAAAATCACATTTTTCTCTTACTACTCTTGATACACCGTCGCCTTCATTTCCAATGACAAGACCAATTGCACCTTTTAAATCAAGGTCATACATATTTGTTCCACCCATATCTGCGCAGACAAACCACAATCCCTCTTTCTTTAAGTCTTCAATTGTTCTTGCCATATTGGTCACTCTTGCAACCGGTGTATAATTTAATGCCCCTGCCGAAGTCCTTGCCACTGTCGCAGTCAGCCCGACCGCACGGTTTTTGGGAATAACGACTCCATGTGCACCTGCCAGATTTGCAGTACGGATAATTGCTCCAAGATTATGCGGGTCTTCAATATTATCTAATAAAATAATAAATGGCGGTTCACCCTTTTCTCTTGCCTTTTCTAAAATATCTGATACCTCTGCATAATCATACGCAGCCGTCATTGCAATCACACCCTGATGTTTTCCAGTGTCAGACATCTGATCCAGGCGCTCTTTTTTTACAAAACGCACCATTGTATCATGTTTTTTTGCTTCTCGTAAAATCGTTCTTACCGGACCATCCTCACAATGTTCCTGAACAAACAATTTATCAATTACACGACCGGAACGAAATGCCTCCAATACTGCATTTCTTCCCTCTACTTTACTTTCCTGGAACTTCTCTTCCATCCGTTTCTCCTTTTTCAATTCCCTTTTTAATCAACTGTAACATTCGCTCCCACTGTTCGGTCAGATATAAATATCCCATCAGAGCTTCAAATCCGGTTGCTCTTCGATAATCAGACATAGTTGCATTTTTTGCCATCGTATAAGATTTCGCATTTCTGCCTCTCTTATAAACGGCAAGTTCTTCTTCCGTCAGATCCTCTTTTAATTTTTCAATGATTTCAGACTGCGCAGAAGCCTTTACCAGCTTACTTGCCCTCTGATGCAGTTTATTGACTTGTGCATTGCCTTTTTCTACCAAAACCGTACGAATAACAATCTCATACACGGCATCGCCGATATAAGCCAGTGTCAGTGGGGAATACGTCTTAATATCCGTATTCCCCAGTGCAAACAGCTCTTTTAAATAACTTAAGCTCGCTTCCATTGTACTCCTTCTCTGGTATCTTTTAAGATAATTCCCATATCTGCTAATTTGTCACGGATTTCATCTGCTTTTGCAAAATCTTTTGCTTTTCTTGCAGCCTGACGTTCTTCAATCAGCTTTTCTACTTCTTCATCTAACACTTCTTCCTTCTTATTTACAATCAATCCTAAGATATCACTTAACCCTACAATCTTATCAAATAAGAACTGTACAAATGCCTTTGTGCTTTCCGCATCTGTGTTTGTGTTTGCAAGTTTTACAATTTCAAAAATAGCCGCAATAGCATCTGCAGTATTGAAATCATCTTCCATTGCTTCTTCATATTTTTCCACCAGCGCTTCTACTTCTTTCACAAGCGCAGTTTCTGCTTCTGCATACTCATTGCCCTCTGCTTTTTCCAAATAATGTTTTAACTGCTCTACGCAGGTTACAATACGTTCTAAGGCATTGCTGGAAGCTTCCATCAATTCTGCACTGAAATTTAACGGACTTCTGTAATGCGCATTGAGCATAAAGAAACGAAGCACCTGTAAATCATATTTCTCTCCGATTTCACGTACAGTAAAAAAGTTACCCAGAGATTTTGACATCTTACGATTGTCAATATTTAAAAATGCATTATGCATCCAATATCTTGCAAACTGCTTTCCATTACAGCACTCAGACTGTGCAATTTCATTTTCATGATGCGGGAATACTAAATCTTCTCCACCGGCATGAATATCTATTTCTTCTCCTAAATATTTCTTGGACATAACAGAGCACTCAATGTGCCATCCCGGTCTGCCTTCTCCCCATGGAGATACCCAGAATGGTTCTCCGTCTTTTTTCGGTTTCCACAATACGAAATCAAGAGGATCTTCTTTCTGATTTTCACCAGATACCTGAATGGAACGAAAACCAGACTGTAAATCTTCCAGATTTTTATGAGACAGTTTTCCGTATTCTTTAAAATTCTTTACTCGGAAGTATACAGTTCCATTTACCTCATAAGCAAATCCTTTTTCGATTAAGGTCTGAATCATGTCAATCATTCCATCGATTTCCTGAGTCGCCAGCGGATGAGTGGTAGCCGGTTTTACATTCATATCTGCCATGTCTTTTTTGCATTCTGCAATGTAACGTTTGGAGATTTCTTCCGCAGACACTCCTTCTTCAATTGCTTTTGCAATGATTTTATCATCCACATCGGTAAAGTTAGAAACATAGTTTACATCATAGCCTTTGTATTCCATATATCTTCTTACGGTATCGAATACAATCATCGGACGTGCATTTCCAATATGAATAAAGTTGTATACCGTTGGTCCGCACACATACATTTTTACTTTTCCTTCTTCAAGCGGTACAAATTCTTCTTTTTTCTTCGTCAGTGTGTTATAAATTTTCATAATTCGTTTTTCTCCTTTTCTTCTCTTATCTCCTGCAGCTGATATTCCATTCTCTGTAATTTGGATTTTAACGCTTCATTTTCTTTCTGTAAAGTACGAATATCTTCTAATACCGGGTCTGGCAAATGAATCTGATCCATATCGCTTCTCGGCACTTTTCTGTTTTCTCTTTTTACAATACGTCCCGGAACACCTACTACGGTACAGTTTGGCGGTACTTCTTCAAGTACAACACTTCCTGCTCCAATTTTTGAATTTTCACCAATCGTAAAAGAACCGATAACTTTTGCTCCTGCACTCACCATTACATTATCTCTTAACGTAGGATGACGTTTTCCGGTTTCTTTTCCGGTACCTCCAAGCGTAACACCCTGATATAAGGTAACATTATCTCCAATAATTGCTGTCTCTCCAATGATAACACCGTTTCCATGGTCAATAAACAGCCCTTTTCCAATCTGTGCCCCTGGATGAATTTCAATTCCGGTTTTTCTTGCCGCTCTTTGAGAAATCCATCTTGCAAGAAAATAATGTCCATTCTGGTAAAGTTTATGCGCTTTCCGATACTGAATCATAACACGAAAGCTTGGATATAAGAGCACTTCCAGCGGTGTCTTAATCGCCGGGTCTCTTTCCTGAATCACCTGGAATTCTTCTTTAATATGCTTGATAAATCCCATTTTCTTTCCCTTCTTTTTTGTTTATTCTTAAATTAACTCATAAAAAAATCCCTATATGACTTGTGCCATATAGAGACGAAATATTCCGCGGTTCCACTCTACTTGAGGATACATTCCTCCGCTTTTCTTCCTTTAACGCAGGATTACGGACAGGGATTAGCTGTCAGCTTCTGGAGGCACTTTCACACATTCCTTTTTAGAAGGCTTCCAGCCGATGACCCTCTTTCTCTGTAAAAAATTTCTGTGGTACTCTTTCCATTCATCGCTTTTTTATATCTTAAATTTATCTTAATCTGTCTTGTTCTAGTTTATTCATAAATGACAAATTTGTCAACCTCTATTTCACAGAACCACTTTTGATTTCACTCCGAAACTACTTTTGGATTCACTAGATGAAAAAACCGCAACGTTTTTTAAACGCCACGGTTTTTCTGTTTTTATAGCAATTTATTTTCCAATTTTGATTAGCAGATACCCTGTGCCATCATAGCTTCTGCAACTTTTTCAAATCCGGCAGCATTTGCACCTACTACGTAGTTGCCTTCATGACCATATTTCTTAGCAGCATTTACCATGTTGTGGCAGATGTTAACCATGATTCCCTGAAGTTTTTCATCAACTTCTTCAAATGTCCAGCTTAAACGTTCACTGTTCTGAGACATTTCCAGAGCAGATGTAGCAACACCACCAGCATTTGCAGCTTTACCAGGTGCAAAGATTACACCATTTTCCTGCAGATACTGAGTTGCTTCTAATGTAGTAGGCATATTAGCACCTTCGCAAACTGCGAAGCATCCGTTAGCTACTAACTGTTTTGCATCTTCTAACTGTAATTCATTCTGTGTTGCACAAGGAAGAGCTACATCTACTTTTACACTCCATACGCCTTTGCCTTCATGATATTCAGCGTTTGGTCTGTAGTTTAAGTATTCTGTTAAACGTGCACGTTTTACTTCTTTGATTTCTTTTAATGCTTCTAAGTCGATACCTTCTGCATCGTAAATCCATCCTGTGGAATCAGAGCAGGTTACTGGTTTTGCACCTAACTGATATGCTTTTTCAATTGCATAGATTGCAACGTTTCCTGCACCGGAAACAGCTACTGTTTTACCGGCAAGGTCTTTTCCGTTTAATTTTAACAGTTCTTCTGTTAAGTATAACAGACCATATCCTGTCGCCTGTGTACGAACTAAAGAACCACCAAATGTAAGACCTTTTCCTGTCAGTACACCTTCGTAAGAATCACGGATTCTCTTATACTGTCCAAACAGATATCCGATTTCTCTTCCGCCTACACCGATATCACCAGCCGGTACGTCTGTATCAGCGCCAATGTGTCTGGAAAGTTCTGTCATAAAGCTCTGGCAGAATGCCATAACTTC
>UMGJ01014733.1_pt1 | contig 12109 bp, 9 predicted proteins | sample 1965221 | NCBI WGS metagenome assembly UMGJ01 (sample SAMEA4836067, study PRJEB28245) | human gut metagenome | biome: gut microbiome; material: fecal sample | place: Denmark | collected 2008
TGCTCGAAAATCCACACATATTTCTTGTGAAGACAGGTTCTTATTGTCACTAATTTGTCGCCCCTGAAAGGGCACCCGAAGGGCGTGCCTTGTGCTGAGATGTCAGCGGTAGCTGACATAAGGATCATTCTTTTTCCATAAAGAAAAAGGAAGCAGCGGCAGTTGCCTGCCGCTGTTCGGAATATTTGCTTGAATTTTAGTTGGATTCAGTCTGTTCCGGAGCGGTGGTTTCCGCAGGGGATTCTGTGGTTTCAGGAGCAGTGCTTTCTTCCGATGTTTCTGCTTCTGCATCCTCTTCCTGTGCAGCTTCTGTCCGGGTAAAGGCAACTACCTTCTGACCGGCGGTGACACGCATAACACGTACACCCTTTGCCACACGTCCCATTTCCCGGATCTGGTTGCACGGAATCCGGATGATTACGCCGTCACTGGAAATGAACATCAGATCGTCTGTTTCATCGACTACCTTAATGCCGCAGACATAGCCGTGCTCTTCATCCACCTTGTAGTTGGTCAGACCCAGACCACCGCGGGACTGCATCCGGTATTCGTCCAGCTTTGTTTTTCTGCCGTAGCCGTTTTCGGTTACAGTCAGCAGGGAAGCGCCGTCACGCTCCCGCGCCATGGAAACCACCTGGTCGCCATCCCGGAGGGTGATGGCCTTTACACCATGGGCAGAACGGGACATCGGACGAACGTCAGTTTCATGAATCCGGATTGCCATACCATTTCGGGTAGCCACAAACAGACGATTATCACCGTTGGTGAGCCGTACTGCGGCAATTTCATCGCCCTCGTCCAGACCAATGGCAATCAGGCCGTTTTTCCGCACATTCTTATAGGCAGAAAGTGCAGTACGCTTGATCTTTCCGGAACGGGTAATCATGACCAGATACCTGCCCTCTTCGAAATCCGGCGTTGTCAGTACCGCAGCAATCTTTTCGCCCTGGTTCATGGGCAGGAGATTGATGATGTTGGTACCTCTGGCATTCTTGGAACCTTCCGGCAATTCATAGCACTTCGTCTTATACATAATGCCCAGATTGCTGATAAAGAGAATATTCGCGTGAGAAGAACTGATCAGCAGTTCGCTGACGAAATCCTCTTCCCGCTGCTTCATGCCGGTAACACCACGTCCGCCCCGGCGCTGGCTTTTGTACACATCTGCCGGAATCCGCTTGATATAGCCGCTGTCTGTATAGGTGACAACACAGTCCTCTACCGGAATCAGATCTTCGATGTCCACTTCGCCTTCTACCGTTTCAATCTGTGTCCGGCGAACATCGCCAAACTTCCGGCGGATTTCATTCAGGTCGTTTTCAATGATGGCATAGACTTTAGCACGGTCTGCCAGAATATCCAGCAGCTCTGTGATTTTCTGCATCAGGCCATATAATTCGTCTGTAACCTTCTGCCGTTCCATACCAGTCAGAGCGCCCAGACGCATCTGTACAATTGCATCTGCCTGCTCATCCGAAAGGCCGATCTGGTGTTCCAGATGGTAGTGTTCCACATCATACTGCGCACGATCCAGCACAGTGGACATGTCCACATCCTGGAAGCGTTCCTTCAAACGTGCCTTACCTTCCGGAATGGTCTTGCTGCTCCGGAGAATGGCAATGACCTCATCAATATAATCAATGGCAACGACAAAACCCTGCAAAATGTGTGCACGCTTCTTTGCCTTTTCCAGATCGAATTTGGTGCGATTTGTAATGACTTCCACCTGGAACTGAAGGTACTGCTCCAGAATCTGTTTCAGGCTCAGTGTCTTTGGCTCGCCGTCTACCAGTGCCAGCATATTGACGCTGACAGTATCCTGCAGCTGGGTGTAGGAGAACAGCTTGTTGAGAACGATCTGTTCGTTTGCATCCTTTTTCAGTTCTACTACAATCCGCATGCCCTCACGGCTGGATTCATCCTGAATGTGATAGATGCCGTCAATCCGCTTGTCCTTTGCCAGGCCGGCAATGGATTCCACCAGACGCGCCTTATTGACCATATACGGAATTTCCGTAATGACAATGGATTCTCTGCCCCGTACCTTTTCAAAGTGGGTCTGTCCCCGGAGGGTGATCTTGCCGCGTCCGGTCGCATAAGCTGCACGAATGCCGCTGCGTCCCATAATGATACCGCCGGTAGGGAAGTCCGGGCCTTGAATGCAGCTCATCAGTTCTTCCAGAGAGCATTCCGGATTCTGAATCAGCAGGTGAATGCCGTCAATGACTTCGCCCAGATTGTGAGGCGGAATATTGGTTGCCATACCAACAGCAATACCAATAGAACCGTTTACCAGAATATTCGGGAAACGGGAGGGGAGGACTGCCGGCTCCTTCAGACGATCGTCATAGTTGGGAACGAAGGGAACGGTTTCCTTGTTGATATCCGTGAGCATTTCCAGTGCAATCTTCGACATCCGCGCTTCTGTATAACGATAAGCAGCAGGCGGATCGCCGTCCACGGAACCAAAGTTACCCTGGCCGTCTACCAGGACATACCGCATGGAAAAGGACTGCGCCAGACGTACCAGCGCGTCATAAACCGATGCGTCACCATGGGGGTGATAGCTACCCAGTACAGAACCTACCGTGTCGGCGCACTTATGGTACGCCTTGTCCGGTGTCAGTCCCTTTTCAAACATGGTGTAAAGAATACGGCGGTGAACCGGCTTTAAGCCGTCCCGCACATCCGGGAGCGCACGCGCCACAATAACCGACATGGCATAGGCCAGGAACGAATCCTGCATTTCCTTGCCGATATCAATGGGCGTAATCTTTTGCTTCCCGTTGATAAAATAATTTTCATTTGTTGTATTATCCATTATTTTCAACCTATTCTGTCAATTTCCCGAAGGAAACTGTCTGTGTGATCTTTATTTACATTTGCGTTGCACTGGTTTCCGCTTGTTTCACGTGAAACATTCCGGAATCCGTTTTACAGTCTTTCTTTTTGGCCGTTTATTCTTTTACGGTATAGGTGCCTTCTCCGATTGTGCCATCCTCTTTTCATCCATTTTCTTTGGGAATGTTTCACGTGAAACACTCCGAAGAGTTTACTGCAATATTCCCTGCGGTTTTATTTTACGGTGTAAGAACCGGATTCCCCGTCCGGATCTTCATACACGACAACTTGGCCGCTTTCCGCACGATATTTCAGATAACTAATTTTAGCCTCATCCGAAATAACCGATATTACAGTACCGTCTACCTCTGACAGTTCCTCAATCGCATCTGCGGCCTCTGCGGTGATATCCAGTTCGCCGTCTGCCAGCGCATCCTGGTCAAACTGAATCTCCGTACCGTCCTTCGCTTCATAGGTGCCGTCCATAGCATATGCGCTGGTAACAATCATCTGTGCTGCTTGAACTGCCATCAAACACTCATTCTCCGCATTCTCTTTCCTGGTTTGCTTGACATACCCTACGATAGCCGGAACGAGAATAACCGCGCTGAAAAGGCACAATAGAACCACAACTGCAATGATAATAGCCAGCACAATGGGCCAGATTTTCCGTTTCTTTTTCGGCGGCTGCGGCGGCATCCCATAAGGATTCGGCATCCCGTTGGAATTCTGCCGCCACTGCGAATTCTGATACGGATTCGGATTCGGTGCATTCTGATACGGCGGCGGTGTCTGTGCGCCGCGCGGTGCCTGCCCCGGTGCGTAATGATATCCATTCTGATTGCCGTTTGTATTTGGATTCATTTCTTATCCTCTTTTTCTATCCCATCTTCACAAGAGCACTGCAAGTGTGTGCAGTTATTCGCTTTCTGCCTCGTCTGCTTCCGGTGCATCCTCCTGCTGTGTGATTTCTGCCGGCTGTGCAATGGCTGCTTTTGGCAGAATATAGAACATCCGTTTGCCGTCACAGACCAGGTAGAAAGCTTCCATTTCCTGCACCCAGGCATTTTCCAACAGCACCCGGCTTTCCGGAACCGCAGTTCCATCCTCGGTGACTGCCTCTGCCTGAATCCGCAGCACCTTTCCGTCACAGGAAGCGGTATACTGTTCCCCTTCCAGCTCCCGGACTGCGTCCAGAATCAGCCGCTTTTGCTTGCGCGGATTATACCACAGCATGCAGATTGCCGCCAGACACAGCATCATCAGGAAATAGGCCATTTTATTGCTGGGATCTGTCGCCGCCGATACAATAAACGATACCAGCAGCACAGCAAAAACCAGCATCATAATCCGGTTGCGCAGCAGTACATATTTCTTCTGAAATACCGTAAATCCTTCCTGATAATAGTGCCAGTCGATGGTATACGGCTTTGTCTTTTCAAAAACGGGAAGACTGATCGATTCTTTCATAGCGCCTCCTGTTTATACGTCCAGATTTTCGACATACTTGGCGTTCTTTTCAATGAATTCCTTTCGGGGCGCAACCTTGTCGCCCATAAGAATGGTAAAGATTTCGTCTGCCCGTTCTGCATCCTCCATCTCCACCCGAATCATAGAACGTGTCTCCGGGTTCATGGTGGTTTCCCACAGCTGTTCCGAGCTCATTTCACCCAGACCTTTGTACCGCTGTACGCCCACCTTTGCCGTGCTGCCGTCTGCATCTGCAAATTCTGCAATATACCGATCCCGTTCCGGTTCATCAAAGGCATACTTATACTTTTTGCCCTTGGAAACCTTAAAGAGCGGCGGCTGCGCCAGATAGACGTTGCCGTTTGTGATCAGCGGCCGCATAAAGCGGAAGAAGAAGGTCAGCAGCAGGGTACGGATGTGAGAGCCGTCTACATCGGCATCGGCCATAATAATAATCTTGCCGTACCGCAGCTTTTGAATGTCAAAGTCCTCGCCGATGGAAGTTCCCAGTGCCGTGACCACCGGCATCAGCTTTTCATTGCCGTATACCCGGTCGATCCGCGCCTTTTCTACGTTCAGCATTTTGCCCCAGAGGGGGAGAATTGCCTGATACCGCCGGTCTCTTCCTTCCTTGGCGGAACCGCCTGCCGAGTCACCCTCGACAATGTACAGCTCTGTTCCCTCTGTGGATTTTTCCTGACAGTCTGCCAGCTTTCCGGGGAGGGAAGCACTTTCCATCGCAGACTTGCGCCGTGCGGTTTCTCTGGCCTTTTTTGCTGCTTCCCGGGCATTCTGCGCGGACAGGCTCTTGTCGAAAATTGCCCGTGCCACCGTAGGATTTTCCTCAAAGTAGCTCATGAGCTTATCAAAGACCATTTTTTCGACAAACGGACGCACCGTCGGATTGCCCAGCCGTCCCTTGGTCTGTCCTTCAAATTCGCACTCCGTCAGCTTTACGGAAACAATTGCCGTCAGGCCTTCCCGCACGTCATCGCCCAAAAGACGCGTGCCGTCCTTTAACAGCCCAAACTTTTTGCCGTATTCATTGATCACCTTGGTCAGTGCATTTTTAAAGCCGGTTTCATGGGTACCGCCGTCTGCCGTATGAATGTTGTTGGCAAAGGACAGAATCATTTCATTATAGCTGTCGTTGTATTGCAGCGCCACTTCTGCAAAGGAGTCGCCTTCCATACCGGAAACATAAATCACATCATCCGACAGTGATTCTAGTCCCCGTTTCTGGTGGAGATATTCTACGAACTGGCGGATACCGCCCTCATAGTGCAGCACTTCACACCGTTCCTGCTCCGGATTCCGCTTATCGGAAAAGACAATCCGGATGCCGGCATTCAGAAAGGCCTGCTCCCGCAGCCGTTTCAGCAATACTTCATAATCATACTCTGTGGTTTCTTCAAAAATCTCCGGATCTGCCTTAAATTCTACGGTTGTTCCGGTTTCTGCTGTATCTCCGATAATGGAAATCGGCTTGTCATAATCGCCCCGGTGGAACTCCTGGTAATGCACGTGTGTACCGTCTTTTACCGTCAGTTTCAGCCACTCCGAAAGGGCGTTGACAACGGATGCACCTACACCGTGCAGACCGCCGGACACCTTATAGCCGCCGCCGCCGAATTTACCGCCGGCATGCAGAATGGTGTAAACAACGGTTGCTGCAGAAATGCCTTCCTTCGGGTGAATGCCCACCGGAATACCACGGCCGTTGTCGGATACCCGGATTACATTCTCCGGCAGAATATCCACTGTAATTTCGGTACAATAGCCTGCCAAAGCTTCATCAATCGCATTGTCTACAATTTCATAGACCAGGTGATGGAGTCCTTTCGGCCCGGTAGAGCCGATGTACATACCCGGCCGCTTTCGGACTGCCTCCAGTCCCTCCAGCACCTGAATCTGATTTTCGTCATAATTCTGGGCGTTGGGTTTAATTGCCTCTGTCATTTTGCAATTCCTCCAAGTTTTTCTGTCCGCACTGTTTCACGTGAAACAATTTGGACAGGCGTGCACGATATCGCTCCCGACACCGTGCCGGAGACGCATGGTGCGCGTTCCTTTCCGACATCCATTCCGGTGAAAACGCACAACAACGCCTTTTTTTTACTGTAAATTCCGGCCGAGACCGGCATTTTACCGCCGGTCTCTGCCTTTCTATCGTTTCCATGGGTTTTCGGTGAAACAATCAGCCTTTGCACGGTTGTCTTTGCAGGAAAATTCCGCGTCATTCCGGCAAAGCTTTCTTTTCCGTGACACTTTTTCCGAAAAGATCTGATTTTTCACACCTCTGCACAGACTTTCCACAGTGTTTTCAACAGCTTGTGGAAAAAGAAATTTGCCGTACTTTCGGCTGCTTTTCCACTCACTCTGCGATTGTCCCACTTTTCAACAAAAATCGTTTTCCCGCTTTTGGGGAAAGCAGGGACTCCGGGTGACAGGTGGTAACAAAGACCTGCATCTCCCGGACAATGGTGGATACCACCGTCTGTCTGGCCTCGTCCAGCTCGCCCATCACATCATCCAGCAACACCACCGGCGATTCCTTTTGCCGCTGGCTGTAGATTTGTGCCTGGGAGAGCTTCAGCGTCAGCGCCAGACTCTTTTTCTGCCCCTGGGAGCCGAATTCCTTTGCCGGCTTTCCGTCAATCCAGAGCAGCAGGTCATCCCGGTGCACGCCTGCACCGGTATGACCCAGGAACAGGTCACTCTGAACCCCTTGCTCCATCTTTTCCGTATATTGCTGCAATAGCGCCGGTGTCACCTGTTCGGGAAGGCTTTCCTGTGCATCCTTTCCATAGATACTGGACTGATAGTGCAGGGAAATCTGCTCCTGTCCCCTGGAAATTTCACTGTAAAGGGGCACACAGACGGCCGCAAGACGGCGCACATAGGCGGCGCGCTGTACGGCAATCTCTGCCCCCAGCTTCGCCAGCTGTACATCCCATACCCCCAGCATTGCCGCAGCCTGCTCCGGGGGGAGCTTCTGCTTTAACACAGCGTTTCTCTGCTGCAATACCAGCTGATAGCGCCGCACCAGCGCCAGATGAGGTGCCCGGAGCTGTGCCGTACACAAATCCAGAAAGGAACGCCGCCGTTCCGGGCCGCCGCTGACCAGGGACAAATCCTCCGGGGTAAACACCACGCAGTGAAACACAGAGAAGAGACTGCCGCCCTTCTGCGGCACGTCATTGCACCAGAAGCGCTTTTCCGGGGCACTGCCGCCGGGCGCCATACAGAGGCGCACAGACTGCTCTCTGCGGCTGTCCTGAAGCCTTGCCTCCACCTGTAATGCACCGCCGGAGAAGGGGAGATAATCCCGTTCCCGGCTGCCGCGAAAGCTCCGGCATCCGGTAAGCGCCCAGATCGCCTCTAAGAGGTTGGTTTTTCCCTGTGCATTTTCCCCCAGAATCAGATTATAGGCCGGATCCGGCGCAATGGCAACGCCGCGGAGATTTTTAAAACCATCTGCCGTCAGCTGTGTGAGTCTCATGCCTCTTTTGTCACCTTTACCAGAAAGCGGTCAACCTGTACCGTATCTCCCGGATAAATTTTCTTGCCCCGCATGGTACAAACTGCACCGTTCACCTGAACTGCGCCCTGCTGCACCAGTTCCTTTGCGAAACCGCCGGTATCACACAGACCGGCAAACTTTAAAAGAGAATCCAACTTAATAAATTCCGTATGAATTCCCACTGTTACAGTTTCTTCTGCTGCCATTCCTTTTTCCTCCTGGATGGTTTGGGTTTCCTCTGCGACCTCTGAATCCCGCGTTTTTTCGCCGAATCTTCGCCGCTTTTCAGAAACACCCGTTCCGTATTTTGTGGAAACACGTGCTGCATTTTTTCCATTTTGCAGACCGTGCCGAGATCCATTTTCCTGAAAAATACCGGGCAGCGCTTATTACTGCCGCAGCTGAATGGGCATCAGCAAAAACAGGAAGCTTTCGCCCTGAGGCGGCACCAGTGTTGCCACCCGGTTGCCGCCAGTGAGCTGAATCTTTACCTGATCGCAGTCTGCGGCGCGTACAGCCTCCAGCAAAAAACGGTTGTCAAAGCCGATGGTAACATCCGGGCCGCTGATCTGTGCCGGAATCTTGTCGTGAATTTCACCAATGCCGGTTTTGCACCAGATTTCCAGTGCGCCGCCGGAAAAAGTACAGCGTACCGGGGCATTATATTTGCCGCTGATCAGCAGAGAGCAACGCTCCAGACACCGGGTGAGTTCCACCGTATCCATGAGCACCTCAGTCTCATGCTGATTGGGAATGCTGCTCCGGTAATTGTGAAATTCCCCTTCCAGCAGACGGGAAAACACGGTATACCCATTAAATTCAAATACCACATACCGCCGGTCTGCGGAGATATCGCACAGATCCTCTGCATCATCCTTCAGCATATTGGCCACTTCCAGAAGGGTACGCTTTGGCACTACAAACCGGAAGTTTTCCGCACTGGAAATCGGCTCCTGCCGAACAGCCAGACGATATCCGTCAATGGCTGCCACATGGAGCACGTCCTGTTCCACCTCAAACAATTCTCCGGTCAGCACCGGCTTTGCCTCACTGGTGGAAGCTGCATAGCTGGTCTGGCGAATCATGGAATTCAACACAGACTGTTCAATTTGCATGCCGGACTGCATGCTGAGATTGGGCAGGGAGGGGTATTCCTCCGCAGACATGGCGGAAATCTGGAACTGTGTGGCATCGCAAGTCATGCGCACCCCATAATTTTCATCCACTTCCATCTGTACCCGTTCCCCGGAAAACCGCCGTACTGCCTCACTTAGCAGCCGCGGCAAAATAACAAATTCCCCGGAGTCCTCGGATTCTACCTCAATTGTACGCTGAATGCCGAATTCCAGATCATAGCCGGTGAGTTCCAGCATGTCATGATCCAGCCGCAGCTTCAGCCGTTCCAGCTCCGGGATCGTCGATTTCTGCGCAACACCCTTTGCCACATGGGTAATTGCCGCATAAAATACCTGCCGGTCGCAGGAAAATTGTATTTTCGTCATAAATATGCATCCTTTCTGCATGGATAACGCTTTTGATTGCACTTCTTTTCTATGGCACGTCCCACGAAAAAATGCCTGAATTTCCATCCTTTTCTTCGCTTTGTCCTTCTCTCGAGAACACTTCTTATCTGTCCTTACACTACGGACACACCAGAGGATGGCAACGCAGCCGACTCTATTTGAAAAAAGATGCAGCGAAAGCTGCAAATCACAGAATACAAAGAAAAAATAATATAGTAGTAGTAATAGGAATCCGGAAAATGTGGAAACCGTCCATATTCCGGGGTTTTGCGAGCATTTTATTCCACAGTGCATGCGTTAAGAGTTTCCGGAAAAGTGCAAACTTTCCCTTTCCGTGGAAACTGTTGAAATTCGTGGAGTGGATTTGCAAAATAAGTGGAAAATTTCGTGGAAACTGCATCTTCTCCGGTTTCCACATTCCACACACTGTGGAAACCGGATTTTCCCTTTCTCAACACGCCCTTGTGGAAACTAAATTCGGAGATATCTTTTTTCTGGGACGGGAAGGGAAAACTTTTTTCATTCTGACTTTTCCACAACCTGTTGAAACTGCTGTGGAAAACTGTACTTTTTCTGTGCAATTCTGTGGATATGCCAAACTGCCCCGCATCATTCCCCCAATTTCCACTGTGCAAACTTCGTGGAAAATCAAAATACCATCAGGCGTGACTCTTGCTGCGAATGTTCTTGATGATATCCTCTACCAGCTGCTTTAAATGTTCGTCGTGTTTCATTGCTGTTTCAATATTGCTGATGGAATAAACAATAGTAGAATGGTCTCTGCCGCCGAATTCCGTGCCAATGGCCTGAAGCGGCATCTGGGTAATTTCCCGTACCACATAGATGGCCACCTTCCGGGCGGTAGAAATCTGGCTGGAGCGCTTGCTGCTGCGGATATCTTCCGGAGAAACGCCGTAGACATCTGCCACTTCCACAATAATTTTCTCTACTGTAATGGGTACCGGCTGATCATCGCTGAGAATATCCTTGATGACGCTCTGTGCCATGGAGATAGACGGGGGCGAACCGGCCAGATGCTTGAGGGCTTTCAGCTTTTTTACCGCGCCTTCCAGCTGACGGATGTTGGTTTTCAGGCGATTTGCGATAAATTCCGACACATCGTCCGGGATGTACAGATCCAGCAGCTCTGCCTTCCGGCGGATAATGGCAATCCGGGTTTCAAAGTCCGGTGTGGTGATGTCTGTAATCAGACCCCATTCAAACCGGCTCCGGATTCGTTCTTCCAGAGTTTTCAGCTCCTTCGGCGGCTTATCTGATGTAATGACAATCTGCTTGCCCTCTGCATGGAGCTTGTTAAAGGTATGGAAGAATTCTTCCTGCATCCGCTCTTTGTTGCTGAAGAACTGGATATCGTCAATGAGCAGCACGTCCGCGTTCCGGTATTTGTCATGGAACCGTGCGGTATTGCCGTCATTGATGCTGGAAATCAGGTCGTTGCCGAATTCTTCGCTGGTAACATAAATAATCTTGTATTCCGGGTGATTCTGGTGCACCTCATGGGCAATGGCATGCATCAGATGGGTTTTTCCCAGTCCGGAGGGGCCGTAGATAAACAGCGGGTTGTAATTCTTCCCCGGATCCTTTGCCACTGCGGTGCAGGCTGCATAGGCGAATTCATTGGAACCACCTACAATGAAGGTGGAGAAGGTGTATTCATAATTTGCCCCTTCAAAGCTGTGCTCCAGCTCCTCGTGGCGGCGTACAATTTCGTCGTAATTCTGGGATTTCTGGGGATCCAGGTTCGGCTGTGCGCCGGATTCCTCCACCTGGATTTCCAAATGAATTTCAAAGCCCAGCGTGCTGAGAAAGGCTTCCTTCAGCAGAGATTCGTAGTTGTTGAGAATAACATCCCGCTGGAATTCAGACTGTACCGTAAACAGTGCAGTTGTGCCGTCCAGATGTACCGGGGTGAGCGCATCAATCCAGAGTTTTACCGCAACTTCCGGGATATTTCCTTTTTCCAGGCAATACCGCTTCACCAGGGCAAACACTTCGTCAAATGAGTTCATATCGGGCGAGTCCTCCTTTATTTCTGAAAAATCCCAGGCCGCAGCGGCAGCCGCCTCCAGCCTGTGATTTTGATTTCTTTTTGCCGCAGCAAAAAAGTGCAGTGGAATTTGCTGCGCGGCGTTTTCCGCACCTGTTTCAACAGACACGTATACTATAATAGTATACCATATTCATTGTTGAAAATCAAGACCCTTCTGTGGAAAACTTCGGGTTTTCTCTGAAATTTCCCTGTGGAATTTGTGGATAAGCCCCTGTGTAAAAGGTGGAAAACCCTTTTTCCCGAAAAAAGGGCACAGAAGGGGACTTCTCTCACCGGAACCGGCCGGCACTGCGCACTCCGGGCGGCAGAAAGCCTGCGGAAAGGGGACACGCGTGGAAAATCCGTGGAAAATAAAAAAATCTCTTGACAAACCGGATGGGATCGGTTATAATATATTGTAAATGGATTCGTGCGGGCTGCCTCGTAAGAATCCAGCAGCCTGCGCGGAGCCTTTTTGGTTTCGCCGAAAGAGAAGGGAGGTTACTGTCTTGAAGAGAACATATCAGCCGAAGAAGATTCATCGGAAAAAGGTGCATGGCTTCCGGAAGAGAATGGCCACTGCGAACGGTAGAAAGGTTTTAGCTCGCAGAAGAGCACGGGGCAGAGCAAGACTGAGCCACTGATCGAAGTCGGACCACAACGCCATTGGTTTGTGGTCTTTTGTTTTTTCGAGGAGCGTAT
>UMGJ01022058.1_pt1 | contig 12091 bp, 10 predicted proteins | sample 1965221 | NCBI WGS metagenome assembly UMGJ01 (sample SAMEA4836067, study PRJEB28245) | human gut metagenome | biome: gut microbiome; material: fecal sample | place: Denmark | collected 2008
ATTAATCTCCATTTTTCATACTATGCATTATTTTTTCACACTATTCCATCGGGAATCTGTTGTGTTATACAGTGGATATTTCCACCTCCCACGATAATATCCCTTGCATATATTGGAATGATTTTTCTGTCGGGAAATGCTTCTGACAAAATGTCAATTGCGGATTTATCGTTGATGTCATCAAATTGTGGCACAATTACAGATTCATTTGCAATATAAAAATTCACATAAGAAGCGGCGAGACGTTCTCCGGCAACACGAACATCCTCGCCATCTTCAAATTCAAAGCCATTAAGTTCATATTCTGTTATGCATACAGGATTAGCCGGAATTGGAAGCTTGCGGACAATTATATTTCTTCCACAGGCATCTGTTGTATTATTTAATACTTCCAGGCAGGCATTGCTCATCTCGTATTGTGGGTCGTTTTTATCATCAGTCCATGCAAGGACTACCTCTCCCGGAGCTGTAAACGCACATACGTTGTCAACGTGTTCATTAGTTTCATCATTATAGATTCCGGCAGGAAGCCATATTATCTTAGATACGTTAAGATAAGCCTTTAACTTGTCTTCTATCTGCGATTTTGTAAGTTTTGGATTACGTCCTTCACTTAAAAGACAGCTTTCTGTAACAAGTAATGTACCCTGTCCGTCACTGTGGATTGAGCCTCCCTCCAGTACAAATGGAGCTGCATCATAACAGTCAAATCCAGTAATTTCAAGAAAATTCCCAGCTATCTGATTATCCTTTGACCAGTCTGTATACAGTCCGTCAAAGGAACCACCCCATGCGTTAAATTCCCAGTTAATTCCACGTACTATACGTTTATCATAGGGCTCATTATAATCACCGCTTACAACGAAGGTCGGGCATGTATCTCTTGCCCATGCATCATCTGAATCCATCTCAATTATATGTATGGATTCAGGAAGAAGAGATCTTGCATTATCAAGCTGCTCTTTTGATACGAGCATGTATAGCTGTTCGCTTTCATTTATTGCAGCAGCAATCTGTGCAAATACTTCACGGGCTTTCTTTGCCCCATATATCCATGAACCGGGGCGTTTGGGCCATATCATAATACAGCCATGGTGTCTTTCATATTCTGCCGGCATTCTGAAATTATCAAAAGACGGTGTAGTTGTTAAAATATTCATATCAATCCTCATTTCTTGGCAACTTTGTTGCGAAGAGGCGAAGAAAAATCCGTACAGGAGACTTTTCTTCTGCCCAATAAACTATAATCTGCTCTTAAAATCTTCATATCCAAAGTGTCTTATTACCTTACAGTTTCCATCAGGCTTCATTACGGCTATATCAGGCAGAGGTATTCCATTAAATGTATTATTCTTTACCATGGAATAGATTGCCATGTCTTCAAATACGAGCCTGTCACCGATATTTATCTCGTGGTCAAATTCATAGTCACCTATGATATCTCCGGCAAGGCAGGTATATGAAGACAGGCGGCAGCAGTGAGCAGATGATGATTCAGTATCAGCTGTCAGTGCGAATCTTTTAAGAGCCTTTGCACCCTGCAGGGGTGGCGTATATGGCATCTCAAGCACATCCGGCATATGGCAGGCGGCAGAGGTATCAAGAATCAGGGTAGTAATGCCATTGTCTACTTTATCAAGCACCGTGCTTATAAGATAACCGGCGTTGAGTGCAACAGCTTCTCCGGGTTCAAGATACACCTTGACATTATATGTATCCTGTACATGTTGTATACAATGTATGAGAGTGTCAATATCATAGTCATCTCTTGTTATATGATGACCTCCTCCGAAATTAATCCACTGCATATCCTTCATTATAAAGCCGAATTTCTCTTCGACGACATTAAGCGTTGTTAACAGGTCATCAGAATTCTGCTCACAGAGTGTATGAAAATGTATCCCCGACAGTCCGTCAATGACATCAGGTTCATTATCTATTGCTTCTTTGAGTGTATCAATAGTCACTCCAAAACGGCTTCCCACTGAGCAGGGGTCATATATTGCATGTTCACCCTGTGTGGATATTTCAGGATTAATTCTAAGACCTATGCTTACACCGGCATTAAGGCATATAGATTTATGAAGTTTAAGCTGGCTTATCGAGTTGAATACAATGTGGTCGCATATTTTTACAAGCTCTGTCATATCGGATTTAGTAAAAGCAGGAGCAAAGACGTGGTTTTCCTTTCCCATACATTCAAAACCAAGCTTTGCCTCAAACAGACCGCTTGCAGTGGTTCCACTTATATATTTACCGATAAGCGGATATTCTGAGTAAGCCGAAAATGCTTTCTGTGCCAGAAGAATATGACACCCTGTACGTTCTTCAACATCCTTTAAGATAGTAAGGTTGTTAATAAGCTTTTTTTCATCAATTACATATACAGGAGTTTTAAGTTCATTAAATTGTAAGTTGTTCATGTATTTTCCATTCCGCAGGCATAAAATTATATGATGTTGGAGTCACAAGGTCCTTTACCAACCTATTAGCATGCTCATGCGGTGTCAGACCTTGTTGCCCTGATAGCCATTATATTACATATGGGATAATGGCTTTTTAATGTTTAACATATAAAAGCAGTTATGCATATGCCTGCAGGCGCATAGCTGCTTTTTGCGTGTTAAAAATATAACAAAATCAAAATAAACTTATATGCTTGTATAATTAAGCATTGATTTAATTTGATAAAGGATGTATTAATCCACAAGTACAGGATTTTCCTCTACTATCCAAGGAAGACCATATTTGTTGAGTGCTTCCATATATGGGTCCGGGTCAAATTCATCCGTTGTAAATACGCCCGGCTTATTCCAAAGACCTTTAACAACCATCATAGTTCCAATCATAGCAGGGACACCGGTTGTATATGAGATGGCCTGTGAGCCGACTTCGCGGTAACATTCCTGATGGTCGCAGATATTATAGATGTAGATTTTTCTTTCTTTTCCATCCTTAATTCCTGTAAATATACATCCGATATTAGTCTTTCCTACGGTGCGTGGACCTAATGAGGCAGGGTCAGGAAGCAGTGCCTTTAAAAATTGTATAGGAACAATCTGCTGACCGTTAAATTCAACAGGGTCAGTTCTTAACATGCCGACATTTTCAAGGCATTTCATATGTGTAAGATAGCTCTGGCCAAATGTCATAAAGAAACGTATTCTTTTAACATGAGGGATGTTAGCTGCAAGAGCTTCAATCTCCTCATGGTGTAAAAGGTACATATCCTTCATGCCTACACCGTCAAAGTTATATTCTCTTTTAATTGACATTGGTGGAATCTCAACCCAGTGACCATCTTCCCAGTATGAGCCGGGAGCTGATACTTCACGAAGATTAATCTCAGGATTAAAATTAGTGGCAAAAGGATAGCCGTGGTCGCCGCCATTACAGTCGAGAATGTCTATAGTGTGGATTTCATCAAAGTAGTGCTTCTGTGCATATGCTGTAAATACGCTTGTAACACCCGGATCAAAGCCTGTTCCTAACAGAGCTGTAATTCCTGCCTCTTTATATTTTTCTCTGTAAGCCCACTGCCATGAATAGTCAAAATATGCCGTAAATCCCAGACGTTTACAACGTTCTTCGTAAATCTTCTTCCATTCTGGATCGTCAGTATTTTCACATTCATAATTAGCTGTATCTATATATGGAACCTTGCAGTAAAGGCAGGCATCCATAATTGTAAGATCCTGGTAAGGGAGTGCGACATTAAGTACGGCATCAGGATTAAATTCTTTAATAAGTGCGATTACCTCATCTGTATTGTCCGCATCTACATGTGCTGTTGTGATATTGGTTGATGTCTTATCTTCAAGCTCCTTTGCAAGAGCATCACATTTACTCTTAGTTCTGCTTGCGATACATATGTCTGTAAATACATCACTTACCTGACATATCTTGTGAATTGCTACAGAGGCTACGCCTCCACATCCGATTACTAATACTCTGCTCATTACTTTTCCTCCTGTTCTAAAAGCTCTTCAACGTATTTTGGAAGCATAAATGCTCCAGTATGAAGATTAGTTGTGTAATATTCTGTATGTATATTTTTTTGTTTCCACTCTGCCGGTTTAAAATCGGTCAGAGGATGGTACTTTTTTGAAGCAAATCCAAACAGCCAGTAGCCGGATGGACTTGTAGGTATATGTGCCTGATAGACACGGCTTATAGGAAATGTATGAAATACTTTTTTGTGCATACTCCGGCAGGCCTGTTCGTCTTCATCGTAAAATGGACTTCCATGCTGGTATACAAGTATTCCATCGTCTTTTAATGCCTTAAAGCAGTTTCCATAAAATTCCCTTGTAAATAATCCTTCTGATGCACCAAAAGGGTCTGTTGCATCGTTAATTATAAGGTCGTATTTATCCTGTTGTGACCTTAGATATCTTAGTGCATCAGAATTATAAAGATGTACACGTTCATCATAAAGGCCGGCGGCAGTTTCAGGAAAATATTCTTTACAGACTTCAACAAACATGTTGTCCTGCTCAACGAGGTCGATGTGTTTAACAGAGTCATAGCAAAGCAATTCTTTTGCGACTCCGCCATCGCCTCCACCTATTATTAAGACATTTTTAACATCGGGATGTACTGCCATTGGCACATGTACAACCATTTCGTTATATATAAAACAGTCCTGTTCAGAAAATATTACACTGCCGTCAAGTGTAATAAACTTACCAAATTCCGGTGACTCAAATACATCAATACGCTGATAGTCACTCATGGCTGAAAATAACTGTTTTTCAACCCTTATATCAAATTTAACATGCGGAGAGTGAAGCTCCGAAAACCAAAATTCCATATTATTTTTTACATTATCTCCATTCCGCAGGCATTTTCTAATGCCGGAGAAATCGCGAGCCAAATGTCAGATCTGGCTCTGCGATAAAGGTTGATTTATGACGCCTGCGGCACAAATCAGCCATGTGATAAAATAAGCTATTAAGCTTATTTTTCACATTATCTCCATTCTAAATTTTTAAAATATTGAGATATTCGAGATTGGAATCTTCCATACCCTGCATTGAACATCCCTTTTCTACTGAATATAAGATGTAATCTATAATCTCATCAGTAATTTCCTCACCCGGTGCAAGAATCGGTATTCCCGGAGGGTAAGCCATAACAAATTCACCTGATATATGTCCTGATGCCTCTCTTATAGGCACTTTTATTTTATCTGCATAGAATGCTTCCTGAGGGGAAGCGAGTACATTGGGAAGAAGCATCTGTCTGTCTATCTCAAAGCGTTTTTCTTCTTTTGAATAAATACGGCTTATCTCGGATAATGCACCGACAAGACGTTCAATGTCCTGTATTCTGTCTCCTATGGAAATATAAGCCATAATATTTCCGATGTCACCAAATTCAATCTGTATATCATATTCATCACGGAGTATGTCATATACTTCAATTCCGTCAAGTCCGATATCTCTTGTATACACGCACAGTTTGGTAACATCGTAGTCGTAAACACTGCCGCCGTTAATAAGTTCCCTGCCATAGGCATAATAGCCGCCGATGGAATTAATCTCTTCTCTTGCATACTGTGCCCATTCTGTAACCTTTGCAAATGACTGACGACCACGCAGAGCGAGATTTCTGCGGGAAATATCAAGGCTGGTCATAAGAAGATAAGAAGCACTGGTAGTCTGTGTAATATTAATAATCGTCTGTACATAATCAGCATTTATTCCGTTATTAGTAAGCAGGATAGAACTCTGCGTAAGAGAACCACCCGACTTGTGCATGGAAATAGCGGCAATGTCGGCACCGGCTTTCATGGAGTTAATTGGGAGGTTATCTCCAAAATACAGGTGAGTTCCATGGGCTTCGTCGGCCAGCACCTTAAGACCATAGGAATGAGCTATATCGCATATTCCCTTGATATCTGAACATATTCCGTAGTATGTAGGATTATTGACAAGTACAGCCACAGCCTTAGGATGTGCTATAATTGCCTGTTCAACCTGTTTAACCGTAACACCAAGGACAATTCCAAGCTTTGAATCAGTCTCTGTATTAAGGTATACAGGAGTTGCACCACATAGAATAAGTGCATTAATTACACTTTTATGGACATTACGTGGAACGATAATCTCATCACCTGCCCGGCATACAGAAAGCACCATATTCTGTACAGCCTGTGTCGTACCGCCTACCATAAAAAATGCATGTTCTGCGCCAAATGCATCGGCGGTAAGTTCTTCTGCCTCCTTGATGACAGAAACCGGATGACATAGGTTATCAAGCGGCTTCATGGAATTAACATCAATGCTTACACAACGCTCACCTAACAGGTCAAGAAGCTCAGGGTTGCCCCTGCCACGCTTGTGTCCCGGAACATCAAATGGAACTATTCTTTTTTTTCTGAAATTTTCAATTGCCTCATATAATGGGGCAGATGCCTGTCTTTTTAAATCCATAATTATCCTCATTTCTAAAGTAATTATTTGATGTTGGGGGCAAAAGTCCCCAACCATGATATAATTATATAAAAGCGCACAAAAAAAGCGTGATTAAAAATTAATCACGCTTAAAAATTCAAATATCTTATCTTAATTACCTTCTGTTATAAATAAAAACAAAAGTTATACCCCGTCAGAGTTTATCCAGGTAAGCCATTGGCAGCCATCGGTTCTGGTAGTGCTCTTATTGACCGTTTCACAAGATGATATGCGTCTGCATGATAATTTTTAAAATCAACTTATAAAATTTGAGCTTCTAACTCAATCAATAATGTGTGCCCTAGTCACACTCGGCAACCGACCCGCCCGTCCGCAAGGCTTAACATATATTATGTGGTCTGATTAGGAGTTATATAAATTCATATATTCCAAAAATACATAAACTCAATTCCAAATATGTCTAAACTATAATATAACTGATAATAATTGTCAATGATTTATTATATAAATTTTTGTTGCTTTATGTATATTCCACATATGTTTTACATGATGACAAAATTTTGAACAGGCTTAGTACTTGGAGCTGATGTTGCCTGGAAGATAAGTGACAGAGTGCTTAAGGCTGTGCTTATAGTGGTACTTCCTGTAGGGCATTGTTTAAAAGTAATAATATAATTAAATTTTTTTAGAATATATTATAGTTGTTTAGTCTGAATATAATATGCTATAATAAAAAAAGGTTTAAAAATAAGCCGTGTAATTTTTAACAGATACATATAGATTTATATATTAAAGTATCAGACATACTGTTATACAGAGAAGGAGTAGACATGAGATTTATAGCAATCGGAGAACTTATGTTAAGATTATCTCCACCTAACTATGAAAAGATTGTTACTACACATGATTTTATAGTTAATTATGGTGGTGCAGAGGCCAACGTAGCGGTATCATTAGCTAATCTTGGCGTAGATAGTACATTTTTTACAGTACTTCCTAACAGTGATTTAGGAAAGTCAACAATCAACTACCTTAAGTCTAACGATGTACATACTAAGCACATTATTAAGGCTGATGGAAGAATGGGTCTGTATTATCTTGAAGAAGGAATTGCAGTTCGTGCTTCTCAGGTAATATATGACAGAGAAAGCTCAGCATTTGCAGAGTATGATTATTCAGATGTTGATTTTGAAGATATACTTAAAGATTATGACTGGTTACATTTGAGTGGTATTACACCGGCATTATCATATAACTGTCGTAAGCTCATTGATAAGGCTGTCAAGGCTGCGAAAAAGCTAGGACTTACAGTAAGCTTTGATCCTAATTTCAGAAGTACATTATGGTCATTTGAGACAGCAAGAGATGTACTTAGCAAGTATCTTCCATATGTGGATGTACTTATCGGTATTGAACCAATTCATGTATATAATGAAGATGGAACAGATGTTAAGGATGGTCTTACAATGGATCCATCATTTAAGGATATGGACAGAGTATTTAAGGCAATTGACAAGCAGTATCATATGAAGGCAATTGCAAGAACTGTACGTTATGTCCATTCAGGCAGCAATAATTCACTTAAAGCATTCTTCTATACTAATGGTGAGACTTACGAGAGTAAAACAATCAACTTTGATATAGTAGACCGTGTAGGTGGTGGAGATGCATTTTCATCAGGTCTTATCTATGCTCTTATGGAGAATATGGAACCTGACGATGTTGTCAATTTCGCTGTTGCATCATCAGTAATGAAGCACTCTATCCGTGGTGATACTAATATCACAAGTGTTGACCAGATTAAGAGACTTATGAACAATGCTTCATTTGATGTTCAGAGATAATAGCCACTAATGTTTATACAGCATTTAGATACTTAGCTGTCTGGGTGCGTAAGAACATGATTTGGTAGTGGGCAGTTTTTTGAAAAGCAAGGTTTTAAATGGAACTGCGGATATATAATAAATATCATACTTATATTATGGGCTCTGTCGTTGGTGGCAGAGCCTTTATTAGAATAAGGAGCGTGTGTTAAATGAAAAAGAAGATAGTATTTCTGATGGTGGGTATTATTGCAATATTTATAATATTATTAGTTGCTAATTCTATAAATAACAAAGATAAAGTTGCAGAAAATATATCACAGACAACAAAAGGTATAAATGTATCTGAAGATGAATCTAAGAGTAAGGCTGTTGATGAGATTATTTATTCACCATTGGTAGATAAATATACAGTAAAATCGGAGTATGATAATGATGATGTATATCTTGTCAATGATGAGGGACAGAAGCTGGCAGGTCCGTATGCATATATTTATATTGATGATGTAACATATAAGGATGATTTATGCAGGATTATTTCTAAAGATAGCCACAAAATTGGTTTTATAAATATGGCAGGAGAGATGGTTGCTGAGCCTGAATACATTGAAGCTGATAAGATGACAAATGGCTGTGCAGCAGTAAGAGACAACGTGGATGGAATGTATTATTATATTAATTCAAAAGGAATTCGTATAAATAACGAAGAATATATGGAGGCATATCCATTTGTTAATAATATGGCAAAGGTAAAATTTAAAGATGGCACATGGGGGATAATTAACAAATCCGGAAGTAAAGTTATAGATGGACTGGATTATATTAATAATCTTCCTTCAACCACAACGATGGTATCCGGTTTAAAAGATGGGAAAGCAATTATTTTAAAACTGGATGAATACGATAGTAAATTTTATGAAATCAGGAGTTTTGATTATACAGACATATCTGAGGTGTATTATGAAAATTTTGTAATAGTAAAGAATGAGAATCAAGAATATGGAGTGTTGGATGTCAATAGTGGAAAGTCTTTAATTGATAATAAATATAAAAAGATAGAGTTTACAGTTATGCCTGATGAACATATTATGGGAGAAAAGATAAGTTTCAGATGTCAGAACGTGGATGGAACTTATGATATAGAAGTGAAGTCATTTGGAAATGAAGTCGAGGATTATATATGGGATAGATAATGGATTAAATATTTTAAACAGGACTATTGCATCGTGAAGTTTTGAAATTATTACATAATAACTCAAACTTCGCACATAAATTTTAGCTATGCACCTTGAAAATTCAATATCTGGCAGTTATTCAGTTGTCAATGTTCAGACTTTATGCAGCTGTGTTTTCAATATGATCGGAAGTGTATTAATAAATGTATCCACCAATTCGTTGATTTTTTCGTCTGAAAGTTCAGAGTTATCTGAAAGCATTGTTCTGAACATTTGAAGCAGCATTTGAAAAGCCTGTATCCATGTGATATCAGACATTTCATCGGAAAAGTATAAAAAGAGTTCGCCAAGAGAGCGGTTATCATTGGATTCCCGGCTTTCTAGTGACAGCATCATGTATCGTGTAAAAACAACTGCAGTATGTGCAGTCATTGCATCATAGGAAAGGGAGTTACATTCTTTGCTCAGGTTAAGGTAGCTTTTGCACACCTTGAAGAACACTTCTATGTCCCAACGCTTTCCATAGATCCGGATGATTTCATTCTCATCCAGATTTACATCAGTGGAAATAAGACAAAGATATTCCTTGCGTTTGTTGCGGTTGTGAACATAAACTAATTTGGCAGGAATAATTTCACAATCTTTTACAACATCAACCATAACAGAGAACAGATATCTTGATCTTCCGCGTCTTTTTTTGTTCTTGTTGTAAATGGAAGTTAGAGACATATCTTCACCGTTATAGCGAAAGAACATCTTTGGAGTTTTCTTGACCATACCGATTACATCGAAACCTATATTTTTTACTGCATGAAGAGTACTCGGTTATGAAAACCAGCTGTCAAAAAGAACATATTTTGCAGGAATTACAGCTTTCCTGGCTGCATCTAAAAGCGTAAGCATGGCTTGAGTTCCTTTTTCCATGGAAAGCTTTCTGCGTCTGTAACCAACAGTTCTTTTATCAACTTCCGTAGCCTCGTTGATACGGTTTTGCCTGTTTTCTGTAGAAAGAAGAATACTGTTTACCGGCAGAAATGTACTTCCATCTGACCATCCAAGAGTAAGCATTCGAAACCCAAAACGATATGCATGCTTTGCGTGATCATAGACGCTTCTAATGACTACGGCTGGTGGTACATGACTAACGGAGTGTTAGACTTAAGTTATACCGGAATGGCTCTTAATGACTACGGCTGGTGGTATATGACAAATGGAGCATTAGACTGGAACTATACAGGACTTGCACTTAATGAATATGGCTGGTGGTATGTAAGTGAGGGCTGTATAGACTGGTATTATGAAGGTCTTGCAAGCAATGAATATGGCTGGTGGTATGTAAAAAATGGCTGTATAGACTGGAACCATACAGGAATTGAAGGTAATGAATATGGCTGCTGGTATGTGGTTAATGGCTGTATAGCATGGAATTATACAGGTTATATAACTGATGAAGATGGTGTATGGACTGTAATTAATGGATATGCATTTATGTGATATATTTTAATATGTGAATAAGTCTAATGTACACATATAATTAATTTTAAATTATATATAAGCAGGCAGAAGGGTGTTTTAATAATAAGGAATATTTTGTAATTCATTTATTCTATATTATCACAATCCTTTCTAGCCTGCTTTTATATTGCAGTCTGAGCTGACCCTTTCCTTTATAAAGATGGAAACAATATTGTCTTAGATGGAGATCAATCTATGTGGTAATATTTTTATCAAAATACAATTTAGTGATTGTTTTATTTGATATACTATTTTATAATAAATTCCAGTGGGAATTGTCGAAAAATGTCTGATATTTTATCAAAAATGTTATATTATGATGGGATTAAAAGCAATTAACTGTGATATCTATGGGTTGTTATGTGCTATGTACTTCCACAACCTTACTCAATATTTGCATATTGTGGGATTATCATTCCACTTTTATGCTCATATTGGTGCGGATCACAAGGCGGTTTTACTATCTATGAGCAAGGTTGAGTGGATTTAGACCTTTTGTCCATTGATATAATTATATAGTGGAGTTGGTATCACATCATATATACAGCCGGAAAGAGGAATCCGGTATAATATTAAGGTGCCATAAGGCACAAGAATGGAGATTAGATATGGATATTCTTGCATTAAAGCCGGGTTCAGAAATAACTATCAGTGCAATGGCTAATGGAGAGAGGATTGACTTTAAATCAAGGGTTGTTGAACCATATGGAGAAACAATACTTATAGAAGAGATAACCAATGATAATAATGAGGCAATAAGCTTTGTATCAGATAATGTATATCTTGAGATGAGCAGTATTAACAGTAAGAATCTTCCTGTTATATGGAAAAATGTGGTTGTACAGCATGTAAGAATGGGGAAGAATTTTTATCATCGTGTAATTGCCGGAGAAGATGGTAAGCTGTATAACAGACGTAATGCCTTCAGACTGCCTATAGACAAAGGGGCTGTTATACAGATAGGAACCAATACAGGTACGCTCGATGTTTTAATGCATGATGTAAGTACTAATGGATTTTCATTTATAACAGAAAAAGAAGTTGAGAATATAGACGGTCAGCAGATACACATTATGTGTACATATAATGATTTCAGAATGGATATACAGGGAATTCTAGCAAGAAAACAGGAGCTTGCGCCTAACCGCTTTTTATATGG
>UMGJ01028611.1_pt1 | contig 12072 bp, 8 predicted proteins | sample 1965221 | NCBI WGS metagenome assembly UMGJ01 (sample SAMEA4836067, study PRJEB28245) | human gut metagenome | biome: gut microbiome; material: fecal sample | place: Denmark | collected 2008
GAATGTGGATCTGAATAACCCGAGGGATCTGGGAAAATGGTACACCAAAAAACAGATCAAGCGCATGTCTGAGGATGACAAAATGGATGCGCTCAATGAGATATGGCAGAATTTTTGTGTATCCTCAACGTATGAGCCGGGATCTGTACAGAAACCTTTTACGGTTGCGTGTGGACTCGAAACCGGAACAATCAAAGATAAAATGACATTTGACTGTGATGGGTACGAGGATTTTAATGGACAGAAGGTGCGCTGCGTGGCGCGCTACGGACATGGAATAGAAACCGTCCGGAAGACACTTATGGATTCCTGTAATGATGCCATCATGCAGATGTCATACAAAATCGGAAAGAATCATTTTACAGAGTACCAGTCCATCTATGGATTTGGACAGAAAACGGGAATTGATCTGCCGGGAGAGGCAAATACCGCATCTTTGATGTATCAGGTGGAAGATATGAAACCGATCGATCTGGCAACCAATGCATTCGGACAGAACTATAACTGTACGATGGTCCAGATGGTGAGTGGATTTGCGTCACTGATCAATGGCGGAACTTATTATCAGCCACATCTGGTAACCAAAATCACGGATTCGACAGGAAATACGATTTCCACGGTGGAACCGAAAGCTGTGAAACAGACCATTTCCCAGAGTACCAGCGATAAAATCCGGGATTATCTGCAGAGTGTCGTAAAGGAAGGTACGGGAAATACGGCAAAAGTGGATGGATATTCTATGGGCGGTAAAACAGGAACCGCACAGAAGTTTCCGCGTGGAAACGGAAAATATCTTGTTTCATTTATGGGATTTGCCCCATACGACAATCCGCAGGTACTGATCTATGTGGTTGTGAATGAACCAAATGTGGCAGACCAGCCGCACAGCGTGTTTGCGCAGAACATTGCGCGTGAGATCTTAGAAGAAGTTCTTCCGTATATGAATATTTATCCGGATGAAAAGAAGACCGGTGTAAACAAGGGCTATGATGTTACCGGGTCAAAAGACAGTTCACAGTATACCGGAAAGCATAACGGAACCAAGTCCAGAAATGAAAAGAAAAAGAAGAACTAAAGACAGAGAGTTCTTAGAAAGGCTCTGCAGTGCATATGCTTTAAGAAAAGGATCGTGGTGCTTTTCATGGAGTGGAATAAAACCTATCACCGCAGAAAAATATGTATCATATTCTTTTCTGTTGTTCTGATGTCGATGGTTTTGTGCGGGCGTCTGGTCTATCTTATGCTTTTTGAGGGAAAATATTATGAGACGCAGGCAAAAGATCTGCAGCAGAGAGAAAGAAAAATAAAAGCCGCCAGAGGCAAAATTCTGGATCGAAATGGTGTAGTACTGGCAGATAACAAATCAGTCTGCACCATTTCTGTCATACATAACCAGATAAAGGAACCGGAAGCGGTCATTGCCATGCTCGTAAAGGAGCTTGGAATTCCGGAAGAAAAGGTCCGTAAGCGGGTAGAAAAATATTCGTCTCTCGAGAAGATCAAAAGTAATGTCGATAAGGAAACCGGAAACCGGATTCTTGCCTATGGCTATGCAGGGGTGAAAGTGGATGAGGATTATAAACGGAATTATCCATACGATACGCTTGCCTCAAAAGTGCTGGGGTTTACCGGCGGGGATAACCAGGGAATTATCGGACTGGAAAGTGTGTACGACAAATATCTGGAGGGAACCGATGGTCTGATTCTTACGACAACGGATGCCCGTGGTGTGGAAGTTGACAATATCGGAGAGGAACGCAAAGAACCTGTTGCCGGAAATAATCTGCGCACATCATTGGATGCAAATATTCAGATGTTTGCCATGCAGGCGGCAAATAAAGCATATATTCAGAAAGAAGCGGATTCTGTCAGTATTATTGTGATGAATCCTTCCGATGGAGCCGTCATGGCAATGGTGGATTATCCGGAATTTCATCTGAATGAGCCGTTTCAGCTGATTGAGGAGTATAAGGAGTATGAGGGTACCAAAAAGGAGCAGGAATACTGTAACCGGATGTGGCGAAACCAGTGTATCAATGATACCTATGAGCCCGGATCAACATTTAAGGTGATCACCGCGGCAGCGGCACTGGAAGAAGGTGTGGTTTCTTTAGAAGACCGGTTTCACTGTCCGGGATATATCGTGGTGGAGGACCGCAGGATTCGCTGTCACAAAACGACCGGGCATGGAGCGGAAAGCTTTGTGGAAGGAATCGAAAATTCCTGCAATCCCGTGTTTATCAATGTGGGACTTCGGATCGGTGCCGATCACTTTTATGACTATTTTGAGCAGTTCGGTCTGTTACATAAAACGGGGATTGACCTGCCGGGAGAGGCTTCGACCATCATGCACAAGCGGGAAAAGATCGGGCTTGTGGAACTGGCAACCATCTCATTCGGACAGTCATTTCAGATCACACCGATCCAGCTGGCAACCACCGTTTCTTCTATTATTAATGGAGGAAACCGCGTGACACCGCACGTCGGAATGCAGGTGGAGAATGGAGACAAAAAAGTAATAAAAACGTTTGATTTTCCGGTGCAGGAGGGAATCTGCAGGGAAGAAACGTCGGAAAAAATGCGTTTTTTGCTGGAAAAAGTGGTATCCGAGGGAGGCGGAAACAAAGCATATATTGAGGGGTATGAGATTGGCGGAAAAACAGCCACTTCACAGACCCTGCCCCGTTCCGCACATAAGTACATCTCCTCGTTTCTGGGGTTTGCACCGGCGGATGATCCGAAAGTTCTGGTACTTGTGATCATAAGGAACCCTTCCGGCATTTATTATGGCGGTACCATTGCGGCTCCTGTGGCAAAGGAAATTTTCGAAAACATACTGCCTTACCTTGAATTGGAGCAGTAAATACCTTATAATCGTAATTATACGCAAAGATGGAGGTTGATCGTAATGAAACTTGAAGGAAAAAAGGTTCTGGTTGTGGGAGCCGGAAAGAGCGGCATTGCTGCGTCAGAACTGTTATTGGATAAAAAAATTGAAACTGTTCTCTATGATGGAAACAAAGATCTGGATGTAGAAAAGTTATATGAAAAGGCACCGAAACTGAAAGGAATGCCGGTGCTTTTGGGGGAGCTGACGGATGAGCAGCTGCGCGCATTTGATGTAGCAGTCTTAAGTCCGGGCGTCCCGACGGATCTGCCGGTCGTAGAGCGGATGCGTGCACAGAACGTCTGCATCTGGGGCGAGATTGAACTTGCATATTCCTTCGCAAAAGGCAGACTGATTGCAATCACCGGAACAAACGGAAAGACCACTACGACAGCATTGACCGGAGAAATCATGAAAAATTATTTCAAGGATGTGCGCGTGGTTGGAAATATCGGAATTCCGTATACTTCCGAGGCTGCCACAATGACGGATGAAACCGTAACCGTCGCAGAGATCAGCAGTTTCCAGCTGGAAACCATTCATGAGTTCCATCCGGAAATATCCGCAATCTTAAATATTACGCCGGATCATCTGAACCGTCATCATACGATGGAGTGTTATATCCGGACCAAAGAGGCGATTACCACCAACCAGACAAACGATGAGGTGTGTGTACTCAATTATGAGGATGAGGTGCTTCGGGCATTCGGAGAGAGCGCACCGGTGCATGTGGTCTGGTTCAGCAGTGCAAGAAAACTTGCTGAAGGATTTTATCTCGACGGAGAGGAAATCTTTTATGCGCATGACGGAAACACCGAGAAGGTGATCAATGTCAATGATCTGAATCTGCTGGGACGACATAACTATGAAAATGTCATGGCCGCAACTGCCATGAGTGTGAATTTCGGAGTGCCGATGGAGAAAATCGTGGAGGTGCTGAAGCGTTTCCAGGCGGTAGAACACCGGATCGAGTATGTGACCGAAAAAAGAGGGGTCCGTTTTTACAACGATTCCAAGGGAACCAACCCGGATGCCGCTATTCAGGGAATCCGTGCGATGAACCGTCCAACGCTTCTGATCGGAGGCGGTTATGATAAGCAGTCCACATATGATGAGTGGATTGATGCATTTGACGGAAAAGTAAAAAAACTGGTGCTGATCGGACAGACAGCAGAAAAGATTGAAGTGTGTGCGCATAAGCATGGTTTTATGGATACCGTGCGCTGTGAGACCTTTGAGGAAGCGATCCGTTACTGCTATGACCATGCAGTATCCGGGGATGCGGTTCTGCTTTCACCGGCATGTGCCAGCTGGGGCATGTTCCCGAACTATGAGGAGCGTGGACGGATATTCAAAGAAATCGTTCGTGGATTAGAGGAGTAGTGAGTCGTGCCGAAACGGAGACGTGGGGAAAAGAAAACAACATATTTTGACTATAATCTGTTGTTTATCATTATTTTCCTATTGTGTTTTGGACTGGTGATGCTTTACAGTTCCAGTTCGTATACATCAGCAAATAAATATGGGGACAGTGCACATTATCTGAAACTGCAGGCGCGAAATATTGCAATCGGTCTTGTTTTTATGTTCTATTTTGCAAAGAAGGATTATCATGTGTGGAGAAAATTCGGAAGGCTGGCATACTGGGGAGCCCTGGGGTTTTGTTTTGTCGTTCTGGCAAAGGTACCGGGGCTGACGCGAAGCTCCCACGGACAGTCCCGCTGGATTCAGGTCGGACCGATCGGCTTTCAGCCATCGGAGCTTGCAAAGATTGCCATCATTATTTATCTGGCGATGCTGATCGAGCGTATCCCCAAGCAGCTGGATAAGGTTTCAAGCATGGCAAAAGTAGGAATCCGTCTGGTGCCGCTTGTTGTGTTTGTCGCGGTAAACAACCTGAGTACGGCGATTATCATTCTTGGGATTGCTGTCTGTATGTTGTTTGTGGCAAGCCCGAAGTACAAAGAGTTTTTTGTGGTTGCCGTGCTGGGGGTGCTGTTTATTTTCGCATTTATCAATATCGCGTCTTACCGGAGTGACCGTGTGGAGGCATGGAAACATCCGGAGACAGCGGGAGATAAGGGATATCAGACCATGCAGGCACTCTATGCAATCGGATCCGGCAAGCTGTTTGGAAAAGGACTCGGACAGAGCCTGCAGAAGCTTGGCAATGTGCCGGAGGCACAGAATGATATGATTTTTTCCATTATCTGTGAGGAACTCGGCCTTTTCGGAGCTGTCTGTGTCATTCTTCTGTTTGTCCTGATGCTCTGGCGGATGATGGTCATTGCCAATAATGCAAAGGATCTGTACGGGGCACTTCTGGTGACGGGCATTATGTCACATATTGCAATTCAGGTAGTTTTAAATATTGCGGTTGTTACCAATACGATTCCGAATACCGGTGTCATTCTGCCGTTTATCAGTTACGGAGGTACCTCGCTTGTATTCCTTATGGCAGAGATGGGGCTTGCGCTGAGCGTGTCGAAGGGCATCCGTCTGGATACGATCGAGTAGGTTTGTCATGATTAAAGAAGAACGAAGAAAAAAGAAAAAAAGAAAAAACATTCTGCAGGTGATACTGGGAATCCTGATTGTGCTTGCGCTGGCAGTTCTGATCATTTTTACCGTTTTTAAAGTAAAAAATGTGGAGGTGGAGGGAAACAAACTCTACGATGCCAAAGTGATTGAAAAAGCAGTATTAAACGATGAGTATTCCTGGAATTCCCTGTATGTATTCCTGAAATATAAATTTGTCAATACCAGTGAAGTTCCGTTTGTGGACACGATGGAGATCAGCCTGAAAGATCCGCAGACTCTGCATATCAAAGTGTATGAGAAAGGAATCATGGGATATCTGTATCTCTCCTCGATCAATAAGAATGTCTATTTCGACAAAGACGGGATTGTGACAGAATTGTCTGACCGTGTGATTGAGGATACACCGCAGATCCTTGGGATTGACTGTAAAAAAGTAGTGCAGTATGAAAAGCTGCCGATCGGCTCGAAGCGGCTAAAGCAGCTTCTGACGCTGACGCAGTCTTTAAAACGCAATGATCTGATCCCGGATTCCATTACCTATGGTGTGGAAAATGAGCCGGTTCTGACATACGGGACGGTTAAAGTTTCCATGGGTTCCCTGGAATTTCTGACCCAGAAAGTGGAGCGGCTGGCAAAAATCAAGCCACAGCTGCAGGGAATGGAAGGAACACTACATTTAGAAAACTGGACAGAAGAAACGACAAATATTGTGTTTGACAAAACGGAAAGTTCGAAAAAAGATAATAAAAAATCATAATTTTCGGTTGATTATTTGTATGAAAAATTATATTATAGTCTATATGAGTACGTATGAAACATTTTTATGTTTCACGGTGCTGCAGGGCTATAGGAAAGAGGAGGAAGAACCATGCTGGAGATTCGGACAACAGAGACAGATACGAGTGCCAAAATTATCGTGATTGGTGTAGGTGGTGCTGGTAATAACGCTGTGAACCGCATGATTGATGAGAATATAGGTGGAGTCGAATTTATCGGAGTAAATACAGATAAGCAGGCGTTGCAGCTTTGCAAGGCTCCTACGTTGATACAGATCGGAGAAAAGCTTACAAAAGGACTTGGTGCAGGCGCACAGCCGGAGATCGGCGAGAAAGCAGCAGAGGAAAGTGCAGAAGAATTATCCGCTGCAGTCAAGGGTGCAGATATGGTATTCGTTACCTGTGGTATGGGTGGCGGTACCGGTACCGGTGCAGCACCGGTCGTTGCAAAGATTGCCAAGGAGCAGGGAATCCTGACCGTTGGAGTTGTGACAAAGCCATTTAAGTTTGAGGCAAAGAAACGTATGATCAATGCCGTATCCGGTATTGAGAAACTCAAAGAGAGTGTGGATACTTTGATTGTGATTCCAAACGATAAACTTTTAGAGATCGTTGACAGACGTACTTCCATGCCGGATGCATTAAAGAAAGCAGACGAAGTATTACAGCAGGCAGTACAGGGAATCACAGATCTGATCAATCTGCCGGCACTTATCAATCTGGATTTTGCCGATGTGCAGACCGTTATGAAGGACAAGGGTATGGCACATATCGGTATCGGTAATGCCAAGGGCGATGAGAAAGCAATCGAGGCAGTGAAACTTGCCGTTGCATCTCCGCTTCTTGAGACAACCATCAATGGTGCAAGCCATGTAATCATCAATATTTCTGGTGATATTTCCCTGATGGATGCAAATGATGCAGCAAGCTATGTACAGGATCTGGCAGGAGAAGATGCAAATATCATCTTTGGTGCAAAGTATGATGAGACCATGACAGATGAAGCTACGATCACTGTAATTGCAACCGGACTGGAGAATCCATCCATGAAGATGAAGCCACAGCAGCAGGCGGGTGGAATCGGTGGCCGTATGGTATATCCGAATACAAACAATGTCCGTCCGACAAGTTCCGTTGGAATTGTCAGCCGTGCAGCAGCTGCTGGAAACAATAGTTTTCCTGGGGTAAATAACAGCAATTACACCAATGCAGGTACCGGTGTGGGAAGCAGACCGGTCAATCAGCCGCAGCCACAGGCACCGACTCCTTCCGCTTCGAACTATTCCGGGATTCAGCGTCCGAAGCCAGTAGAGAGTAATGTAAAGCCGGTAGAAATTAATATTCCGGATTTCCTGAAGAACCCTAGAAGATAAAATCGCACAATATGTCGATAATTTCCAAATAACAACCTCTTGTTTTTGCTAAATTATGAGGAATATTTTTCTTATAATAGGAGCAGAGACAGGAGGTGATTTTTTATATATGTATTCTATATTGATATCTTTCTGAAACAAAACTTTCTGATGAATTTTCTTGTATTATCCCTTACCTGTGTATTTTGCAAAAGTGCAGTCTGTCACCGGAATCTGCGCATGTTGGCTGCGGCGGTTTCTGGCACGGGACTTGAAGCGTTTGGACTGATGGTGCTGCCTTATGCAATTTCCGTCCTGTGTACTGCCATCGGCATCGTGCCGCTTATGGTTTTTCTTGCGTTTGGCAGGGAAAATAAAAAACAGAGGATGGTGAGGATTTTAAGCAGCTGGTTGTCCATTGTATTGTTAAACGGAGTGGCAACTGCAGTTTACAATCTGACGGGACTGGAAAATCTGTATCTGTATACCGCACTGGCAACGGCCGGAATCACTTACGTACTTGTCAAAAATCTTGTGGTGTCGGTGCAGAGGCAAAAGCGACAGATGTCTGTGGTTCTGTATAACAAAACGGTGTCGGTTCCATGTATCGGACTGCTGGATTCCGGCAATCTTTTAACCATGCCATTAAGTGGGAATCCGGTACATATTGCAGATGCAGCCCTGCTGCAGAAGCTTGTCGATGAAAAAACGGTACAAAAGGAGATTGAATACCGTGCACTCGGAAATCCGCATGGAAAATTGCAGGTGTACTGCATGGATGGGATGAAAGTAGAGACGGAGCCGGCAAAATTCTGTGACTGGAAACAGGTATGGGTTGGCTGCGCGGAAAATGGGGTGCTGTGCAATAAACCGTATCAGCTGATTCTGCATGCATCGGTGGCAGACCGCTGTGGCTGCACAAAAGATCCATCCCAAATGACAAAAAAACTGAGAAAGGAGAAACGTAATGTTTTCACTGTTTGAACTGGTGTGGAAGAGAATCCGCCTGTTTTTTACGGATGATGAGGTTTTTTACATAGGAGGGGCAGATGTACTGCCGCCACCTTTGGAGCGGGAACAGGAGAACCGCTGTCTTATCGCTTTAAGCGGGCTGCATGGGGACAGTGAACCCATGACGCGCGAAGACGCAAGAAAGCAGCTGATCGAACACAATCTGCGTCTGGTGGTATATCTGGCACGGAAATTTGAAAATACCGGAATCTGTGTGGAGGATCTGATCTCCATCGGAACGATTGGGCTGATCAAGGGAATCAATACATTTAATCCGGAAAAGAAGATCAAACTGGCGACTTATGCGTCCCGGTGTATCGAAAATGAGATTCTTATGTATCTGCGCAGAAATAATAAAGTGAAGCTGGAGGTATCGATTGATGAGCCGTTGAATGTGGACTGGGATGGAAACGAACTTCTTCTTTCGGATATTCTTGGAACCGATGAAGATATCATTTACCGGGATATGGAGAATGAGGCGGAGATCATGCTTCTCCGCACTGCGGTTAATACGCTGACTCCGCGGGAAAAAGAAATTATCTGTCTGCGCTATGGAATCGGAAGAAAAGACGGCAGGGAAATGACCCAGAAAGAAGTGGCAGACCTGCTTGGAATTTCGCAATCCTATATTTCGAGACTGGAGAAAAAAATTATGGTGCGGCTGAAAAAATCAATTCAAAATAATGTGTAAGTGTGCTATACTAATTACATAAAATTTGCTCTGAAATAGTAAAATTTATATGCAAAATAACAAGGACAGCAGGATGAAAGGGCGTGGTTTTTATGAAGATTGAATTTTTAGGGGCAGACCGTGAGGTGACGGGAAGCTGCCATTATGTGGCATTTGGGGAGACTCATTTTCTGGTGGACTGTGGTATGGAACAGGGGGCGGATCTGTATGTGAATCAGGAGATACCGGTTAACCCGGCAACGATTGATTATGTGTTTGTGACGCATGCCCATATTGATCATTCCGGACTTCTCCCACTTTTGTATAATCACGGGTTCCGGGGAAAGATTTTTGCAACAACGGCAACCTGTGAACTGTGTAATATCATGCTGAAAGATTCGGCACATATTCAGGAATTTGAGGCAGAATGGAAAAACCGCAAGGCGCGGCGTGCAGGAAGGCCGGAAGTGACACCGATGTATAACATGGAGGATGCGCAGGGGGTTTTAGAGCATTTCGTTCCGTGTACATACCATGAAACGGTGCAGATCTGCGAGGGACTGACCATAAGGTTTGTCGATGCGGGGCATCTGCTTGGCTCCTCCTCCATTGAAATATGGGTGACTGAGGATGGCGAGACAAGAAAACTTGTCTTTTCCGGGGATATTGGAAACTACAACCGTCCATTGATCCGTGATCCGGAATATCTTGAGGAAGCGGACTATGTGATCATGGAATCCACTTATGGAAACCGCAATCACGATACACCGCCGGATTATGCGGCAGAACTGGCAAAGGTGATGAATTCCACGTTTACCAAAGGCGGAAATCTGGTCATTCCGGCATTTTCTGTTGGCAGGACGCAGGAAATGCTTTACTATATGCGCCGGATCAAAACCGAGGGGCTGCTGCCGGAGTATCCGGGATTTGAAGTATATATCGACAGTCCGCTTGCCGTGGAGGCAACAAATATTTTCCATAAGAGTGTGGAAGAGTGCTTTGATGAGGAAGCAAGACAGCTGGTACAGTCGGGCATCAACCCGATCGGGTTTCCGGGACTGAAAGTGGCAGTTTCCAGTGAAGAATCCAAGATGATCAATTTCAACCAGAAATCCAAAGTGATTATTTCGGCTTCCGGCATGTGCGAAGCCGGTCGTATCCGGCATCATTTGAAACACAATCTGTGGCGGACGGATTCTACGATTCTGTTTGTCGGCTATCAGGTGCCTGGAACTCTGGGCTATTCTCTGTTAAACGGAGTCAAAAAGGTAAAGCTTTTCGGAGAGGAAATTGAGGTCAGAGCAAGCATTGTAAACCTTCCGGGTATCAGCGGGCATGCGGACAGGGATCATCTGACCGCATGGATTGCAAACTTTAAGAAGCCGCCGAAGAAAGTGTTTATTGTACATGGCGAGGAAACCACCGCGGTAGAGTTTGCGGAACATGTCAAAAACGATGTGGGATTTGATGCTTTAGCTCCATATAGTGGGGATGCATATGATCTGCTTACCGGAGAGCAGATCGCACAGGGCAGCAGACAGCTTGTGGAGAAAAAGACACAGGGTGTTTACCGTGCAAAATCCGGCGCGTTTGACCGCCTGATGATTGCGGGAGAACGTCTCATTGCCGTTATTAAAAAATGTCAGGGCATGGCGAATAAAGATCTTGGAAAGTTTGCGGATCAGATCAATTCGCTCTGCGATAAGTGGGACCGGTAAATTTGAGGGGAAAGCGGGACTTAAGTCCCGCTTTTCCCATGCCCGGAACAACCGGATGAAAATGAATAAAAAAACAGCACATGGGAATCCTTTATTATAAATCCAATTATAACGGAGGAATCCCATGTCTACGTACAAAGTTGAAATCTGCGGGGTAAATACGGCCCAGCTGCCAATACTGAAAGAAGAAGAAAAAGATGAACTTTTCAAAAAGATAAAAGCCGGCGACAAGGCATCCAGAGAAACCTACATCAAGGGAAATCTCCGGCTGGTATTATCCGTGATCAAACGGTTTAATAATCATAATGAAAATGTGGACGATCTGTTCCAGATTGGCTGTATCGGACTGATGAAGGCAATAGATAATTTTGATACGAGTGTCGGGGTGAAATTTTCCACCTATGCGGTTCCGATGATTATTGGTGAAATCCGCCGGTATCTGCGGGATAACAGCAGTTACCGCATTCCGCGTTCACTGCGTGATATTGCATATAAAGCCATGCAGGCAAAGGAACGGCTGGCAAAAAATGCGCAGAAGGAACCGACTCTCGAAGAGATTGCAGCCGAATGTGAGATTCCGGTGGAGGATGTGGTGTATGCCCTGGATGCCATCCAGACGCCCTTAAGTCTGTTTGATCCGGTTTATACGGATGGAGGGGACACCCTGTATGTGATGGATCAGATTTCGGACAAGAAAAACAAAGAAGAGCACTGGGTGGAGGATTTGTCACTTTCCGATGCCCTGTCACATCTGAATGAACGGGATGAGCATATCATCCGTCTGCGTTTTTTTGAGGGAAAGACACAGATTGAAGTCGCGGATGAAATTCATATTTCGCAGGCGCAGGTGTCGCGGCTGGAGAAAAATGCGTTAAAAAGTATGCAGGGGTATCTGCGTACATGATAGCGGTCTGTTGTAAAATGGTTTTGTTATTGCTATAATGTGGAATATACAAAACGGAGAGGAAAAGAAATATCCGGCAGTAGAAAATTGCATTCTTGCTTTTTGCGGTGTACTGTGCTATACTGTCAACCGTTGCAGAGCCCATAAACAGGGGATTGCACGAAAAATTACCGAGTGTTCGAGACCTTCCACTCGTAAAACAAAACTAAAGGA
>UMGJ01069548.1_pt1 | contig 11965 bp, 8 predicted proteins | sample 1965221 | NCBI WGS metagenome assembly UMGJ01 (sample SAMEA4836067, study PRJEB28245) | human gut metagenome | biome: gut microbiome; material: fecal sample | place: Denmark | collected 2008
ATGCCGGTACTTTAGTCATATGCATATAAGAAAAATAGTAATAATGTAATATATCAATCAGCTAACAACTAGTGTATTATAATGATTAAATCTCTCTATAAATATATGGTTTAAATGAAAGGAAATAAAATGCAGAAGAAAAGCAAAAAAAACGCATCTATTGCCCATAAGATGAGAAACGGATATAACAAAGTAATCAAAATAATGATAGCATCTGGAATTTTGTCACTTATAGTAATTGTGTTGCTTCTTGCTAACATGCTTAATTATGTACAGAAGGTTGAGCGTGCAGACAGAGCAGTAAAGATATGTATAATTGATGTTAATTCCGCAGCAAGAAGTATTCGTGAAATGGCACTTAATACAGATAAGTCATCATATAATACATATGAAAGTGATGTCAAGGATATATTAAATAATGTTAACTCAGAACTTCTTATATTAAAAGGTCTTAATACAGTTGATACGGATTTATATAATCAGTATTCAAAGGCTTTAAATGACTGGGGAACAATTGGATATTCAATTATAAAAGAAATAAAGGCAGGAAATATTACTGCTGCAACAAATGATATACTTAATAAGTGTACACCGGCACTTGATAATGTAATCAGCATCGGAGATAAACTTGATGCCGATACTGATGTAACAAGAAATACTGCAATCTGGTTTACATTTTTCTATGCTATAGCAGGAATTGCAGCAATAATTATATTTGTTATTGTAGCAATAGTTATTTCAAAAAAGACAAGTAAGAATATTGTCAATTCTATTATGCTGCCACTTGGTGAAATTGAAAAAGTCGCAGCAGAACTTACACAGGGAAATCTCCACAGTCAGCTTGATTATCATTCTGATGATGAAATTGGACAGCTTGCACATAATCTTAGAAAGTCAATAAGAATTTTAAGTTCATATGTTGACGATATTGGACATTCAATGAAAGAATTCTCAAAGGGTAACTTTGCAGTTCAGCCTGAAGTTGAATGGAAAGGTGATTTTGTTGACATTCTTAATTCATTTGTTGCATTTGAAAACAGTATGTCTGATACAGTAATCGGAATACAGAGAGCAGCTAATGAAGTATCAGGAGGAGCCGGACAGGTCGCTGAAAGTTCTAATGATCTTGCACAGGGTGCAACAGATCAGGCTGCAGTTGTTGAAGAGCTGACTGCTAGTATTACTAATGTGGCTGAACAGATTGACAAGAATGCCGAGAGTACAAAGAATATAAGCACCAGTGTTGATAATCTCGGAAAAGAGATTGTTACAAGCAATGCAAGAATGCAGGATATGGTTGAATCTATGAATGAAATCAATGAGGCATCTCAGCAGATAGACCAGATTATTGCAACAATTAACGAGATTGCATCAAGAACGAATCTTCTTGCACTTAATGCTTCAATTGAGGCAGCAAGAGCAGGCGAAGCCGGAAAAGGCTTTGCAGTTGTTGCAGACCAGGTAACAGTTCTGGCTGAGAACAGTGCCAAGGCTGCAAAAGAATCAGCAGTACTTATCAGCAATTCTGTAAGTGCGGTTGAAAGAGGTATGGTAATTGCTAATGAAACAGCAGGAAAACTTGAAAAAGTTGCTGATAATTCTAAGCAGATTACAGTCGATGTAAATGATATAGCTGAGACTTTGAAGGCACAGACGGATGTGATTCATCAGATTAATGAAGGCGTTAACCAGATTAATGATGTTGTTCAGACAAATTCAGCAACTTCACAGGAATGTGCTGCTGCAAGCCAGCAGATGAGCAGCGAAGCTGAGAATCTTAAAAATCTTATACGTGAACTCCGCGTTATTAAAAAGTAATATGATAACTCCTGCGACAGCTTTTACGGCTTCGCAGGAGTTTTTTACTGCATGGAAATTTTACAATGAATCAATGTATTTTCTGAACTTTGAAGGCAGGATTATTTTATTGTAAATTGAAGCGTATTGTATAGAAGAAATATTTTCAATGTAATTACGTTCATATTTTACAGATGTTTTCTTTTCGGTCATATCAGCAGCTTTGTTATATGCAATTGCAGCTTCATTTTCAGCTTCATATGTTCCAATCTGGTACATTCCGTTGATGTGGATGGCAGCACGATATAATTTTTTGCCGTTTTTTTCAATCATGCTCACACCGTTATAGCGGTTAATGACACAGATGTTTTCATAACGGTAATCACATGAATCTCCATTTTTAAAAATGTAGTCACGCCCCTCGACAGAGTGTGCACGGATTCCATAACGGGAGAGAATACTTGTCTGCATTCCAAAATCATTTACATAATAGTACCCGCCGCGTGCAATGATTTTGTGGGTTGAATAATAAAACAGGCTGTCCGTATTGAAAATAAGCGTTTTATCAGGTGACAGAAAATAGAGAAAAAACTTTTTGCACAGGTAAACAGGCGTCTTTATATATATTCCGTTATCTCTGAAATTAATAAGTATTATGTATTTTTCAAAAGGAATATTCATGTCTGGAGAATAAGATGTTGTGTGGAGTTCTGTATTTATGATGTGCAAATCGCTGCGGGACAATATTTCGCATGCTTCATTGTAAGTTACGGCGGCTTCATTTTCAGAAGAGAAACTTCCGAGACTTATATGTTTGTTTTTGTGTGTTATAGAAGAACGATAGTAAACAGTACCGTCTTTTTTATATGCAGTATAAACTCCGGCTGGCATATATTTTCTCCTTTTTTAAAATGAATGTGTAAATTTGCAAAATAATGTTGTGTTTATTCATAACTATGTTGTATAATAACAAATGATTATATGGTTTTATTATATGTCAATGATGTTGATTTTTCCATATAAAAATTAGTAAATGATATTAAGGGTGGAAAGAAGAATGAGTTTGTTTTACAAAAGTACCAGAGACGACAGCGTAAAGGTTACTGCATCACAGGCAATATTAAAGGGACTTGCACCGGACGGAGGTTTATTTGTACCGGAAAGTATTCCTTCATTTGACAAGAGCCTTGAAGAGTTATCTAAGATGTCATACAAAGAAGTGGCATATGAAGTAATGAAGCTTATGCTGGATGATTTCACAGAAGAAGAGTTAAAGGCTTGTATCGACAAGGCATATGATGAAAAGTTTGATACAGATGTAATCGCACCGCTTGTCAAAGCTGATGGTGCTTATTATCTGGAACTTTTCCATGGTGCAACTATTGCATTCAAGGATATGGCACTTTCAATACTTCCACATTTGCTTATAACTTCAGCTAAGAAGAATGACGTACATAATGAGATAGTTATTCTTACAGCTACATCAGGCGATACAGGAAAAGCTGCACTTGCAGGATTTGCCGATGTTAAGGGAACACGTATTATTGTATTTTATCCTAAGAATGGTGTCAGCCCGATTCAGGAAAAACAGATGGTTACACAGAAGGGTGATAATACATATGTAATCGGAATCAAAGGAAACTTTGATGATGCACAGACTGGTGTAAAGAAGATTTTCGGAGACAAAGAGCTTGAAAAAGAGATGGCAGAGGCAGGATTTCAGTTCTCATCAGCTAACTCAATCAATATCGGACGTCTTGTACCACAGATTGTTTATTATGTATATGCTTATACAAGACTTCTTGCAGATGGTGAGATTAAAGCCGGAGACAAGATTAATGCTGTAGTTCCTACAGGTAATTTTGGCAATATCCTTGCAGCATTCTATGCTAAGCATATGGGACTTCCTATTAACAAGCTTATTTGTGCATCAAATGAGAATAAAGTATTATATGATTTCTTCACAACAGGTGAATACGACAGAAACAGAGAGTTTGTTCTTACAACATCTCCTTCTATGGATATTCTTATTTCAAGTAACCTTGAACGTCTTATCTATAGAATTGCCGGAAATAGTGCAAAGAAGAATTCAGAGCTTATGGAATCATTAAAGAACACAGGCAAGTACGAGATTACACCTGAGATGAAAGCACAGTTATCTGATTTCTATGGCAATTATGCAACTGAAGCTGAAGATGCAGCTACAATAAAGAAGCTTTATGAAGATACAGGTTATGTTATCGATACTCATACAGCAGTTGCTGCTACAGTTTACGAGAAATATAAGAAAGAGACCGGCGATGATACAGTTACAGTAATTGCATCAACAGCAAGTCCATATAAGTTTACAAGAAGCGTTATGGATGCTATTGATTCAAAGTATGACAGTATGACTGACTTTGAACTTGTAGATGAATTAAGCAAGATTTCTAATGTTGCCGTTCCACAGGCAATTGAAGATATAAGAACAGCACCTGTTCTTCATGATACAGTATGTGAAGTTAATGAGATGAGTTCAAGCGTTAAAAAGATTCTTGGAATTTAATCGGAATTAATTATAAAGCATAAAGCTTTTGCAAAATGGATTGGAATCTGTTTTGCAGAAGCTTTTTTCATATCTTGTATCAGAGGGGAGAATATGTTTTCAATTATATGGAAAATTTGAAAGACTAAAATGAAAGCGGGGTATTATATGCAGGACGATTATGGGAATGTAACATTAGTTAATGTATCGGGAATTTATGATGAACAACCTTTATTTATTGATAAATTAAAAAAAGGCGGTGCTGGAGTTATAGATGCTGTCAGTATGACAGGGACAAACGGATATTGTGATGATATGGCAAAAGAAAATTTTCGTGAAATGATGAAAGAATATCCGACAAAAGGTATTCATTTTATTGATGGAGGCAATTACCATTATCTCACACTTTTATGGTTAAGTCTTATAGAGGAGCCGTTTGACCTGATAGTATTTGATAATCATTCTGATATGCAAAAGCCGGCATTTGGTGATGTTTTATCATGCGGCGGCTGGATTAGAAATCTGGTGGAAGATTCCGGCTTTAAAGGGAAAGTAACTGTTGTAGGTGTTGACAAAGATAATATAGATAAAGAAATGAAGGAGCTGGGAGTAAAGTTTATTACAAAGCAGACAATACTTAAAAAGAGAGGACAACAGTATGGTCTTGAAAATGAACTTATAGATAAATGCTGGACAGGAAAAAGACCTGTATATATTTCGGTTGATAAAGATGTGCTTGATGAAAAAGAATATAAAACAAACTGGAATCAGGGAATCATGAGTGTTGATGAGCTTTTTGCAATAATTGAGGACACATTTGAAATGCGTAAAGTTATAGGCATGGACATCTGCGGAGAGATGGATGAGGCGGTAAATTCAGAATTTGGCAGCATTTATAATGAAATAAACCAGGCAGTTAATATGAGATTTTTAAAGTTTAGAATTTCTTAATAAAAAAATTTAATAAGGGTGTTGACATTAATATGAGGTAGTGTTATTTTATGTATATCAAATGTTAGCACTCAAATTTAACGAGTGCTAACATGAGATAAACAAGCAGCATTTATTTATGGATAAGGAGTGAGAGTCAATGGAACTTGATGACAGAAAAGTTAAGATTCTGAAAGCAATCATTAAAAATTATCTTGAAACAGGCGAACCGGTTGGCTCAAGAACCATATCCAAATATGCAGATTTGAAACTGAGTTCGGCCACAATCAGAAATGAGATGGCAGACCTTGAAGAACTTGGATATATTGTCCAGCCTCATACATCAGCAGGAAGAATTCCTACAGATAAAGGCTACAGATTTTATGTGGATGATATGATGAGTCAGAAAGAGACAGAACTTGTGAACAGGGAGCAGGTAGTGACAGACAGAGAAAAAGAAGTTGAGTCAATGCAGGGTATCCTTTCACAGAAGGTCGATAAGGTTGAAGAACTTCTTCAGAATGTTGCAAAAGTGCTTGCAAAAGATACTAACTATGCAACAATGGTCAGTGCACCACAGGTTAAAGGTAACAAGCTTAAATTTGTCCAGCTTTCGCAGCTTGAAACAAATAAGATTCTGGCGGTTATTGTTATGGAAGGCAATATAATCCGTAACAAGGTAATAACAGTAAGTGAAGATTTATCACAGGAGAATCTTTTAAAGCTTAACATTCTTTTGAATACGAGCCTTACAGGACTTTCATTGCAGGAGATGAATCTTAGTATTGTATCTAAGATGGAGAATCAGGCAGGAGAGCATATGCAGCTTGTAAAAGAAGTTGTTGATGCTATTGTGGAGACAATAAGCGGAGAAGATAATTTAAAGATATATACCAGCGGTGCAACTAATATTTTCAAATATCCTGAGCTTAGCGATTCGACAAAAGCAAGTGAGCTTATATATGCACTTGAGGAAAAACAGTCACTTACTGATTTTGTAAAAGATACAGAGAGTGATGATTCCGATAATACAGGAATTCAGGTATATATAGGAAATGAAGCACCGGTTGAGTCAATGAAAGACTGTAGCGTAGTTACAGCAACTTATGAGCTGCAGGATGGCATGCGTGGAACGATAGGTATTATCGGACCGAAACGTATGGATTATGATAAAGTTGTTGAAAAACTTAAGACAATTCAGAATCAACTGGATGATGTCTTTAAGAAATCATAGGAAAGGTTGGATATAAAAGTGTCAAAGAAAGAAAAAGATTTAAAGAAGAAAGATGAAAAATTAGAAAAAGATATTGATAAGACTGAAAAAAAAGACGCTGAAACTGTAGAAACTCAGGCTGATAACGCAGATGCAGATAACACTGCAAGCGATGCGGAGGCAGCAGGTGATACAGATAATGATAAATCTGATAATAAAAAGAAAGATCCACGAGACGCTGTTATTGATGAACTGCAGGACAGAGTTAAGCGTCAGATGGCTGAGTTTGACAATTACAGAAAGCGTACAGATAAAGAGAAGTCAGCAATGTTTGAAATGGGAGCTTCAGATGTAATTAAAAAGTTACTTCCTATTGTTGATAATTTTGAACGTGGTTTTAAAGCAATCACGGATGAAGAAAAGGAAACACCATTTGCCAAAGGTATGGATATGGTTTACAAGCAGACAATGAAGATGCTTGAAGATCTTGAAGTTAAACCTATCGAGGCAGTTGGTTTGGAGTTTAACCCGGATGTTCATAATGCAGTAATGCATGTTGAAGATGATTCAGTAGGCGAAGGAATAGTAGTTGAAGAATTTGAGAAGGGTTACACATATAGAGATACTGTGATTCGTCACAGCATGGTAAAGGTTGCCAATTAGTTGGATTTTGAGTGATTAATTGCAGCATTTACATTATGACAATTGAAATTAGTATTTAATGTGCATTGCACAGAAAGGAAGATTAATATGGGAAAGATTATTGGTATTGACTTAGGTACAACAAACTCATGCGTAGCAGTTATGGAAGGCGGTAAGCCGGTTGTTATCGCAAATACAGAAGGTCTTAGAACAACGCCTTCAATCGTAGCATTTACAAAGAATGGTGAAAGACTTGTAGGTGATCCTGCAAAACGTCAGGCAGTAACAAATGCTGACAAGACAATTTCATCTATTAAGAGACATATGGGTACAGATTACAAGGTTGAGATTGATGGTAAGAAATACACACCACAGGAAATTTCAGCTATGATTCTCCAGAAATTAAAGGCTGATGCAGAAAACTACCTCGGTGAAAAAGTTACAGAAGCAGTTATTACAGTTCCTGCATACTTCAACGATGCACAGAGACAGGCAACTAAGGATGCCGGTAAGATTGCAGGCCTTGATGTTAAGAGAATTATCAACGAGCCAACAGCAGCAGCTCTTGCTTATGGTCTTGATAATGAAAAAGAACAGAAGATTATGGTATACGATTTAGGTGGTGGTACATTTGATGTATCTATCATTGAAATTGGTGATGGAGTTATCGAAGTTCTTGCTACAGCTGGTAATAACAGACTTGGTGGAGATGACTTTGATGAGAGAATCACACAGTATATGCTTGATGATTTCAAGAGTAAGGAAGGCGTAGATCTTTCTAAAGATACAATGGCTCTTCAGAGATTAAGAGTTGCTGCAGAGCAGGCTAAGAAGGAACTTTCAAGTGCTATGCAGACAAATATCAATCTGCCATATATTACAGCTACAGCTGAAGGTCCAAAGCATTTTGATATGACTCTTACAAGAGCTAAATTTGATGAACTTACACATGACCTTGTTGAGAAGACAGCAGAGCCGGTAAGAAATGCATTAAATGATGCTGGTATCACAGCTTCTGAACTTTCAAAGGTATTACTTGTAGGTGGTTCTACAAGAATTCCGGCAGTACAGGATAAAGTAAAACAGCTTACAGGACATGAGCCAAGCAAATCATTAAATCCAGATGAATGTGTTGCTATTGGTGCATCTGTTCAGGGTGGTAAACTTGCAGGTGATGCCGGTGCCGGTGATATCCTTCTTCTTGATGTAACACCACTTTCTCTTTCAATTGAGACAATGGGTGGTATTGCTACAAGACTTATTGAAAGAAATACAACAATTCCTACAAAGAAGAGCCAGATATTCTCTACAGCTGCTGATAATCAGACAGCCGTTGATATCAATGTAGTACAGGGTGAAAGACAGTTCGCTAGGGATAACAAGTCACTCGGTCAGTTCAGACTTGATGGTATTCCACCAGCAAGAAGAGGTGTTCCACAGATTGAAGTTACATTTGATATTGATGCTAATGGTATCGTAAATGTATCTGCTAAGGATTTGGGAACAGGTAAGGAACAGCACATCACAATTACAGCAGGTTCTAACATGTCAGATGCTGATATTGATAAGGCTGTTAAGGAAGCTGCTGAATTCGAGGCACAGGATAAGAAACGTAAGGAAGCAATTGAAGTAAGAAATGATGCGGATTCAATCGTATTCCAGACACAGAAAGCACTTGATGAAGCCGGTGATAAGCTTGATGCTAATGATAAGGCTGCTGTTGAGACAGACCTCAATGCATTAAAGAGTCTTGTTGACAGCACAGAAGCTGAAAATATGACAGATTCACAGGTTGATGAGATTAAGGCTGCTAAGGAAAAACTTATGGAAAGTGCACAGAAGCTTTTTGCTAAGCTCTATGAAGCACAGCAGGGTGCAGCCGGTGCAGGTCCTGATATGGGTGCCGGTGCAGGTCCTGATATGAACAATGGTTCAGCTTCTAACGGTAATCCTTATGGCGATGATGTCGTTGACGGTGACTACAAAGAAGTGTAAAATCAATTGATGTTTAAACGGATTTACATGCAGTAGTGAAAGTTACAGAGCGTGTATCGATTCATTAAACATTGGAGCTTGAATTAAACTGCATGGGGCAGAAAGCCCTGTGCAGTTTTTGGTGAAAAAAGCAAAAATTTTACATGTGTATTAGACAAACACAGAAATGGAGTTAATATGGCAGATAAAAGAGATTATTATGAGGTTCTTGGCGTTTCAAGAGATGCCGATGATGCTGCAATAAAAAAGGCATACAGGCAGCTTGCAAAGAAGTACCATCCTGATACAAATCCCGGTGATAAAGAAGCTGAAGCGAAGTTTAAAGAGGCATCAGAAGCATATGCAGTGTTAAGTGATGCTGAAAAACGTCGTCAGTATGACCAATTTGGACATTCTGCATTTGAAAATGGAGGTGCCGGCGGCGGTGGCTTTGATTACAGCAACATGGGAGATATTTTCAGCGATATATTTGGCGGTGGAGATATTTTTGGAGATTTGTTTGGCGGCGGTTCAAGAAGAAGAAACAGTAATGGACCAATGCGTGGTGCAGATGTAAGAAAATCTGTCAGAATTACATTTGCCGAATCGGTAAAAGGAACGAGCAAGAAGATAGATATTGAATTTAAAGACTCATGTCAGAAGTGTAATGGTACAGGTGCAAAACCTGGTACTCAGCCTGAGACATGTCCTAAGTGTGGCGGTAAAGGTCAGGTTGTATACACACAGCAGTCATTTCTTGGCATGGTTCGTAATGTCCAGCCTTGTCCGGACTGTAACGGTACAGGTAAGATTATTAAAGAAAAATGTCCTGACTGTCATGGAAGCGGTTATATCAACACAAGAAAGACTATCGAAGTTACAATTCCAGCCGGAATTGATAATGGTCAGAGTGTAAGAATACAGGGCAAAGGTGAGCCGGGTGTAAATGGCGGACCAAGAGGAGATTTGCTTGTAACAGTAATGATTTCAGCAGACCCTGAATTTAAGAGAGATGGATATAATATAATGTCAGATGTTGTTATATCTTATCCAACAGCAGTTCTTGGCGGTGAAGTAAAAGTTAAGACTGTAGATGGCGAAGTGGTTTACGAAGTAAAACCGGGAACGGCTTCAGGCACGGTTGTACGTTTAAGAGGAAAAGGCATGCCGACTGTAAGAAACAATGCAGTGCGAGGCGACCATTACATCACAGTTATCGTAGATGTTCCTAAACGTCTTACAAATGAGCAGAAAGAGGCTTTGATTGCATACGACAAAGCACTTACAGGCGAAGAAAAACATATAAAGAAAAAGGGATTTTTCAAATAAATAAAAAAATAACGTCTGTTTTCGTATCGGGATTAAGAATCCAATATACGAAAACAGACGTTATTTTTTCCGCGTTTCATGAAATTGAGGACAATTTTCATCTCGGGATTAGAAATCCAATATATGAAAACAGACTTTTTTTCTTCGTTTTAAGAAACGGAGGACAGGTTTAATTACAAATAAATATGGATATAAATGCAAAAATGTGATAATATTAAAAAGAATATAGTTTCTTCACAAAACAAGGAGGATTTATGACTGATATAAATAAACTGAATTTATCAAAATATGATGTAATTTCCGTTGAAAAGCTTGAAGATTTAGATTCTACAGGGCTTTTATTAAGACATAAAAAGAGCGGTGCAAGGATTGCCATTGTTTCCAATGATGATAATAATAAGGTATTTTCTATAGGTTTTAAGACACCGCCGTATAACGATACAGGGCTGCAGCATATTCTTGAACATTCGACACTCTGTGGTTCAAGAAAATATCCTGTGAAAGACCCGTTTGTAGAACTTTGCAAGGGGTCGCTCAACACATTTCTTAATGCTATGACTTATCCGGATAAGACTGTATATCCCGTTGCGAGCTGCAATGATGTGGATTTCAAAAATATTATGGATGTTTATATGGATGCGGTATTTTATCCTGATATTTATAATAAGCCACAGATTTTTAAGCAGGAAGGCTGGCATTATGAACTTGAAAATGAGGATGATGAGCTTAAAATCAATGGCGTTGTATATAATGAGATGAAAGGTGTATATTCGTCACCGGATGACGTGCTTTCAAGATATACATGTGTATCTTTATTTCCTGACACGCCTTACAGATTTGAGTCGGGCGGTGAGCCTGCTCATATTCCTGAACTTGATTACAATGAATTTCTTGATTATCACAAGAAGTTTTATCATCCTGTAAACAGCTATATTTATCTGTATGGTGATATGGATGTCCAGGAAAGACTTGATTATCTTGACAGGGAATACCTTAGTGATTTTGATGCAGATGATGTAGAGATTGACGCATCAATTCCTGCACAGAAGAGTTTTGAAAATGATGTTTTTAAGGAATTTAATTATGCTGTAACGGATGACGAACCGCTTGAAAATAATGCATTTCTTTCATATAACAAGGTTGTTGGAACATCACTTGATGCAAAACTTTATCTTGCAATGCAGATTCTTGATTATGCACTTATCATGGCTCCCGGAGCAAAGTTAAAACAGGCTCTTATTGATAAAAATATAGGAACCGATATTTACAGCAGTTTTGAGACATCTGTGTATCAGCCGATTTATTCAATTATTGCTAAAAATGCAGATGAAAATAAGAGACAGGAGTTCACAGATACAATTAATGAAGTGCTCAGTGATATTGTAAAAAATGGTATTGATATGCGTATGATTGATGCGGGAATCAATTATTATGAATTCAAATACCGTGAGGCTGATTATGGTGCATATCCAAAGGGATTAATGTATTATCTCACAATGATGGACAGCTGGCTTTATGATGAAAATAAGCCGTTTATTCATATTGAGGCTGGAAAG
>UMGJ01107627.1_pt1 | contig 11926 bp, 8 predicted proteins | sample 1965221 | NCBI WGS metagenome assembly UMGJ01 (sample SAMEA4836067, study PRJEB28245) | human gut metagenome | biome: gut microbiome; material: fecal sample | place: Denmark | collected 2008
TGCCATCATTAACAGTAAAACAATTGGCAGTTCCTATCGGAAGTTTTCTGTAAGAAGCACATGAAATATCCCAATTTGCTTTTAAAAGATTTGTCATATTTTCCCCATCCAAAACCGTCTCCTCTAATGCCATGATGTCTCCTCTCTCTTAAAATGGTGTTCTTCATCACTTCAACGGAAAACAAAGATCAATTTCCATGTATCCATCTTCTCTCACTTCACGGTATATGTCAAGCACCGGCCGCTCGTCCATTTGATTGCCGGTCCTCGACAGCCACCTGCAGAATATCTCCTGATACACCATAAATAAAAATTGAGGAAATCCCTTAAAATGATAAATTGCATATTTACCACCCTCAAAATCATGTGTCAAAATATCTGTGTTTTCCTTTAACGCCGGATGGGAAGATGATATTGTCTGGCATAGTTCATACATACAGTTATTTTCATCCGTGATCGATGGGTCATCAATTGTGCACTCAATATAAAGTGTATCCGGGGCCGCAAGATACTCGTACTTATCAACAAATAGGCACCACTCTTTGGGAAGATTATGATAATTCCCTCTTTTTCGTTCATACACAACCGTAAAACTCTGCAAATTTTCAATCGTAATTAACTTTTCAGCCTTGTCTAATTCATCCAATGTGATTCCGTGAGAAAATGAGCTTTCCTCTACCAGTTGTTCGCTTGCCTTTCGAAAAGCAGCCGGAGAGAGTGCCAGATGTTTTTTAAATGCCGTAGCAAAATTAGACGAAGAATAACCATATTCTCCGCCTATCTCTGTAATGCTCTTTTCTTTTTCTACTTTCAAACGCCATGCGCTGCGCTCAAGGCGCACGCGCTTAATAAACTGATACAATGCCTCATCCGTATCTTCTTTGAACATCCGTGTCAGATGATATTTGGAATAAGAACAGTGATGCGCGACGTCATCCACTGTAATGTCCTCATCAATATGATCAAAGATATAACTAATTGCCTGATTAATAACCGCACGCCGTATTGTTGTGCCGGTCTGTGTATTGTCCTTGTTTTCCATTCACATTACCCCTTTTTATATTCTTTTGCTGTGCCCGAATCAGGCATAACGAAACAATTGCCGTCAATCCTTCCGTACATGGTGCCGCAAGCCACACACCATTCATTCCAAGTATTGCAGGAAGGATAAAAGTAAAAGCTAACAACAGCACAATTCCACGAAGTGCTGAGATTAACGCCGATGATTTCGCATCGCCACAACTCGTAAAATACATAGAATTAATCACATCATATCCCATCACAAGAAATGTAACTGCATACAGCATAAATCCGGTTGCAACCATATCTGCCACATCGGTGCTGCACCCAAACATTCCGGCATAACTTTTTCCTGTCAAAGCGAAAATACCGGCAATCAAAGCACCCGCCACAAGAAGAATTCGGTTTGTAATCTTTCTGATATCAACCGCCGCCTGCATTTCATGTGCGCCACGGCATATGCTGACCAGTGGACTAATCCCCTGTCCAAATCCAATACAAATCATACTGTAACCATACACCACAAATCCAAGAATGGTAAATGCCGCTACGCCCTCGGCTCCCACATATTTCATTAATACATAGTTAAAAGCAAACATAGATATGGCACTCGACATTTCTCCAATAAATTCAGATGAGCCGTTTAGTAAAATCTCTCGATTTATTTTCCAGTCAAATGTAAAACTGTGAAATTTGATTTGAGCACTCTTCCTCATAAAATATCCAAACTGAATCAGTACCGAAACAATCTGAACAATCAAAGTACCGATTGCGCTTCCCTGCACACCAAGCCCCATGACCGCCACAAACACATAATCTAAAATCACATTCAGAATGCAGCCGGCAATGCTTATAAACATGCATACCTGCGGCTTGCCATCAATGCGGATAAACATTCCCAAAATTGTTCCAATTACCATAAGTGGATACACAAACAACATGATTCTATAGTACCGCGTAAAACATTCTGACAAACTGCCATCTGCATGTAATATGCCAAGGATTGGTTGAAAAAGTGCAAATACTAAAAATGAGATGAGAACACACACAATTGCTGCTGTCACAATCGTCTGTGAAAATACTTTATCTGATTTTTCCTTCTGCTTTGCACCAATCATTCTGCCACTGATTACAGAGCCGCCAACTCCTATACAAAGCCCTACCCCCAAATAAAAATACAAGATTGGCAGTCCAAGATTTACCGCTGCCAAAGCCTGCTCCCCTACATAATTTCCGGTATAAAAACCATCCGTAACCGTGATGATCGTCTGCAATAACATTGCTATGATACTCGGAATTGAAAACTGAAGAATCCTTTTCAGCTTATTTTGTTTCATTTGTTTTACATCCATAGTAGTATCTCCTTTACTGATTTCTGTTATCGAAATCCATTATAGAGGTCCTACTATAATTATTCTTCTGAATTTGTGCTACATACTCCTACAGCCGCTCTCATCTTCTTACAAGATATATTCCATCTGTCTCTCTTTTGTTCTCAATCCCATTTTCTCATAAAATTTTTCTGCCGATGTATTTCCGGCCCACACATTGAGCGTTACCTCATAACAGCCAAGGCGCTTTGCCTCCTCTTTCACATATTCAAATAAATGCTCTCCGATATGCTGGCCTCTGGTTTTCGCATCCACGCACAAATCATCAATAAAAAGCGCCGTAAACGGTATCATATTCTCTGAAAACGGCTGTTTCCTCAATTGACAAAATGCATAGCCAAGGCAGTCATCCTTTTCATCCACCGCAACATAAATTGGCTTTGTATCGTCCTTTATCATTTCTGCCAGCTCATCTTTTGTATATTTTGTTGTCCCCGGAATAAAAATATCAGGGCGTATGTCCGCATGAATTTGAAGTACCTGTCCTAATAATTCCATCACTCGTTCGATATCTTTTTCTTTTGCCCTTCTAATATTCATTCCAGCTAACCTCCATTTTTTATATCCACATTGTAACATAGGATATCCTTTCAAACCAGTTTTTTCTCACTGCGGCATTATTTCCAGTAAATTATTGTAATTTTTATTTAAGTATACTATGAGATTCCTACGGGAAATTCAACGAAAATAGAAAGCCGTGAAGGGCAGCAAATGAAAGAATATAAAGTACGTTTCAAATCTTACAATGGTTTTTGCTAAAAAACAAGTCCCCTTCAGAGGGCTCGTTCTCTGAAGGGGACTTGTTGAATGATTATCCTTCAATTGCGATATAATTTTTACCAGCAACTGCTTTGTCTGTCTTTTTCGGAATCTTCAATTGCAAGATACCATTTTCATACTTCGCCGAAATCTCATCCTGGGTAATTCCCTCACCGATGTAAAAGCTTCGGCTCATGCTGCCGGCATAACGTTCTTTACGAATGTACTTACCGGTCTTTTTATCTTTTTCATCTTTGTCCAAACCTTTTGCTGCCGAAATGGTAATATAACCATCATTCAGTTCAGCGGTTACTTCATCTTTCTTGAAGCCAGGCAGATCAATGTCAACCTCATACGCATCATCTGTCTCGCGGACATCTGTCTTCATCATGTTCTTTGCATGTTTTCCATAAAGAGGATCTTTCGCCGGAAACATAGTCTTCTCAAATTCCTTACCAAATGGAAAATCATCCATCCAATCATCAAACAAACTCTCTCCAAAAATACTAGGTCTTAACATAAGTCATTTCTCCTTTCCTTCTTGTAACAAGTGTCGGAAATATGGGTTCCTGCAAAACACCATAGGCACTTAGACTTTTGTATTATTAGCACCATCAGAGAAATCTGAAGTGTCGATTGTTAAATTTCGATTCGGATCCGGGTTCCTTTTCGTAACCCCTTTCCTTATCGTTAACTATGTTATATCACTAATTGTTAGCACTGTCAAGAGGTGAGTGCCAATTTTTTTGTGTTTTTTTTGTGTCCTTTTATGAATGCCGAAATTTCGTTGTGCTCACATTACATTACTTTCAAAGTAACCGATCTCTTGCAATATAGCATCTAGTATTTTTGCATTTTTAATCGAAAAATCAGCTGTCACAACAGGGGTCTCGCCTTCGATTATGCATCTTCCCAACTGCTCTATTTCTAATTGATAATTATGTGGGCAATATACATTTCGAATCTGCTCTTTTCCTTCAATAATCAACGTATAGGAAGCATTTCCCTCTTGGTTAAATTTCGTATCGGATTTGATGTCGCCTTTTGTTCCGTGAATATACAATCTATCATAACGATGCGGCTTATCTTTTTCAAAAATCATCCCGCATGTTATCGATGCACGTACATCATTTTCATAATTTAACAATGCAGCTGTATATATATCAACGCCATTTTCATCATACTGTGCCATTGCTTTTACCCGGGATGGCATATCTTCCAAAAGTTTTAACAGCATACTTGTATTATAACAGCCAAGATCATAAACTGCACCCCCATAATTTTCTTTGTGCAGACGAATGTTGCTCTTATCATAATATGAAGTCAAAAACTGAGATTCAATATAACGGATTTCTCCAATTGTTCCTTCTTCAATTTCTTTCTTAAGTGCTGTAACAAAAGGACTGTGAAGGTAGGCATATGCTTCCATTAAAAATACCCCCTTCTCTTTTGCTGCCTCAAAAAGTTCTACTGTTTGTTTGGGTGTCGGCGCCAATGGTTTTTCGCACAGCACATGCTTTCCTGCTGCAATAGCTTTTTTTACCCATTCATAATGAAGATTATTTGGAAGCGGAATATAAACTGCCTGCACTTTGGGGTCTGACAAAAGTGCTTCATACCCTTCGTATGCTTTTTCAAACCCAAACATATCTTTATAATCTTCTGTTTTTTTCAAGCTGCGCCCTGCAATTCCATACCGTTCACAATTTTCTGCCTTCTGCATTCCCGGTATGCTGCAATCTCTGGCAATTCCTGCTGTTCCTAAAACTCCCCATCTTATCTTTTCCATTTTTTTCCTCCTTGGCATTTCAATCCTGCTTTTTTCAGCCATTTTCGATAGCTTTTCATTTTTCTGGGCGGCACATAAACCGATGCTTTTCTCGGAATTCCACGAAAAGCATTCTTCCCAATATTCTTTTTCTTGAGATACATACTCTGAATCTTTACCGTTTTTACTTTGCGACAGCCGGCAAACGCGTTCTTGCCGATTCCCGTGACACGATAATGGATTCCTTTGTATTTTACATAATTTGGCACTGTTATTTTTTTGATCTTCTTTGAGTTGCTGCCCATGCAGGTGACATCAAAGATGCCCTTTTTCACATTGACGGCATTGACCCGGTAACGAAGTCCTTTTGCCTTAAATAAAGAACCTTTTAACCGATACGAATACGTTATCTTTCTACCATATTCTGTGTCCTCATTGTCATTGGAACCTTCATAATAAAGATTCTCCTGTTCCGAATTACCGGCACTGCTGCTATTGTCATTGGAGCTATTCTTTTCATCTTCCAGCGAATATTTTACGATGCGGGAACGTTCTCCACACCGACGGCAGTGAATGGACTTTTCGCCCTGCGTCGTCGCCGTCGCCGGGATATCAATCGTGAAATCCGACTCCCATTCATGTCCCAGTGGCTGCAAATAAGTTTCTGTGAGCGAAATGCATTCTTTGCCATCCTCATCTGCATACACCTTGTCACAGTCCCGGCAAATGTAATATTCGATAGTTCCCGACCGAGTACATGTCGGTGCCTTTGCTTCAAATTTCTGCATATCGTGTTCATGTTCTGCATCCGTTTCCGGACGAACTGTCGCTCCGGATATTTTTTTAATGTTGTAATAATCCCTCGCATTTTTCGGAGTTAGTATCGTGAAATCTTCGGTTCCAGCTCCTTCCCAAGCGTCCTCTGCTGCCTCTGGTGCTATCTTTGCCTTAAATTTCATTCCTTCCAGGGCGGTACAGCCGGCAAATGCTTTGTTTCCAATATTGGTAATTGTTTTTGGCAATGTCACATAGGTAAGTTCTGTCTGATCAGCAAATGCATTGGCGTCAATAACCGTAACCGTATAAGCCATATCTCCCATCGCAACCTTTGCCGGAATGTTCACTTTACCGGAAATCTTCTCCCCCGGTTTCGCACAAACATGTATCGTCACATTGCCGGAAAGGTCTTCTTCCTTTGTATAACGCACTCCATCTATTTCGATATAAAGAATGTCTCCGCACCTTTCGCACGTTCCTCCGGCATACTGATGTCCCATCGCCGGAATGACTGTCTGTTCCTCCAGCACCTCACCACACTTCGAGCAATGACTTCCCTCTGTCACACCGTCTCTGGTACAAGTAGCTGCAACTGCTTCATCAATGACCACCTCATGGATGTAGGATTCTTCTCCTGTTTTCTGAATCGTAAAATCTTTTCGGATTTTTCCATAGAACAGTCCTTTTCCGGAAATAACAGCTGTCGCCGTTCCGGCATTGACATTCTTTTCATAGGAAATCGTATAATCAATACCCTGCTCCAGCACCGTGTCTTTTCGGTAAGATACCGTCACTTCCGGCTTACAGGCATTTCCATCATAGATAAAGGTGTCTTTTGACAAGCTGACATCCATATCCGAAATGTCCTGACTTCCTTTGCCACCGACACGCAGCATAAAGGTCTGCTTAATGCGTGGATTGTACTTCGGATATACACTCAATTTCGTGATTCCTTCCGCTAAAATCTCAAAATGGTCGTATGGTGCATTATTGCTCGCCTTTTCCGGTGCTGCTGCCACTTCTTCATTTGTGGATTCCATTACCATATCCTGATAATCCGGGTTTCCATCACTCGCCTGAATCCAACAGTATAACAGGGATCCTACCGGGTTGCTCGTCGGAAAAACCGGCGAATAACTGGAGATAGAACTTGTGCTGTTTCGCCAATACAATTTCATATTTGTCGGCGGAGCAATATGTATCGTATCGCCGCACACGGAACATTTTCCGGTGCTTTTTCCCTCAGAATCTGCCTCTCCATAAACATAATCATGTGCTTTTTTCGCCACGACTTCTTCTATCGTATTCTGGCAAATGGCACAATAATATTGTTTTTTTCCTTCTTTCGTACATGTAGATTCCGTATACGATATCATTTTTCTCGGATGATTACATTTTACTGTGATTTCTTTTTGCGCTACGATCGTGTCCCCGGATTTTGCCGTAATGGTAACCGTTCCATTGGTAATTCCTGTCACCTGACCATCCTGCGTCACCGTCGCCACCGCCGGATCCGATGAAGTATAGGTAACATCTTCCATTGACCACACATTACGAATTGCATTGTTTCTTCGAAGTTTCACACGCGGCGTCACCGTCGTCGTTCCATTTGTAAAAATCTGGTCATCCCCGTCCAGATACGTTTCCTGTATATAGTCATTTGATACTTCGATCTTCTGCATCACATCTTCCGGTACTTCCATCATTGTCTCATCCAAATCCGATTTTGCAGAAAACTCTCCTGCCATTGTTGCCGGATACGGAGCAGCTTCTGAATAAAAACCGCCAAAACCAACATGGGTATACTTCGGGTTGATCATACTTGTATAATGACGGGTTTCCTCGCTGAAATCCTGTTTTACCCAATATTGTTTTTCACTGTACCAAAGCAAAACTCCTTCAATCATATCCTTTACATAATAATAAGCAAGATCTTCAGAAGAAGAAGTTATCCCATTACTGCCAATGGAAAAAGTACCCTTTTCATTCAAACGGTCATGTCCGGAATCCATAAACCGGAATGCAATTCCCGCTTCTGCCGCACGGATACGTGCAATATACTCCAGATCACTCGACCATTTCAAGGGAACATAATCCGATGGCTGAAGATATCTGCCGGAATTTCTCGGATCTCGTATATTTCCTGCTTCACATGCTTCTTTTCGAATTTCATTGATCTTAGCAAGTGCTTCCTTCGCCTGTGCAAAATAGGATCCATATACACCAACCAGTGTACATCCTTCCGATGCCTCTGTCACATTTGTTTCCAATACCGTCTGCGTTTTTGCTCCTGCCACATTTGCTGGCACAATAAGTGCAAATGCCAGCAATCCGGCAAGAATCCTCTTCTTAATTGTTTTCTTTTTCATTTTCATCACTCCATTCATATGTACTAGTTCTCTTCCTTGTCTCCCAGCACCTGCATGATGTCTTCTAAAAACTCTGTCTGGTCACGCCAGCAGCACAAGCGGTATGGAAATTATTTCCACTTGTTTTTTCAGATTTTCAATGTCTCTCTTCTTTTGAACCAGAAAATGACAGAAATCCTCGTTTTCTTTCTGCTGCTCATAGTTTTTCTGAATCCTTGCCTTCCAATCCGAATACTCCGTCACATAGAGGATTCCCCGTTCCTTGAAAAAACGCTGTGCTTTTTTTGTGTCGTTGTCTTTTTTGCTGCCAAAGATTTGGATGTTCATACCTACCTCCTATATCGGATTACTTCACGATAACAATAACTGTCTTCGTTATTCCATAACACTTTACTTTTATTTTTGTCCGCCCCTTCTTCATGCCTTTTAGCATTCCCTTTTTGGTAACTGCTGCAATCTTTTTATTCGCGGAAGCAAACACAACTTTCGTTGATGGGCGGACTTTAACAATAATACGAGCCTTTTTTCCTTTTTTGACCTTTATCATCTTTTTCGCCACTTTAAATGTTGGTTTCTTTACAACAATCCTGCACGTGCTCTGATAACCATCTGCACTCGCAGTAATCAAAGCAGTTCCTGCTTTTTTTGCGGTTACCCGGCCATTTTCATCTACAACTGCCACTTTTTCATTGTCAGATGTATATTTCACTACACTTTCTGTATCAGCACTAAGCTGTATGATTTTTTTCCCTTTTGTATACAATGTGACAGATGTCTTGTTCAATGTAAATGCCCGCGGTTCACTAGTTGGCGGCAATGGTGTTACCGTTGGTGGCGTTGGAAGTATTACAGGTGTAGCATCGGGTGTTGAACTTGGTACTTCTGTCGCAGCCGGAGTTGGAACCGTCGGCGTCGGCACCTGCGTTGGTGTTGTTGTCGGCGCTACGGTTGGCGTTACTGTCGGAATCGGCTGTTCTTCACCCACCAAAAGCACTCGCGATATACTCTTGCCGGTTTTCGAATGGGTCAGCGTCAATGTTAGTTCACCCTTACAGTTCTCCCAGTCGTATATACATACAATCACCTGATTATATTGGCTTTGCCCCTCGTTAATACACTCCTCATCCCAACTGCAGAAAGCCGCTTCCTCTAAATCAACCGCTTCCCCGTTTTCCTTCGTCAATGTCAAATCGTAATCATAAAAAAGTTCCTCAAACGTTGGCTTATAAACCGTACCATCTGCCTTTTTAAATTCAACCGGATAATAATATTCTTTTCCCTGCTGACTGATCACAGATTTTTTATCTGCATCTCCAATCCAATAAAAGTCATCTGCGTCCTCATTTTCCAGTTTTCCGATAATCCAGGAATATATTTCTTCGGTTTTCTTTTTATTTAATTGAAAATTTGTATACTGCGTGCCCTCAATTGTAAAATTCCCACTCGAAGAGGCCTTTGCCTGTATGTAACAATGATTCTCCACAAATCTCGCCATATATTCTGAGCCATTTACGTTTAATTTTGTTAGACCATAGACTTCTCCTTTTATCTCAAGTGTAGTATCATTTCCAACCAAAACGGAGCCACATGTTTGATCCTCGCCGGATACCGTTACACCGGTAAAATTGTTTGCAACACTCGGATTCGTTGACATTTGTCTGAGATCAAGTACCGCATTTTTCTCGCAAAAGACGTTATTTACGTTAAAATCCGCCTCCTTAGGAAGCGTGATCCGCGACTTTTCTGCCATCGTGAGATTATTGATACCGGAAAATGACAAGGTATCAATATGAGCTCCCGCTTTCACATTGACATTCAACTCACCTATCAGATCCGTCTTGTCAAAATCCGTTACATTACTATCTTTTCCCAGTGTAACATTTACATTTCCTGTCAATGTATGACCATCGGCACCCGCTGCATGAATCTCCGTGTCTACCAATTTGGAATCCAGTTCTATATCCACTTTATCTTGTTCGGAATCGCGATAATAATCTCCTGCATAAATTGCAGCTATCTTAGTCTGGGATATGGGATTGACCACTTTAACCGTTGTGTGGCTTCCCATCGTTCCTTCCTCTCCCTGGTACGCGCCACCGCTGATCAATGGCCTCACATCGTCCTGCAATGTACTAGTTCCTACTCTCGTATCTACCGCATCCAACACCAGCGTATGTCCTGCCGCATAAATTGTTGTCCCACGTGCATTTCCTGCCTGCGGCACCATTTGTAGCCACATATCACGAAACGTAACGTCCGCTCCCAGTTGAATCATACTGCGTATTTTCAAACCTGCTGACGTATCTGAACCAACAATCGTGATATCTTTATCAATAAATAATGGTTTCGGAGATCCGTCTTCGCACGTCTCGTATTTGGTGTAGGAGACTTCACCCACAAGTACAAGTGTCTGTCCCGTCTGAATCTGCTTCAAGGCCGTACGTATATTTTGATACGGTCTTTGGGCGGTTCCGTCACCTTCCGTAAGACTGCCTTCTCCATTTTCCACATAAACCTTAACTTCATCTGCTGCATCCGCCGCCTTAATGCCCATTGGAGCAGCTTGGTTCATAATTAACACTAAAATCAATAATAATACACTTAATTTTTTTCTCATATCACACTTCCTTTTCTGGGGTTATAAATTTACTTTGCTTCAATGTATCAATCAACAGCACATCCGCAGGCAGCCAATCAAATTTTGTGATTCTACACTATCCAATGACACACGACTCCGAGTCATCCAGCTAAAAATCTGATTATTTACAAATGCATCTTCATACATTGTACTCTTTGCAATATCCTCTTTTTTGTGATACGTCACAAAAATCGGACATGTATCATATTTAATCTTATAACCGTAAACAGTCGAACTTTCATCCTTTTCCCAATTCAACAAACGGCATACGTCCTTACGTGAATATTTTTAATACAATGACAGTCCAAGATCATCCATCTCTTTTTGGTATACTTCACTATATCTTCGAATTCCAAGTTCTACTATATCTTTCATTTGCCGGATAAATTCAGATCCCCGGATTCTCACATAATATAAAAATGTCCGAGAGATAAATTGATCTTTTTCTTCTGTCAGTATATCTAATTAACTGTATTTTTTTCGTTCAGACTGCGTGTTGAATCAAAAGTAACGGATCGACTTCCCCCTGCGTATAAAAATCGACTATACTTGGAATTTTTCCAAGTCGGTCTTTTCCCTCAAATATCTTCAGATATTATCTTTATTGTAACTTCTGTCTCCGAATAGTGCAATTGGAATCATGAAATTATTTTTATAATTTCCAATAAAATCGAGAATTACAACATATTCCTTCCCCTCTGCTTTTCGGAGGCCACGCCCCAACTGCTGAATAAATACGATCGGCGATTGAGTTGGGCGAAGCATAATTACTTGATTTACTTCAACAATATCGGTTCCTTCCGAAAAAATATCAACGGTAATCAAATAATCAAGGTAGTCATCGTCTTCCGACTGCACATCCATCGTCAAGCGTTCAATCGCACGTGCTATTTTGCGTTTTTTGTTTCGGCACTTAAAACTTTATACAAAGGAGCTGCCTTTTTCAATATTTATTTTTCCGAAAGTTTTTTTACGCTAACCTCACTGCAAAGATTCCACTTTGTTTTTTCGGATTCTCCTTAAAAATACGCAACCTAACAAACATGCTGCAAATTCTGTAATCGGAAATGCCCACCAAATAAGTGACACCCCAGCCTGCCCATTTTTTACTAAAATAGAAAAAATTTCTGCTAATGGTAAAATAATAATCATCTGCCTGAGAAGTGAAATAACAAGCGACTCCATTCCCCCATCTAACGCCTGA
>UMGJ01012477.1_pt1 | contig 11918 bp, 9 predicted proteins | sample 1965221 | NCBI WGS metagenome assembly UMGJ01 (sample SAMEA4836067, study PRJEB28245) | human gut metagenome | biome: gut microbiome; material: fecal sample | place: Denmark | collected 2008
GATCTCCTCCGGTGTCTCCTCGTCCACCAGGCGCAACTCCTGCTCGGAAACCGGTTCACTTAACGAGACGAAGCTGTTCAGCGGCTGATGCTTCTGGCGCTGGGACGATGCCACTGCAGAATACATCTGACGGTCGATGCACAGGCCGGCGAAGGTGGCAAACGATGCCTCCTTCCCCGGTTTGTAGTCACGCACTGCCTTAAAAAGTCCGAGCATGCCCTCCTGGATCAGATCCTCGTGATCTCCGCCCACCAGGTACAGCGCCCTCGCCCTGGTCCGCACCAGCGATTTGTATTTGTCGATCAGATAATCGGTAATCTCGCGTTCTCCTGCCCGCAGACGCGCAATCAGCTCCTCATCCGTACAGGTATCGTAATCTTTCACCATCATATCTCTTGTATCCTTCATCTTTCTTCCGCCGGAGCGTAATGTGATTTTCCGCAATTTCTAGCAGCTTCTCTGTCTTACAATCTCATAAGCGAGCACGCCGGCTGCCACGGAAGCGTTCAGAGAGTCGATATCGCCTTTCATCGGAATTGTGGCTGTGAAGTCGCAGTTTTCTCTCACCAGACGGCTGACACCCTCTCCCTCATTTCCGATTACAAGGCCGATCGGTCCTTTGAGGTCGAGATCATACATTCTCTGTCCGTTCATGTCCGCGCAGACAAACCAGATGCCCTTTTCCTTCAGCATTTCCATGGTCTGCACCAGATTCGTCACCTTTGCCACCGGTGTGTAATTTAATGCACCTGCCGACGTTTTGGCAACGGTTGCTGTCAGGCCGACTGCGCGGTGCTTCGGCACGATGACACCATGTGCGCCTGCCAGGTTTGCGGTACGGATGATCGCACCGAGGTTATGCGGATCCTCAATGCCGTCCAGCAGAAGGATAAATGGCGGCTCTCCTTTCTCCTCTGCGCGCGCGAGGATGTCCTCAACGGTTGCATAACTGTAGGAAGCCACCTGTGCAATGACACCCTGATGCTTTCCGGTGGTGGACAGCTCGTCAAGACGTTCTTTTTCTACATAATTGATGATGGTATCGTGTTTTTTCGCCTCACGGATGATCGTGCGGATCGGGCCGTCCTGGCTGCTTGCAAGGACGAACAGCTTGTCCACGGTCTTGCCGGAGCGGAACGCCTCGATGACAGCGTTTCTTCCCTCTACCATGCCGCCTGTAAACTCCTCATCCGCCTGCTGTACTTCCTGTTTTCTGTCTCTGTCACGGTAATCTCGTTTCCCCTTAAAGTCACGTTTTTTTCCGTCTCTTCTCTCAAAATTTCTCTTGTCGTTTCTGTTGTTTTCTCTCATATCATTCCTGTTCCGCGGTCCCAAAAGCAGTGGGAACTTTTGCTTTTTCAAAAGCCCCACTGCCCTGCCGCTTCTTTTTTATTTTCTGAATCTTATCTGCTCTCACACTTCGCCAAGTCCTGCCCGGATCAGGTCGATCATCCGCTTGTAATCCCCTTTCAGGTACAGATACCCCATCACAGCCTCAAACCCGGTTGCCCGGCGGTAGTCGATCGTGGACGCATTTTTTGCCTTGGTATAGGATTTCGCATTTCTGCCTCTTTTATAAATCTGTTTTTCCTCTTCGGTAAACAGCGGCTCCAGAATTTCAATCATCGCCGACTGTTTCTCCGCCTTTACAAGCCCTGCCGCATGGCGGTGCAGCTTGTTGACCTGCATATTTGCTTTCCGCACCAGAATCGTGCGGATGACGATCTCATACGCAGCATCCCCGATGTAGGCCAGCGTAAGCGGCGAATACATGCGGATGTCATGCTGTTCCAGTCCGAATACCTCCGAAAGATAATCCTTCTCCCCGAAAACCGCCTCTGGAAAAAGCTCCTCGTTTTCTGTCTCTTTGCCCACTTCCGTCACTTCTGTTCTGTCCTTTCTTTTTTCCTCATCTGACGCAGCTCGCCCTCCAGCTCGAGCACACGGTTCGTAAGCTCCGTATTCTCCTGCTGCAGTACTTTGATATCCTCGAAAATCGGGTCCGGCAGATGAATGTGATCCATGCTTTTTCTCGGAATCCGCACATCATTCTGCTTCACAATGTGCCCCGGCACGCCGACGACGGTACAGTTCGGCGGAACCTCCTCGATCACAACCGATCCGGCTCCGATTTTGGAGTTTTCCCCGATCGTAAACGATCCGATGATCTTCGCACCGGCGCTGACCATAACATTGTCCTTCAGCGTCGGATGACGTTTCCCGGTCTCCTTACCATTACCGCCAAGCGTCACGCCCTGATACAGCGTCACGTTGTCTCCGATAATGGCTGTTTCTCCGATAATCACACCAGAACCATGATCAATAAACAATCCCTTTCCGATCGTCGCACCCGGATGGATTTCGATACCGGTTTTTCTCGCTGCCCGCTGTGAAATCCACCTGGCCAGAAAGTAATGGCCTTTCAGATATAGCTTGTGCGCCCGTCTGTACTTCAGCATAACACGAAATGAAGGATACAGCAAGACTTCCATGGGAGAATGTATCGCCGGATCCCGCTCCTGAATCACCTGAAATTCCTCTTTAAAATACGCGAAAAAACTCATCTTTCCTCTCCTTGCCTCCTGCTGGGACTTTTCCGGATTTTTATTTCTTACCATCATTCTGCATAACAGTAATATTCAAAAACGGAGCTGTTTCATCTCCGATAAAGACGAAATAGCTCCGTGGTTCCACTTTACTTTAAGGGCACACCTGCCCTCTTCTTTTCTTCTGCATAACGTGCAGGACCCGTGCCGGACTACCCACTTTTTCCGCTTCACCCGGCCAGCTTCCGGACGCACTTCAAAAACCCTCGTTTCAGGCAGCTTCCAGCCCCATTTGTCTGCCATTCTCTGTGAAACAATTCTGATTTTCTACTTTTTCCGTTCCAAGCCTTTTTCTGTTTCCGTTTGTTCTAGTTTATGCAAATTTTTCTCGTTTGTCAAGCAAATTTCCGCCGGATCCACTTGCTGATTTCGACCGCCGGAATGACAAGCAGTCCAAGGCCGATCGCCACATCATATTCCAACGCGCTGATCCGCTCAAAACCGAACGCACTCGACAGTACCGGGATGTAAATGACGGCGGATGTGAGGACAAATGAGAGTGCCATCGCGCCCCACAGATACTTGTTCTGATGCTTCATATGGAAAATAGAACCTTTCCGTGATCTCATATTGAAGGAATGGAAAATTTCCACCATGGAGAGTGTCAGAAACGCCATCGACATGCCGTCCGGGCTGTTGACGATTTCCCAGCGGCCGGCTTCCAGATAATGGCCGATGAAGTAGGACGCCAGCGTCAGCACCGTAATCACGATGCCCTGAAACGCAACATCAAAGCCGAGGCCGTCCGCAAAAATACCGTCATCCGCATTTCTCGGCGGGCGTTTCATGATGTCTGCCTCACCGTCCTCCATACCGAGCGCCAGCGCCGGGAAGCAGTCCGTAATCAGGTTGATCCAGAGCAGATGCACCGGATTTAAAATCGTAAAGCCCATCAGCGTCGCGCAGAAAATCGACAGCACCTCGGCAAGGTTCGATGCCAGAAGGAACTGAATTGCCTTACGGATATTATCGTAGATTCGTCTTCCTTCCTCAACCGCCGCGATGATCGTCGCAAAGTTGTCGTCCGCGAGCACCATATCTGCCACGTTTTTCGTCACATCCGTTCCCGTGATGCCCATTCCGATGCCGATATCCGCACGCTTGATCGACGGCGCATCGTTGACTCCGTCTCCTGTCATCGCGGTGATTCTGCCTTTCCGCTTCCACGCATCGACGATCCGCACTTTATGCTCCGGCTGGACGCGTGCGTAAACAGCATATTCCTCGATTCTCCGGTCAAGCTCCTCATCGCTTAACTGGTCAATCTCGGCTCCCGTTACCGCTTTCCAGCCCGCCTCCAGAATACCCAGCTCTTTTGCAATAGCAACCGCTGTGTCTTTGTGGTCACCCGTAATCATCACCGGACGGATGCCTGCCCCGCGGCATTCCCGGATCGCATCGACTACTTCCGGCCGCACCGGATCAATCATACCGCAAAGTCCTAAAAAGCAGAGATCCTGCTCCAGAAAGTCCGGCTCCTGGGAGGACGGCATCTGGTTCCACGCTCTTCCTGCTGCCGCCAGCACGCGGAGTGCCTGGTCTGCCATCGCCTTGTTCTGCGACAGGATTTCCTGCCGGAATGCTTCTGTCATCGGCTGTTTTCTGCCGTCACGCCAAACGGAGGTGCACCGCTTCAGAATCTCATCCGGTGCGCCTTTTGTGCAGGAAAAATACGTTCCGTCGTTTGCGCGGTGGATCGTTGTCATGCGTTTCCGCATCGAATCAAACGGCGCTTCCCCGACACGCGGATACTGGACGGACAGACTCTTCTTCGGGCATCCCTCTTTCTGCGCATCGTTGACCAACGCACATTCCGTCGGTTCTCCGACTGCCTCGCCGTTTTCGTCCGGCTCCGCATCGGAGCAGAGTGCCATGACGGATACGAGACGTTTTATATCGCTTCCCTCATGTTTTACCACGGTCATCTTATTCTGGGTCAGCGTTCCTGTCTTATCCGAGCAGATCACCTGCGTACAGCCGAGCGTCTCGACAGCCGTCAGTTTCCGGATCACCGCATTCCGCTTTGACATTTTGGTCACACCGATGGAAAGCACGATTGTGACAACTGCTGCAAGTCCTTCCGGAATTGCCGCTACGGCAAGGCTGACAGCTACCATAAAGGTATTTAAGATGTTCTGCGGCGTCACGCCCTCTTTTAAAATACCGACAATGAAAATCACGGCACAGATGGCGAGCACCATCACGCTTAAGATTTTGCTGAGCTGGTTCAGCCGCTTCTGCAGCGGTGTGCTCTCATCCGCCGACTGCGTCAGAACATGGGCGATCTTTCCCATCTCGGTTTTCATACCCGTTCCGGTGATAACAGCGCGGCCGCGGCCATAGACAACGGTGCTTCCCATATAGACCATGTTTTTCCGGTCCCCGAGCGGAACCTCGCTGGCTGCGCCGGCGTTCAGAACATCCGCTGTTTTATTGACCGGGACAGATTCTCCGGTCAGCGCTGCTTCCTCGATTTTCATGCTGGCGCTCTCTAAAATACGGCCATCCGCCGGAACAGCATCGCCCGCTTCGAGAATTACAATATCACCGGGTACGAGCTCCTCGCTCTTTTTCACTTCCATTTTCCCGCCGCGCATCACCTTCGACGTGGCTGCCGCGATCTCCTGCAGAGCTTCAATCGCTTTCTCTGCCTTGCTCTCCTGCAGAACACCGAGCACCGCATTAATGATGACAACGGTGAGAATAATGACCACATCAGCGTACGATTCGCCTTCATACGCCGATGTGATGCCGGAAATCAGCGCTGCGGCGAGCAGGATCAGGATCATCGGGTCTTTCAGTTCTTCGAAAAACCGCTGAAGATTGCTCTTCTTTTTTCCCGCCGCCAGCCGGTTAGGTCCGTGTTCGGAAAGCCGCCGCGCAGCTTCCGCCTCGGAAAGTCCCTGCTCCGTTGTCTGTAACTCATCAAGAATCTTCGAACTTTTTTCCAGATACTCTTTCATTTCCATCCGTCCTTTCTTCTGAAAACGCTTTTTGCGTTCCTGTGATAAGTTCCCACTGGTACACCGGTCTCTTTCTATATAGAAAAAGACCTATCCGCACCATATTTGTTGATACAGATAAGTCTTGTCATTTCATACAAAGCCAGAAGAAATGCTTTTTCTTCGGTTGTTGGCCTTATAGCGTCACGTATGCCGCCGACTACTCCCTTATTCTTCTTCCAGTCTACCACATCTTCCGGCCTTGTGCAATCGCATTTCTCTTTTATTCTTCTGCGTTCTTTGCGCATCCCGGGCAGCCGCTGCATCCGCCTGCGATCCGGTCGTCCGGCATCAGGTCGAGTGCCTTGGAAATGCAGCAGATCGCCTGTGCGGAAATTCCCTCTTTCTTTCCGGTAAAGCCAAGTCCTTCCTCGGTCGTTGCCTTGATATTGACCTGATCCTCTTCGAGATGAAGCGCCTCCGCCACATTTTTCACCATCGTGTCGATGTATGGCAGGAGCTTCGGCTTCTGTGCAATAACGGTTGCATCGATATTTTCAATCAGATACATCCGCTCCTCGAGCATCTCACCCACTTTTTTCAGCAGTTCGATGCTGTCTGCGCCCTCATACGCCGGATCATTGTCCGGAAAATGGCGTCCGATGTCCCGCAGTGCTGCAGCGCCGAGAAGCGCATCCATAATGGCATGAACCAGCACATCCGCATCGGAATGTCCCAGAAGGCCATATTCATACGGGATTTCCACACCGCCCAGAATCAGTTTCCGGTTTTCCACCAGTTTATGCACATCGTAACCCATTCCTACTCGCATTGTTCGTTCCTCCGCTTCGTTACTTTCTAGTTAAATCCATACAGTTTCTGCGCTACCTTGTAGGCATAGACTGCAATTTTCTGTCCCGGTTTTGATTTGCTGCTCATAACAGTTCCGAAAATGCCGTGGCGGATGCGGAAGTAATCGGCTGCATCCTCCTGTTTCAGGTATCTCCAAAGATCGTTCTTTTTCTCGAGATTTTCTTCCGTTCCAGAGCGCATCATCATCACGGAAGAAACCGTCATAATAATGGTCAGATAGCTGATCATATATTTCCGCAGGTGCTTCGACAGCCCTTTCTGTTCACCAAGGTAATCGATCATCAGCTTGTTGACACGGATCTGCTGGTCAATTCTGCCGATCATGACTTTCTCGTTAACCGACTGGTCGGCTCTCCCGATAAAGTAGCGGTAGAAATTGACATCGAGATAATACATCGTTTTGACGTACGGAAGCGGAATAAACGCAACCAGATTATCCACATAGAAGGTGTGCTCCGGCAGCTTCATGCCGCACTCTCTTAAAAGAGAAGTCCGGTAAATCAGCGAATGCATCAGCAGATAATGTGTTTTGCCGAGAGCTTTCGCCTCATCCCATCCGAAAAAGCGGCCTTCCGGCAGCGATTTCGCATAGCGCATCACACGTTTTCTCTTGGCGCCCTCTTTTTCATACACATAGTTACTGATCAGAAGGTCGAGTGTTTTCGGTCCGCGTACGACTTCTGCCAGAACATTTAAAATCTTCTGGTATGCCTCTGGGTTTACCCAGTCATCACTGTCCACAACCTTAAAGTACAGACCCGTCGCATTTTCCACACCCGTGTTGACTGCTCCGCCGTGGCCCTTGTTTTCCTGATGAATCGCTTTTACAATCGTCGGATATTTTTCCTGATAGCGGTCTGCAATCTCTGTGGTTCCGTCCTTGGAACCATCGTCCACGATCAGAATTTCTACTTCTTCTCCGCCGACCAGCAGCGAATCGATACATTTCTCCATATATGCTTCTGAATTATAGCATGGTACTGCAATTGATAAAATCTTCATCTTTTTTCTCCCTGCTCTTTTTTGCTCTTCTGCCGTTTCAGGCACGTTCCAGATCTGTATATTTTGCGTATTCCGCAAACGCAGACGGAATGGCATATCTTTCAGCCGCGGTTTTCGCATCCGCAAAAATCAATCCGGCTTTTTCTTCCCCTTCCTGCTCCACATCGTTTCCTGCAATTTTAATAGCGTATCCTGTGATATGCCACTCGACATGGGAAAAAATGTGCTTGTACGGCGGCAATGCCTGAATATGAAGCGGCGTCACGCCGAATTTTTCTGCCTCTTCAAGTGCTTCCTGTTCGGAGAGCACGCCATCGAAGTTCGGGAACTCGTAAAGTCCCGCCAGAAGTCCTTTTTTCGGCCGTTTCCGCACTGCTGTGTGCGTACCGTCCAGAAATAACAGAACGGTTCTGTCTTCGATTCTGCGCGGCTTTGCGCTCTTTTTAAACGGATATTCCGTCCAGGTCTGATGCTGTCCCGCCAGACACTGGTCAAAAAGCGGACAGACTTCACATTTTGGTGCGCCGTTCGGCAGACAGACCATTGCGCCGAGATCCATCATCGCCTGGTTGAAGGCTCCCGGATCTTCTGCCGGCATGATTTCGGTCAATTCCGCTTCCACGCGGTTTTTCACGGACTGCTTTAAAATGTCCTCACCGTCCTCCCGGAGGCGTGCCATCACACGAAGCACATTTCCGTCCACCGCCGGCACCGGAATGCAAAACGCGATCGATGCAACGGCTCCCGCTGTGTAATTTCCAATTCCCGGAAGTCCTTTTAAGGCTTCGTAATCTGCCGGAAATACACCGTCATACACTTCCATAATTTTCTGTGCGGCCTTCTGCATATTCCGCACACGGTTATAGTAACCAAGGCCTTCCCAGAGCTTCAAAAGCTTTTCCTCGGGACAGACCGCAAGTGCTGCGACATTGGGCAGTTCACGCATAAACCGCTCATAAAACGGCTTGACCGCCTCCACCCTCGTCTGCTGGAGCATAATCTCGGAAACCCAGATTTCATACGGGTTCTTTTTTTCTCTCCACGGCAGCACTCTTTTATTTTCGCCATACCATTTCAATAATGGCTTTGTGATTGTGTCCTGCATAGTAATCTCCTGTTAATATATCATTCTTATTTTGCCACATTTTCCTCCAAAATGCAAAATAAACATTGCGCTCTCACGTGTTTTTGATTAAAATTAATAAATACTTTAAAAGAATAACCAAAACCCTTAAGATATGGAGGAAAAACTCTTGATCGACAGTATTATTTTTGATGTGGACGGCACCCTGTGGGACTCCACAGACGTTGTTGCCGACGCATGGAATCAGATTATGGAAAAAGAAACTGATATGACACCAAACCTCACCGGAACCGTGTTAAAAGGCCTGTTCGGCCGCCTGCTCCCGGATATCGCCGCCGTCATTTTCCACGAATATCCAAAGGAGCGCCAGTTAGAACTGATCGAGGCATGCTGTGCCAAAGAGCATGAGGCACTTCTTGCGACACCGGCTCCTGTTTATCCGGGACTTGTCGATGCACTTTCTATTCTTTCCAGACATTACCCGCTTTATATCGTAAGCAACTGCCAGGCGGGCTATATCGAAGTTTTTCTGGAAGCCACAGGCCTCGGTCACTATTTCAAAGGCCATCTCTGTCCTGGCGATACCGGAAAGGCAAAGGCAGACAACATCCGTACAATCATCGAACAGAACCATCTGCAGCACGCGGTCTATGTCGGCGATACCGACGGCGACTACAAGGCGACACGCGAGGCCGGAATCCCGTTTGTCCATGCCGCATACGGTTTTGGTCAGACCGAAAACCCGGACTACACCATCACTTCCCCGATGGATCTTGTCACACTGTTCGTACCGGAAAATTAATTTTTAACAGTTTCTTTCTCATAAAAAATACGCATTCCTGTTTTGATAACGGAATGCGTATTTTTTATGTTCTATTTCTTCTTTTCTCAGCTCTCGCCCTTACCTGGGTAATCATCGTCACCCGTATGGTCTCCCTGATCCGGTGCGCTCGGCTCCTGGGTCGGTTCCGGTGTGGACGGGGTCTCCGTCGGTGCTACGGTCGGCTCCGGCGTAGACGGGATCTCGGTCGGTGCTGTGGTCGGTTCCGGCGTAGACGGGGTCGATGGAGTTGATGGGGTTGATGGAGTTGATGGGGTTGACGGAGTTGACGGCGTGTAATCATCGTACGTGTAGGATGGCGTTCTCGTCGGCGTTACTGTCGTGGTATTCGTCGTATCATCGACATTTTCGTCATCTGCTTCCGGTGCCTGTGTCACAGTAAGCGTGTCTTCACTTACCTCATAAGCTTCGGAATAATAAATGATAACCGGTGTTCCGTCATCGACATTGTCATATAATGCCTGTGCCACTGCAGTCGGAAGTGCAACAGATCCTGTCGTCGATCCTGCAGTCAGATACAGGTTTCCGCCGAAACTACTTCTCCAGGAAGCATCGTAGAAACCAATCTCTCCGTTGAACGGAATCCAGGAATCCACATCTCTTTCCCAGGAATAGCTGCCGTCTGCCTGAAGCTCTCCGTGCAGTTTTTTCTGGCTTTCTTTTGCTGCGGTTGTGTAGATACCCGGCTTCGTGTAGCTGCTCTGCTCCATCAGACCGGTTACACAGTCACCGTCGACAACCAGATTTCCATCTTTGTAGAGCCAGATATGCTGACGGCTGGCATCAACCTCAACATACGTCTTGCCGAATCCGTTGTTCTCTGTGGAAGCAGCAAACTCTCTCTGCGCATACTGCGGCTCTCTTGCGTCTGCTGCGTGAGCATCTACTTCTTCTGCGATCTTTGCTATCTCCTGCTCCTGATCCACTTTCCATCCGTAGCCTTCCTGGCTGATGGTCACGCCGCCTTCGATACCGGTTGCCGGGAAGGTGTGATCCTTGCCATCGGTATCAATCGCTGCCGCAAGATTTGCCACATATTCTTTTACTTTTTCATTCCACTGGTTTTCATCTTTGGAATAATTTCCATCCGCATCGACCGCCAGCCAGTCTTTCATGGTATTTCCGTCAAGAACCTGTGTTGTTCCATCCGGCATACTGTATGTGATACTTGCGCGTACCAGTTCATTTAACTGATCCTTCTGTGCATTCAGTGTTTCGTCATCTGCTGTTACCAAGGTTCCGTCGTAAACGCCTGCTTTTTCAAGATCCACTTCGGTATCCGCATTGATCAGCGCGTTTTCGATGCACTGTTTTGCAAGGGTAAGATCCATTCCCTCACCCATAACAGCATCCACAATCTCAAACTCATTGTTCTGGAAGGTGATGTAGGCGCTGGCCGGTGCATTCTCACCGTCTGCGGACTGGAATTCGTCAAATCCATCAATCACCGCATCCAGTTTTTCCTGACTGTACTGCATGGTGACCTGGGAATCTTTCTCTTTTCCGCCATTTCCCAGGAACCAGAGGAAACTGTTCTGTTTCTTTAACACGCTCTCCACGCTGCCGTCTCCGGCGTAGGTGTAGTCGATGTCTTTTCCGCTGACACTCTTCGTATCATTGTCTTTGAATTTTACATTTAAGGTATAGTTTGCAGCCTGCTCTTTGATTTTCGTTTCTGCCTCTTTGGCCGTCATATCCGAGCAGTCTACTCCGTTGATGGTTGTTCCGTTGAAAAAATAATTCTGGTAATGGAACATTTTGCTTCCATAGAAAAAGCCTCCCACAGCAATAACAGCAACGGCTGCAACGGCGATAACCGCACCGCCTTTTCCCTTTTTCTTCTGCGGTTTTGCGCCATGCGGAATGTACTCTTCGTCGTCATCCTCATAATCGTCGTAGTCATCATCCTCATCGTCTATTTCCGGCATTGGGATATGGCCTACCGTGTCGCTGACGAGGCGCTCCATTGCGGCTTCCACCTGATCACCAAGCACTTCTTTCTCCGAACCCTTGGTCTCTGTCTTCTCTTCTCCCAGCAGATCATCCTCATCTGCGAATGGATCGTTGATGATCAGATCATCATCCACCATCACTTCTTCCGGTTCCGATTCTGTTTTTGTCTCCGCCGGCGTCTCTTCGATTTCTTCTTCCTCTTCTGTAAATTCCGGAATCTCGATGTCCTGCGTCACAGGCTCCACTTTGGTCTGCTTCATTTTCTGCTTCGCTTCTTCGTCTTTTGCACGCTCAGTTGCCTCAAGGACACTTCGCAGATTACTTAAATTTGCAGTCTCATCCGGGATCCGATCTTCGCTTTTTGTTTCTTTGCTTTCAAATTCAATGGAGTCTTCGATGTCTGCCAGTTCTTCCTGGAATGTTTCACCGCTCTCCTTTTCCGCCAGGTCACGGTCAATCTCTTTTTGCAGGGCAGCCCAAAGTTTACCGTCCTTTAAATCATCATCTTCAAACTTCATATTTTTTGCTCCTCATAGTTCTGTGTCTGCACTTTACTTACTTCTCTTCTTTTTTCCTTGTTTCAACTCACAGTCGGTATTTTCACGGAGTCTGACATG
>UMGJ01033594.1_pt1 | contig 11894 bp, 10 predicted proteins | sample 1965221 | NCBI WGS metagenome assembly UMGJ01 (sample SAMEA4836067, study PRJEB28245) | human gut metagenome | biome: gut microbiome; material: fecal sample | place: Denmark | collected 2008
ATTCCTATATCACAGGGATTCCAGCTGCCTCTTCTTCAGTCATATATCATAAGTGTAATCGGAAACATGCTTCCGGTTCCTGTTATATATCTTTTTGCAAGAAAAGTCCTTGAGTGGGGAGCTGATAAGAAATATATCGGTAAGTTCTTTACTTTCTGTATTGAAAAAGGTCACAAGGGTGGTGCAAAGCTAAAGGAAAAGGCCGGCAGCGGTCTGTTTGTAGCACTTATGCTTTTTGTAGGCATTCCTATTCCGGGAACGGGAGCATGGACGGGAACACTTGCAGCAAGTTTCCTTGATATGGGATTTAAGAAGAGTGTAATAGCTGTTTTACTTGGAGTTCTTATGGCAGGAATAATTATGGGACTTGTAAGTGCAGGTGTATTTACAGCAATTTTCAGTTTCTTATAGAATATAACCCATTAGAATGTAATACATTATTTGATTTAAAATATAATCAGCCGGTGTTTTATGAAAATTTAACTGCCGGCTGATTGTATTTATAAAAGTACAAAAAAAACAAAAAAAGTGCTTGCATTATTATAAAAATATGGTATTATAAGAAAGTAATTGCTACGGCTTATTGGTCAAGCGGTTAAGACGCCGCCCTCTCACGGCGGAAACAGGGGTTCGATTCCCCTATAAGCTATTGTGTATATTTGTTTTGGAAGAGTGGGCTTATGTCCACTCTTTCGTTTTTGCCCTGGAATTAAAACAGGCAGAAGCAAATACACTACATACAACTAAATAGAAAGACAGGTGATGAATGAATGGGCAGAAGCGAAAGCTATGAGGCAAAAACTGAGCAGTTGATTCAGCCTTTAATTGATGCAAACAATTTTGAACTGGTTGATGTCGAATTTGTAAAAGAGGGCAGTGACTGGTATTTAAGAGTTTACATCGACAAGGATGGTGGAATTACAGTTGATGACTGTGAACTTATAAGCAGGGCATTTAACGAGATACTTGACAGAGAAGATTATATTTCAGAACAGTATATTTTTGAGGTCAGTTCGCCGGGACTTATGAGACCATTAAAGAAAGAAAAAGATTATAAGAGAAGCGTTGGAAAACTGATAGACATAAAGCTTTATAAACCGGTTGATAAGTGTAAGGAATTTACAGGAGTTCTTGATTCTTACGACAAGGATACGGTTACTATAAAGATGGATGATGATACACAAAAAACATTTGACAGAAGCAATCTTGCCATGATAAGACTTGCATTTTGTGAATAAGTTTGCCTGAGGCACAAGGAGGAAATAATGAGTAAAGAATTAATTACAGCACTTAATGCGTTGGAAAAAGAAAATGGTATCAGTAAGGAAGTTATGCTTGATACAATTGAGAAGTCACTTAAAGATGAGTTTAAGAACCAGTTTAATACAATTGAAAACTGCGAAGTTGTTCTTGACAGAATTACAGGTGATTTCCATATCTATGCCAACAGAACAGTTGTTGATACAGTTACACCGGCGGAAGAGATGGAAGAAAACCGCGGCAAGAAAGAAGCTGAAAAGTTTGTATATGGCAAGGAAATTTCATATGCAGATGCTAAGAAGATTAAGCCTGACTGCCAGATTGGTGATGTATTAAGAGTTGAGATTAAGTCAGAAGAATTTTCAAGAAGAGCTGCTAAGAGTGCTAAAGGAACTATCGTTCAGAAAATCCGTGAAGAAGAAAAGAATGCTATTTATAATGAATATCATTCAAAAGAACATGAGATTATAACAGGTATTGTTCAGAGAATTGATGATAAGGGAAATATTCTTGTTGATATTGGCAGAACACAGACAACATTAAAGAAAAATGAATGTGTTAAAGGTGAGAATTACCAGAGAGGAGACAGAATCAAACTTTATGTTCTTGAAGTTTCTAATGGTAATAAGAATAACAATAACGACCCTAAGGCTGACAAAGAAAAGTCTGGTCCGCTCGTAATACGTGTTTCAAGAAAGACACCTTACCTTGTAAAGAGACTTTTTGAGGAAGAAGTTGCAGAGATTAAAGACGGTGTTGTTAAGATTGTAAGCATCGCAAGAGAAGAAGGCTCAAGAACAAAGATTTCTGTTAAGGCAGAAGTTCCTAATGTTGATCCTGTAGGTGCATGTGTAGGTATTAACGGTGCAAGAGTTAAGGCTATTGTAAACGAACTCGGCAACGAGCAGATTGATATTATTGAATGGGATGAGAATCCTGCACAGTATATCGTTAATGCTTTAAGTCCTGCAAAAGTTGTATCTATATCAGCATGTGATGATGAAAATGGCAAGAAGGCTACAGTTGTTGTTTCAGATCAGCAGCTTTCGCTTGCAATCGGCAAGGCCGGACAGAATGTAAGACTTGCAGCAAAGCTTACAGGCTATGGCATTGATATCAAGAGCGAATCACAGATTGAAGATAGTGCAAAGCCAGAATCAGATGATGAGACAGATATAGATGATGATATGCTTGTATTTTCAGAAGATACAGATACACAGGCTGAGACTGACGCTGACGAAGTGAACGAATAATATAGACATAATCTTTAAAACCGGGAGTGATGAAATTGGGCACAACAAAGAAAATTCCACAAAGACAATGTGTCGGCTGTCGTATGATGAAGAATAAGAAAGAACTTATACGCATTTTAAAGACAGATGAAGGAATTATAATTGATGATACAGGCAAGAAAAATGGCAGAGGTGCATATATATGTCCTAATGCACAATGTTTAAAGAAAGCGATAGAAAATAAAGGTCTTGAGCGTTCTTTTAAAATGCCTGTTGATAAGGAAGTGTATGATAATTTGAAAGGAGTATTTGAGAATATTGAAGCAGGATAAAACATTGCTGATGCTGGGACTGGCACAGCGTGCGGGAAAAGTTGCCAGCGGTGAATTTTCAACTGAAAAGGCAGTGAAATCTAAAAAGGCATTTCTTGTCGTAGTTGCATCAGATGCTTCAGACAATACAAAGAAAATGTTTTCAGATATGTGCACTTTCTATAAAGTTCCAATTGCATTTTACAGTGATAAAGTTTCACTTGGTCATGCAATTGGAAAAGAGTTTCGTGCATCACTGGCAGTTTTGGATGAAGGTTTTGGAAAGCAGATACAAAAACACTTGGAAATTGGTATGGAATAATGCAGATGTTAAATTAAGAACATTGTGTTATTCGGAAAAGAGGTTAAATGGCTAATATGAGAGTTTATGAGTTGGCAAAGGAATTAAATATAACGACAAAAGATATTGCGGATTTGCTTGACAACAATAATAAAACATATAAGACAATGAGTGGTCTTAATGATGATGAAGTTGCAAAAGTCCGTGGAAAGTTCGGACATAAGAGTGGTGCGGCAGACAATGCATCAAAACCAAAGAATGAAAAGGCAAATGAGGCAAAGATGACAGAAAACAATACACCAAAGAAAGATATAACAAAAGAACCTGTAAAGGATACAGCAGATAAGAAGTCACATGTTTCTGAGCTGTATTTTCCACAGAACAGTTCTAAGGGTGGAAAAGATAATAAGAATGTAAAGAATGATAATTCTGGTGCAAACCGTGGCAATGCACCAAGGAATGGTAATTCAGACAATAGAAATTCACGTAATGATAACCGTCCAAACCAGAATGGTGACAGAAATGGAGACAACAGAGGTTTCCGTAATAATGATAACCGTGGCGATAGAAATGGAAATAACAGGAATTTCCGTAATAATGACAACCGTGGTGACAGAAACGGAAATAACAGGAATTTCCGTAATAATGACGGACGTCCAAACCAGAATGGTGACAGAAACGGAAATAACAGAAATTTCCGTAATAATGACAACCGTGGCGACAGAAACACAGATAATAGAAACGGAGACAACAGAGGTTTCCGTAATAATGATAACCGTGGTGACAGAAACGGGGATAACAGAGGCTTCCGTAATAATGATAACCGTTCAAACCAGAATGGTGACAGAAATAATAACCGTCAGGGTGGATTTTCAAATCAGGGCAGAAGAAATGACAGAAGAGATTCGGCACCTAAGGATGATTTCCTTTTTGAGACAAAACCTGATTCAAGAAGACCTGATTCAAGAAAAGATAATCATAAAAATGACCGCAAGAAAGATGTGGAAGTTAAAGAAAATCTTAAATTTGCAAACAGCCAGTTAAAGAAGAATGTCAAGAAAGAAGAAAAAGAAGAAGATACAATCAAACAGCTTGTTCTTCCGGACAGCCTCACAATCAAGGAACTTGCAGATAAGATGAAAGTACAGCCTTCAGTAGTTGTAAAAAAATTATTTATGCAGGGCAAAGTTGTAACTATCAATCAGGAGATTGATTATGATACAGCTGAGGAAATTGCACTTGAATTTAACTGTATCTGTGAGCATGAAGTTAAGGTCGATGTGATTGCAGAACTACTCAAAGAGGATGAGGAACCGGAAGAAAAGATGGTTCCAAGACCACCTGTTGTATGTGTAATGGGTCATGTCGACCATGGTAAGACATCTCTTCTTGATGCAATCCGTGAGACACATGTTACAGATAAAGAATTCGGTGGTATCACACAGAAAATCGGTGCTTATACTGTAGATGTAAACGGTCAGTCAATAACATTTCTTGATACACCTGGTCATGAGGCATTTACAGCTATGAGAATGCGTGGTGCACAGGCAACAGATATTGCTATTCTTGTAGTAGCAGCAGATGATGGTGTTATGCCACAGACAATAGAGGCTATTAACCATGCAAAGGCAGCTGATGTTGAAATTATCGTAGCAGTAAATAAGATTGATAAGCCTAATGCAAATGTTGAAAAAGTTAAGCAGGAACTTACAGAATACGGTCTTATTGCAGAAGACTGGGGCGGTTCTACAATATTTGTACCTGTATCAGCACATACTAAGGAAGGTATTGATGAACTTCTCGAGATGATTCTTCTTACAGCAGAGGTGCATGAGCTTAAAGCTAATCCTGACAGAAATGCAAGAGGTATTGTTATCGAGGCAGAGCTTGACAGAGGCCGTGGCCCTGTGGCAACAATTCTTGTACAGAAAGGTACTCTTCATGTAGGCGATAATGTGGCAGCAGGTGCAAGTTACGGTAAAATCAGAGCTATGATTGATGATAAGGGACGCCGTGTCAAAGAAGCTGGTCCTTCAACTCCTGTTGAGATTCTTGGCCTTAATGATGTGCCTAATGCAGGTGAAATAATTATGGCTATGGATAGCGATAAAGAGGCAAGAAATGTTGCAGAGACATTTATAAGTGAAGGCAAGAAGAAGCTTCTTGACGATACAAAGCACAAAGTTTCACTTGATGCATTATTTGAGCAGATTCAGGCAGGTAATGTAAAAGAGCTTGGTCTTATTATCAAGGCTGATGTACAGGGTTCAGTTGAAGCTGTTAAGCAGAGTCTTGTTAAGCTTTCAAATGATGAAGTTGTAGTTAAGGTAATCCATGGCGGTGTTGGTAATATCAACGAATCCGATGTTGTTCTTGCATCAGCTTCAAATGCAATTATTATCGGATTTAATGTAAAACCTGATAATCAGGCCAGAATCGTTGCTGAAAGAGAAAAAGTCGATATGAGACTTTATACTGTAATCTACAATGCTATTGAAGATGTAGAAGCTGCATTAAAGGGTATGCTTGAACCGATTTATGAAGAAAAAGTAATTGGTCAGGTTGAAATCCGTCAGATATTCAAGGCTTCAGGAATAGGTAATATCGCCGGATGTCTCGTTACAGAAGGCCGTGTTACAAGGGATTCAAAAGTACGTCTCACAAGAGATAAAGAGCAGATTTATGAAGGACCTCTTGCATCACTTAAACATTTTAAGGATGAAGTAAAAGAGGTTAAGGCAGGTACTGAATGTGGTATTGTATTAGAAAACTTCAATGACATTCAGGAAGGTGATAAGTTAGAAGCATATATCATGGTTGAAGTTCCAAGATAGGAGTTAGAGAGTTTATGCGTAAAAACAGCGTGAAAAATACCCGCATTAACGGCGAGGTTTTGAAAGAATTAAGCAATATTATACGCAGTGAAATTAAGGACCCAAGAATCAACCCGATGACATCAGTTGTCGCGGTTGAAGTTGCTCCTGATTTAAAAACATGCAAAGCATATATCAGTGTGCTGGGGGATGAGATTTCACAGCAGGATACAATAAAAGGTCTTAAAAGTGCTGAGGGCTATATCAGAAGACAGCTCGCAAAAAATATTAATTTGAGAAATACTCCTGAGATTACATTTATACTGGATCAGTCAATTGAATACGGAGTAAATATGTCTAAGCTGATAGACGAGGTTACTAAAAAAGACAGAGAAAATGACAGAGAGAATGGTGACTTATGATATTAAGTGATATTTTAAAAGATGTTAAAAGTGTCGGAATTACAGGTCATATAAGACCTGATGGTGACTGCACGGGCTCTGTTCTTGCATTATATAATTACATTGTGGAGAATATGCCTGAAACAGATGTTGATTTATATCTTGAACAGCCGGGCAGTGAGTTTTACTATCTTAAAAATATTGACAAAATAAAAAATACACCTGAAGATAAGAAATATGATGTGTTTTTTGTCCTTGACTGCAGCAGTCTTGACAGAATAGAACCATTTATAAGCTGTTTTAACAATGCATCCAAGACAGTGTGCATTGACCACCATGTCAGCAATACAGGATTTACAGATTTGAGTAAAATTGAACCACAGGCAAGTTCAGCATGTGAAGTTTTATATGGTACTATGGATGCTGATAAAATCAGCCGTAATGTGGCAGAATGTATTTATACAGGAATTATTCATGATACAGGTGTATTTAAATACAGCTGTACATCAAAGAAGACAATGGAAATTGCCGGCGAGATGATGGAAAAAGGAATTGATTATTCCGATATTATAGATAATACATTTTACAAGAAAACATATGTCCAGAATCAGATTCTTGGAAGGGCACTTCTTGAAAGTGTATTGTTTTATGATGGAAAATGTATATTTACTACTGTCACAATTGATGAGATGGAATTTTATGGCGTTACAGGCAGAGAACTTGGAGGCATAGTTGAACAGCTTCGTCTTACAGATGGCGTTGAGGTTGCGATATTCCTTTATCAGACAGGTGAAGAAGAATATAAAGTAAGTCTTCGCTCAAAGAAAAAAATCGATGTTGCAGCAATTGCAACACAGTTTGGCGGCGGCGGACATGTGCGTGCTGCCGGATATACTGCAAAAGGTTCGGTATACCAGATAATAAACAGTATAGGCGAATTGATTGAAAAGCAGTACAATGCAATGTGAATTAGCATATAAAGGGGATTTATGGACGGTATTATAAACGTATATAAGGAGCCTGGTTTTACATCACATGATGTAGTTGCAAAACTGCGTGGCATTCTTCATATGAAAAAAATCGGTCATACAGGTACGCTTGACCCGGATGCACAGGGAGTTCTGCCTGTGTGTCTTGGGAAAGCAACAAAATTATGCGGCATGATTACCGATTGGGGAAAAACTTATGAGGCGGTTATGCTGCTTGGAAAAACAACAGATACTCAGGACATATCAGGCTCAGTTTTATCTGTCAGTGAAGTAAATGCTGATGAGAGAAAAATTATTGACGTGATTATATCATTTGTCGGAGGATATGAACAGGTTCCACCTATGTATTCGGCATTAAAGCATAATGGCAAGAAACTTTATGAGCTTGCCAGACAGGGAATTGAAGTTGAAAGAAAATCGCGTCATGTTGATATCGGATTTATAAAGATTAATGAAATGAATCTGAGTGATGATGAAAAGACAGTCACATTTACAGTTGCATGTTCAAAAGGAACATATATAAGAACTCTTATTGATGACATTGGAAAAAAACTGGGCTGCGGTGCATGCATGCTAAGTCTTAAAAGGACAAGAGTCGGACAGTTTGAAATTGATGACAGTCTTACATTAAATCAGATTTCGGCACTTTTACTAAAAGGTGAACTTGGAGAATATATAATTGCAGCTGATGATGTGTTTGATTATCCAAAACTTTCAGTTGATTCAGAATATAATAAACTGCTGTATAACGGTAATAAGCTGCCGGTTGATGCAGTACGTGAAATTGAGCGTACACTGACACAACAGGCAGAACAAAAATATCGTATATATGATGAAAATGGTATTTTTATAGGAATTTATGAATACATTGATTCTATGCTTGTACCTGAAAAAATATTTTACAGTGGTGAGCATGATGAAATGTGAGGTGGCTCGGATGAAGTATATTCATGGCACAGAGGATTTTACACTTGACAAAGATTCAGCAGTTACGCTTGGCAAATTTGATGGTGTCCATATGGGACACCAGAAGCTTATATCAATTGTAGAAGAAAAAGCAAAACAAAATAATATATTGGCAGCGGCATTTACATTTGACAGAATTCCGTTAAGTATCTGTCCGCAAAGACAGCAGCATTTTATAACGACAAACAGTGAACGTCGTGCATTTATGGAGAGTCTTGGAATTAATGCCCTTATTGAGTATCCGTTTACTGAAAAACTTATGAATACGGATGCCGGGGAATTTATTGAAGATATAATAATAAGAAAACTGCGTGCGAAAGTAGTAGTTGTAGGAACTGATTATCACTTCGGCAAAGGCAGGAGCGGTGATGCAGATATGCTTGTAAAATGTGGTCCTGAATATGGTTTTGAGACGATTGTCGTTGAAAAAGAAAAATATCAGGATAAAGAGATAAGCAGTACATATGTAAGAGAAGAACTGGTGCTTGGACATATGGAAACTGTTAATGTTCTAATGGGAAGACCATATTCTATTGAAGGAATAGTGTGTCCGGGTAATCAGTTTGGAAGAAAAATTAAGATTCCTACTATGAATATTTATCCGCAGGAAAGCAAGCTTCTGCCGCCAAATGGTGTATATGCATCAATAACACAGATAGACGGAAAAGAATATGGCGGTGTGACTAATATAGGAACAAAGCCGACGGTGAGTACAGATCAGGTTATTGGAGTTGAGACTAATCTGTTTGATTATGAAGAAGATGCATACGGAAAGCATATTAAAGTAAAACTGCTTCATTTTATACGTCCGGAGATGAAATTTGAGTCAATAGAGGCTCTTTCAAAACAAATGGAAAGTGATGCACAGTTTTCAAAAAGCATGCTGATGCTATAATAAATGCTTGCAATTATGATTTTTTTATGATATAGTAGCAAGGTATGTGAGCCGTTATTCAGTTTCAGGACACTCCGACCTGATTCTTAGTAACAGGCGGTTATATTAAGGAGGATTTAAAGATGATATCTAAAGAAAAGAAAACAGAGATTATTGCAGCATACGGAAGAAAGCCTGGCGATACAGGTTCTCCAGAAGTTCAGATTGCTATTCTTACAGAAAGAATTGCTGAGCTTACAGAGCATTTAAAGACTAATCAGAAAGACCATCATTCAAGAAGAGGTCTTTTAAAGATGGTTGGTAAGAGAAGAGCTCTTCTCGAGTATTTAAAGAAGACAGATATCGAAAGTTACAGAAATCTGATTGCTCGTCTTGGCATCAGAAAGTAATTTCACTGGGCGGAGTGTATTTCTCCGCCCTTTTTACGTTGGTTATTGACCGGAGCTGATATTTTTATATGATAATCCGGCAGCTGGCGTAATAATATGAAAAGATTGAAGTGATTAGCCGAGACTGCTGAAAAATACATTATAATAATAATGCTTTTTTCAGTTGTTTCGGGCACTTCATCTTGTTGAAAACAATCGGATATACCGGCGGTGCAGGTTATGTCTGGTGAGAGATAATGATTATTGGCACCGCAGAAATGAGGAAAAGATGTATAAACAGTTTACTATGGAACTGGCTGGCAGAACTCTCCGTGTTGATATCGGAAGAGTGTGTGCACAGGCAAATGGTGCAGCATTAATGCATTATGGCGATACAGTTGTTCTTTCAACAGCAACTGCTTCAAAAGAGCCTAGAGAGGGAATTGATTTCTTCCCATTAAGTGTTGAATATGAAGAGAAGATGTATGCAGTAGGAAAGATTCCTGGCGGATTTAATAAGCGTGAAGGAAAGGCAAGTGAAAATGCTATTCTTACATCACGTGTTATCGACAGACCTATGAGACCATTATTCCCTAAGGATTACAGAAATGATGTTACATTAAATAATATGGTTATGTCAGTTGATACAGAGTGCCGTCCTGAGCTTCTTGCTATGCTTGGTTCATCAATTGCAACATGTATTTCTGATATTCCATTTGATGGTCCATGTGCAACTACACAGATTGGTCTTGTTGATGGTGAATTTATTGTAAATCCGTCACAGTCACAGTGGCAGGATGGTGACCTTCAGCTTACTGTAGCATCTACAAAGCAGAAAGTTATCATGATTGAAGCCGGTGCAAATGAGATTCCGGAAGCAAAGATGATTGAAGCTATCTATATGGCTCATGATATCAATCAGACAATTATTGAATTTATCGATAAAATAGTTGCAGAAGTAGGTAAAGAAAAGCATACATATGTAAGCTGTGCTGTTCCTGCTGAAATGTTTGAGGCAATGAAAAAGATTGTTACTCCGGAGCAGATGGAGGAAGCAGTATTTACTGATGATAAGCAGACAAGAGAAAAGAATATTGATGAAGTGACAGAAAAGATGGCAGAAGCTTTTGCTGATAATGAAGAATGGCTTGCAGTTCTCGGCGAAGCCGTTTATCAGTATCAGAAGAAGACTGTACGTAAGATGATTCTCAAAGACCATAAGAGACCAGATGGACGTGCTATCAACCAGATTCGTCCATTGTCAGCAGAGGTTGACCTTATTCCTAGAGTTCATGGTTCTGCTATGTTTACAAGAGGACAGACACAGATTTGTGATGTGGTAACACTTGCACCATTATCAGAAGCACAGAAGGTAGATGGTCTTGATGACAATGTTACAACAAAGAGATATATTCACCAGTACAACTTCCCATCATACTCAGTTGGTGAGACAAAGCCATCAAGAGGTCCGGGACGTCGTGAAATCGGACATGGTGCATTGGCAGAAAAGGCACTTGTACCTGTTCTTCCATCAGAAGAAGAATTCCCATATGCAATCCGTGCTGTATCCGAGACATTTGAATCAAATGGTTCTACATCAATGGCTTCAACTTGTGCGTCATGCATGTCACTTATGGCAGCCGGTGTTCCTATTAAGAGAATGGTTGCTGGTATTTCATGCGGACTTGTTACAGGTGATACAGATGATGATTATATCGTTCTTACAGATATTCAGGGACTTGAAGATTTCTTTGGTGATATGGACTTTAAGGTAACAGGTACTACAGAGGGTATTACAGCAATCCAGATGGATATTAAGATTCACGGTCTTACAAGACCTATTGTTGAAGAGGCTATCGCAAGAACAAGAGAAGCCAGACTTTTCATTATGGATACATGTATGAAGCCTGCAATTGCTGAACCTAGAAAGACAGTTGGTGAATATGCACCTAAGATTATCCAGACAACTATTGATCCTGCAAAGATTGGTGAAGTAGTTGGACAGCGTGGTAAGACAATCAATGCAATTATTGATGAGTGCGGTGTTAAGATTGATATCACAGATGATGGTTTCGTATCTGTATGCGGACTTGACCAGGCTGGCATGGATCAGGCTATGAAGTATATCAAGACAATCGTAAACGACTTCGTCGAAGGTGAAATTTACGAAGGTAAAGTAGTAAGTATTAAAGAATTCGGTGCATTTATCGAATTCGCACCTGGCAAGGAAGGAATGGTTCACATTTCTAAGGTGGCAAATGAAAGAATTGAACATGTTGAAGATGTTCTTACACTAGGTGATCATGTTAAATGTAAATGTATGGGCAAGGATAAGATGGGAAGAATCAGCTTCTCAAT
>UMGJ01061320.1_pt1 | contig 11863 bp, 5 predicted proteins | sample 1965221 | NCBI WGS metagenome assembly UMGJ01 (sample SAMEA4836067, study PRJEB28245) | human gut metagenome | biome: gut microbiome; material: fecal sample | place: Denmark | collected 2008
AGAAGACTGCTATTGGTCTATGACTACATCATACCAGGAGGAGAAACAATAAGAATTACGGATAAAGATAGTATTTTTTTAGGAATCCCCCAAGAAGCGTATCGGATTAATGGGTTGGGGGTACACATAAAAAATAGTGGAAGAGAAATCTCGCTTAAAGAATACCTTGTTCGCGATGATTTATTGCCTGAAGAGTACTTGATGTCTTGTTTTAATATATGTGATTTTGATGAGAAAGATATAGATTGCTCGGAACTTGAATTTTTCAATCCATTTTACAGAGGAAAGATCTCTGAAGCATGGAAAAAATATCGTAATGCTGATATGACTATCGCAAGAAAAAGCCCATTTGGACCCTTCTATAGAGTAATGGAGGATACAGATGGGAGGCTGGTTTTTGCAATCGAAAATAATAATGATTATATAGATTCAAAAACCGGCGCAGAATTTAGGAGAATATATATAGCACTTAGAGAGTACTATTTGAATCCAATGATAGTATACGTTTGCCCTATTGATAAAGAATATTCCCATATCAGAATTCTAGGACAGCTTCCCAATCGAGAGTACTATTATATATTGCTTAATGCATGGCCTCAAAAGTCTTTTATTGATAGGAATAATTTTATTATACGAAATGAATTAACCTCACAAGTGGTAAGTTTATTAACAAATATTGGATTCAAAGCAAAAGAAGGTAAGTTTTATGAATAGAAAAACAAATGGAGTGCAACAGTATTATCAGGAAATAAGAAATAGATTAAAAAATTATATAAAATCAGATTATCTCGCTAATAGTGAAACACTACTTCTGTATGCGGAGGATATACTTGGAAATGATTGTAGTGATGACATCAATATTGCAAAGGAGCCATATATAGAAACGTCTTCATCCTATAAAAAGGTGATAGATGGAATAAATATTCCTGAAATTCCTGAAAACGTAAGGGAAGTACTTTTAAAACTTGTTAATGCTAATTTGGGAATTTATTCCACTCCATTTGAACATCAGGTTAAGGCGCTTACAGGTGCTTTAGATGGAAAAGATTTATTTGTATCAACTGGTACTGGTTCAGGTAAAACAGAATGTTTTCTTTGGCCAATTATTGCGCGTGAAGTTAAAGAGGCTTTGGATAGGCCTAAAGATTTTAGTCTTCCTGCAGTTAGGACGCTCATAATTTATCCAATGAATGCACTGGTATCTGATCAGCTTGCGCGATTTAGAAAAATTATGGGATCTGAAGAATTTATAAAGATTTTTACGACATCTTTAGGAACTGAACGTATTCCGCATTTTGGAATGTATACGGGAAGAACCCCCTATTCTGGTGAATCAAAGAAACAAAGCAATATTCAGCTTGCAGAAACTTTTCGTGCACAATATTTGATTGATGAAAATGCTTCACCTAGTGAGAAAGAAATACAGAAAAGAAGAATAGAAGGACTTAAGAGTATCAATAAATATCCGGTAAGATATGGTGGAGATGCGGGTCTTAAGATTTTCATTGAAAATTTGGAAAAAGGTATTCATAATCCGGGACCACTTGATGCAGAGTATATTACTCGTTTTGAGATTCAGCAGAATACACCAGATATCTTAATTACAAATTATTCTATGTTGGAATATATGCTTATGAGGCAGCTTGAAGCTGGTATTTGGGATGATACTAAGAAGTGGTTGGAAAAGTCGGAAGATAATCGACTTATGGTTGTCCTTGATGAAGCCCATATGTATAGAGGGTCATCGGGTGGTGAGATTGCACTCCTTTTGGATAGATTGTTTTCTCGTCTTGGCATTACACTCGATAAAGTGCAGTTTATCCTTACTACGGCGAGTATGCCGTCATCAACGACATCCGATAAGATGGCTATCGCTAGTTTCTTTAAGGGACTTACAGGGAAGGAGTATGATAAATGCATTACACTTTTTGGTAAAAAGGATGATATAAAGAAAGAATTTAGAGTTGTTACGGATGCCAAAGCTCTTGCAGCAGTTGGAACAAGTCAAGTGACAGCAGAAGAAATATGCGATAGAATACGGTCTTTTTCTGAAAAAGTATTTCGTGTGGAGCTTCCAGACGAATTCTCAACATCAGATGCTCAAGAGTGGTTGTTTGATAACCTGCCTGATTATGAGGCGTATGTTATGCTTCATAAACTTTGTCGCGATGGTGCAAAGCCACATTCATTGTTGAGAAAAGAAATATTTGGTGAGAGTGACTATGCGGCAGATGCATTAGATGCGCTTCTTATAGTTGTATCGCTTGCTAAAAAAGAAGGAAATATTCTGTTCCCTGTTCGCTTACATATGTTTGTGAGAGGACTTCAGGGATTATATGCATGCTCTAATCCTAAATGTACGTGTGACGGAAAAAAATATTCTGAGAAAGAAAAACTTCCGCTTGGAAAGGTAATATCTATTCCAAGAGAGAAGTGTGATTGCGGTGCAAGGATATATGAACTTGTAAACCATGTTAAATGTGGGGCCTTATATTTAAAAGTATATGTACAGAAGATGACTGGAACAGACTACTGGTATGCTTTTCCTACTAGGGGGCTTAGAGGTGGTGCAAATGATCTTACAGAAATGCTCCTTTATATATGTCCTGTTGATTATGAGCTAAATATAAAAGATAAGCTAGGATACCTTGATCCAGTTACGGGAAAACTATATTTGAGTTATCAGAGTGATGAAAATTTGCTTAAAGTAGTGTATCCTGAGTATGATGAAAAAAATGATTATTATATGTTTAAAACGTGTCCTAAATGTAAAAAGGGCATGCCATTGAAAAAACCGACAGATTTTGCTACTAAAGGTAATATTCCCTTTTATAATTTGACAAAGGCACAGTTCGAATTACAACCACCAAGATCAGATTTAATTAATGAAGGTAAGAAAGTTCTTTTGTTTTCGGATTCTAGACAGAATGCGGCTAAACTTGCATTAGATTTGTCAAAATCATCAGATGCAGATGGATTTAGACAGTGCGTGTTACTTGCAACGAACAAGTTACAAGAGGATGGACGGGAACATTCATTGCAAGAGCTCTATCAAGCATTTCTTGAAGTTTGTATTGAACAGAGATTGTATTTTTTTACTGGAAATAGCAGAGAAAAATTTAAAGAACATTTAGATACTGCAATGATGAAGATAAGAAGAAAGAGAAGTCTTTCCAGAGTAAATTTTGATCCTCTTCCATCTGATTATTATGAACAACTTCTCACTTTTTTTACAGAGAGTCCGCGCTCTTTTAAGGATATAGGTCTTGGATTTTTGGCCCCTATGGATAGTGCGTTAGAGGAATGCTTAGAAGAATTAGAAGATGAGGATGATATAGTTATTAATGAGAAGCTACTTAGATCTTTATTAGTACTGTTGTTTTGGGATGTTATGGATGGAAATGCAGCGTTGGGAAATAATATAGAAGATGATATTCGCAGAAAACTTCCTGGTCGCAGCAGAAATCAAGTATTTGGGATTGATGGAGATTTCATATGCTCTATAGACAAAAAATATATTGCTGGAGTAAAAACGTTAACTGAATTTGATGATAGACAAATAAGAAAACTCTTAGATAAAATTAAGCGTAGTTTCTTTGGTACAGGTGCAGAGACTGATCAAAAATACTATCTTAAATTAGATACTGTTAAAATCGTTATTACAAATGATGACTTTAAATGGTATCGTTGTGAGAAGTGTGGAAAGATTTCACCCTATATGCTGGGTAAGAAATGCGGATCGTGTTTTGATTCTGAAAAAATTCATATATTAAAAAGTGAAGAACTTACTCGTTTTGATTTTTGGAGAAAACCTGTGCTGGCAGCATTGAACGAAGGTGAAAAAATCCATACTATCAATACTGAAGAACATACGGCGCAATTGTCACATAAGGAAATTACAAGTGATATCCTTAGTAGAACTGAAGATTATGAGATACGTTTTCAAGATATTGATGTGGGTGAAGCTGGTGAAGAGTCTATTGATGTCTTAAGTTGTACAACAACAATGGAAGTTGGTATTGATATTGGTTCTTTAACAGCCGTTGGATTAAGAAACATCCCTCCTATGAGAGAAAACTATCAGCAGAGAGCTGGTCGTGCCGGTCGAAAGAACGCTGGAATTTCAACGATTGTTACATATGCTTTTGGAGGTGTTCATGACAGTCATTATTTTAGGCATCCGGAAGAAATGATTTCTGGTGACCCAAGAAAACCTTGGATAGACAGAGACAATCCTAAAATTATGCAACGCCATTATAACATGAAGGCTTTAAATAGTTTTATGTCGACTGAAGCGATGAAAGGGGTATATGATAGTATTACTAAAGTAGGAATTGTAACTTTTTGCGAGAAATTGTCGGATGCATTTATTGATTACGTTAGAACGCTTGATTTCCCAACTGATGGAACTGTCGAAATGTTTTGCAAAATTAGAGAAAAGGTTCTTTCGGAAGGAAAAAGAAATGAGTATTTTAATGGGGATAAGGAAACTTCGGCATTTGATGTATTTTATTCAGAAGGTTTTATTCCATCATACTCTTTCCCTAAAAATGTGGTAAGGTTTTTTGTAGAGGGTAAGACGGAAAATGGAAGAAGATTATCTTCGGAAATTGATTATGCTCCGGAAAGAGATATTGCAGTTGCTATTAGTGAGTATGCACCTGGAAGATTTATTACGATTGATAAAAAAATTTACAAAAGTGGAGGGGTGTATGCCAATCCCAGACCCAAGGGATTTGAAAGTAATCAAGCAGAATACTATTTCACAAGCAAAGACTATAAGAAAGAAATTATTGTATGTACGGAATGCAATTGGTTTGGCAATGGAAAGGAAGCCTATACGGAATGTCCATATTGCCATTCAGCTGTCGAGAGGCATGTGATGATTAAGCCGTGGGGATTTGCTCCGGCAAAAGGTGATCCAGTTAAATTTGAAGATGAGGAAGAACAAAAGACATATGCGGAGGCCCCTTATTATTCGTATGTTCCTAAGGATACAGAAATGCAGAGTTATAGGAATAGCAATATTCGTTTTGCCAATCTTGAAAATCGTCATGTACTTACAGTAAATATGGGAAAAAAGAAGAATGGTTTCAATATTTGCACAAAGTGTGGAGGAGCAGAGGTTGCAAAAGCTGTTTCTACAGGAAATTACTATTTTTCGCAGCCATACCATGATAGGTGTTTATGCCGCCATGAAGGAACTGTGGCAACAAATATATACTTGGGATATGAGTTCCTAACAGACATGTTTACACTGGACATAAAGTATGACACACAGAAACTTGTATCAAATGCTGATAGTGAAGAGAATAATATTCTTCGTTCGGCTGCAACAACACTTCATGAGGCTCTTAAAAAGGCAGTTTCTCTTTCGTTGGATATAGATTATAATGAGATAAATGGTGGCTGGAGAACTCGTTATGAAGAAAGCGGTGAAGCACATATTGAGATGTTTTTCTATGATAATTTGACAAGTGGTGCGGGTTATTCATCACTAATGGGAAAGGTTGAAGTCCTTGATGATGTCTTTAAACGTGCATATCAAATTTTAACAGAATGTACATGTTCAAGGTCTTGTAAAAATTGTCTTGATAACTTTTATAATCAAAGAAATCATGACGCTTTTGATAGAATACTTGCGGCACAGCTTCTGGAGTATGCTCTTAATAACAAATATCCGGAGGAGTATTCATTGGAAGAGCAGAAAAAATATCTAGTACCAATTAAGAAACTTATTACGGAAACGAAGAATAATTCTACGTCTAAGGACTTTAAATTTGAAGTAATTCCAGCACTAAGGAAACGCATTCGTGATGAGAAAGGTAAGATATATCTTAATCCATATAATTTATCAGATTGGCTTCCTAATGCTTTTATAGAGTATTTAGGAAAAGTGCATGAACAGTAGTATGACATTGCAAAGGGAGGTGAGAGGTATATGTTTTATTCTCCGTTACGTTATCCAGGAGGCAAGGGAAAACTGGCTCCGTTTATGGAGTATATGATAATCCAGTTAGGTCATAAAGGGGGGACATATATCGAACCCTTTGCTGGTGGCGCAGGTGTTGCAATTGAATTACTGTTAAGGGGGGTTGTAAGTCAAATTGTTATAAATGATTATGACAAGGGTATTTGGTCTTTTTGGAAGGCAATACTTACTGAAACAGACAGATTTATTAATGAAATCAGAAATATACCACTTACGATGCAGGAATGGGAAAGACAGCATGAAATATGTATTAATCATAATGCTAGGTACAGTTTTGAACTGGGATTTGCAACATTTTATATGAATCGTACCAATCGCTCCGGAATTATAAAGGGCGGAGTGATTGGGGGGGCGGAACAAAGCGGAAACTGGACAATGGATGTAAGATTCAATCGCAATGAACTTGTTAGAAGAATACAGAATATTGCGAAAAGGAGAAAAGATATTAAGCTTTATAATAAAGATATTAATAGTTTTATTAAGAATTATGTACCGCACTATAATAATGCATTAATTTATTTTGATCCTCCTTATTATAAAAAGGGTAAACAACTTTATATGAATTTTTTTACTTATGAGGATCATGTTCGAATTGAATCTATGATTAACAGTAATGTTCGTTGTGACTGGATTATAACATATGATGCCGTAACAGAAATTGAGGAAATCTATAAGAACTATAAGATTTATCTTTATGACCTAAATTATAGTGCTTCAACTAAATGTACTGTAAGCGAATTAATTATTTTTGGAAACGGTATTATTCCTCCGACAAATGAAATTCTTGAACAAGCAAATATAAAAATTAATCTGCGAGCTGATGGTGTAATGAAATAATAGAAGAAAATTTTAGGCAAAAGAGGAAGATTATATGCAATATAAAATAGGGTATTATACGTATGGGGAAAGAAATAAGGTTATATTAAAACCAAATACATGGGATGATTTTGGATATAAAACATTGTTTGATGTGCAATATGTTAATAATAGCGGCGTGATAGAGGAAATTGGTGGACTTAAGATTGCAAAAAACGGGATGAGTATAGGTGGTGTAGTTAACTTTTTGCCAAAGGAGTTCTGCTTTTTACCCAAAGATTTCTATTCTATGTGGACGGCCCGTAGACTTCTACAAAAAAGCACGCGAAATAATGGACATGTATGGTTTTAATATATTTAATGATTTGAACGATGTTACTTATGATGTAAAAGAATTAAAGAAACATAAAGACGAGGGGGCTTTTAGAAACTCTTTTTTAAGATTTACATCTATGCATACTTGTGTAAACCAATTTCATAGGATTTGCCATGGAGAAGCTATACTTACACCATATTCATTTGAATATTCAATAAAAAATAATAATGAGTTCTTTAGAGATATTATACTTGACTTTAATGTGAGCCCAATGTCGTATCCACCGACAAACCTACATGCCCTTATTGGAAGCAATGGAACAGGAAAAACAACATTAATAAAAGATATGATCAAGGGCATTTGCGGAGAACAATCAAATGGTAAATTCTCATATGGCGAAAAGGCAGATGAAGAATATGGCTATTTTGAGAGCATAATGTGTATATCGTTTAGTCCATTTGATGATTATTCTGAGGTGGAAAATTTAAAAGGAGTTTCATTTATTGGATTTAAAAAGAATTATGAACATGGTGGGAGCCTATTAGAAAGTATAGAGAATGATTTCTATAATAGCTATAAAGAATGTGTTGAGAATCATGCAGTAAAAAGTGATTTGAAAGATATCTTGGATTATTTAATTGAAGTTGGGGAAATTGCAAATCAAGTTAAGTTTATCAAAGAAATGCTGGATAAACCAAAACTTGATGAAGAAAGAGATAAAAATGAAATAGATTTGATTAAAAGAGAATTTAGAAAAATGAGTGCTGGTCATAAGGTAACGTTGTCCATTTTAACACGGTGTATTGCAAATCTTGCGGAGAAAACAATAGTCTTTATTGATGAACCGGAAAATCATTTACATCCACCACTTTTATCTACATTAATTCGTTCATTATCAAAAATATTAAATAAGAGAAATGGTGTAGGTATAATTTCTACCCATTCACCAATAATTCTTCAGGAAATACCAAGATCGTGTGTATGGAATCTTTATAGAGTTAATGATACTTTATGCAGTGAGAGGGTTGAGAATGAGACATTTGGGAGCAATATAGGAGTTTTGACAAATAGTGTATTCGATTTTGAAATTACTAAAACGGGTTTTAATTCATATCTTAGTGAAGTAGTGGATACATGCGATTCATATGAAGAAGTAATGGATAAATTTAATTATCAGTTAGGTGATCAAGCCTGTTCAATGGTAAGAATTCTTTTGTCTAGAAAGGGGTAAAAGAATGAAGAAGTTAGAGAGACCATTAAAAAAAATACAGGCACATGACATATATATAGAATGCGCAAATGCATTTACAAGCAAGATTTCTATTAAAGAAAACGCAATAAAATATGAAAAAGAAGTGGCTATATTAGCACAAATGTACGAGGAGAAAGGTCCTCAAAATATTATGGGGTTAACTTTACCATCTTTAACGGATGAGGAATGTGATGATATTATTAAATTATATGATCAAAAATTTTCTAAGTTGGGAGAAGATACTAGAAAGTACTATGATGCTATTTTGGCAAATGGGGGCAAGATATGTCCAATATGTGGAGTAGGAAAAAGGAGAACGTTAGATCATTTTTTACCCAAAAGTAAATATCCTTTACTATGTGTGACTCCTTTAAATTTGGTGCCAACATGTAGAGATTGTAATATGGAAAAGGGGGCAAAATCAAGTACTGACTATTATGAAATGCCGTTTAATCCGTATTTTGATGATAATTCATTAGCGTGGTTAACTTGCAGAATTGATTTTGGAATTAATGGAGAATGCATTCCTCAATTTTATAATGGACTTGATAAAACGCAGGATCCCGGTTGGTTTAAAAAATGTGAAGTACATATTTCAAATAGTAAGTTAGATGAAACATTTCAGAATGCCGCAGTAGATGAAATTGAAAATGTACAGGAACATTATTGGGAACTGTATAAGGAATGTGGAGAAGATGAAGTAAAAAAACAGTTGCGGTCATATCAGAAAAGCTGTGAAAGGATAGACATCAATTCATGGAGAGCAGCGCTATACAGTGCATTATCCCTTCAATATCACGAATTTTGTGAATGGTTAAAAAAAACTTGTAAGAGGTAAAACTGTTGTAAGTGCGAAAAAATTTTTAGGTTTATTTTATGAATCGTAAAATCGAATACTGGAATTCTGAATAGCTCACATTTATGGTACAATATTTAACATTCCTAGAGGTGTTGAAGAACCATTACGTAAGACGAATTTGGAAAAATAAAATTATGATTGTAATTACGGAGAATACCATGCAAAACGAACACCTTACGCAACTGCAAGAAGGCCTAACAACTGCATACATCGACGGCACAGCCGCTGCCAATCTGGCGTACAAGCCTGCTTTCGTGTCAAACAACCCAGAAGAAGGCAAGAAAGTCATTTCCGTCATAGAAGATGAACTGATGAAGTGTGACCAATTCCAGATCAGCGTGGCTTTTATTACTATGGGTGGAATTACGCCTCTTTTGCAGACCTTGAAGGAACTGGAGAAGAGGCAGATCCCGGGTCAGATCTTAACGACAAACTATCTTAACTTTAGCGAGCCCAGAGCATTGAAGAAGCTGCAGGAACTGTCCAATGTTACTCTGAAGATGTATGACGTGGATCGTGCAGATCAGGGATTCCATACCAAAGGTTACATTTTTAAGAAGGAAGAGATTTACCGCATTATTATTGGTAGTTCCAATATCACAAGTGCTGCTTTGACGAAAAATAAGGAATGGAATACCAAGATTGTTTCCACGGAACAGGGCGAGATTGCACAGGAGATTGTAAAGGAATTTTATCAGCTTTGGGATTCTAAGTATGCGCTTTTCTATGATGATTTCTATGAGAATTATAAGCAAAAGTATGAGATCATCAAAAAGCAGAGGGAAATAGCAAAACGGGATGAGATATCTTCCACGGAGAAGTATAAGCTGGAACCGAATTCTATGCAGGTAGGGTTTATTACGAATCTTCGTAGGATTGTGGATGCTGGAGAAAATAGAGCACTGCTGATTTCTGCTACCGGCACAGGTAAGACATATGCGTCAGCCTTTGCCATGCGAGAGTTAGGATTTAAGCGTGTTCTGTTTTTGGTACATAGATCTACCCTCGCGAAACAGGCGTTGACATCATTCCGAAAAGTATTTGAAGATAAGAAGTCAATGGGAATTGTTGGCGCAGGCTATTCTGATTATGATGCGGATTATATCTTTGCTATGGTGGAGACGCTTCACAAAGAGGATAATCTGAGAAAGTTTGCACCGGAAGAGTTTGATTGTATTGTTTTGGATGAGGCCCATCATAGCCCGGCAAATACTTATCAGAAAGTGATGGAGTATTTCAAACCGAAATTGTTCCTTGGCATGACGGCAACGCCAGACAAGAGAGATGACGGAGAGGCTTCCAAGAATGTGTATGAGCTATTTCATTACCAGATTGCTTATGAGATCAGATTGCAACAGGCAATGGAAGAAGATTTACTGTGCCCGTTTCATTATTTTGGTATTAGTGATATTTCAGTTGTGACCGACGAACAGATGAAGGCTCGAAATATTTCGGAAGAAGATTTTGGAAAGCTTACTAGTGACGAGAGAGTAAGGCATGTTATCGAGCAGGCGAAATACTATGGTTATAGTGGGGAGCGAGTAAAAGGCTTAATTTTCTGTAGTAGAAATAGAGAGTGTGAAGAATTATCGGCTAAATTTAATGCCCTTGGCTATCGGACAATAGCGCTTAGCGGTGACAATAAGGATAAAGAACGCGAAAAGGCTTTTGAACGATTGGCAATGAACGAAGAGGATGCAACGGATGAGATGCAGCCGCTGGATTACATTTTTTCCGTAGATATTTTAAATGAAGGTGTTGATATTGTTGAAGTAAATCAGGTGATTATGCTTAGACCTACGCAGTCTCCTATTGTATTTATTCAGCAGTTGGGTAGAGGATTGAGAAAAGCAGAAAATAAGGAATACGTGGTAATTCTTGATTTCATCGGCAATTACAATAATAATTTTATGATTCCGGTGGCGCTTTCCGGAGATAGAACTTATAATGCGGATACCATTCGGAAATATGTGATTTCGGGGAACAATACGATTCCTGGGGCATCAACAGTTCATTTTGATGAGATTGCTAAGGAGAAGATTTTCAATTCTATTGATAAAATCAAAGGAATGAGATCTATTATAAAGGAAAGCTATATTTCTCTGAAAAATCGCATTGGAAGGACGCCGTTATTGTTTGATTTTTATGAACAGGGAGAGATTGATCCGCTGGTAATTATAAGAGAATATAAGACGTATTGGCAATTTCTGGAAGCGGTGGAAAAGGGCAAGTATTTCAGCAAATTAACGGATCATGAAAAGCTGATCTTAGATTACTTGTCTAAAACGATTTTAAGCGGCGTCAGACCCAGCGAGCTGTTTATCTTGCAGAAATTACTCACAAAGAAGACATTTTCTGTGAATGAAGTACAAAAAGAACTGAAACGACTCTTGGATTATAATATAACGGATCTGGAAATGCGTGAATCAGTAAAAATTCTACAGGGATGTTTTACTAGTAAGGACGAGGAATATCAGAAATATAAGACCATAGAGATTATGGATTATGACGAAAAGCAGGGTGTGCGTTGCTTTGCGAGCTACGCAAATTGCCTGTTGGACAATGAATTTAATACGCAGGTTAAAGATATCATAAATGTGGGACTTGCAAGATACCGGGACAAGTATG
>UMGJ01036398.1_pt1 | contig 11827 bp, 8 predicted proteins | sample 1965221 | NCBI WGS metagenome assembly UMGJ01 (sample SAMEA4836067, study PRJEB28245) | human gut metagenome | biome: gut microbiome; material: fecal sample | place: Denmark | collected 2008
AAATGCTGTTATAGCTCAGTTGGTAGAGCACTTCCTTGGTAAGGAAGAGGTCACCAGTTCGAATCTGGTTAACAGCTCCAAGAATTTGCACGTAGTTTCGGGAAGTTTCCGGGACTGCGTGCTTTTTGGTTTTATGAGAAAAGCAATAGTACGACACTTAGTACAACAATCTTGGCACAAAAACCGGCAATACAAAACAGGAAACCGCCGCCGAAGTTACAGTACTTCGGGGCGGCTTTTATTTTATGCTTGTTCGTTGTCTTTCTATGCCATGTTATGCAAGAAACTATGCGTCATACAAAAAAGCCGCCGCAGGATAATCTCACATCCCACAACGGCTTTTTTATGTATACTTGGACTTTCTAAAATCAGCTAACAGCTTTTCCGTTTCGAAAAAGCATCAGTCCCGCATGCCCCGGAGAATCCAGTCATACATTCCCTGGTACTGCAATGCAGAGCTCTTCCAAGAAAAATCTTGTTCCATGCCCCGGCACAGGATATCGTTCCAATCCTCCCGGTGGTCAAAATAGATCTTCTTGGCATAGTTGATGGTATACAGCAGATCATCCGCATTATAATGTGCAAAGGTAAAGCCGGTTCCAATCTTTTCATACTCATTGTACGGAACCACAGTATCCTTTAATCCGCCGGTTTCCCGCACAATGGGAACCGTGCCGTACCGAAGAGAAATCAGCTGTGTCAGACCGCACGGTTCAAACCGGGACGGTACCAGCATTGCATCTGCGGCAGCATAGAGCTTGTGCGCCAGCGGATCCGAATAGAAGATGTTTGCAGAAACCCGATCCGGATATTTGCCCTGATAATAACGGAACATGTTCTCGTACCGCTCTTCCCCGGTGCCAATAATTACAAACTGGGTGAACTCATCTGTAATCCGGTCTGCAATCCAGTCTACCAGATCCAGCCCCTTCTGATCAGTCAGACGGGAGATAATGGCAATCATAAACTTGTTTTCATCTTCCGGCAATCCCAGTTCCTTCTGGAGCGCCAGTTTTGCCTTTTTCTTCTGTGCAACTGCATTCTTTACAGTATAGTGCACATTGATTTTGGAATCTGTTTCCGGATTATAGACATCATAGTCAATGCCGTTGAGGATACCCCGGAGAGAACGGGATCTGGCACAGAGCAGGCCGTCCAACTGTTCGCCGTAATAAGGTGTCTTGATTTCTTCGGCATAGGTTTCACTTACAGTCGTAATGTAATCTGCATAAACCAGGCCGCCCTTGAGCATGTTCGCATCGCTCTTGAACTCCAGCTTATCCGGTGTAAACATATAGTCTGGCAGATTGGTATTGTAGATAAAATGTCGCATATCCCACACGCCCTGGAATTTCAGGTTGTGAATGGTCATAATGCTCTTGGTGCCCCAGTAAAAGCTGTGGGTTGCAAATGTGCTGCGCAGGAACACCGGAATCATACCCGTCTGCCAGTCGTGGCAGTGAATAATATCCGGGTGGAAGCCGATTACCGGCATTGCTGCCAGAACCGCCTTGGAGAAGAAGATAAACCGCTCAATATCCCACTGTATGAAATCACTGTACGGACGGTCACACTTGAAATAGTACTCATTATCAATAAAATAGAAGTGCACACCTTCATAGATATATTCCATAATGCCCACATGGACATTTTCCACGTGCTGACCATAGTCCATATAGAAATGGCTGACATACTTGAACTGACTGCGGTATTCCCACGGAATACAGGTATAGTTCGGGATAATGACGCGCACATCATACTGTGACCGATCCAGACTCTTCGGCAGAGCACCGACGACGTCAGCCAGTCCTCCGGTCTTAATAAACGGAACACATTCTGATGCGGCAAACAGGATATTTTTCATAATGCATTACACTGTGCCTGATGACACATACTCCTTCCACATGGTTTTTGCCGGAGTTTTTCTCCCGGCAGTCAAAACAGCGTTCTACAGAATCTGTACAAGGCTTATTTTCTATATTATACACTTTTTTTCGCAGTTCGTCAAGAGATTTTGAAAAAATGTATGGAATCCTTTCACAAAAAAAGCGCGCGTGTGTGCAATTTCCCCAAAATGCCGCAAAAAAAGCCGCTCTGTACCGCCGGCAGCAGCCAGCATCATACAAGAGCGGTTTTTTTCGGAACAGCTTTCCTGATCAGCTGTTCCGCTTTTTATTCATATCGCAGTGCGTCAATCGGATTGAGGTTTGCGGCCTTCACGGAAGGAATCAGGCCGAATACAATGCCTACAACCATAGAGAACACAACGGAAACAACAATGGACAGAGAACTAATTGCCACCGGGACAGATGCCACCTTGGAAATCAATTGTGCCAGCCCGATGCCGATTCCCACGCCAATCACGCCGCCGATACTGGTCAGCACAGACGCTTCCGTCAAAAACTGTGCCAGAATGCTGCCTTTCTTCGCGCCAATCGCCTTTTTCAGACCGATTTCACGGGTACGTTCCGTTACGGAAACCAGCATGATATTCATAACGCCAATGCCGCCTACCAGCAGAGAAATACTGGCAATCCAGATCAGCATGGTGTTGGTGGAAGAACTGAGCTTTTGCAGGGACTTCGCCTGTTTCAGGAGATCTTCACTCTGATACTGAATCTTTGTACTGGAGTCACTGTCACTGCCGCTGGCCGCTGTCTGTGTTTGCAGGGCGCTGTTCAGCAGATCGGCCGCCTTCTTACCCACTGTCGGCATGCTGTCCGTATCGGATGCCCGGCACAGGCAGTTTTCCGGTTCGTCATAGGCATAAGCAATGGGCCAGGACTTTGCAGGAATGAACATCTTTCCGCCGGATGTTCCCATGTATGTCCAATAGTCCTCCACGGAGTTGATCACTGGTTCAAACGGATTGGTTTCTATGGCAACGCCGATTACCGTAAACGGTTCCCCGTTGATATCCACAGTCTTGCCAATGGGAGAAGTTCCGGCAAACAGGCTCTTTACTGCTGTGTTGTCCAGAATGGCCACCTTTCGGTTGTCGGTGTATTCTGTCTGGGAAAAGCCTCTTCCTTGCTGAATCTGATACCCGGCAGTATCGAAGTATGCATCGTCAATGCCGTACATTGCGCCGCCATACTGGCTATTCTCATAAAACACATTCTCACAGTAGGAACGCGTCCGGTAGAAGGAAGCGCTCTCCACATTCTCCAGATCCCGAATCTGAGAACGGATGCTGTCCGACACCACCGGCACACCGTCCGGCGCGCTCTGATAGCTGAAATCATAAGGGCTTTCCCCCTGGTACAACTGGATATTGACGGTATTGTTGCCGGAACCGATCAGGTTGTTTTTAATCTGCTCATTGGTGCCCTTAATCGTGGAAACAATGGCAATAATCGCTGCAATTCCGATAATAATACCCAGCATGGTCAGAATCGACCGCACCTTATGAGAAAGAATGCCCTGTAGCGAAAGACGGATATTTTCCAGCATATGCCCACCTCCTTAATATGCAATCTCGTTGCTGTCTTTGGTTTTCGCGCCTTCGGTGACATACTTTCCGTACGGGAAGCAAATCCGATCATCCTCGCTGATGCCGGAAATCACCTCAATGGAATAGCCGCCGTTGATAATTTTTCCGGTCTGAATCACCTGTTTTTCCAGCGTGCCGGACTTGGATTTTTTCATCACATAGTACTGTCCGTTTTCCTGGCGCACATAGCTCATGGGAATATAGAAATGATTGCTCTCTTCCATAGAGGAAATGCTGATGCTGATGCCATCCCCAATGCTGAGGGAGGATTCTTCTGTCACCGCCGCCTGGAAGGGATACATGCTGTTGTTGGGATTTTCACCGTAATTCTGTCCAGAATCCGAAGTCGGCGTAGTCCCAACCTCGGTCACTTCTGCGGAAACCGACTCGCCGCTTTCCCAGGAATTCACCTGAATGGTAGAACCGACTGTCAGCTTTTTCAGATTCATTTCGCTGACAGTTCCCTGAATGAGCACGCCGCCGCTTCCCTGTACCACCAGATACGGCTCGTTTTTTTCCAGAGATTCTGCCGACTCTGCCACCTTTGTGACCGTGCCGTCAATTTTTGCAACTTCCTGTCCGCTGCTCTGTTTTTCGGCTGCGCTGTCATATTCCAACTGCGCTTTTTTCTGTTCAATCTTTGCCGACTGAATCTGAATTTCCTGTTCTGCCGCCTTCTGTTTCAGCTGTGCGCGGGTATATGCATAGTTATCCGCATCACTGGAAGCCGTGCTTGCCAGGGGCACAATCGCCGCCATCGGCCGTATCACAGCAGTGGGCGCAGCCTGCGGTTCCGTGCTGGTTTCCGGCTCTGCCGGTGTGGTGTCCGTTTCCGTCTGGGTATGCGTCCCGGCATCGGTGGTCACCGCGGGCGTAGTTGTATGGGGTTCTGAGATGGGGTCATAGGTAAGATCGCCGCCCACCTGTATTGTGCCATACCAGCTGCCGCCGCCGTGAATCTGCACACCGCCATCCTCTGTCACAGTTACCTGGCTGCCCAGCGTCCAGTCTGAGAGCACTGCCGCAGACAAATCGCTTCCCTTTACCAGCCATGCATACAGGCTGTTTCCAGCGGTGTCATACACCACAAACACAGCACAGCCGCCGGTATTTTTCAGCTGTTCCAGCACAGCCTGCTTTACCACGGTGGCACCGGTGCAGGAAAACTGATAGGGATCCTCTGCACTGCCGCTTCCAGCCGCCGCCTGGGTAAGGGCGCTTACTTCCGCCAGGGTAGAAACCGGCGTATCCGGTGCGTCAGGATCGTCCGGCACATCCGGATCATCAGGGTAATCGGGATAATCCGGTTCTGCCGGCGCTTCCTCCAATGGCTTCAGCTTTTTGATCCGTTCCAATTCCTTTTCCTGCTGACGTACATTGTCCTCGGCCACTGCCAGTGCGGTTTTCTTCTGCGCCGCATCCAGGGCAGCCGCCGTCTGATCGTACTGAATCAAAGGTGTCCCGGCAGTTACATGGTCACCCTCTTTCACCAGCACCTTTTCAATCATCTGATCATTGCCGAGAATTACGTTCTGCACATCGCCGGCCACAACCGTTCCGTCCATGGTGAGGTCATCTCCCCAATAGCCATCCGCCAGAGAGGAAACCGCATAGACATCCACCTTATGCTTTTCTGCCTGACGGCTGCGGTAAAACAGAATTCCGCCGGTACCGCCGCCGGCAATGACTGCAACGCAGATCACACCTGCCAGAATCTTTTTTCCTGTTTTCATGCCAGTACCTCCTGCTGTGTGCCGGAATAACCGCCCTGTTCCAGCTTGCCGTCCCGAATGGTGACAATCCGCTGGGCATGCCGGGCAATTTCCGGTTCATGGGTGATCATGACAATGGTAACGCCTTCTTCGTGGAGCTGTTGAAACAGTTCCATGACCTGCTCTCCGGAGCGTGTGTCCAGTGCACCGGTAGGCTCATCTGCCAGCAGCAGCCGGGGATGGCTCACCATTGCCCGTGCAATTGCCGCGCGCTGTTTCTGACCGCCGGAAAGCTGTGTAGGACGAAACGTCACACGGTCTTCCAGCCCCACACGCCCCAGCATTTCCTTGGCGCGCTGCATCCGCTCTTTTTTCCGCACACCGGCATACAGCAGCGGCAGCGCCACGTTTTCCTGAATAGACTGCCGGGGCAGCAGATTGAAGTTCTGAAAGACAAAGCCGATTTTCTCATTCCGGATTCCGGAGAGCTGGTTGTCTGTGCACTTTGCCATGTCCTGCCCATCAAAGAGATAAGTGCCGCTGGTCTGCTGATCCAACAGCCCAATCACATTCATCAGGGTGGATTTTCCAGAGCCGGAAGGCCCCATAATCGCCAGATATTCTCCCTCTTCTACAGAGAGATCAATGTGGTGGAGCACCGGAACCGGCTCTTTCCCCTGTAAATAGGACTTGCAGATGTCCTTTAGCTCAATTACCATCCGCTGCACCGCCTTCCTCTGTGTCTGCGCTGTCTGCCGCACTGATTTCGCTGTCTGCGGTATCGCTGTCTTCTCCGATCGCTTCGCCGTCTGCACTGCCATCATTGGAAGGGGTATCCTCACCGCCGTCTGCGCCAGCGTCCCCTTCATCCAGGAACTCGCCGTCCTCTATCAGGTTGCCGTTTTCATCCAGATAGCCGCTCTCTTCCAAATCCGGCTCTGCGCTGTCATCATAGGATCCGTATGCATCGCTGTCTTCTTCTGTTGCTTCTTCCGGATTGGTGGTGGTTTTCATGCCCTCCTGATAGGAGTCAGAAGGATAGGCAATCTTGTCCGATTCCTTCAGGCCGCTGACAATCTCACAGTCTCCCATGATATCATCTGTCTGTCCCACTTCCACCTTTCGTTTTTCCAGACGGTCTTTTTGATCCGTTGCCCAGACATAGGACGTGCCGTCTTCCTCAGTGACCACATAACCGGTGTACAGCCAGATACCGCTCTTCTCCACCGTACCTCCGTCACTGGGCGAAACCAGCAGATGCTGTCCAAGCATCAGGCCGTCACCGGAATCCAGTGTTACATAAAACGGATACTTGGAGGCGGTTGTCATATCATCACTGCTGCTGTAATACATGGTGCTCTGATCATTGCTCACCGGTTCCGTACCAATCTCACTGATGGTTCCCGTCCAGGTGGTATCATCCGTCCGGGAAGAAAGGATCATGGTCTCATCCTTGGAGAGCATGTAGAGATTCTGCTCACTGGCCACGCACTTTACCCGATATTCCCCGTCTGACATAATCTTCATGATCACATCGCCGCCGTCAGACTGTAGCTGTTCCACTGTTTTCAAAGACTGCACTGTGCCGGCAAAATCTGCTTTAACCACCGCATTGTCAATCGTGTTTTTCAGCTTGTCCAGTTCAATCTGCTTGGTTTTGATGTCATACTGCGTCTTGGCGATATCCGTTTGCAGAGACTGAATCTGCGTGGTATAGCTCAGCTTATCGTCTGCGCTGGCGCTTTTCTTCTCCGATTCTAGCTGGGTAATCTGCTGCTGGCTGGACGCAATCTCGTTCTGCATCCGCTCAATTTCTACGTTGCCCTGTTCCAGTTCCAGTTTCATGGACGCAATGTCATAGGTAAACAAGGCATCTCCGGCTTCTACATGATCGCCTTCCTTTACAGAAACCTCTGAGATGGTCTTCGAGGTATCGATTTTGATTTCCTTGGTCTCCTGGGGTTCCACCACCCCGGAAAACCGGAGATCCGAGACAGTCGCAGCTGCCGTATTGATATCCGACACCGAGCTGACATAGGCAATGCCGTCTGCCGTACTCTTTTTCTGATGGTTCTTCCACAGCAAGAATCCGCTGACACCCACAGCCGCAGCTGTGACACCGGCCACCGAGCCGATTATGATTTTTTTCGACTTTCCCATTCTTTATCCTCCTGTAAAGAGCAACGCTTTTCAACATCGCTTTTTCACTGTTTTAACTGTTGTATATAAGATACAACGCTTTTGCAGGTATAGTATAACACACATCCTGTATTCTGTCAAGCGTCTGAAAAAATTTTTTCTTCGTCAAATTGATGCAGAAAAAGCGCTGGAAATCTTCTGGTATCTTGACTTCCAGAAGTATGCAGACGCGCTGAAATACACCCTGCACAAATATAGACACCAAAACCCGGCAAAAGGTTACATCTTCCCCATAATTTTAAAACCTTTCTTTACAAGGCACATATATACACTTGCAAAAACGGCACGGAGCACCGCCTTCACAAGCGGTTTTCCGTGCCGTTTCATTGAGATTTCATCAATAAAAGGTTGCGACTTCCTGTTCCGGTGCACTGGTCATTACCACATTCTGCACCTGGAGCACAGGGCCATTTCCCCGGTAAAGCTTATGCTTTTGCACGTGGATTTTTCCGGTCACCTGTACCCATTGCCGCGTTTGCAGCATATCGGCCTTTTCCCATTCTGCCACAACGCAGCTGTAAGTGATATCCTCCACACAGCAGGTCATGACATGGCGGCCGACTGCAAAGGTAGCCGGCGGGAACTTCGGGTCTCTTGCCACAATGCCCCGGAAGGACACTGTCTTTCCGTCATACTTCTTCGGATCCTCCATAATATCCCGATACCACAGAGCATAGTCCGTATCTGCCAGCTGAATCACCGGTGCGTCAATGTCAAACGGCAGCGGGTCCTCAATCTCGTCATATTCTACCTGGCCGTTGGAATATTCATAGGCAATATCCGTACGGCGGCTGACACCGCGGACGATCTTATGGAATTCCATCTTATCCATAGACTTTTCAAACCGGTTAAAGACAACCAGCTCGCAGGTGTTCAGCTTGTCTACCACAAGACTGCGCATATTGGCATTATACTGCATAAATGTAGATGCATCCGCAAAGAACATTTCCTGATAAACTGCCCAGTCATCCGGCATATTCTGGAACAGCTGCGCCAGCTGCCACATACCGTTGTATTCCAGCACAACTCTGGATGCGCCGCATTCCTTCAGGAGCGCTTCCAGATGCTGCGGATTCAGCTCCTCCGGTTCTTCAATGGTGCGGATATAGATGTTCTGGCAGGGCATTGCGGAGATATCATATTCCTCCTCGCCCTCTTCGCACAGGAGCAGCATGGTCTTTTCTCCGGAATTAAAGCGTTTGTCCTCCAGGGTTTCCTGAATAAACTTGGTCTTTCCGGCCTCTAAAAATCCCGTAAACAGATATACCGGTACATCTGTTTCCTGGGGCTGTTTTCCCGGCATGATACAAGCCTCCTTTTTCTAATGCGTCAGGCTTCTGCACGGAACAGTGCAGCAAGCGCCTTTTCCTGGATGCCGGAGCCGATCACACAGAGACGTCCGGTTGTGCCGGCGCTGCCGGAGCGGACATCTGGTGTGCCCGGTACATAGTCAAAGTGAATCCATGTGCCGTCTTCTGCCGGAACAATTCCCTTTGCCCGGAGAATCATGCCATAGGTGCCTGCATCCGAGAGCGCTTCCAGTGCGGCTGTGATCTCTTCCTTAGTATAGGTTTTCGCAGATTCCACGCCCCAGCTGGTGAATACATCATCCGCATGATGGTGGTGATGCTCGTGGTCGTGATCGTGATCATGGCAGCCGCAGGTGCAGTTTTTGCCATGTTCATGCTCATGCTCGTGTTCATCGTGATCATGGTCGTGGTGATGTTCGTGTTCATGATCATGTTCTTCTTCATGGTCGTGATCATGATGATGGTGATGGTCATGCTTTGCCGCCTCTTCCAGCAGCGCCTGCAATTCATCATCCAGGGTATTCTTCTGTGTCATTGCGTCCAGCAGCTGTGCACCGGTGAGCTTGTCCCAATCCGTGGTGACAATCGGTGCCTTTTCGTTGCAGGCGCGCAGACGGTGTACACAGTCATCCAGCTTTTCCTGAGACAGGCCGGCAGTGTGGCTCAGAATCAGGCAGCTTGCATAGGTGATCTGGTTGTTGAAGAATTCGCCGAAATTCTTCTGATACATCTTGCACTTCTTGGCATCTACCACAGTGGTAAAGCCGTCCAGTTCCACATCATGGGCATGGATATTCTGCACAGCACGAATGACATCGCTGAGCTTTCCGACACCGGACGGCTCAATGATAATCCGATCCGGGTGATACTGTTCCAGTACCTGGAGCAGTGCCTTTCCGAAATCGCCTACCAGACTACAGCAAATGCAGCCGGAGTTCATCTCTGTGATTTCCACACCGGCATCCTGCAAAAAGCCGCCGTCAATGCCGATCTGGCCAAATTCATTTTCAATTAAAACCAGTTTTTCGCCGGTATATGCTTCTGAGATCAGTTTTTTGATCAGAGTTGTCTTGCCGGCACCCAAAAAGCCGGAAAAAATTGTAATTTTTGTCATAGTATCCGCTCTTCTTTCTCTCATAGGCTATATTTTCGAGCATATGTTCCAAATCGGCACATTTTTTCAAATATATGTTCCGATTTGGTGTACTCTTTTTTTAGTATAACACTATTCTGTCAGGTATACAAGCAGTTTTCCGTATTTTTAGATGGACTTTTTGTGAATATTATGAAATAGAAAAAGGGCAGCCTGCATGGATTTCCAGACTGCCCTGTGATTTTAGAATCTGTCTTCACAAGCGTATACACCTGTCTTATAAAGACAGGTTCTTATGCCCGGATTCCCGGTTTCAGCTGACGCAGTTCCTTTTTCTTGATCATTTCCATCATGATCAGCGCCATGATTACAGAACAGATATCCGCAATCGGCTGCGCAAAAATCAGACCGTCCAGCCCAACCAGTGCATTGGCGATCAGGAGCACTGGCAGGAAGATCAGACCCTGACGGCTGACAGACAGAATCAGAGAAGCCAGACCCCGTCCCATGCCCTGAAAGGCGTTGTTGTTAACAAAGATAATTCCCAGGAACGGCCCGGAAACCATCAGTGCCCGAAGCATTTTCACAGCATAGCCCTGCTGCGCCGCCACATCTGCTGCCGATCCGGAAGAACCAGCCGTCATAAAGATGCTGACGATAGGCTCCGTAAACAAGAAATACAGCGCTGTCATAATGGTGCCCAGCACCAGCGTACAGCACATGCTGAACCGAATCACCTTCGTCATTTTTGCAAAGTTCCGTGCACCGTAGTGGAATCCCACCAGAGGCTGAATGCCAATGCCAATGCCCAGCTGTAAAAATACCACCAGCATATTGGCCTTCATTGCAATTCCCATGCCGCCGGTAGCCAGCACGTCAATGTGATTCAAAAGCCGGTTCAGCAGCAAGTTAGACAGACTCATCAGCAGATTGGTGCAGAACATCGGAATTCCCACAGAAAATACCCCGGTAAAAATTCCATGCTTTACGCCGATCTGCTTGGGATTCGGGGTAAGCATGGTATGGCTGAATTTCAGGTATCCCAGATAGAACAATGTAGCCACAGTATTGCCGATGCTGGTGGCAATGGCCGCGCCCTTGACACCCATTCCCATGGCCAGAATCATAATGGGATCCAAAATGATGTTGGTAATCGCACCGATCATCATGCCGGCCATAGAAACCTTTGCAGCGCCCTCACCCTTTACCAGATTGCTCATGGCACTGCTGAGTACCGTAGGAATGGCACCCACGCCAATGTAAAACAGATAGTCCCGCGTGTACTGTTCCAGATTCCGGAAATTGTCAATCTGCCGCTGTGTCTCTTCTGGTGACAGATCTCCGGATATGCCGGCAATATTGGTGACTGCATCTGCTCCCAGTAGCGGCAGAATCCAGCCCACGCCCAGCGTCATAATAAAAGTACAGATCAGGCCGATTGCCACAGAGCCCCAGAAGCTGAAGCTGCTGATTTTCTTCACCCGGCCGTATTCTTTAGCACCCAGGGAACGGGAAATAAAAGCGCATCCCCCAATGCCGAACAAATTGCCGAAGGCCATGAGAATCATGAAAATCGGCGTTGCCATGGAGACGGCATTCATCTGGTAGGGATCGTGTGTCTGCCCTACAAAGACAGTGTCTACCATATTGTACAGCACCGTCACCAGCATACTCAGCACCGACGGAACCGCCAGCGCGGCCACGGCACGGGGCACCGATTCCAGTTCAAAGACAGAAATTTTCTTTTGTTTGATCTTCATACGCACAACTTCCTTTCCTGCATGCAAGCGTGAAAAACGAGGCAGGTGCGCTTTTTTATCGCACCGCCTCGTTTGACTGCCGAAAAACCTTCCGGCGTTTTCCTGATTTTTTCGTATCTAAGCTGACTCTTAGAACCTGCCTTCATAAGAAATATATGTGAATTTTCGAGCACAATTTTGTTGCAGACAAGGCAAAAATACGCAGGCGGACTATCGTCCGGCAAGTATTTTTCACGCAGTATGCAGCAAAATTTGCCGAA
>UMGJ01011150.1_pt1 | contig 11757 bp, 8 predicted proteins | sample 1965221 | NCBI WGS metagenome assembly UMGJ01 (sample SAMEA4836067, study PRJEB28245) | human gut metagenome | biome: gut microbiome; material: fecal sample | place: Denmark | collected 2008
GCTCAAATTCGCTTTATTCTGCGTTTTATCCTATTATTTTCATACAAAAGTTGTAGTGTTAAAGGAGGAATAGGTACATCCCAGTATTTTTCATCTATTGTATTGTTGATATTTAGGCAATCTCCCAAACGGACTTTTTGAAGCAGGATATAAGTATTAAGAAAGTCAAGCTCTTCTCTGAGCGGAATGGTATGCTTGTCCTGGCAGTAAAGAATATACCTGTATGTATCGGCGAGGTTTCGTGTAAATTCTATGGCATTCATCGGATTATATTCTATTTCAGAAATAAGTGTATTCAGACTGTTAAATAAAAAATGCGGATTCAGCTGGTTTTGTAGCGCCATATACCGGGCTTGTGCTGTTTTTTCTTCCAGTTCTTCTGCACGTTTATATAGCTTCACCAGATCTACGTAAAAACGGTTTAGCATGAATTGTCCTACAATGATGAGTTCTATAAACCACACTGTAAGCATGACATACAATCCTTTATCTTTCAGCATAAAAGGATGAGGTGACTCTATGAGCAGTTTGGTAGAAACCAGCAACAGGTAATTGGATATGAAGAGAATGATTGCAGCAGTTATTAATCCGATAGACAGCATGCGATGATTCTTTAAGAAAAACTGATAATACATCATCAGTTTCTCGTTTATGTATTTTACGCTGAGTCCAACCCCGTTAAATAATACAATTACGGCAGAAAAAGCCTGAAAAGTCATCAGCCGGTCTTGATATTGGGAAGGAATATCTGCATAATATACCAATAGAAAATAAGAGAAGCATCCTATTCCGGAGAATAAAAGTACATCCCACAAATACCGCTTTATGTCTTTCAGTCTGCTTTTCATTTGTATCATTCTATTATTGTATGTCTATTTTCCCTGTGGCTCTGTCCAGTCCGCTTTTAGCTATCTGAGCGTTTAGCTTCGACTGAATATAATTGATTTTGGCATCCTGATGATATAATTGTGCATTGATAACTTCAAGGATGGAAATATTACCTTCTTTATATTTGTCCATTGCCATCTTTTCGCTGTCGGCTGCTTTCGACAGGGAACTTTCTGTGAGTTTAACTTTTTCTATAGCTTGCGAGTAGGTATAAAAGGCGGTTTCTATTTCCAGACGAATATTGTCGGCCACCTTATGATGGTTCTCGATTGCCATGTTTACACTATATTTCCCTGATTTTTTGGTATGTCTGCGTTTACCCCATTCGAATATAGGTACGCTTAACTTGGCATATACAGCGTAATTAGGATCCAGATCCGATTTGAAATCATATCCCGGTGATGAATAACTTCCATCTATACCAACCGACAGTTTAGGCAAATATTGTGCATTAGCGATTTTCGAAGCTGATCTTTGAATATCGACTTTATTGGTTGCTATTCGCAGTTCCGGTCTTGATGCCATAGCTGTTTCTACCGTTCCCGGAAAGTGCTGAACTTCTGTTAGTGGCACAACGACGGAGTCTGTTTCCAGCTCTTGGTTGAATGGAATGCCGGAGAAAGAGTTCATAGATAAACGTGCTACTTCTGCGTCATTGCGCGACTGTATCAGCCGGTATTCAGCATCATTCAGTTTAACTTCTGCCATAAGTAAATCGTTGCGGTCGGAATATTCTTCTTCTACGCGGTCTTTTACTACCTCAACCAACGTTGCGACCGATTCTTTAAACTCTTCGGCCACTGTCACCATTTCCTGACGTGCGACTTTATTCCAATAATATACATCAGCATCATATATGATATTGTTTGTCACACGCATCTGCTCATAACGTGACGATTCATTTTCTTTTTTTGCCTTATCATATCCAGCCTGTAGAGCTCCTCCTGAATAGATAGGCTGGGCTAAAGTGAGCGATGCCCCATATTTCGCATTTCGTCCCTGAAAGCTAACAGGTTCATTAAGTGAAGGGATAGCTACAGAGAGTTCTGCCGGATTACCGGTATAGTTGAAGTTGGCATTACCAGACAGCGAAGGCAGGAAATCAGCTTTTGCCGATTTCTCTTTTTCCTGTTGTATGGAAGCTGCATATCCTGCTGCCTTTATGTCTTGGTTATATGCTTTCACCTTGGTGCGATATTCTTGCAAAAGTTTGTTGTGTTGTGCCTGAGCTTGTGCAGAAACACACATCAGGCACAATATAATCCATTTATTCATCCTCTTGTAATTTGTAAAGTTAAGAAAAAGTTCCACATAAATTTCGAGAAAACGCAATAGACACTATATTTTGTAAAAAATAGCATATAGAGCCGGAGTCACAAATAATGTAAGCAGTGTGGCAAACGACAAGCCGAATACGATTGTTGCTGCCATGCCACCAAATACGACATCGAATAAAAGCGGGATACTTCCGAAAACAGTTGTCAGTGCAGCCATCAGTACAGGACGTACTCTGGAAACTGTAGCTTCGATGACTGCCGCATATGGCGCGATACCTGCTCTTCGCTGTACGTTTACTTCATCCAGCAATACAATAACATTCTTTATAATCATGCCTAATAATCCGAGCCATCCGGCTATACAGAAGAAACCAAACTGGAATCCTGTGAGCAATAATCCGAATACCATACCGATGAGTGACAACGGTAGAATAAGGAAAATGATAAGTGGCTGCCGGAAATTTCCGAAAAGCATGACGAGAATGATTATCAGCATGATAATGGCCAAAGGAAAATATTTGGTCAATGCTGCCATGGCTTCTTTCTGATCTTTATATTGTGAATCCCAGAAAAAACTATAGCCTTCAGGCAGTTTGATGTTTTCTATTTCTTCCCGTATCTCTGCATGTACTTCTTTCATGGTATGTCCACGTTTCACGTCACATTGGGCAGCCATGGAAAGCTGTCGGTTGTATGTACGCACAAGCGGATATTCCCATGCGATATTGATGCCATCGGTTACTTGTCCTAACGGAGCAGAGTTAGATCCATTCCATATCTGCAGGTCTTCCAGTTTTTCTGTATCCCATGATGCCTCTTCTTTTGTGCGGAGTAGTACAGGAACCTTTTTGTCATTATCGCGGTAAATACCTATGGCCGTTCCGTCGCTAACCGATTTGACAGCATTCATCATATCACTCCGTCCGATATTCAGTCTTCCGGCTTTTACCGGATCGTAGCCCGCTTTTATCATCATAGCCATATTTCCCCACTCGTTGCGTGCATTCAGCACTTTCGGATTCTTACGCATGATACCGATAGCAATGTTTGTCAGAGAATCCAATACAGCCGGATCATCTCCACAGAACCGGGCTTCGATTAAAGCCTGAGGTATGCTGTTGATTTCGAAACTGTTGACGCGTATAAGTGCATCCTGAAATTTTTCAGGAAGCTTGTGGTATAAAATTTCCTGTAATTCGCATGACTTTTCAGGAGTTTCTGCCTCTATCAGACATTGAGCATAATTAGGTTGCGGACCATAAGCTGCATTTGCCAGATAATATCTTGGAGGAGTTTGTCCGATATAAGTCGAAACCTTCTTTACTCCATCGAATGTTTGCAGGTATTCCGTCAGTTGTGCAGCCTGTTTTTCACTCTCTTCGATACGTGTACCTTCGGGCAACCACATGTCTACGGAAAAGTATTGCTTGTTTAATAGTGGCATAAATTGCTGAGGAATGTATCTGAATCCCCATCCGGCCATAGCCAGCAGTACAACCATGCATCCTACCACTGTATATCGTTTCCGTATCGTGAAACTTAGTGCTTTACGGAAAAAGTCGTATATGCGTCCGGTAAATAGTTCGTTTTTCAGTTCTTCCGGTCGTGGACGTCTTACAAACTCTTGAACGAAAAATACATTTTGTGTGATGGCAAGTACCCAGCTGAGCAGCAAAGACACCGCTATTACAATAAACAACGATGAAAGAATTTCGCCTGTGATATGTGGAGAAAGATATACCGGCAAAAAAGTAAGTACTGCTATCAGTGTAGCTCCGAGAAGAGGCATGGCGGTACTTGATACGGCGTTCAGTATGGCAACACGCTTTCTCATTCCACGTTGCATATTAACTAAAGCTGCATCATATACCACAATGGCATTGTCTACCAGCATACCCATTGCAATGATGATGGCTGCAAGCGACATACGTTGCAGGGCAATTCCAGTAGCCTGCATGTAGATCAGTGTTCCGAAAATGGAAAAAATCAGTCCGCTACCTATTAGAAATCCGTTTTTGAATCCGATGAAGAACAATAGTACAGCTACTACAGTCAGTACAGAAACAATGAGATTCATTACAAATCCATCGTTAGCTACAGCCGATTCATATCCTTGATCATAAATAATGTCCAGTTCATATCCCTCCGGCATATCAGCTTTCAGTTTATCAATTTGCTGGGATACAAGCTCTGCCATTTCTACTACATTCCCGTCGGATACTGTAGAAATTGCGATACCTACAGCTGGAATATTTCCGATTCTCATCAGGTTTCTTGCCGGACGCGAATAGCTTTCTCTGATTTCTGCAATTTCTCCCAGCCGGAAATATTCACCTTTACGCGAAACGACAGTCAGATTCTCTATTTCTTCCAGACTTGTAAAACTTCCATCGGCTTCAATTCGAAGACGGTTTGTGGATGTTTCTATCGCACCTGCATCGACTACCTTGTTTTGTCTTTCAAAGGCTGAGGCTATGTCGGCCATCATTACTCCACTTTGAGAAAGTAGTGAAGGGTTGACCGTTACTTCGATTGTCCGGTTCTGAATACCGAACAGTTCGACTTTAGCCACGTCTTTTACGTCCAACAGTTCATTTTTTATTTCTTTGGCACAGTCTTCCAGTTCGCGATAAGTATGTGTTTCACTGCTTAAGCCGTAGAATACTCCCAAGACATCACCAAAATCATCATTTACAACCGATGGACCTGCACCGGCGGGCAACTTGTTTTGTACATCGTTTACTTTCCGGCGAAGTTTGTCCCAAAGCTGTTGCATATCTTTGGCGCGTATTTCTTTTTTCACATAAACGGTAATTTTAGAAAGCCCTGCCCGGTTTTCCGTCTTCAGATAATATAGTTCACCCAGCGACTGAATCGATTCTTCCAGTACATCGGTTACTTGTTGTTGTACTTCCATTGGAGAAGCTCCCGGATAAGAAGTTGTTACGAGTGCTTGTTTGATTGTGAATGGTGCATCTTCAAGCTTTCCCATATTGTTATATGCGAATATGCCTCCACTCAAAATCAATATCAGTATCAGCCAGCTTAAGGCTTTGTTCGTCAGGAAAAATTTTACTAATCCTTTCATCAGTATTTCGTTTTAGTCTTGAATGATTATTTCTTCATTTTCCGAGAGATAAGTCAGCCGTGTTGCGGCAATTCTTTCACCGGCAGAAAGTCCTGACAGAATTTCTATTTTGTCATTCTTTCTTAGCTTGCCTGTTTTTACAGACCTTTTTACAACCCGGTTCTGTTCGTTCACGAGCCAAACGAAAGAACCCGTTTCGTCAGTATGACAAACAGCTGTTTGGGGGATGACCACGCTCTGGTATGAATATGAAGATGAACTAAAGCTAGGGATTAAAAGAGAGCCTGCCATACCACCCAATAAGCTGTTGTCTGCATTGTTGATTATTGCTGTAAATAAATAAGATATGTTGTTGTCGCTTGCGCTTTGTGTGATATAAGTCTTTTCCGGTATAAATGTTTTTTCCTGTATAGCATTGAATGTGATAGAGCAGGGGAGGGCAGACAGCTTTCGGGCATTTACTGCCATATCTTCCGGAATATAGGCTTCAACTTTGATTTTGGAAAGGTCGATAAATGTTACTACCGGAACAGAAGCCTTGATGTCCTGATAACGCTCTATGTTAACCTTTTGGATATATCCATCGAAAGGTGCATACAGTTTGGTATCTTTTAATTCATTGACGGATGTTGTATAGTCTGCTTTGGCTTTTTCGTAGTCAGCCTTGGCTTTTTCGTAACTTGTTCCTGATATACTTCCTTTTTCATATAGATTTGAAATACGTTTGTAGTCAGCCTCCGTTTGTTTATAGATAGCCTCTGCGCGTTGTTTGCGAATCAGAAAGTCACGGTCGTCGATAACGGCAATTAGCTCTCCTTTACGGAAGAACTGTCCGCTTTGTGTATCGAAAGTATATACCGGACCACCTACTCTGAAAGAGAGTTCTGTAGTCCGGTAAGGTTGTGAAATGAATGAATAGCTGCGCTCGGAAGATGTATCCGACTGTTCGGCACGGATAACTTTTACATTAGGAGCTTGCTGCTCCTTGTTTGAGTTGTTGTCGCACGATATGAAACACCCCATACATGCGAGAAATAAAAGTGCTTTTTTCATCTTAATGTTCTTCTGAATGATTATTTAGTAATGCAAAAGTAAGTCAACGTAAATAAGGCTTCAATACTGTTGTTTCTGAACCGTAGATAGAAGATACTGAACCGTAGAAAAGCAAAACTGAATACTTTTGGGCAGTTTCACCTTATATATAATATATATATGAAGGGCTTTATATAGAAGCATTTAGATCTTTATAGAGATTTATCTCGATGTTTTTTTATTTTTTGTACAAATGTTCCGCTCTTTTCGTACAAAAATTCCGATGTTTTGTACAAATTTTCTGATTTTTTGTACAAAGATTGAGAAACATTTCAGGATGTTTTTTGAAAACTTCTGCATGAATTCTTTTAAACATGGCATATATTGGAAAATGACTTGTGCCAAATTCTGTCGATTTTAGGTGAGATTATGTAATTTTTGGCGTATGCTTTGTCTGCTTTGTCATAACGGACTGCCAAAATGTCCGTCGGCTATGAAAAAAAAAGAAGTTTTCTTTCTGGCACGCCATTTGTTTTAATTATGGCGTAATGCTTCGGCATTACAGAGTAAACTTGAATAAAAATAAATAAAATAGATACAATTATGGGAAAGATTATTGGTATTGACTTAGGAACAACAAACTCATGTGTTGCAGTATTCGAAGGTAACGAACCGGTGGTAATTGCCAACAGCGAAGGTAAACGTACCACTCCTTCAGTAGTAGGTTTCGTTGATGGTGGCGAACGTAAGGTTGGTGATCCGGCTAAACGTCAGGCTATTACAAACCCGAAACGTACAGTATATTCTATCAAGCGTTTCATGGGTGAAACTTACGATCAGGTTCAGAAAGAAATTTCACGAGTACCTTATTCTGTAGTAAAAGGTGACAACAATACTCCGCGTGTAGATATCGACGGACGTTTATATACTCCACAGGAAATCTCAGCAATGATTCTTCAGAAAATGAAAAAGACTGCTGAAGATTATCTGGGACAGGAAGTAACAGAAGCTGTTATCACAGTTCCGGCATACTTCTCAGATTCACAGCGTCAGGCTACTAAAGAAGCTGGTCAGATTGCAGGTTTGGAAGTAAAACGTATCGTAAACGAACCGACAGCAGCAGCACTTGCATATGGTGTTGACAAATCAAATAAGGATATGAAAGTTGCAGTGTTCGACCTTGGTGGTGGTACATTCGATATCTCAATCCTTGAATTTGGTGGTGGTGTATTTGAAGTATTGTCAACTAACGGTGATACTCACCTGGGTGGTGATGACTTCGACCAGGTTATCATCGACTGGTTGGTACAGGAATTCAAAAACGATGAAGGTGCAGATTTGACAACTGATCCGATGGCTATGCAGCGTTTGAAAGAAGCAGCTGAAAAAGCTAAGATTGAATTGTCTTCTTCTACATCAACAGAGATCAACTTGCCGTATATCATGCCGGTAGCTGGTGTTCCTAAACACTTGGTTAAGACATTGACTCGTGCTAAATTCGAAGCTTTGGCTCACAACTTGATTCAGGCTTGTCTTGAACCTTGTAAGAAAGCAATGAGCGATGCTGGTTTGAGTAACTCAGATATCGATGAAGTTATCTTGGTTGGTGGTTCATCTCGTATACCTGCCGTTCAGAAACTGGTAGAAGACTTCTTCGGAAAAGTTCCTTCTAAGGGTGTTAACCCAGACGAAGTAGTTGCAGTAGGTGCAGCTGTTCAGGGTGCCGTTTTGACAGACGAAATCAAGGGTGTAGTTCTGTTGGATGTAACTCCGCTGTCAATGGGTATCGAAACAATGGGTGGTGTGATGACAAAACTTATCGATGCTAACACTACTATCCCTTGCAAGAAGAGTGAAGTATTCTCTACAGCAGCCGACAATCAGACAGAAGTAACAATCCACGTACTTCAGGGTGAACGTCCTATGGCAGCACAGAACAAATCAATCGGTCAGTTCAACCTGACAGGTATTGCTCCTGCTCGTCGTGGTGTTCCTCAGATTGAAGTAACCTTCGATATCGATGCAAACGGTATCTTGAAAGTTTCTGCTAAGGATAAAGCAACAGGTAAGGAACAGGCTATTCGTATCGAAGCTTCATCTGGCTTGAGCAAGGAAGAAATTGAACGTATGAAAGCTGAAGCTGAAGCAAACGCAGAAGCAGATAAGAAAGAAAAAGAACGTATCGATAAATTGAACCAGGCAGATAGCTTGATCTTCACAACTGAAAATCAGTTGAAGGATCTTGGTGATAAGCTTCCAGCTGACAAGAAAGCTCCTATCGAAGCTGCTCTTCAGAAACTGAAAGATGCTCACAAAGCACAGGATTTGGCTGGTATCGATGCTGCAAGTGCTGAACTTCAGACTGCATTCCAAGCTGCAAGTGCTGAAATGTATGCTCAGACAGGTGCACAAGGCGGTGCTCAGGCTGGTCCTAATGCAGGTCAGGCAAATACTCAGAATGGCGGAAAGAATGATAATGTTCAGGATGCTGATTTTGAGGAAGTCAAATGATTCCGATAAGTAAACAAACAATAAGCAAAAGCGTGCAGCTCAACGAGTTGCACGCTTTTTGCGTTTATAGGGTTCATGGTTTCTATATGTTTTCTATGGGCTTTTTTATCTCTTATTTGCGACAAGACAAAAAAGTAGATGTACTTATGGTGGAGATTGCCTAGAAATGGATGGAGCAAATGAGGATTTGTAATACCCAATATATCATAGCCAGGCATCATGATACGGAACATCCACATTGCCATATCGTATTCAATCGGATAGGCAATGACGGGAATCTCATTTCTGATAACTGTAGAAACGAACCTTTTTATAAAACCTCAAAACGTTGAAGATAATGAAAGAAGATGTAGTAGCTGCAAATCTCGCAAATTGCGTCAAAGTATCAATGAATGAAAGGAATGCGTTAACAGGCAAAATGTCACTTCAGGCCAACTGGAGCAACATATAAAGGTAGATTTGGATGAAAAGACCATTTATAATGGAGTTGCCAAAAGCTTCTGTACTTGCTGGAATGATGCGTTGTCTGTAATAAAGAAACATGTTTGGAAACAACAATCTGATACATTGCCATTTTCACTATGTTTTCCAAAACTTGTCGAACAGTTTAAGCAAAAATCCAAGTTTCTTGAGTACATATATAGCCACGTTTGTGATTACAATCTCAATCGCCTTAATATTGAGATTAATACAGAAAACATATTAAAACGGCAGGATGAAATACTTGCAAAAGTTAATGAACTGAAACATCCAATAACCTGTAAAGTATCAATAGATACGCTACAATTTTTCTTTTCGTAGACAAATCTTAATCTGTATCTTCGTGGCATGAAAGAAGATATACGAAAAATACGGATGCGCCAAAAGTGGCTTGGGATATACACCGAAACGGGTTCTGTGACAAAAACAGCCCTTCGGTGCGGGATTGCCCGTTCCACGTTATACCGTTGGATAAATCGCGAGAAAGAACAAGGTAAGTCAAAATTGTCCGATAAGTCTAAACGCCCATCAAGACTCGCAAATATGAAGGTAACGCCTGGAATTGAAACCATTATTCTTAATCTGCGTGAGACGAGAAAATGGGGAGCGCAACGGATTGCCAACTATCTGCTTAGGAAGAGAATAAAACTCTCAGCCATGACCGTGTGGCGTGTGTTAAAAAGGCATCAGGTTAAAGCTGTTGTGAAACGGCGTAAAAAGTCAGACTATATCAGATATAGTAAAGAAATTCCTGGGGAAAGGATCCAGCTGGATGTAATGAAAGTACGAAATGGAGCATATCAGTTCACGGCCATAGATGATTGTACCCGTTTGAGGACCATTCGTGTATATCCCAATAAAAAAGCGGAAAGTACAATTCATTTTTTAGGAGAGATACTGAACACCTTTCCTTTTCCCGTTCAGCGGATACAGACTGATTGGGGAACAGAATTCTTCAATTATGATTTCCAATATGAACTGCATGACCATTTTATCAAGTTCAGACCTATCAAACCAAGGACTCCACATTTGAATGGCAAAGTTGAAAGGTCTCAGCAGACCGATAAGACAGAGTTTTGGAATCTTATAGATTTGTCGGATAAGACACTTGATTTGAATGCGATGGCTATGGAATGGCAGGAGTTCTACAATAAGAAACGACCACATTCCTCGCTGAACGGCAAGACTCCGATGCAAAAACTCAAGTCTGTTGAGCACCTTATTCCAATCCAGCCCGATGTGAGTGAAAAATTCTTGGAGTCAAACGAAGAAATCCTGCCACGTAATTACGAATATCTTAAATTCATAAAACATAGAAATAAGAAAGCTGTTGTTCAATAAGCTGTGGAGAATTACAAATATATCACTGACTGTTAACACTTTTAAGCTCATCGGTCGGGGAACGGCCAGCGCCAAGGGGCGGGACCACCCGTCCCGACGAGCGTAAAAATGCGGCAAGCTAATGTAGCGAATCTGTTGTTATAGCACAAATAACCGTTATTCCACCCAATATCAATGGGATGTTTATACGGGGACATCATATAAAACTTCGATATGTTGTGGCTATTGTAGCCATTATTTTGATGTGGGCTGTTGCTGCTTCTGTTAGTAGCCTGAAATATAAGGAAGAATCATTCGCACATTATTGCATGCATCGGGTGGTGAAGGAGCAGTCTAGATTCATATTGCAAAGAATGGAGAAACTCACAACAAAGGAATAGCATCTATCGTGTATAAAATTACTGTTTATTAAGAATTTATCCTTTTATTTTCTTATTGAAATATCTATAATGATTTTCTTATGACTATTAGATCTTTCATCAGGTATTAACAATAATAATTTAAAGATTATGATTTACGGATATATTAGAGTCAGCAGTGATAAACAGACAGTAGAGAATCAGAGATTTGAAATCAATAACTTTTGTGCGAGGGAAAACATCAAAATTGATGGTTGGATAGAAGAAACTATCAGTGGAACAAAAGCTTATAACAAAAGGCAACTCGGAACACTTTTAAGACGAATACAAAAAGATGATTTGATAATATGTGCAGAACTCTCTCGGCTTGGTCGTAATTTATTCATGATAATGGAAATACTCAATATCTGTATGACAAAAGAATGTCGAGTATGGACTATTAAAGATAATTACAGGCTTGGAGAGGACATACAGAGTAAGGTTCTGGCTTTTGCTTTTGGTTTATCTGCAGAGATAGAACGTAACCTAATCTCTCAACGAACAAAAGAGGCTTTAGCTCGTAAAAAAGCAGAAGGTGTTATCCTTGGTCGTCCGAAAGGAAAGAAAAATGCTCATGACAAGTATAAACTATCGGGTAAAGAAAATCTTATTCGAGAATTATTACAAGTGGGTGTATCTAAACGCAAAATAGCTAAAATATGTAAAGTTGATAGAAATACATTATCTCGTTTTATCAATGATAGACTTGATATAGAAAATTGAGCGGTTTTGTTCAGCAACA
>UMGJ01006317.1_pt1 | contig 11721 bp, 10 predicted proteins | sample 1965221 | NCBI WGS metagenome assembly UMGJ01 (sample SAMEA4836067, study PRJEB28245) | human gut metagenome | biome: gut microbiome; material: fecal sample | place: Denmark | collected 2008
GTCCGCCCGGATTCGCCGTGGCTCTGATGTACACCCTCGTGCCTTTTCCGCCCGGCCTGTTTCTCGAAAACATATAACTGTATTCGTCAAAGGAAAACTGCGTCAGTTCATCGAACCCCACAAAGTCATAATGCTTGCCCTGATAGTTAAGCCTGTCTTTCTTATGCTGCATCGCCCCGAAATAGATTTTCGCCCCGGACGGAAAGCTCCAGCAGTGCTTGGTCTTGTTGTACCTCGCCGCAGGATATGCACCTTTATAAAGCGTCTGCGACCTGTCCTCAAGCTCCGTCAGCTGCGGATACGTTTTTCTGAAAATTATCCCCCTGTAGCAAGCCTTATCCGCCTGCCTGAGCGCCTCCGCTAAAAGTGCGTCAGACTTACCTCCGCCGGCGGCACCCCCGTACAAAGCCTCATACTCTCCCCTTTGCATAAACTCCGCCTGCCTTTCCTGCGGCGACCATACCACCCTCCTTCCGCCTTTTACATCGTTATCTTTCATCTCACCAACACCTCCAGTTTTTCTGTAAATCTATCGCCATCCCCACCTGCCCAACATTCCAACTTCCCAACATCCCCACACATCTGCCATCCCCACAACCCTCTCAAGCCCCCATCCCCCCTCATCAGAACTCACCCTCATTCTCCGTTCTCGCCTCAGGTATCACCACAACTCCTCCTTCGTTTTCCTCATCGTCAACCACGCCGCCGTCCCACTCGTAACCGCATCTGTTCTTCAGCCAGAAGATCTGCGCCGTTGTGCTTGGCATCACCTGCTTTTCAACCGTTTTGACAACTCCCAGCTTCCCGTCCTTTCCGACCTGCCTTGTGATTTCCGTCTGCGTGTATCCTATCGCACGCTTCAGCAATGCCTCCTCGACCTGCTTTTTTCTCTCCTCGTCACCGTCTTGTCCGTCACTTTGATACAATCTCCTTATTTCATCGTGCGTCAGCTTCCAGTTTCTCAGCGTTGTGCGATGTATGCCGAGCAATTCCGCTGTCTGCACATCGCTGTACCCAAGCTCGATACAGTGACTGATTTTATCAAGAATTTCCTGCGTGATTTCTATGCCCCTTCTTCTTTCCGTGTATATTCACCCCCTTCCTGACCGTTTTCGCCTTGATTATAACAGTTCGTCATAATCGTACCCGTCGTCGCTCCACTCTCCGCAATACTCCACATCGTACCCGCAGTCAGGACAGCTCCGCTCGGTTTCATATGCAGCCGTCCCCTGATATTCTCCACGGTACTGAAGCGTCCGTGTCAACTCATTGCTGTCATACGTTCCTCCGCATCTTAAGCATCTGTACATATATCTCCTCCGTTTTTCTGATTTTTTCTTCATTTTCGGAATCGTGTACGTTTTTTAGTACACAAAATACGCTATAATAGCCTTTAAAGGAATTATCAAACGTATCAAAAATGATAACCGTGAAAGCTGCTGCAACTTTCCGTTGTCATAATGATAGCACACGCAAGGTCATTTGTCAACTGTTTGTAGCGTAAATTCTTCATTTTCGTTGAACTGCAACAATCTTTGACAACACTTTGTTTCTTTTATTGACAATTCAACACAATGTTGTTATAATTATCTCAGACAACAGAACGTCAATACGAAAGGATGAACCTTAAATGAGCAAAAACTCCGGCACAGTTTCAGGCGCATTTTCCGAAAGGATAAAACAGCTTCGTAAAGCAAAAGGTGCGTCGCAGGCGCAGGTAGCCGAATATCTCGGCGTGACCAAGCAGGCATACAGCCTTTACGAAACAGGAAAGCGTGAGCCGCCGTTCGCCACGTTATTGAAAATAGCCGAATATTTCGGTACAGACACAGACACACTTCTTATGAGCGGCGATACCGCAAGAGTATCCGACCCTCGCCTTAAATTCGCACTTTTCGGTGAAACCGAAATAGACGACGATGTACTCGACGATGTAAAACGTCTTGCTATGCTCCAGCTTGAGCTTCGCCGCAGCAAAGAAAAGGACGGAAAGAAGTAAACCGATGCAATGCTCTGAAGGGAGGGCAATGATAATTGGAACAGCTTATAAAAACCGCACAGGATAACGATATACTTATTGTAGATATGCGTATGAAGGGCAAACAGGGCGCTATGAGCCAATGCACCGACGGTATGTGCATTATCGCCATAGACCCTCATAAAGTGAAAAGTATAGCCGACCGAAAAGAAAAAACCGTTCACGAGCTCGGACACTGCATGACCGGTGCCTTCTATGACGCAACCTGCCCCGTCATCCCCCGTGGCAGATGTGAACACCGTGCTACAGCGTGGGCTGTGACCCACACGTTCACCAGAAGAACGCTTATAAAAGCGATCAGAAGCGGCCTTACAGAGCTTTGGCAATTAGCCGATCACTTCAACGTGACCGAGCATTTTATGAAAGATGCCCTGACCTACTACGAGCTTTACAACGGCGAATAAGCATAACAAAAAAGCTCCCTTATGCGATTTTTTCGCATAAGGGAGCTTTCGCTCTATAACCGTTATATAATTACAACACTCGAGAAAAATCTCGGATATACTTATGAAACTGACTTTTCCGCTTCTTTTTCACCCGTTGATTATACTTTCAAGAATTTTTGAAGGAGCATAATAATCCGTTGTGTCATTTCCCGACATTGTGATGATTTCCGCAAACGGTTCAATTTTAATGCCGATATTTTTGGCAAGATCGTGAACAGTGCTGTCGCTGTCGGCTGAATCTGATTTTCCGCAAATAATATATAGCCCCCTGACAATATCTTTGGAATTGAGCGTACTGATAGAAAACAAATATTTATACACCAGTTCCTGAAGCTGTTGCCGTCTGATTATATCCGTCGTACTGAATTTAGCATCCAGTATCAGATATTGCGATATACCTTTGCTTTCTGTTTTTATAATATAATCCGGAGTATAGATATAACCTTTGTCGGCCGTATCGTTTTTAACAGTTGTAGAAGTGTTCCGGAACAAGCCTATCTCATTTTCCGCTAAATCATTTCCGCTGATAACAGGCTGAAAATAAACGGTCAGTCGTATTTCATTATTCTGAAAAACAAATGTATTGTTGTATTTTGTGTTTAAATTGAATTTGCTCTTTGTCATGTAATGAGCATTGTATGAATTCTGTATTTTGAAATCGTAAGCCGATTTTATATACGTCAACATCTTGACAAGGCAGTAATACTCATAAATCTTGCTTGAAGAAATAAAGCTGAGCACAAGATCTTCATGACTGAATTCAGAACTGTTGCAGGTAAACCATTTATGGATTACCCGATACAGTTGTCTGTAAGCATTCACCGAGCGAAAAACCGGGGTGAATACAGGTGTGGCGTTAACAGGTGACGCTTTAAAATCAAACAGACGAACATAATATAAATACAGTTTCTGATATTCATCTTTCAATTCCACAAGCGTATCTATATAGTGCGCTATTACTTTTATGGTACTGTGGTAGATTTCGTACATAGAATCAATATACCCTACAGGCGCTGCAGACTTATTCTTGACAGTATATTTCTTCTTGAGCAGATCTACGGTTTTCGAAATATCAATTACAATTGTCTGAAGAAATCCAAGCAAAACACTGTTTTCATATGTATCATACGAATAAACGTTTAACACTGCTTTGGTGCGAACAGGCTGATAAAATTGCTTGTTGAATTGTATTCCTGTATTATAATTTACTGCATCCAGCTCGTCTGTATGAGTGGCGATGTATTGCACCGTGCAAGGATTGAATGAAGTAACTTTTGCAAACGGCACAATTTTTTCTTCTTTACGCAGCTTGGTATACGGATTGTTCTGAAGGTATCTGTACGATTGTCTGTATATATCCCTGATCTCGTTCAATAATTGAATTTTTGTGGCCATTGAAATATTATTGTAATGTGTAAATTCGTCACCGAGCGATGCATATTCGGTTTCATTGTAAAGAAAGCCACGACTGTTCTCAGAAATATATTCAACCATTTTAAGCATACTTCTGCCCTTCAAAGTGTCAGTAACCATGACAGCTATGCTTTTTGAGCTGTATATCCTGCCTTGTATCTCTAATTTAATGCATACCGTACCGAAGCATTCACGAAAAAGCGAATTCTTCTGACTTTTCAACAAAGGACGAAACGAAAACGTATTCGATGTCATTTTATATATTTCTGTTTCAAAACAATCCTCATTGACAAAAAGTTTTGTCGGAAAACCGTATCCCGAAGAAATCGAAAACGTGTAAACTTCATCATTAAATACGCAATCACCACCCGAAAATGTTTCTTCTTCACCGAGATACAAAGGGATAATCACAGAACCGTGCTCTTCTGTGATAAGAGTGATTTCAATACTGTCCATATGAATCATACCTCATATAAGATACTGGCAGTATCCCATATTGTGACCTTGCGCTTCTTCTATTTTCTCTATTGCGGATGATGTCTTATTGAGATTATATTTTTCACAAAGCTGTTTGATCGATTTGAAGAATTGCTCATAGTCAGAATAATATCCGTTGATTTTCGGAAGTAATTTCTGAACAACCGCATAATCTATTGCAATCTCTCTGGCCAGTGCGTTATCGCCGCCTGTCATAAGACTCTGGGCTGTCTTGATGTATTGTTCTATGCTGAGCATTATTCTCGGACTTACACTCATACCGAACGTTTTAAATGTGCCATATATGCTTTCAAGAGCGGTTTCAGTCGAAGTGCTGAGTTCATCGTCCTTTGCAAATGCGTTATATAATGCATCCCAGGTTATATGCTCACCCGGCATATCTGTGTTTGTGTTCTTTTTCAGCTTTGCTTCAGGCAGCTTTATTATACACGCTCTGTCAATAAGTCTGGGCGAAAGCGATTCTGTCGTCTGATCGGTATTGATAGTTGCCAGAAAGCGTAATGTTCTGGGAACAAAAAGGTCGTTTTCAGTGCCTATGTTGATATATGAATCAAGCTCGGATGTCCTGTCTGCAAGGCGCATGAAATCAGACCAGTAGTATTCCATCTGGCTGAGGTTTGCTTCATCCAGGGTAATGAGATATGGGTATTGTGAATTATCTCTTTCGAGATCCAACGTCTGCAGAGCGTCAAAAACCTTACTGTTGTTTTTATCATACTTTTTTGTAAGCGGATTGTAGTATCCTATAAAATCACGTTTCGAAGACCAGCCTCTTTCTACCGAAACCGAAACGAATCTGTTTATATCCTTACCAAACTGATTCAGACCAAGTATATCACCTATTATATTGCACATAGACGTTTTGCCTGTTCCGGGTTCTCCGGAAAAAACGGTGAGGAAATTCTGCGTAACACATGTGAAAATATTAATTATATCGTTTCGGCTGTAATCCCTTTTGGCACTTACATAATCAACAATATAATCAATCAGATCATCACCGTATAACGATGACGGCTGTACTTTCGATAATTCGTTCGAACGTAACGCATAAATATCTTTTTCTTCTTTTGCGTCCCACGATGCGGCTTCTCTCATCATTCTGTTTGATAAAAACGGATCAAATGCTCTTGATGCAACATTTTCTATACCTGTTTTAATCGCATTGCTGACTTTATCCTGCGCTGAAAGCAGTTCGTCATTATATTCCAGTGACTTCTTTCTCAGATATTCATTATTCGTTTCAAGAGTTGACTGTTCATCTCGCAATTTCTTGATTTTTTGTTCGGCTTCGGTTATATCTGTAACCATTCTTTTATATTCATTCAATTCCTCCTTCAGCTTTTCGGCTTCGTCGGACGAAATTTTAAAATCACCGCTGTCAAGCTCGGTTATTTTCTGTTCCTTTTCCTGATTATCCTTTCTCAGCTTCTGGATCAGCTTTTCGTTTTCTTCGTTCTTGTTTCTTTCATCCAGATACTGAGATTGAAGATCCTTATATTCCTGCGATTCCGTAGCCATCTGATTAGACAGATTGCTTGCCGTATCCGGAAGTGATTTCAGCAAACTGCTCAACAGCTCCTGCTTTATATCAGAAAAAGCCTCTGTGTCAGAAATGATCCTTTGCAACCGTTCCAGTCTTTCCTGTGCAACGCTGTCAGGAAGTGTGGATACAAAAGGCATATTCATATAGCTGTTGATAAATTCGTCCGGGCTTTCGGTTGCTGATTCCAATGAAATATTCTCAGATACACTTTTCAGCAGGACCTCGTCCGGAATAATGTCAGCCTGTTGCCGGGAACCTGTCGCATATATAAACTGTGTCTCTGTCGGATCATCATAATACGACTGCTTTTCAAGCTCAAAACACTGAACTTGCTCGTTCGGATAAAAAGGAACAAGGTAATTGGTAATATCGGGCTTTATGTAGTATTTACCGTCACCTATTCTGCGTTTTGCTTTGTAAGGACCATAGTATTTTCCGTTGTAGAGCATAACCACATTTTCGTTTTCGGCAATATTAGTATTAGTCAGCGTCACGTTCCCGTCCATCATTTCAACCAACGGTTTATTGGTATATTCGCAATTAACCACTTTATATATATCGTTTTTGCAAGCAGGAATGATAATTTTGTCAAGCGCTATGCCGTCATGCACGATTCTTGATAAATTAAGCTTGACTTTATATATATCGTTGTTATTGTCATCAAGATAATAGCTGTCTATTTTTACGATATAAGCATTAGTTATGACAGTGTCGTCATCGTTATCGATCTTCTTGTCCTGAAAATACTTAGCTGTGCTGTCAGAGTAGGATATAGACAGATTGATTCCGCCGATATCCGGATAATCACGCCTTAATGCAGCAGGCGAGATTTCTTCTATTTTTCCGTCTTTCAGTTCGAACTGGGGGAAAAAGTTATAAAAAGTATTCCTTTTTTCTATATGACCTATCAGTACCATTGTATTTTTCTTCTGGTTTACCGTATCTTCATCAGCTTTGTCCGTTTTATCGACAGAAGCATCATCGCCAAGCTCAGTTTTATCGGTATCGGCATCGGCATCGTCGGCATCGTCGGCATCGTCGGTTTTATTTGTTTGTATATATACGTTATCTTCATTTTCGGAAAGCACTTCGCTTACGGATTCATTTTTATCGACAGTCGTGCTTTCAGGCATATTGTTCTTTATCGGGTTTTTATTGATTACGAAATGCTTCATCGGAATTTTGTCGGGCGAAACATCGGGTAATTCCGAATTAACGAACTGCCCGAAATATCTATCATTGCTTTCTCCGTTTTTATCATATTCATAGCACCATCTGAAAAAGAAAATGCAATACAAATTTTTATTTTCCTCGTTTATCGAGCTTACAATAGTGTCATAATCTGCGTTTTCAATCGAAAGCGGAATTTGTTCTTTGACCAAATCGTAAACATTATATGTCATGCTCTTTCTCAGAGCCGGTTCTCTCATAATCATACTTACTTTTTCTGCATTATTTTTTATTTTTGAGAGACCCCGCCTGTAATGTCTGTTTGCATCCAGATTTGCAATTGCTTTTCCGAGCAATTCGTCCGGAAGCGACTGATAGAAACTGATCAGTTTGATTTCGTTAATGACTTTATCGTTCATTTTTCCCTCCGATGATTTTATTATATTTTTATATTATTATATCACATTTTTAGAAAAAATCAACCACTTCTGCCGTATTTATATTTAATATTTTGTGCAATATCACGCATATTGTTCATATAAGAACGTTGCCCTGCTATACTTTGGCAATTGCATCCTGTGTCCTGTCACCCTCCCCACAAACAAAAACGCCGATGATTTTCTCATCGGCGTAATTTATCAGAATCTCCGGCATCCGCACTGCCTCAGCCCTTATCGGCTTTCTGTTACAGCACAGTCCGCCTTACGAAACATACTCCTTCTTCACTATAAGGTCTGATGTTGTGGGGTTCGGCACAGGATCGATAATATTATCTATATACGTTACCCCGTAAACAAGATAATCCATCGCCAGCACCTGCATATCGTCAAGCGTTGCTCCCGCACCCACTCTTGCAAGGCCGTCCTTGTCACGGATCTCGCCCTCGAATATCTTCGCCTTGCCTTTCTTTACATAGTCATAAAGAGTATCCGCTATGGTGAGCGTTTCCTTCTTGCAGGCGGCAGAATAAGGTGTCAGCTTCACAAACGCTTCACTGAAGCCTCCGACATAAGCCTCCGCCATAAAGTTATCGTTTATGCAGGTTCTCACCGTGTCCGTGATAAACGTAGCCCAGTTGAGATAATACCCTACAAGCCCGTATTTCGGAGCCGAATAAGCCATATCGTTTGTAAAGCCTATCGACTTCATTCCGATCGAATCGCAGTAGTACATACAGTAATCATCCGACTGATACGAGAATATAACATCACAGCCCTTGCCCTCAAGCGTATTTACCGCAGTTTCCGTCTGTGCTTTGGTTTCCGCATAGATTATTTCGACATCCGTTTCACGTTCCTTGTATATCTGCTGTATGCCGAGGATAAATGCGTTTATAACACCGTTTGAGCAGTACATAAGATCGTCTGCGACTATTCCTATCTTGTGAGATGCCGAATTCCAAGCCGCTACCGTTCCGCAGACGAACGCAGGCTGATACAGCTTCGGACGGAACGTTGTAAGGTTCGTGAGCGATGCCGTGCCGCCGTAGCTCAGTATATATATGTCCTTATCCTTTTTCGCATAGCTGAGCGCCGAGTTTGCAAAAACGTGCGATGCCGATACTATGATACTGCAGCCCTCGTTTTTGAGCGCTTTTACTGCATTTTCAAACTGCGACACCGCAACGCCGTCAACATAACAGGTTTCAAGGCCGAGCGCCGTTTCAATATCCTTACGGCTTTTCTCAAACATATATGTCATGTTGTCCCTTGATATTTCTTCATTATATACATATCCGACCTTGGCGGATGTATCAAGCGAATAGTCAGGTGCCGATGAGCTTTCACCCGAGCTTGCACCGTCGCCCGAGCAGGCGCAGAGTGTCAGTACCGCCGACAAGGCAAGCGCCAGTATTTTTATATATCTTGATAGCTTTTTCAACTTAAATCTACCTCCGGAAAAAATCAGAAAAGACAGCAATAAAATCCGATTTTACAGCTATCTTATTATAACGGATATAATTATAACACATTTTCACAAAAAATTCACCCTCTTTTTCGAAAATTTGTTTTGATTTTTTGAAAATTTGTGATATACTTATATAGTCACAGCAGTACGTTATGCAATTTACACAAATATCCTACTGCACATTTTAAGGAAGGATCTAATAAAAATGAAGAAAAAAACAGCGGCGACAGCCGCAATACTCGCCTGTACAATGATGTTCTCCGGCTGCAGCGACAGCATTCTTACATCAGGTACTGACAGCGGCACAACAAGTGTTGAAAACATCTGGACGGCAAAAGACGACGACATCGTGGCATGGGCCACCTCAGACTCGCTTTCGGATGAAGAAAAGGAATATTATCAGGTCAAATTCAAGGATTTCTATTCCGAGTATTCCTTCACCATAGCAAATTACGGCCTTGACGAAACAAATTCCGCTTATGCCTCCTACGCTCAGTCGTACAGAAAGAATATAATAGATATGCTGACCAACGAAAAGCTGATACTCAGAAAAGCCAAGGAGCTGGGACTTGATCAGCTTTCCGAAGAAGAAATGGCTGAGGTCGAAAAGACCTATACAAAGAATCTCAGCGACTGGTACGCCTCATTCGAGAAAAAGGCGAAGACCGCACTCGGCATAAGCACCGATGATACCTCCGGCACAGAGGACAGTGCCAATGATGAAAAGATTCTCGAAAAGGAAAAAGAGCTTTTCAATGAATATATTGCAGGCTTCGGTCTTACCGAGGATACATTCCTGATGTGGCAGACCAACACGGCAATACAGAAAAAAGTCAACGACTACCTTCTTAAAGATATTACCGTATCCGACTCTGAGGTCGATGATTATATCACAAAGCTCAAAGCAGAGGCTAAGCAGGCGTACGAAAAGAGCGCTTCAAGCTATGCCACCGACTCCGAGTACAAAAAGGTATGGATACCCGAAGACGCACGTTATATCAAATATATAGCCGTAGGCATTGCATCTTCGGATTATGCCGAGATAAATGCCGCAAGAAACGAGAGCGGCGCAGATGACGCAGAGATCGACAAGAAGCGTGACGAAAAGTTAGCTGAGATAAAGGAAAAGGCTGATGCCGCACTTAAAAAGGCTACCGCAGAGGGCGCAGACTTTGACGCAGTGGTAAAGGAATACAGCAGTGCATATTCCGAATCTACCGCAGGCGAACAGATACTCGTGCTGAACTCAAAGGGACTTATTTCCGATGCGCTTTACGATGCAGTTTTCGCCCTTGAAAAGCCGGGCGATATAAGCGGACTTATCCCCACCGACAGCGGATATTATATCGTAAAGTATGTAAGCGATGCAAAGGTCACAGACAGCGACTTAAGCGATTACAGGAAGACCGTAAGGCAAGAGCTTTTAACCTCACGTCAGAGCGAAAAGACCAACGCTATACTTGAGGAATGGCGCAGTGCCGTAAATTACGAATATGATTACGAAAAGCTGAACATCACCAAGGAAGAAGAAACATCGTCCGATGCTTCCGCTTCTTCAGCCGACAGTAAAGCCGATAATGAAACCTCCTCCGCAGCATCCTCCGGTACCACAACATCGGAATAATATGCAGATAATTGACCGCTCCGTAACAGGAGCGGTTTTTTAAAGGAGAACAATATGCCACTATGTACACTTTGCCCACGCAACTGCCGTATAGACCGCAGTAAAACAACAGGTGCCTGCTCCGTAAAAGGACTTAAAACAGCCAAAGCGTCACTCCACTTCGGAGAAGAGCCGTGCATTTCCGGAACGGACGGCAGAGGCGCAGGAACTATATTCTTTTCCGGCTGTTCGCTGAAATGTATATTCTGCCAGAATATGCCCATAAGCCGTGACGGCTACGGCAAGGAAATAACACCGGAAAGGCTCGGTGAAATAATGCTCGAGCTTCAGGAAAAAGGTGCGCATAACATCGACCTTGTAACGCCCACTCATTATGCCGATATTATAGCCGGAGTGCTGACAAGCATAAAGCCACGGCTTCATATACCGGTAGTTTATAACTGCGGCGGATACGAAAAGGTAGAAACGCTGAAAATGCTTGACGGGCTGATTGACATTTACCTGCCCGATTTCAAGTATGCCTCGCCCGACCTTGCCGGTGAATATTCCTCCGCACCCAACTACCCTTCCGTTGCGGTAAAGGCGATTGCAGAAATGTACAGACAGACAGGAAAGGTGCAGGTTTTCGAAAACGGTATGATGAAAAAGGGCGTTCTTGTCCGCCACCTCGTACTTCCCGGTTGCCGTCACGACAGTATGAAGGTGCTTGATATACTTAAAGCCACCGTTCCTGTAAGCGATATAAGGATAAGCCTTATGCGCCAGTACACACCTTGCGGAAAAGCCCTTGAAATAAAGAATCTTTCAAGAAAACTTACCACTTTTGAATATAACTCGGTTACCGATTACGCCGCTCAGCTTGGCTTTGACGGCTACACGCAGGATAAAGAAAGTGCTACCTTCGAGTACACTCCCGAATGGGATTTTGAAGGCATATAAAAACAAATCCGACAGGAACACCCTGTCGGATTCAGTTTGTAGAAAAAGTCTGTATTTATAAAAATAGAGCAAATTCTCTATCCCTATCCCCAAACCCCTTCCCCTCGGGAAGGGGCTGAGTGTGGGGCTGCCGCCCTCACCC
>UMGJ01037564.1_pt1 | contig 11673 bp, 6 predicted proteins | sample 1965221 | NCBI WGS metagenome assembly UMGJ01 (sample SAMEA4836067, study PRJEB28245) | human gut metagenome | biome: gut microbiome; material: fecal sample | place: Denmark | collected 2008
TTTAATATTTTATGTCAGCTTATGCGGCGGCGGTGCTAAGTCGCGCAAACAATGCTTAATCAGCAGCCGGAGACCCGTGCAGCTTACTGCACAGATGGAGGGTGTGACCTCTGGGTTTATGGTTCATCGACTGTATGGGTAGCCCTATTCTACGGCTTAGGCCGGATGGGAGGAAAGACAGTCAGAACATCGTGGGAAAGCCACGAGAAGGTTATAAGAAATATGAGACCGCCCCACACGGAGCGGCCTTTTGTTGTTTGTAAGGGGAATGATTTTATGATTACAATTACAGGTGATGCAAAAGAAATTGCTGCCCTTATCGAAGGGTTATATGGACAGCGGAAAAACGAATTTAACGCTGAAGAGTTAAGACGATTGGTGGGAAAGATTTTGACAGAGGAACACAGCAAAACGCACGGCATACATATTGACGGAATTTATCAACAAAACGGAAAGATAAATATATCTAAGGAACGGATGAACACGGGGTGGCTATGAGATATAGAATTACTGTCACACTAATTCTTCTGGAGAAGTAACCCATCGCGCACCATTACTATCTATTACAAGTACATCGCATTCTTTGCTTACAGATTGAAGTTCACCATTATAATATTGTAGCTTTGACGTTGTTTCGTTTATAAACCGCAAGTAATTTATACCTTCTTGAAGAGAAAAATGTAAACAATGCGGTGAGTCGGATTGATGAGCCATAAGCATGGTTGCTATTGAATTGTCGCCTTCTGCTGCAAGGCCAATACCATCTTCATCTGTGATGCTTTCTATAGTATCATTCTTTAGAGTGGTTTTAAAAACTTCATACCCTTTATTACTTGTACAAGCACCAAGCAAGCAAATATATGTGCCATTCGCATATTGTTTCAACTTTTCTCTTAACACAGCCAATTCTTGTACAATGGAGGTTGCTGGATCTGTAAATGCAGAGATTGTATTTTTGATGACTGCTGTAGTGTGTGTTCCGCCTTGTAATATTAGTGAACCCACATATGCAATACCATGCCCGCTTTTCGTCAGAAATATTTTTTGTTGGTGGTCCAGGGATGGATATAACATAGACATATTGTCTGATGCATTTTTAGGAGCCAATGTTAGCCGTCTGTCTGCTGACATAACAATACCATATTCATTTGCCAATACTATTGCTAGAGACATTTAATCGCATCCTTATAATGTATTTTACCACTCATAGCCGCATGTTTTACATCTAAATTGATGCTTAACTTTCTGACTGAAGATTCCAAAGAGTCCTACGCTTACACCTTTAGACAGTGCGGAGATCTTTTCTGTGTTGGTACTTCCGCAGGTGGGACAGGTAATGGTCGGGTGACCGTAGTAGGCGGCGATATCGCGCTTGCTTTGTTCCTTAAATTCTTGGTAGTCTTTTTCTTCTTTGCGCTCGCGCTCGTTGAACTTGGCTTTGCTGAAACGTGGGTCATTAAAGACATATTTTTGGCGAATGTATTCGGTTGTCATGATACCCATCTTATAAAAATCACTTTTTGGTTCTTCTGTGAGATATTTTTGTTGAGCTTTTTCAGGTAATTTTCTGATGTCATTTTGGATCTCACTGATTTCGTCATCTGTAAGAATGATAACATCTTCACATCCGCAAAAATTGCAAATAGGGAACCGATCTTCAGACCTATTTCTATTGCCACAAACTGGACAAACATATTTTGTCATGTCTTTCCAAGCCGTCATCAAATATTCTCCTTTCGTTCTAACTGTAACCTTGCCTTTATTGTATCACACTGCAATGAAAAGGTAAACAAAAAGATATTCACTTTATTTGGAACAACTGGAGATACTGAACAATTTGGAAAAACAAGACTCACCATAGCTGGTAACACAATAAGTGAAATCAGTAAGGCGCTGAAAGATTTAGGTACGCAGAAAATCGATTTTGCAACAGGTGGGCTGTCTGATAATCTTAGCCGTGCCAAAACAGATATAAGTGCCATTTTCAAACTCATATTACATGGAAGCACTGAGACAAATGCACAATTAAAGGCCGACACAGAAGCAATTCAAGAATACATGAACGCATTGGCTGATAATAACGGTAAGGTGTCAGCTGACAATTTTGACAAAATCATGGCGAACGCTTCTGCCCAGGCAAAAGTTTATGTCAAGCAGACCGATGCTGCGGCACTTTCCACGGAGGCATTTGCACAATCTCAGACTGTGCTCGCAAAAACAACAAATGCTGTTGTTGGTGGCCTAAAAAGTATTGGCGCTGGCTTGCTTTCTATGGGCTTAACCTTAGTTGTGTCTGCTGCTCTTAACGCCGTGGTTAAAGCAATCTATAATGCTGCAACGGCAGAAAAGCGCTATCGTGAAGCGGCGCTTGACTCGACCACTGCTATAAACGAAAAAACACAAGCTCTTGATGACTATGAAGCTCAGATAAAAGAACTTAAAACTTCTATTGACGAAGGAAATCTTAGCGAAAATGATGCTTACGAGGCACGGAAAAAGCTTATTAGTATTCAGGATGAATTGGCAGAGAAGTACGGAAATGAGCTTAATGGAATTGATCTTGTCAATGGTGGGCTTGAAGAACAGATTGGGCTGCTTGACGAAGCGGCTAAAAAGAAAGAGAACGCATTTTTAACTGAAAAAGACAAGGATGCTGGAACTGACAATAAAGAAGCTATTGAAGACGCCCAAAGAAAGATGACACAGCGTCATGTTTATATGGGGACGTTTGGGTCGTTATCTGAGAATGATTTTAATACCATTAAGAAGTATGCAGAAGACAACGGTTTAGGTGTTAATTATAGTCAGGAATTCTCTGGTGATTATTCGATTAAAGTGTCGTTTACTGGTGATGCGTCCAACGCGGAAAAGGTATATACTGATTTTGTAAACGATGTAACCAATGATAGTCGCCTTGACGATGATACGAAAACTGTCATAGCTGATAAAGCAAGAAGCTTGATTTCTTCTGCACAAGACATCACTGCTGAAAATGAGCAACTTGCCGAGCAGGCTGCACGGTATCAGATTGAAACTACTTCAGCTTATAATGAACTTTATGAAAACCTGAAGAAGGCGCAAGATGACTATAATGATGCCGTAGCAAAAGATAACGATACCGCAATCAAAAAGGCGTTAGAGGCAAAAACATCTGCTGTTGAGGCAATTCGAGAGGCAAAGTTTAATGTTGGATATAATGATTATAATACAGAACTTTCTGATTATAACAACGATTATATCAAACAGTACATGAATGCTCAGGCCGACGAACTCGAATCGTCCACCAAGCTCAAGGCTGCGCAGATCGGCTTAAATGCTGCCATTAAGGACGGCTCAGCTGCGCTGACCGAATACCTTGACATCACCGAAGAAGATGCGAAAAACACCATTGATACGATCAAGTCCAGCGTGCAGAGTCTTAACGGACTGGACGATCTTGATTTGGTTGATATTGGCAGCTTGGAGAATGCCGGTACGGAAATTACTGCTTACACCAAAGAACAGGTACAGGCTTACGACAACATGAAGTCTGCCGCGGACAAACTTGGCATTTCCATGAGTGACCTGATCGACATCTTGGTTAAAGCTGGACTTGTTACCGGCGAGAGCATCAAGTACACCAACGAGTTCACCAGTTCTGCTTTGACTATGGCAACCGCAGCCAGCAAGGCGGTGTCTAGTGTTACTTCTATCTTGAATTCGCAAGGGACTGGTGTTAATGTCGATACCGATTCTTACAGCGAACTGATCAAGGATAATGCTGAATACGCGGCCGCACTGCAATACAGCAATGGCACCATGCAGCTGAACCGCGAGATGGCGCAGCAGCTTACCGAAGCCAAGGTAAAAGAGTCTGAATCTTATATTAAGGTAGCTTACAGTCAGAACCAGGTCAAGTATGAGAAGGTTAAGAATGACCTGTCCTATTACACAGATGAGGTGCGCAAGTCTATTGAGGCCGATGCTGACAAACTGAAGCAGTTTGATGAAGAAAAGGCCGCATTGGAAGGCCAAAGTGAGGCGATCCGTGATAACTGCCGTAGTTTGCAGATGCAGTATTCTGCCTTGATGCAGGCAAGCAGTGCTTATCAGGATTGGCTGAACGCACAGAACGCTACTGAGTCCGGCGATATGTATGATAGTGCCATTGAAGCAAAGAAAGCTTTGGCCGCAGGATTGAAGAATGGCAAGATTGGCACTGTCAAGTGGCAGGCGGCCTCTGAGTTCCTTATCCCGGATGATTACGAGGGAACAGCTGCTGAATACATCAAGAAACTAAACCGCTACTTTAAGCAGGCCAGCGACGGCTCTGATGATGGTTCCGGTATTAACAACTTTATCACAGACAGCCTGAAAGCTGGGCTGATGAAGCAAGAGAGCGATGGCTCTATTAAGATCCTTGCAGACAAGACCACGGAAGATTTTGCAAAAGCACTGAAACTTTCGCCTGATGCTGTACAATCTATCTTTGGTGAGATGCAGGAGTATGGTTGGACCTTTGACTGGGGCAGCATGCTTGGCGACCCAATCACCAACTATAAAATGCAGCTGGATGACATTAAAGACCAGATGGCAGACCTTGAACCGAATAGTGAAGCGTGGCAGGTTCTGGATGCCAGGGCAGAAGAGTTAGAGAGTGCTCTGGATGGGCTGTACCAGCGCAGCGGACTTGACCAGCTGGCCGATACGGTACAGCAAGCGAAAGACAATGGCGTTGAGCTAAGCGAAAACGCCCAGCAGGCAGCCGACGCACTTAATTCTGCAGCTCGTGTACAGAATGAGATTGACATTTATAAAGCACAGGAAGCCGCAAAAGAAGCTGAAAAGGCGTTTGCAAGCAGCGGACAGATTGCTGACTTGGATAATTTGGATGCCGCCAACCAGAAACTCACCGAACTGTTGCAGAAACGTCAACAGATGGGCGAGCCTACAGATACCGAAATTCGACTGTATTTGGAAGAGCAGGAGGTCAATGGCAAGGTTCCCAGTGATGTCATTGACGACATGAAAAATGCCGGTCTTATCAAGATTGAGACAGAAACCGACGATAACGCCGCGCAAACTATTACCAGCCAATACGATACAATGAAGGCTCATGTAGAGCAGCCTGTTACGATTACGGCGAATGCTACAAAGTGCATTACAACGCTGGATAACATTATAAACCAGCTTAATACTATTGACGGTTCCCACACGGTGACCATTAAGGTAAATCAGACTACTGTTAAATCTGCCCGCACTAAAACTTATGCAGAACAGCGTGCCGGTGCCTACGGTGGTGCTTTTGCCGGTGGACGCACTCTGGTTGGAGAGCTTGGTAACGAGTTGGTTGTGAACCCGCACAGCGGAAAATGGTATACTGTTGGTGATAATGGCGCTGAGTTTGTAAACCTGCCAAAAGATGCGATTGTATTCGACCATAGCAAAACGAAGAAGTTACTTGACCAGGGCTTTATTGGCGGGCGCGGTGTTGCGCTGGCCTCTGGTACGGCCATGGACTCTGGCAGCCCGGGTAGGGGCAGTTATGTCGGCGGCGATGGTTACAAGGTTGGCCAAGACCCGCGGGTCAAGAGCACCTACAAAGCCACCAAGGCAAGCACTAAGGCAACCAAGGATAACTCCAAAGCCCTTGAAGAAAACAAAAAGGCACTTGAGAAGCAGAAAACCGCGCTGGAAAAGCAGAAAACTGCCCTTGAGAAAGAGTCCAACAAGCTGAAAATCTATGGTCAGGCTGCCATTGATGAGATTGAAAAACGCGAAAAGGCACTGAACAAGGAGAAAGAGGCGCAGGACAAGGCGTTTGAGGCTGAAATCGAGGCGCTGAACAAGAAAAAGACAGCACTGCAGAAGGCCAATGACGAGGAGGATCGTGCTATTAAGTTAGCAGAACTCAAGGACGCATTGGAGAAGGCGAAGGCCAACCGGACGGTTCACATCTACAATAAGAATCAGGGCTTTATCTGGGCAGCAGATCAGGAGGCTGTGAACGAGGCGCAGACCAACCTTGACGAGCAGCAGCGCGATTGGCGAAACGAGGATATCCTGCAGGCTGTTGATGATGAGATCGATAAGATCAATGAGCTGAAAGACGCTTATGACAAATCCATCGAGGCACAGATTGCCGACCTTGATGACATGAAGGAGAAGTGGAACGAGGTTATCAGCCTGATTGGTACAAGCTGGGAGGATTATCAGCTTGGGCTTGCGGCTGCGGCACACTTCAACGACATGACGCTTGACAGTATGGCTGGCGATCTTGTTGGTTATAAGGACGATGTTCTTGCCAATATGCAGGAGATCGGCGGCGTTACTGACCAGATCGATTCCATCACAGAGTCCATCGAAAAGCTGGAGGAGGCTATCAGTAATGCGAAGGATGCTGCGAGTAGTGGCGGCGGTTCTGGTGGAAGCGATTCCAGTGCAAATTTTGACGCTGATACTGGTGCAGATGTTGAAGCTGATTCCGATTTAAGCCAAGATACACAAGATCTGCTTGACAAGCTAGAGGAACTTCGTGAGGTATATTCTGGACTTGGCAAAGATACAGACGACCTAAGCGAAAAACAGCGTGGATTGGTTGATACTATTGCTAATTTGACCGAGGGCACGAAAGCGCATTTTAACGCTGTAGACGAGCTTGGCACAGTACAGCAAACAACAGCAGACAAGCAAGCGCTGATGCGTGATGTTTTGAGTGAGTACATGACCACACTTTCACAGTGTACTGATCTTACAGCTGAACAGCGTGCTGAACTCACACAGGCCATGGACGATATTGTCAACAGCTATTCCGGCGGATATGATACTATTGATAAATTGATTCAAGGTTATAATGATACTCTTATTGAGAGCGGAGATATGACTAATGAGTCTTATCAACAGCAACTTGAAAATCTGCTTGAATTTGCGGATCAGAATCAGGCATCCTACGATACGATCGCAGAAATTCTTAATTCCAATTTTGAAGCAGTTGCGGAGAACACGGATTTAACTTACTGGCAAAGACAGTCTCAGATTACGAGTCTGGTAGACTTGGCAAACCAGTATGGCGTAAGCAGCGATGATATTATTAACCACCTTGCTAACATTGCCACGCAGGAGCAGTATGCGGCAGAGAGTACCGATATTACTCATGCGGCCATGATGACAACCGTCCAGATGGCATGTGTTGAAATGGGTGCAAGCTATGATTCTCTTCGTACAAAAATTGAGTCTGTAACTCAGGCTCAGCAGAAGATGATTGAAGCCATCGGTAAGGCCGATTTTAATACGCTAATGCCTATGGGCACTGCTACAAGTCATGGCAATAAAATTCAGTGGGGCAAACCGAACTTTGACCCTCTGCAACATGCCACCGGTGTTCTGAACTCGCCAGCGACACACATCGCCATCACTGACGAGAAAGGCCCCGAGATCAAGATGCGCAAGCCGAGTTTCGGCCAGTACAGCCTGATTGAGAAGGGTAGCAGCGTTATCCCGGCACAGCCGAGTGCAAACCTGTGGAAATTTGGTCTTGACCCGGAGAGCTTTATTGCATCGCATATGAACCAGCGGAGTATCAAGAGTGTTGAGATCACGCAGCCGAATATGAGCAGTGCTCCGGTGGTCAATGTGGGTGACATCCAAATGTATGGTGTCAATGATGTGGAGAGTTTTGGCCGTGTGATCCATGACCGTGTAAGCGGAATTTTCGCACAGGAATTTAGCAAGAGGTAATTTTTAAGGTTTAATTTATAGTGGAGTGCGGACGGTGCATTTGTGCTGTCTGCGGGTGAGTGGTGGGTAATACAAAGTAGAATGCAAAATATAAGGGAGGTGGCCACGCTGAACAAGCAAGATATTGATGCACTGAGAGAACTGGCCGCACAGATCCGCAGAGGATGCCAGCAGCTTATCAACCGTGCAAGCTATGACCGGACTTCTATCGGGCAGGTGACGGCTGTGAATGGCGGTGGGCTGTACACGGTGGCTGCTTTTGGCGGCACATACACATTGCCGTATAAACAAGGCTTGGCAGTGGGAACGGTTGTCCGTGTGAAGGTGCCGCAGAACAACTGGAAGGACATTTACATCGAATCGACGGAGTAAAAATGCGCAGAAACATCGCTTAACAATCCATCGACTGTATGGTCGGGGATATTTTTCTTGGAATGTATATAGAAGAATTAAATAACGATTGAATTCAATCTACACCGCTCAGTGGTCGTTTTGACTGCTGGGCGGCTTTTTATTTTGTTAAAAAGGGGAGTGATGAGAGTGGCACAGCCGGTGCTTTATATTATCCCATCGTTTGACGCCGCTGTTGGCGCAAACATCAACTTTGCTTATGAGGGTGAACAGGTCTTTGCAAACGAGCTGGTCATCTATGACAATGAAACAGGCAGTCAGGTATACAGCCAGAAAACGGAATGGATGCGTACCTACCACACGATCAACGGTGGTGAGCTGCAGAACGGTAAATACTATTACTGCAAGCTACGGGTGTTTAACAAGGCGGGTGAGCCGAGCAGTTGGTCGAGCCAGAAGAGCTTTCGATGCTTTACGACACCGCAGTTTGGTTTTAGTAATGTAGCAACGGGGCAGATCGTACAAAGTAGCGAATTGACCGTGAAACTTAGCTATAGTCAGGCAGAGCACGAACCGTTGAATACGTATACCGTTGGGTTATACGACGCTAACCATGTATTGGTGCGCAAAAGTGAAACTCGATACGGCGTTGATCTGTTGGAGTACACGCTGAAGAACTTGGAGGACGGAACACAGTATTACCTGCGGGCTGTTGGCGATACGTTGAACGGCATGACGGCGGACACTGGCTTTGTACCGTTTAGTGTGAAATTTATCACGCCGAACTACTGGACCTATGTTGACCTTAGTGACAACCATGATGGAACGGTACGTGTAAGCTGCAATATCCGTACTGTGACAGGGCGGCTTGACGGCGGCGGAAACCCAGAATATATCCATGACAACCACATGGTCGATTTGCGCAAGCCAGGCCAGAGGGTGCTGTTTAATGATGGATTTACTGTACAGGGCAATTTTACCATTAAGTTGCTTGGATATGGGTTTGTGGCAGGCGAGAAAATCATGGAGCTGATAGATAAGTCAAACAATACTCTTTCCCTTACATATCGCGAGGGATGGGCAGCGACAAATTCCATAATGGGGTCGGCTGCCATTACAAATAAAGTATGTATTGCGACTGACGATATTATGGGTGTGAAAATCGGGTATATTGATGTGCGATGCGAAAGCGAAAGCCACAGCCTTGTTTACACCATCCACAGCACTGCCATGCCAGTTTTAACAGATGGCGAAGAATACCTGATCCAGCTGCGAAGAATCGGAGAGGTTTGCGAGATCAAGGTCGATAAGAGAAATATTGCTGCCGTAATTGAGGCGCAAAACTTGTAAGGAGGGAGTGCTATGTTTTTTTGTGGTACTGGCATTGCCGGTTACAAGTATACCGCAGATTTGACACATGTAATTGTAGATGACGCTGATACGCTTGTAATTGGAAATGGCGCATTTGACCAGCTTTATGTAACACGCAGTATTGAGGACCAGCCGGATGACTTCCCGAGTTGGGACTACGATACGATCATGAACGCCACCTTTGACGGAAATTTACGCGGCGGCAATATCAGCTACATGATACAGCAGATCAGCTCGATACGTATTAAGCGCCGCAGAGCCGGTGGCTATAACTGGGTTACACTGTTTGATGTACCTATTAAGGAGCCGCATGACTTGGAGTTTGAACGATATGACCGTTATGCGGCAAATGGTGTTGGCTATGAATACGCGCTTGTCCCTGTTGTGGATAACAAAGAGGGCTATGTAAACAAAAATGGCATTACTCCGCGATTTGTCGGATGCTTTTTGTTTGAAAAGGACAAGGGGTACAGCACAGATTTGGAAATCAGCAAGGGTACGATTACTAGAAACAAACAGACAAATGTTGTAACAACGCTGAGCAATAAATACCCCGTCGTTATCAACAATGGCAATTCGGATTACGAGAGCGGTCAGTTTACGATGATGTTTTTACCAAAGGATAGCACAGGAGAATATACAGCTGAAAAAGCTTACGAATATCGTGAAGAGATCAAGGCGTTCCTGAACGACGGTAAGCCAAAAATCATGAAGCTGACAGATGGACGCATCTGGATGATATGCACAACAGACGGGATTTCCGAAAACAATGACGATATTGAGGGGTATGTGCATCACAGCTTTAGCTGGGTAGAAATTGGGGATCCAGAAAACGCAGGGGACTTGTATTACAACAACTTTATAGACTGCAATGTGGAGGGATGACCTATGTATGAAGTGCAACAGCAGGACATCGACCTTTTACGGCAGAGAACAAAAACCATTTACACGAAGATCCAGCTGCTAAATACGAAATTCATGGTCATTGATGAAATACAGGGTGTTTTTATTGATGGCAGTATTTCTACCGACAGCAGCAGTGACATACGAAATACATTTGATGCAACGATTCTTGTAAAAGATGACAGCTATATCACGGCAGAGACAGCTCGCGTGTGGATAGATAAGCATGTGCGTGTGTTTATTGGATTTTTAAATCAAAGAACTGGGGAGACTGTGTGGTATCCAAAGGGCGTGTATAGCTTTAATGACAATTCGTTTACTTATGACGCGACAACAAAGCTGTTAAAGGTGAGTTGTCTGGATCTTGTCAGCACATTAAATGGCACACTGAATGGAACATTGATCGGCCGTGAAACCAAAATACCAAAAGACAGTGAAATCCGCGATGCTATAGTAAAAACCGTAACGCAGTTGGGACAATGCAGTAGTTACAGAATAGGGTATCAGAACGCCGTTGTGCCTTACGACATGAGTTGGGACACAGGGTCAACTGTATGGGACATCCTGAAAGAGCTGCGCGATTTGTACTATAGCTATGAGATGTTTTTTGACGAGGACACTTTTGTGTGCCAGCGTGTACCAATGGACAATGGCGAGCCTGTTATATTAGACAATACGATCTTTGACCGCTGTGTGATCAGCGAGAGTTTATCAAACAGCTTCAGCGAGGTTCGCAATGTCATTGAAGTGTGGGGAGAGACCACAAAAAGCAATTACTATTCTGATAGCAGCAGCTATGAAAATGGCATATATACCGTGCGATTAACAGGAGCCAGCATAACCAGTAGCAAGAAGTTCAGTTTTTTGGCACCGGAGACCAATCCTGATGGGTGCCAGGTGCGAATTATAAACACAGAGACAGACCCGAACACCGGTACAAAATCCGAAAAAACATATGGGCCATATCCGTTATACCGCTCCGCATTGAATGATACAGGCGAGGACATGAGTATAGCTGCAGGAACGATGGAAAAAGGCAAATACTATGTTGTGCAGTATAAGCAAGAGTATGGCGAGGGCGAAAAGAAATTTAAGTTTATTTTTATTGGCCAAACGCAGGTACATGCCATGGCGCGGCTTGTAAGGGAGCTGCCAAATGCAGAGCAAGCGGCTAAGGACAAGGCTGCGTTTGCTTGTGACAATATTGGTTATGTGGTAAACCCTGAAAGCCCGTTTACAATCGATAAGATCGGAGAACGAATCAAGGTTTGCAACAGTGGCGACTATGAGAAAATCTACACAGATGAGCTTGCTTTGCAACGTGCGGAATAT
>UMGJ01009432.1_pt1 | contig 11647 bp, 6 predicted proteins | sample 1965221 | NCBI WGS metagenome assembly UMGJ01 (sample SAMEA4836067, study PRJEB28245) | human gut metagenome | biome: gut microbiome; material: fecal sample | place: Denmark | collected 2008
CAGCCTGCGAGAGCATTTTGCGGATGTTGGAAATGGTCGATCTCGTATTTTCGGATTCGTTGGGCAATCTGTTGAACCTCCTTCCGATGCTCGGTGAGAAAATGTCGATTCTCTATCAGATATTGGATGTAATCAGTATAATGCAGGCTGGCAACAAAGCAGGGATGCAGTTCTTCCTCTGCTGACTTCGGCGCAAATCGTTTGCGCCAGTCACCCAGAATCGCGCTGCACTCGTACAATGTTTGGATTGGGTTTTGACCTTTATATTCCACAATTTTCGGATACTGTAGTGGAAAAACAGGATTCCCCGAAAGGCCAAAATCTGCGACCAGCTTTTCCGCCGCCTTCCGCAAGGACAGCTGAAACAGTTTTGCGGTGAAGTCGATTACATCACCATCCGCTCCACAGCCAAAACAGTGAAACCGGGAATCCACTTTCATGCTGGGATTGCGGTCTGCATGGAATGGACAGCAAATCATGCTGCTACGGTTGGGTTGAAAGCCATAGGCTTCTGCGGTCTGCCGGGCAGTGATATTCCGTTTTACGATTTCAAATAAATTGTTGTTCTTGAAAATTGACCTCCTTCTTACTTCTTATTTTCAAAAGTCCCTGCCGGATGGGAAAGCCCTGCACGGGCTTACGCATCCGGCAGGGTTCCGGGGTGCGGGGTGGAAGACCCTGCTGATTTACAGGCTCATATCGTAGCTGCGCTTCTTGGCTCGCGGCCGCTGTTCACGCTGCTGCAATTTTTCCATTTCAAGGATGCTGTCAACATTGGCAAGTACCGTCTGTATTTCTGTAGTACACTTCGCCATCCACGACCGCGTAAGAGAAGTTTTTCACATCCGGGTCAGCAGGCAGCGTATTGCGCTGTGCTTCCGCATCCGCAATATCTGGTGTTTCAATCACGGCTTCGGTGTAATGCCCTTCGATATGCTGTATCGCTTCGGCAAGCTGGTCGGCCAGCACCGCCCCTTCAATGGGTGCAACGGTCAGGCTGTGGCCGTACTGAGTGCTTTCGGTAGTCAGCTCACCCAGCACCATTTCTGGGTGGTCTACGAAATATTGGTTGATGGAAAACCCATCTTCGGTTTTGCCCAGCTGCACCCATTCCGGTTCGCGGTCGATAGGACGGTCGCGCTTCTGCAAAAAGAGAATATCCGAAACGACATTCGTGCCTGCATTTTTCTTAAACGCATCGTTGGGCAGACGGATAGCTCCCAGTAAATCAGCACGTTCCGCAATATACTTGCGAGCTTTGCTTTCCTTGCTGTCCAGCGTATATCGGCTGGTAACAAAAGCGACGATGCCGCTCGGACGCACTTGGTCGATGGCTTTTGCGAAAAAATAGTTGTGGATAGAAAAATTCAGCTTGTTGTACGCCCGGTCATTTACGCCATAGTCACCAAAAGGCACATTGCCGATTGCCAGATCGAAAAAGTCTCGCCTGTCGGTGGTCTGAAATCCGGCCACCGTAATATGGGCCTTGGGGTAGAGCTTTTGTGCAATGCGGCCTGTGATACTGTCCAGCTCCACACCATATAGGCGGCTGTCCTGCATGGTGTCCGGCAGCATACCAAAAAAGTTACCAACGCCCATAGACGGTTCAAGGATATTACCAGTGCGAAACCCCATCTTTTCAACTGCATCATAGATGGCACGGATAACGGTGGGGCTGGTGTAGTGGGCGTTCAGGGTACTGGCACGGGCTGCTTCGTATTCCTTCCCGGAAAGCAATTCCTTTAGTTCAGCGTGTTCTTTTGTCCAGTTGCTTTTATCCTTGTCGAAAACATCTGCCAGACCACCCCAGCCGACATACTGTGCCAGCACTTCCTGTTCTTCGGCGGTAGCTCCACGATGTTCCTGCTCCAGCTGGAGCAGAGTGCGGATGGCCGCGACATTCCGGGCGTATTTCTGCTTTGCGCCGCCTTCGCCCAGATGATCGTCTGTAATTTTGAAATTCCCAGCGGCTTCTGGTGCAGCTTCAACAAACAGTTCTACATTGCGCTCATCTCGACGCAGGGCATCTTCAAACTGCTCTTTATTAAGAACTTCATTTTCCCATGAATACCCATTGTCCGGGTCGATGCGCACATCGGTTTCGCCAACATAGCCGATCGTTCCTTCGATGGTCTGCGTAGGAAGCGGCACGACCACATGATCGCCAACTTTATAATTGGGTGTCGTTTCGTGGGAGGCATCGGAAATTTCCTCTTGCTGTTCTTCGTGCAGATATTTGGTCTGGTAGTGCGTACCATCTTCATTCAATCCGGCCAGATAAACGTTGTTGCCCTCTGCCCATAGCTTTTCGGCTTCCGCTCCCCATTGTCCACGCAAAAAGCCGGACACTTGAACCTTGCCCAGCGCATTTTCCTGTGGAAGAATCCGGTTCTTCAAAATTTGGGAAACGGTATTTGCATCCTCGCCATAGAACAGGAAATAGCCGCCCAGCTCAAAGCCGATTAGTGTATCCGGGTGCTGCTCCTTCAGAGCCTTGTATTCTGCGGCGGCGGTATCATCCAGCATAGGGAGCTGCTGTTTCTGTACCGCAGCAAATTTCTCTTTTTCTTCTTCGGTCAGGTAGCGGTCAGACTGAATCATCAGGTCGATGTGCTTTTCAATCTGATTCCAGCGAAGGAGCGTTTTCTGGTGGTCGGGATAGTGTTCAAATTCCAGACCTCTGCTGTCATGGCTGACGTGACCCGTGCTTCCATCCAAATAGTAATGGGTATGTCCTCCTGCACCGTATTCCTTTGCCAGTTCTTTTGCACGGAGTTTCCGGTCTGGCTGGTTCTGATACAAGTCGGTAATTCGATATTTACCGTTCTGGAAACCAGAGCCATGTTCACGCAGTTCATGCTCGATTTCAGCTTGTGACAAAACAAAAGCGGAGGGCGATTTTTCGCTCTCCGCTTGGTCGATGGATTTGATTTGTTCCGCTTCGGCAGAAATCTGGGCATCAAGGAAACTTAGCTGTAAATCAGCTCCGCTCGAATCACTTCCTCTGCCTGCGCGTCCAGACTGTTCATGTGCTGTACCCATGCCAGCTGGCCCCTCTCTTTGTCCGGGGCCGGATTCTTCGCCAGCAGGTCGGCCATCGTCTGTGCTTTCATCTGCTCTGCGGTCTGCTCCAGCTCGTTCAAGATCGGGTACAGACTCCCGGTCAGGAGCATCGAGTTGTACAGCACCGGGCGATGCTCCTTCAGATAAGCCCTGCGCATCCTGCCGTACTTGCCCAGTGGCTTCTCCTGCTGGGGCAGGGTCAGGTTCGGGAACTGGTAATCCCCGATGGTCGAGTAGGTCACGCTGTTCTTGTTCACGTTCATAATTGCTCCTTTCGATATTTCTACGGCGAATGGTCGTCTTTACAGTTCGTTCGATGTTGCGTAGCATGTCCTGACTGCACTCGCTAACTGCAGTACCCAGCGCATACACGGTGGCAGGAGTGGAAAAGGAGAAGATGGCCTGAAAATCATCCCTGTCAAAATGCCCTTCTGGTTCAAAGCCGCACCGTTCAAGGACAGTGTAGGTGATGCTGATTGCGGCGGCACTTTTGAACTGGAACTCCTGTTCGGCTTCATCATAATCCATCAGGAACGAACCGTCAACGATGTCGAGAATGTCATCGCTGTTGTTATCCCAGTAGGAATCCACCAGCTTACCGCAAATATCTGCAATCTGCTGGCCGAGGTTTTCGTGATAGACACCGTACTCCCTGGCAAGCATTTCCGAAACAGGCTGAACCAGATCAGGGCCGAGCTGCCACACCTCCGGGTCACGGGAATTACGGCGTACTCCGGTGTCACTCACGTCAAAAACGTAGCACAGACGTGGGACACCGCTGGATTGGTCTAACAGAGCGATACCCTTAGAACCGCGCCTGACGTAGCGGTTCATGCGCTTATTCCAAATGTCAAAGCTGGCACAAGCAGTGGCATCGGGACGCTGGGTATAAATCATCAACTGATCGGCAAAATCGTACTTATACAGCCGGGATGCCGTGGTCAGATAGTCCGTCCAGTTTTCCCAATACCGAGTCAGTTCCTTTGCCGTTTGTTGGGCAAGGTAAAGATATTCGAGCGTTTTGTTTGACATTGAGTTCCTCCTTCCAGTTTTAGGGTAAACAAAAAGCGAGCAACCTTTTAAGGTCACTCGCTATGGAATCCACTTTATTTTATTCGTATTTTGCGGCAAACTTTTCTGCCATCTCCAACAGCCGTTCAAAGGTCTGCTGTTCTTCCGACTGCTCGATCATTTTTGCGAGAAGTGCACGGAAAACATCGGTGCTGTCCTCGCCTAATGCAGCTGCAACTTTGTCAATGCAGGTATGCAGTTTTTCAACTGCCTCATCGGACGGCTTGGATTTTGCAAGCAGGTCGGACAGGTAGCTGATGAAAGGATAAGTAGCGTCATCGTTGATAATCTCGCTGGTCTCGTCCGCGATTTTCTGATTATCCTCCGGGGTCATTTCGCCCTTTTCGTTCCACAGGTCACGGGAAGAAGTGCGTCCCTTCAAAAAGGTTGCAAAAAGCAGGCGGTCGATGGGAGTGCGTTTTTCGTTTTCCATTGGCTTTCCTCGCTTTCTGTTTTGAGTCCGTAAATATGAAGTGATATTAGTATAACATGATTCCAGTCTCAGTATCAAGACTATACGTTTAAGCGTTGACAAATTTTTTGATGTTACAGGAAATAACAGCTTATGATGAATGTAGAAGACGCCACTTATTATTTATAAAACCTTTATTATCTTGTCTACTGGTCTTTTTAGCAATTCGCTCCGAACAGTCTGTGCATGATATTTCATGGGAGAAATCAGATTCGACATCATAATAACAAAACAGTTCTGCAAGTTTTTGAAGTTCCTTATCTAGAGTATAAAGTTGTTTCTTGTATGTAATTGCTGTGGCTAGAATCAACAAATCCATAAAGGAATTTCTGTAATTGGCTTTTACATTATAACTTCCCTTCGACTCTTCATAGATGTGATGCATTGTATCTACAATTTCTTGAGTTAGAGGAACTACAGACAAATTACTGTCTATTAAAAATTGTACTTTTTTTCGAAAAAGTCTGAAGTCTTTTTTACACAGAGAAAAACTCGCAAAAAATAATAGTCCATTAATATCCTTCTGATTTATTAGTTGACTAATGGCCTCATTTGAATAGATTACAATACTATCAAATTCGCCGTTAAAGTCAATGATAAGCTTGTCGGTTATGTGGTATCCTAATTTTCCGGTCGAACATCCTTTTCTTTTGAGACGAGGGTGAATATGTAGAGATGGGTGATTAACCATCAATTTGGTGGGATACATTTTTGCGCGATTACATCCTTTTTCCATAACGTTTAAAAACTCCAGCGCAACGACAGATGAAATTTGACCACCCACAATATTCCATTCCTTAATATCTTTATCAAGAAATGTCTTGTTATTGTTGAATTTGTAAGAAAGAATTTGTGTATCAAAGAAATTCATAAGCTATACTCCTTGATAATCCACCCTAAAAGAAACACTCAATAGGATTTTGCGCAGAATGAAATCAAATTAATTATACCATATGACTTTCTAGATATCTACTGGTCTGCTGCAAATGTCCTTGATTTGCTATCCAAATTTTATGATAGACATCATGCGCTTCGATATATTTTTGATACGGAATAAACAAAATCGGGGAGAAGATGCCTTACCTCTGAGGTGCGAGAATTGTTTCGAATTGCTTCAGTAATAGTCTAGGAATGACACCACTAGACTAGGTTAACAGGACTATGACCTTTGGCATCTGACATGAAAAACCAGATTATTCACAATGTCGTAGTCCGAATATGCCGTTGCACTTGGTTGAATTATAGGATGGTTTGTAAAGTTTTACTTATGTGGTTGAGATACAATCAGCAGTTAATCCATTTGATTTGTGCAAAACAAAAAAGCGAGCAACCGTTTGGCTACTCGCTTCTGTGTTTCATGTATACCTTGCAGTAAACTTTTTTCCATTTCTAGCAAACTGTCAAATTCTGTTGCTCTTCTGGTTAAATAGTACATGAAAAACATCTGTATTGTCTGCTTCTAATGTATGCTGATGTACTATATGACTTTTTTGTCTACCTCATTAAAAGGATTTATATATTTTCTGTTAACTTCGGAATTTGATTTGAATTTCTTTCATCAAGATACTCCCTACAGGATTGAAGCATTTTATCTTGATAGGTTTGATTTAACTCTAAAATAGCGCAATGAATATCTAACAATGAACTTGTTGAAGAAAGAGTATTATGGCAGGCTGTTAGAGTTTCAAGACGCTCTTTCTTTTCCTCTTTTTGTTTATTGATAGAACAGTAACAAACATCTAGATATTTTACCAACCAGTATTGAATAGTTACATTTCCAACAAAAGGTTCAAACTGTTCAGCGTTCATAAGGGGATATTCTGTTTCCAAAAATTTGTTGATTTGTTCTATAATCTTTTTCTCCTCATCACAGGCATCTTCTAATGCCGTAATGTTTTTCCATTTTGGCTCATGATGGCGATGAAGTGTTGTTGCAACTGCTAGGGCACGTTGTCTTGTGTCTCTGTTATAACTATGCGATAAGTCCAGAACTTGATAATATTCCCTCCAACTCATATCAAATATTTGAATCATCTGTAAATCGGCAAATGTTTCTTTGAACAAGTAACAACTATGCCACAAGGGATGCAAATCCTTATTTGCAACGCTACTTTCAACTTCTTTTCCATCTTTAGCAGTTTTACTATGCATATAAGAATAGAGAGCCTCTTTGAAAATCCGATCACATTCACTATACACAATAGGATTGTCAGCCCAAGAAGTTGAATCTATATCTAAAATCGGCTTAATTCCCATGGTTTTTAACAAGTAATCATTTAATAGTTCTACAAAAGGCTTGTTTTCACCGTTAATAGTTGATGTAAAATGAGTTTGTTCAAGAGAACTCTTTACTTGATTAAAAAAGCACGTATCCAAAGAAGGAGACTGGTTTATATGCTTGCCAAGTTTTTTGATATGATTTTCCCATAAATAGTCCAAATATTGAACTTGGCTACTATCAACTTTTTCGTTAATATATGCGCTTGTCAATTTGCACGAACTTTCAAAAATAGAGAGAGAACTCAAATCCGCAGTGTAAGTTGGAGCTATTATATGACAGACCTCTTTTAATACACTTTGTATGATTGTACAAAAGCAAGAGGAGAGAATAAACTCCATCCGTTTTAACCGATTGCGGCACTCTCCTCCAACATAATGTGAAAGTTCATGAGCCAATGTTTCAGTTGTCAATCTTATATCATACAAAGATTTTTCATCAACTTCGATAGAGATAAACTCGTCTTTAGGACATATTTCTTGTAAAGCAAGTGATTTGACTTTTAATGCGTTTGTAAAACCGGGTGAAATAGTATATCCATAAAATGGTGCATCTTCATCATCCTTTAAAGTATCAATTAATTCCTGAGTAATTGCTGTATAATAAGCCATAACTTTAGGTTGCATTTCGAAAGAGGCTATATGAAAAGAAGGGGTCTGAACAAACTGTCGATTGCTGTGGTTCATACTATCGATTAATACGAGAATATTTGAAAATACATCCTTAAAGAATTTGGTTTCAATTTCACCTTTGTGAGAAATTCGTAATTTTTCGGAAGAAAAAATTGATTTTCCATAGATTAAAATATCTCGAATTTGCGGCATAAGAAAAAGACCAATACTGCGAGACATCTTGTTGCTTAGAAAGCTGCTAGCAAGCAGAGTTGTTTCATGCAACCATCGAAGCCAAACAAAGTCCGGTTCAACCTCCATCCGAGTACATCCATTTATATAGGCTGTTTTAAATTCTTCAAAACGACTAAGAATAGCTTTTCTGGAGACTCGATAAATAAATGATGGGTCTTGCTCCAAATAACTATTTTTCTCAATGCACTTATTGCTCTTACATGACAGGCTCTCTTGATAGCTTTCTCTTTTGGAGCAACCATCTTTTAAATCGCATGTTTTACAAACAGTAGGCTCATCTAAAGCGGGGGAAGCATAGCCATCCATTTTTGATTTATCGAGGGGAGGCAGCAAAACACAAACATCATAGGTGGTACACCATTTTTTATCATGGAGCTCCTCACGCATTTTATATAACCAGAAGATAGTTGCTTTTGAATTGACTACTGCAATATCGTTTCGCCCCAAAAGACAATAATCTGTGACTTCACAGTTTTCATTCTTTTTATGTTCTATGAATTCTTTTGCATATGCATAACTTGATGTGCCAAATCGAAAATGTGCTGTAAATGTTTGAGGATGTGATTCCTTCTGATCAGCTGTTGGCCCAAAACTCCAGAGAGTAATAGAATCAGTTACGGTATCATTTTCGGAATAATCAAATTTAAACATATTTTCTTCACATATCCGAAAAGAATTTGTTTTTCCAAATATAATGAGATCGCTATAATCAAAAGATAAATAAACAAGAAAATTTTCAAAAGGAAACGTTTCTTTGGCCTTTTGAAAAACAACTTTTAAATTTTGATTATTTCCCAAATGAACCATTGTCATAGAAAAAATCTTATAATCATTTTTATTCCAAAATGATTCAAGTTGTTTCGAGGTGTAAAATGTTTCTGTTTCATTCAGCTCTTTTTGGATATCAGTGAAAACAATCATCGTTTGAGGAAATTTTGCATTGCTGACGTTAGAGACCTTTTCGAGAGTTTTCTGGGTAAGCTTGCAGGCTTCCTCGTAAGCAGAAGAAAGTGAATTTGAGGGAATTGGCAATACAGAAACCTCATCATAATAAGATGCCATTTTTCCTACCAAATCACTTTCCTGAACACCTGTTTGCCGCTCTTGTGAATAAAGAAAAACCACACGATAATCTGAGCTGAATACCTTCTGTTCGTCCATGAAACCTCCAAATAAAAAGCACGAAATGAACAAATCCCTTGTTCTTTAACGAGAAAGAATAAGAGCTTCCCATTCGTGCTTTAGATAAATATTTATTGTTCTTGAAGAAGCTTTATAAACCGTTCTCTTTCTTCATCAGACAACTTTCGATAAGTTACATTTGAACGAAGCATAGTGTGTCCTTCCGCTCGGCACGTCGAAATTTTCATATCCTGCAACGTGTCATAATTTATTTGCAACTCATCTATGTCGTTATCGTCGTCTGGAATATCATCATTGTACTTCCAGAGCGCATAACGTGGCCTAACATCAATCATATTGTCTCCTAATGCTTTAATTAAATCAAGTTAAACACAATGCTATTGCAAAGTCATAGTACCATAATTGAGAGAAAAAAGCAAGCCTACATTAAAAATTTGTTCTGTGGGCCGTATGCAACAAAGCAATTCACCAAATTAAATTAGACTATATGGTTGGAATTTAAAGTGTGAACACAAAAGAAAATTTATCTAAATACGTTTCCTATAGAAAAAAGCTTTACAATACAAAATGTTCCTAACTTAGAATTTTCTTAATTGATGAGTGTGAAAAATCACTTATGACCTTTTTGTGCGAGATTCCCAGTAAGGTATTTGATTAGGAGTTTGATTTAGCCTTTTCAATTGCGCGCAAAGATTGCAAAACACTATATGTCTGTACTCCACCATCTTCAGAGAAAACAGCGGCTACAGCATGAGGCGTAGCGTCATGCCCATAGGTATCATTTGCAAGGCTGTCAATAAATGTTTTTAATCCGTTGTGCCTAGCTCCTCTGGATGGGTCTCCCGGAAGAACAGAATTTCCATCAACGATCATAGAAAAGTACAGCAGTTTTTTTGCAATTGGATCAATAACCAAAGCTCCATCAATTCCGGAAATGTTGGTAAGAAAAGACAAATCAGATAAATCAATCGTATGATGTGTTGAAACTGCCCTTTTATTCTTAAATAATCGTTTGAACCGCTCGCAAAGATATTTGTTACATTCTATGCTAGAGTCAAAAAATAATGCAGCTGTTCCATGAGTTTGTCTGGTGAGCGCATCAATTATTTCTTTAAGCCATTTTGAATCTGTTGCTGTACCAAGTTCTTTTTGTAAGGCAGACACAACATCATTGACTTCTTTTTCATGAGATTTTTGAACGGCTTGGATTGTGTGCATTTTGCAAGAAAATTGTTCTTTTCCGGCATAACTTAATTTCCAGTTAGAAAATCCAAGAATATCTATTTTAATCGGGAATAGCGAGGAGTTTTCTTCATTTAGTAAGACATATCCTAAGCAGTCATAACTTTGCTTGTTTGTTTCGCTACGACCAAATGCAAGCGCATATGTTCCGGCCCCAGCTAAAAGCTTGCGAATATGTTTGATATTTTCTGCACAAAGTTTGCAAGTTTCTTTTCCATATTCAACTCTTTCAAAACGAATGAAGTTTGATGGATTCAAGTTTATTGGATTCTCGATTGTCAAAACGATAGAAACATTTTGCATTGTTGATTGTTCATATTTGGCTTCAGATAACCAATCTAATACATTGAAATACAAGAAAAAATTAGCAGCCCACCATATTCTCTCCTCATTTAAAATTAACTGCTGGAGATCCTCAGCACAGGATCTTTCAAGTGCTAAAGAGGTTTTATTATAACCTATATTAGTTCTTGCCATTTGCTTTTTTAGAAAAAGAAGTAAATGATGCAAAAAAATAGAGGGTTCATGATCTATAGAAAGTTCATAATTTTCTTGTCCCTGAGAATCTGGCGAATGATTTATAGGAGTAAGACTAAAAACTTCTGTATCCGAACATCCACTCAATTTTAAAATTTTTCCTAGTTGGCGTAAAACTCCGCGCCAAAAAGATTCGTTTTCTTCAAGACAGGCTGATTTGTCGTCGAAATCAAGTGGACTTGAAGGAATTTTAACTTTTGTTGTTAGCATTGTAATTCCTCATAGATTTTAATAAGTATATAACTTTTGGCAATGATTTTCGTATGACACGAAACAACAACTATTATAAGTATATCTCATTTTGTGCATTTTGTCGAGAAAAAGATGAAAATCAAGTGTTTTAAAGTTCTGAACTGAACGAATCACAACCCCGTGTGAGAACACGGGGTTTGCAGAACGGCCCTATAAGGGCCATCATATCAGCCGCGCCTAAAGGCGCACAATGAGCGACGTCAACCGCACACTGACGTCGCTTTTATTTTCTCATACTATCTGTAGGTACTTCTGGCGAATCGTCGTCATCGAAGTCAACTACATTCTTGAATGGATCTTCGTACTCCTTGAAGCTCAACTGGGCGCGCATCTGGTCGTTGAACTCCTGCTCCTGAATATATTTGCGGATTCTGGCTTCATTGCCGCCTACTGTATTCACATAATACCCTTTTGCCCAGAATACTCTCCTTCCGTACTTGTATTTTAAGTTTGCATGTCTCTCAAATATCATGAGAGTACTTTTCCCTTTGAGGTATCCCATGAAATCTGCTACGGCAAGTTTTGGTGGTATCGACACTAACATGTGGATATGATCTGGCATGGCATGTGCTTCTATTATCTCCACATGCTTGTAATCGCAGAGTGTTCTTAATATCTTGCCAATATCTTTTCTCAGTTTTCCATATATCACTTTTCTGCGATATTTAGGAACAAGTACAATGTGATATTTGCAATTCCAGCTCGTATGTGATAAACTTTTCT
>UMGJ01033650.1_pt1 | contig 11607 bp, 8 predicted proteins | sample 1965221 | NCBI WGS metagenome assembly UMGJ01 (sample SAMEA4836067, study PRJEB28245) | human gut metagenome | biome: gut microbiome; material: fecal sample | place: Denmark | collected 2008
TACAATTATTGACCCTGAAAAAGAGTATGTCATTGATTCTATGACCTTCCTTTCCCGCGGGAAAAATACACCGTTTAACGGCTGGAAAGTAAAAGGAATGGTAAAAGCGACTATCTGCGATGGCAAGATTGCTTATATGAATCAGGAAGCAGCAAAAAATTTTAAATAAATAGAACAATATAAGACACAAAAAGATGGAGGAAGAAAAATGATTAACAAACTGACAGAAAAAATAAGAAAGACTCATGCACCGATTTGCGTAGGTTTAGACCCAATGCTTTCTTATGTGCCAAAACAGGTGCAGGAGACTGCATTTAAAGAATATGGAGAAACCTTAGAGGGAGCAGCAGAAGCAATCTGGCAGTTTAATAAAGCAATTATTGATGCGACTTATGATTTGATTCCGGCAGTAAAACCGCAGATTGCAATGTATGAACAGTTTGGAATTCCTGGGCTGGTTGCATTTAAAAAGACCGTAGATTACTGTAAAGAAAAAGATTTGGTTGTAATCGGAGATATCAAACGAGGAGACATTGGCTCTACGTCTTCTGCCTATGCAGTAGGGCATCTTGGAAAAGTTCAGGTTGGAACAAAAGAGTATGCAGGTTTTGATGAAGACTTTGCAACAGTGAATCCGTATCTTGGTTCAGATGGTGTCAATCCATTTATTGATATCTGCAAAAAAGAAAAAAAAGGTCTGTTTATTTTAGTTAAGACTTCCAATCCATCCAGTGGAGAATTTCAGGATCAGTTAATTAACGGAAGACCATTATATGAATTAGTCGGAGAAAAAGTTGCTCAGTGGGGCGCTGACTGCATGGGTGATGAATACAGTTATATCGGGGCAGTTGTCGGTGCAACTTATCCGGAAATGGGAAAAGTGCTTCGTAAAATTATGCCAAAATCTTATATTTTAGTACCGGGTTACGGTGCACAGGGTGGAAAAGGAAAAGACCTGGTTCATTTCTTTAATGAAGACGGACTTGGTGCAGTGGTAAACTCTTCCCGCGGAATTATTGCAGCTTATAAACAGGAACAGTATGCAGAGTTTGGAGAGGCAAATTTTGCAGATGCATCCAGAAAAGCCGTAGAAACTATGGTGGCAGATATTGATGGCGCATTAACAGCATTAAAATAAGGGGAGAAAATCATGGCAAAGTTAAAGATGAAAAGTACTGTAATCGAGCAGAAGATGATTGCAGATGGAATCTGCAGTATGTGGCTTGATGCAAAAGAAATTGCAGTACAGGCAAAACCGGGGCAGTTTATCTCTGTCTATAGTAATGATAAAAGCCGTGTGCTTCCAAGACCAATCAGTATCTGTGAAATTGACCGCGAAAAGGGCACACTCCGTATTGTATATCGTGTAGTGGGAAAAGGAACAGAAGAATTTTCCAAAGCAGAAGCAGGAGATTCTTTTGAAATCTTAGGTCCGCTTGGAAACGGATTTCCGATTGAAGAAGCAAAAGGTAAAAAAGTGCTGATGATTGGAGGAGGAATTGGCGTTCCTCCAATGCTTCAGACTGCAAAAGAAATCGAGGGAGAAGCGATTATTGTATCCGGATACCGCAATCAGGATTTATTCTTAAAAGAAGAACTTGAATCAGCAGGAACACTTTTTATTGCAACGGAAGACGGCAGTGTTGGAACAAAAGGAAATGTAGTAGACGCAATTCGTGAAAATCAAATCGAAGCAGATATGATGTTTGCCTGTGGACCAAAACCGATGCTTCGTGCATTAAAAAATTATGCACTGGAAAAAGGAATCCCTTGCTGGATTTCCATGGAAGAGAAGATGGCATGTGGAGTTGGAGCCTGTCTTGCCTGTGTATGTCAGTCTAAAGACGTGGATTCTCATTCTCATGTACACAACAAACGAATTTGTAAAGATGGACCGGTGTTCTTAAGTACGGAGGTAGAATTATAATGAATACAAAAGTAAATCTTGCCGGTGTAGAACTCAAAAATCCGGTTATGACCGCTTCCGGAACATTTGGTTCTGGCGCAGAATACAGTGAATTTGTAGATTTAAACGAGTTAGGTGCAGTTGTAACAAAAGGTGTGGCGAATGTACCGTGGCCGGGAAACCCAACCCCACGTATTGCAGAAACTTACGGCGGCATGCTCAATGCAATTGGACTCCAAAATCCGGGAATTGATGTATTTTGCAAAAGAGATATTCCGTTCTTAAAACAGTTTGATACGAAAATTATTGTAAATGTATGTGGAAAAAGTACAGAAGATTATTGTGAAGTAGTAGAACGTCTGGCAGATGAACCGGTTGATTTATTAGAAATCAATATTTCCTGCCCAAATGTAAAAGAAGGCGGAATTGCCTTTGGACAGAATCCAAAAGCGGTAGAGGCAATCACAAAAGAAGTGAAAAAATATGCAAAACAGCCGGTTATCATGAAGTTAAGTCCGAACGTAACCGATATTACAGAGATGGCAAGAGCAGCAGAAGCAGGCGGTGCAGATATTCTTTCTTTAATTAACACCTTAACAGGAATGAAGATTGATATTAACCGTCGTACCTTTGCGCTGGCAAATAAAACCGGCGGAATGTCCGGTCCATGTGTCAAACCTGTGGCTGTACGTATGGTTTATCAGGTGGCTCAGACAGTCCATGTTCCGATTATCGGAATGGGTGGAATCTCAAATGCAGAAGACGCTCTGGAATTTATCTTAGCCGGTGCAACAGCAGTTTCCATTGGAACAGCAAATTTTGCAAACCCTTATGCGACAGTTGAGACGGTTAAAGGAATCGAAGAGTATTTAAAGAAAAACCAGATTGATGATATTAATACATTAATTGGTGTGGTAAAATAAAAAAATAAGAAATAAAAGAGACGGTATGTGAGTCGAGAGAGGACAGCATACCGTTTTTCTGTTTAATATATGAAACAGTGGCTATATGATAAAATGAGAAAAATTCTCAATAAGTATAGAGTATAATTGACAAGTAATAAAAGTGATGATAAGCTATCCAAAGTTAGGAGGCTCTAACATCAGTAAGGAGAAAAAACGTGAAAAAAAAGATACTTGTATTATTTTTATTAAGCACAATGATTTTAGGAGGGTGTAGTACACAAAAAATCACCGATAGCAGCAGTCAAAAAGAAGAGGCACAAGAGGCGAAAAATCAGGACATCAGTGAGGAAAGTACCGATGGTGAAGCAGATGAAAGTCAGGAGGCAAGTAAGGATGTTTTTGCCATGGATACTTACATGACGGTGACTGCTTATGGAAGTCATGGAGAGGAAGCGGTAGAAAAGGCGGTTACGGAAATTGAGTGTCTGGATGGACTGCTTTCTACAGGAGAAGAGTCAAGTGAAATTGCACAGGTCAATGCCAATGGCGGTGGGACCTTGGGAAAAGATGCCTCTTATCTGGTGGAACGTGCACTGGAATTTGGTGAGTCCACAGACGGAGCATTTGACATTGCAATTTATCCGATTATGGCAGAATGGGGATTTACCACAGGTGACTTCAAAGTTCCTTCTAAAGAGACACTGGATAGTCTTCTGGAAAAAACGAAATTATCGGATGTCGTGTTTGATAAAGAGACCAGTACCGTATCTTTTAAAACCGATGGAATGGCGATCGATTTAGGAGGAATTGCGAAAGGATATACTTCTACCAGAATTATGGATATCTATCGGGAATGTGGAGTAAAAAGCGGTCTGGTGAATCTGGGCGGAAATGTACAGGCACTTGGCACAAAAACAGATGGAAGTAAATGGAGGGTTGCCATTCAGGGTGTAGAGGATGATGACAGCTATCTTGGGGTGCTTTCAATTTCAGACAAAGCAGTCATTACTTCTGGCGGTTATGAGCGTTATTTTGAACAGGACGGGGTTACTTATCATCACATTATTGACCCGACTACCGGATATCCGGCAGACAGCGGATTATTATCGGTGTCAATTGTGAGTGCAGATGGTACGATGTGTGATGCGTTGTCCACTTCTCTGTTTATTATGGGAAAAGATAAGGCAATTGAGTATTGGAGAGCACACAGTGATGAATTTGATATGATTTTATATGATAAAGAAAATAAAGTTTATGTATCAGAGGGTATTGCAGAAGATTTTACTTCTGACTTTGATACAGAGGTAGTAAAGAAGGAGTAACAAAAGTTTATGAGCATACTGAAGAAACTAAAAAGTCTGGCACCGGCATTATCAGCAGTTGTTGTAGCTGCCTGTATCGGCGTTTCTCTTCATGGATATTCCACACCGGTTTATGCGGTTGATATTCCGGAAACAACGAAAAATCAGACAGATGAGGATGCATCTGAACAGGAGAATGCAGATACAGCTGAAAAAGAGAAAAAAGAGGATAAGAAAAAAGACGAGGACAAAAAAGAAGAACAGAAAAGTACGGCAAAAGGTTCATTTGATGTATCAGATGGAACGTATTACGGAACAGGAACCGGATTTGCGGGAAAAATCAAAGTTGCGGTTACCGTAAAAGATAAGCAGATTACAGCAATTGAGATCGTTGAAAATGAAGCCGATGATGATGCGTTCTTCAGTCGTGCAAAAGGAGTCATTGATAAGATTATCTCCGGACAGACGTTAGAGGTAGATGTCGTATCCGGTGCAACTTACAGTTCAAATGGAATTATCAGTGCAGTAAAAAATGCCCTGACAGGGGCAGCAGACAGCGGAACACCGGCATCAACATCAGCAGGTGCTTCAGGTGGAAGTTCTTCACCGGCAGGTGGTTCTTCTTCTGTCTCAACAGTACAGGATGCATCTGCCTACGCAGATGGAACATATTATGGAACAGGAACGGGATTTTCAGGAGCACTTACGGTAGAAGTAGTGATAAGCGGAGGAAAGATTTCTTCGATACAGATTATTGATACCTCCGATGGAGATAGTTATATTCAGAGCGCTTCGGGATTGATTTCCAATATTATTGCAACTCAAAGTACAAATGTAGATACCGTATCAGGAGCAACTTATAGTTCAGTAGGAATTATTGAAGCAGTCAGAAATGCGTTAAGTCAGGCAGCAATTTCTTCTGATGGAAATTCTAATTCACAGAATACCAATTTATCCTCAAATGGAAGCGGACAGAACGGCAATAACAGCAATGACAATACAACAGCAGAAGCTGGAAAATTTCCATATAAAGAGGGTGTTTATTATGGAACAGCGGAAGGCTATCTCGATGATATTAAGGTAGCAATTGTCATTCAGGATAAGACCTTAAAAGCAGTTGTGATTGTAGAAGAAAATGACGATGAGACCTTCTTTAAACGTGCAAGAGCAGTTGCAGAAAATATGGTGAAGAAACAGACAGTAGATGTGGATGTCGTATCGGGAGCAACTTATAGCTCAAAAGGAATTATCGGTGCAGTAAAAGAAGCACTAAAAGAGGCTGAGAAAGCGACAAAAGGCGAGAATAACAACAACAATAATAGCGGAAGCAACAATAACAACGGCAATAATAATAACGGAAACAACAGTAACAATAACGGTAATAACAACAATAACGGAAATACCAATAACGGAAACGATAATAACGGCAATACCAATGGCGGAGATAATGAAAATCCAGATGAGACAAAGTATGTTTATGCCGATGGAGAGTACACCGTAATTGTACCGTGCCTTCCAAATGAAGATGGAGATTTTGAAGCATATAGTCTTACAATGAAAGTTACGATTTCAAAAGATAAGATTACAGATATTTCCGAAATTAAAGGTGATGGAAGTTCAGACAATGACGCTTACATAAAACGGGCAGTACAGGGAACTTCCAAACTTCCTGGTGTGGTAACACAGATCCTTGAAAAAGGAACACTGGAAGAGATTGATACGGTTTCAAGAGCAACCTGTTCTTCTAACTCCATTTTAGAGGGCTGTAACCTTGCGTTAGAGACAGCAAAGAAAGTACAGTCCGGTGAAGATACTGGAGAGGATTCGGATCAGGAGAATGACTCCAATCAGAATACAGAAGAAAATACAGGAGACGAAACACCATGAAATCACTTTTAGTCAGATTTATCAATGTGGCAGTGATTGCCGTAGCAATTGTCGGTTATAACGGGATTTTAACGAACAGAGAGAAAACTGATGAAATTGCAAAATTAGATGCACAGTTAGAAAGTGAGAAACTTGCAAGAAAAAATGCAGAAGAACAGGTTGCGCAGGGAAAATCAAAAGATACACAGGCGGATGCAGATGCTTCAGAGGAAAGCGAAGGTGCTTATAAAGACGGCACTTATGAAGGAGAAGCTGATGGATTTGGCGGACCGATTCAAGTAAAAGTAACTGTGGAAAATGGTGAAATTACGGATATTGAAGTGGTATCTGCGGAAAAAGAAGATGGAGCTTATCTGACAATGGCAATGGATGTGATTCCAAATTTAATTGAGGCTCAGTCAGCCGATGTCGATACGATAAGCGGAGCAACATTTAGTTCTACCGGAATCATCAATGCGGTGGAAGCAGCATTAGAAGAGGCGGTGTAGGTAGAATGAAAAAGATAGATGTAAAAAACCTTTCAAAAAAACAAAAAAAACAATTAAATACCTGGCTTCGGGCAGTGATTCAGTTGTTATATTTCCTGTTTTTACCATCAGCCTTTACTGCAGCGTTTGGTGGCGTAAAATATATGTTTACGCAGATTGGAGTGGAAGCAAAGATTGAGCTGACTTCCTTTGTGGCAGTTTTACTTGTCTTATGCGCTTACACAATTGTATTTGGGCGTTTCTTTTGTGGATTTGCCTGTGCATTTGGAAGTTTGGGAGACGCACTGCATGCGATGTATTTAAAAATCTGTAAAAAACTTAAGAAAAAACCGGTTTCCCTGAAAAAAGAATGGGAGCAATGGCTGATTTTACTAAAATATGTACTACTGGCAGGGATTGTGCTTGCGTGCTTCTTTGGCGTCTATGGAAATGCAAGAGGAACAAGTCCATGGGATGTATTTTCCATGATTCATGCAGGAAACTTCCGACTTTCGGCTTATAAAATCGGAATTGCGGTGCTGATTCTTCTTATGATTGGAATGGCATTCATAGAACGCTTCTTCTGTAGATTCTTTTGTCCGATGGGAGCAATTTTTTCTTTGCTTCCGATTTTACCGTTCTTTTCTCTTGAGAGAAAAAGAGAAAGTTGTATAAAAGGATGCAGTAAATGTACAAGAAGCTGTCCTGCAAAGATTGAGTTAAGAGAAGCAAAAACAAGTATCGTACAGGGTGAATGTTTCCAGTGCCAGAAATGTATTGATGGCTGTCCGAAAGGAAATGTAACCTGTGGTGTTGGCATATTAAAAGGAAATGAAATTGGATTTACTGTATTTAAGGCAGTTCTTTTACTTTGCCTTTTCATGTGGCTTGGAATTTAACCGATCGATGACAGGAGAAAATTTGTGAGTAAAAAAATTTCACTTTGCGCCATGTTAATTGCACTGGCTATGATTTTTAGTTATGTGGAAGTATTAATTCCATTTAATTTTGGAATTCCCGGAATCAAACTTGGAATTGCGAATCTGGTAATTGTAGTCGGTTTATGTTTTTTGAAACCACACGAAGTATTCTTAGTTTCTGTTTTAAGAATCCTTCTTGTGGGAACCTTATTTGGAAATGGAATGTCTTTGATTTACAGTATTGCCGGTGGAATGTTTAGTCTGGCAGTGATGCTGATTTTGAAAAAAGCCGGTGGATTTTCCATTTTAGGAATCAGTGTTGCCGGAGGTGTGGCTCACAATATCGCACAGCTTGCAGCGGCAATGCTTGTAGTGAGCAACGTTCATTTGATTTATTATTTACCGGCACTATTAATTGGCGGGGCTGTCACCGGCACTTTAATTGGAATTACGGCAGCAAAAATCTGGGAATGTTTGCGCTTATCAGGAAAAATAGTTCCCATTAATCACTAATTTTTTTTGATTAAAAGTTAGAAAATGCTAACTTTTGATAGATGCTATAACATTAAAAGGAGGAACCTATGAGCAAAAAAAATGAATTTCAAACTAAAGCACTGGCAGCTGTGATGACGGCATCTATGGTAACAGGAATGGCACCGGCATCTGTTTATGCAGCAAGTGGAGAACAGGTGGCAAAGGATGGTACTTATACTCAGACAACACATGTAAAAGACGGTGATGAGGATGGATGGTCAGAGTATGATGTCAATGTAAGTCTTACAGTAGAGAACGGAAAATTTAAAGATATTACTGTAACTCCGTCAGCATCTTACAATGATGAAAGTAAAACTTACTTAAACTGGGCAGTAGATGCGAATACATCGAAACGTGTGGGAATCCGTACCAAACTATTGAATCAGAGTGCAACAGAAAGCACTATTAACAGCTGGGACACTGTATCGGGAGCGACATATACTTCAAAGGCAATCAAAGAAGCGGCACTTGCAGCAATTAAGAGTGCACCGGCAGCGGATGCGGAAGTAAAGATTGATACAACAGCGCTGGAAAGTGCAATTGCAAAAGCAGAGGCATTACAAAAAGACAGCTATACAGAGGCTTCCTGGAATGCAATGCAGACTAAGTTAACAGCAGCAAAAGATGCACTGACAAAGAAGGAATCGCAGGATGCAGTGACAACAGCAGTAAGTGAATTAGAGACAGCAATTTCAGGATTGGAAGCAGCACCGGTTACTCCAACAGAAAAAGTAGAATATGTTTTAATGAACATTCCGTATGCTGATTTCTATGCATCCGAATTAAATAACAGTGTAGCAGTTGACTCCGTTTCTTCCGCAACCTTAAACAAGACAAGAACAAGCAGTATGGTAGGCGGTTCTTATCATGTAAGCCAGGGCGGAGAAGATATTACGGGTATTGTATTCCCGGTTAAAGTTCCGGAAGGAATGGATTTATCTAAATTTAAACAGGTAACAGATTCTGACTCTGTAACCATTTCCGTAACAAACCGTGGACAGACAAAAGAAACAACTTATACAGGAAAAGATGCATTATTTGAAAATGCAAGCTATTCTTATTATGTACTTTCCGAAGCACCGGCTTACTACAAAGAAGCAACGGTAGATGCAAGCGGAAATGTAAGCTTTGGAAAAGTACAGGGCACCGTAAATAAAGTAAGTGGTGTAACAGGAGAATTTAAGACAACAAGCAAATATGGGGATTATCAGCTGAATTTAGATGGAATTACATTTGATACCGATGAAATCAGTGCCGTTGTATTCAGCACGAAAGAAGGTCATGACTATGGTATGCGTCATCTGGAAAATGTATGGAAAGGACACAAAATTGCATGGTGCACCGGATTTACTACAAGTGTACATGGCTGCCCGACTTCCTCTGCACATTATGCACAGATGATGGGAGAAACCATCGATAAAGTAACTTATTATACAACAAATGGTATCTATGAAATGGATTTAGATGACATTTATGTTCCGGTAAAAACATCTGCCACTTTATCTGTAGATAATGCTTTTGTAAAGAGCGGAGAAACAAAAGTGAATTTTGAAAATCTGCCGTCTGATTTTGATGCAGAATACAGTGTAGAAGGACTGGATGCCAAAGTTGAAAATGGAGTGCTGAAATTCAACAATGCAGCAAAAGGAAAATACACTTTAGTTGTAAAAGATAAAAAAGGAAAATATGCAGATATGAGTGCGGACTTTATGCTTCAGACAGAAGACATGCCTGCAACTTATGATGCAGAAAAGACAGCGCTTGTAACAGCAGAAGGATTTAAAGCAGAAGACTTACAGGAATATGTAAAGAGTATTACAAGTGTTTCTGTAAATGGAACAAGCTATGCAGCAAGTGGACGTGGCGCAACTGTCATTGTAAATGAAGATGGAAGCATTAAGACAGATGCAGCACCATTTGCAAACGGAACAGGAGATTATCAGATTGTAGTAAGTGCAACCGGATACAAAGATTTAGAGTTTACTTATACAGTAGCAGCTTCTGAAGAGGAATACAAATATGTATATGCAGGATTAAGCTGGGCAGAGTACTGGGCATCTGAAGGAGTCTACCTTGCAGCTGGAAACAGTCTTACCTCTTCATCTGATGTAGCAGACAAAAAAGGTGAATTAGATAAAGGTGCATTTGATACTGTATCAAGAGCAACAACAAACCACGGTCTGCACAGAGGAAGTTATCAGTGCACAGCCGTTATCTATGATACAGACGGAAAAGAATATCCGGTATCTTACTGGAATAGTTCTTCTGAAGCAGTTTTAACAGATGGCAGAGTGATTACATTTAGCAAAGGAACAATTACTTATACCGAAAATGGTGTAGAAAAAACTGCAACCATGAAAGACTATGAAGTCAAAGGAATCAAGTATGTACCGGTAAAAGTAAAAGCTTCTGATTATGCAGAATTTAGCAAACAGTATCAGGTAGTCGAAAATGCCGGAACATTAGCAGGTGGTTTCTCTGAAAAGAATTTGCAGGCTTATACAGAAACAGCAGAAGTAACTGATAAGACGAATGGCTTAAAAGAAGCAACGAAAAACGCTGACGGAAGCTTCAGCTTTGGTGCAAGAGTAACCGGAAGTGAATCCGGATTAAAAGATAACGCATTAAAAGTTGCAGAAGGAATCGAACCAGAAGTAAAAAAAGCAAATGGTTCTTATGGTGAATTCTTACGAGTAGACTTAAATGGAAACTATGGTGGACTGGGAGCAGGAATGTATGCAACCCGTTGGACATATTATGGAAATGACAGTACTTATACAACAGCCCTTGCAAGCTATGGAACCAAATTTGCAGCAGATAACTGGATGCATAAATCCATGGGAATCCAGCTTGGTTTAACCGATTCTCTTCGTTGCCAGTTACCGTCAGGAACAGACGGAACCGGATACTGGGAATTAACCGTATACGCAATGGGATATGAAGATTACACTTACAAATTCCAGGCAACCGAAGAAAACATTGTAAAACCAGAAGCAGGCGAGATCTCAACAACGGAATTAGAGGCAGCAATTGCAAAAGCAGAAGCATTAAAAGAAAGTGATTACACCAGTGATTCCTGGGCAGCAATGCAGACAGAATTACAGGAAGCAAAAGAGGAGCTGGCAGCAAAACACAGCCAGGCAACAGTAGATGAAGCAACCAGTCACTTAAATGCAGCAATCGAAGCACTTGTAAAAGCAGAAGCACCGGTAGAAGTTAACACAACAGAACTTGAGAAAGTAATTGCAACTGCAAAAGATTTAAAAGAAGCAGATTACACAAGTGAAACATGGAACGTATTCAAAGGTGCATTAGAGCTTGCCGAGAGCGCATTAGAAAACAAAGAATCTCAGGAAGCAGTCGATAGTGCAGCAAAAGAGTTACAGAGTGCAATCGACGGACTGAAAAAAGCAGACAGTGAAACACCGGCAGAAGTTAACACAACAGAACTTGAAAAAGTAATTGCAACTGCAAAAGCATTAAAAGAAGCAGATTACACAAGCGAAACCTGGAGTGCATTAAAAACAGCACTGGAAACAGCAGAAAGTGCACTGGAAAAGAAAGAGTCTCAGGAAGCAGTAGATAATGCAGCAAAAGACTTACAGACAGCGATTGATGGACTGAAAAAAGTAGATAATTCTAATAAAGGTGACGACAACAAAGATAATAACAATAAAAACAATAACA
>UMGJ01084817.1_pt1 | contig 11408 bp, 9 predicted proteins | sample 1965221 | NCBI WGS metagenome assembly UMGJ01 (sample SAMEA4836067, study PRJEB28245) | human gut metagenome | biome: gut microbiome; material: fecal sample | place: Denmark | collected 2008
GGTATTTGCCGCCCGTGGCGTAGCTGCTGTTGAGGATCGTGAGTGCCTTGTCGAGCGCGGCGTCGCCAGTTCCTGGTTCAACTGGAGCAGGGGCCGGGGCTGAACTGGTATCGATACGTAATCCATTCACAGCATCCCACTGATAGCTCCAGCCGAAAGAGTCGACCGCATAAGCCCATGTGAGCGGGAAATAGGTGATTCCGTTGTAATTGAAAATGGGATACTTTTCTTCCTTGTTATTGATCTGTGCGCCGTTAACGCTGATCTTATAGCTGGGAAGCGTAACAGAAACGCTGCCGCTTTGCTTTTTCCCTGTCTCGGCAACATAAGCCGTGCGTGCGCCGCCAGCCGTGATATCCAATGTCTTACTTCCATTGTTCCAGTCAGCGCTTACACCCATGAATCGGCTGAGATGATATGTCATGGGAAAGTAAGTGATGTTGCTGTAAATCAGAAGCGGATACTTGGCCGTTTTATTATCAATGATCTGACCGTTGAGCGTTACCTTACCGGTAACAACACTTGCGCGCATTGCCGCCTCAGCGGTTGGAATAGCACTTAAGGCCACCGTAACGCAGCACGCTATTGCAAGTAAAGACTGAATGATCCTCTTTTTCATGATTAAACCTCCACGTTTTGTATAACTACTTTTTGATAATTCTTCGTTTTGCCGTATTTCCTGTAGTACTGCTTGTAACTTGCATCTTAGTACTTAACAAGTTTTCAACCGTTGTTGGACCTCGATTTTTACTTTTACAAAACACCCCCTTTCGTCGTTCGTCGAATTGATTTTGCTGCTTTATAAATGCATCAGGCGGTCGATTTCTTACATAATTTTTGCTTTTTGACATTTCAGCCAATTAGAGCATTGTCCCTTTGTGCAAAGTTTCAACTTGTGTTCTGGGACTTGTTTTATCTGCCAAACGATGCTTATAATCATTTCGCGGGGTATTCACCTCGTGAGGAGGTTGTCCATGCTATCGTACTTACTCGCTGCGCTGGAAAGCGAAGAAGATAAGCGCAGATTTACAGAATTATACGAAGAAAATCATGTGCGTGCTGAGCAGACGGCGCTCCGTATTTTGAGAGATCCGCATGACGCCGAAGATGCCGTGCAGAACGCTTTTTTACAGGTGATCCATCATTTTGATGAGATTTCAGAAATTCCTTGTAAGAAATTAGGCTTCTGGATCATCTCTATAGTGAAAAACGAAGCACTTATGATTCTGAGGCGCAAACAGAAGGAGCTGCCGCAAGAGGATTGGGATACTTTTTCGGCAGATGTCAGCGATCCAACAAGCTATAACGAGCTTGTCCAGCTGTTCTCTCAGCTTCCCCCGACCTACCGGGCGGCACTGGAAATGCGGCTGATCAACGGCTACTCCGGCAAGAAAATTGCACAGCATCTTGGTATCTCAGAGCCCGCGGTCAATACGCGCATTTCCCGCGGCCGCGCGCTGCTTCGTGAAATTGCAGTCAAGGAGGGATTTCACATATGACAGAGCAGGAACTCGACCTTTTCATGCGTAATGTGCTGTTGGATGCCATTGCACTGGATGAAGAAACGAACACAGAGACGATCCCGTATACGCCGTCGCTGCATCATCAAAAGCAGATCAAGGCAATGCTCAAGGACCCTCTGCGCTGGGCGCGTGATCGAAAGCAGCCTGTTTGGAAAAGAGCCTTAAAGCGGGTCGCTGTCATACTGCTGGTGATCTCGCTTGCATTCGGCAGTTTGATGGTCGTTAGTCCAACTGCTCGCGCGACATTTATCCGCTGGGTCACTGAGTGGTATGAGACACATGTGACGTACTGTTATGCGGGTGACGATATGGTCGGAGATCTTCCGGAGTATACCATTACTGAATTACCGGAGGGATACGCTGAAGACCGTGATCAGCGAATTGAGTTTGGGACACAGACTTTCATTTCTTATCAGAATGGTGATATTGATTCTGCCATTACACTTCACTACTGTTATATGCAACAAGGCGCTGCAACTATATTTGTTTTGGAAAATGCAGATAGCATTCCCGTCATAGTGAATGGTTGCGAGGGTCAAATCTTCTTGTCTAAAAATTTGGAAACAACCAGAAATGCTATCACTTGGATTGATGTTGAACAAAACATTCAGTTTACTATTCAGGCTCGATTAAGTACTGGCGACCTTTTGCACATAGCCGAAAGCGTTTCTTTGGATAATTTGCCGGAAATTGAATGATTGTTTCTTTTTTGTAAGAAAGGCACCTTCTTTTTCATCTATTTGTCAGAAAGTGCGGATTCTTGACAAATAGTAATTGCCGTTTTTCATAGGTCCTGTAAAGAACATTGCGCAAATTGTAAAAAGTGGTGGCGAAAATGCGATTGAATTCTTCAAAAAAATTTTTAGAATCTACTACTGTTCAAGTTTTGACTATTACCCTATGTGTGTTTGCAATTGTTGCTCTGCTTCTTCGCCTGAGATTGCATCAGACAATGCTCAGCGTAGTTACAACATCGTACGCTTCCATAGATGAAACCAGAGCACACATAGAAGGGCAAATATGGTTGCCAGACTTGCGGCAACGCGATGTCGAGAATTATTGCGCGGGTTTTGTCTATACGGATGAGAGTAAAACAACATTAGACCATATTTCTGCGCGGTACGAACTTCAGGGTGGCTGTGTATTGCGTTTCCTTGCAGATTATGACCGTACGATAGACTTGATTATAGACGATAGCAATGATTTGCAATTTTTGGAATGTGATAATCGTTGCATTTATTACAGGCAGGATAGTAGCTCACGGACTGATTTCTATTTCGCATACTTCAGCGAGAATGACATTTACTATGAACTTATGCTGTCAGTGCCAATTGGTACTTTATCTTCTGATGATGCGATGGGAATGTTGTTTCGAATAGCGTCTCCCTGACCTTTTAAGGAGAGTAAGTCCAAAACGAGTCGTATTCGAGCAAGTGGATGGCTGTTTAATTAAGATTAATTAAGAGGCTTATATTGGTAAAAATGCAAGTGTTGCTGATACTTCGCAAAGGAAAAAAGTACACTAAATATCATTACAACACTTTCTGCAGAGGATAATAAAATGGTAAAATGAATGATATAGAGGGTTGAGATGGGCTTAAAGATTCATGATTTTTGTGCGGTGAGGATACGCTGTCTTGTGATTGCAGAGATAATCTGCCTGATATTTTTTGCCGCAGGTTGTACAGGAAAGACTGTGGAGGAAGTCAAGGAAGATTTTCCGTTTGAAACCGTCCAGCTTGCGTCAGAATATGGTACGCTGTATATACAAGCGTCCTCATACTCCGAGGAGATTGGCAAAGAGATTCTTCAGCAGTTTGACACCGATGTGGAAACTGCCGTGCAGCGGACTGGCTGCGGTGGAGCAGATGTCTTGCTCTGCATTGCGGATTCAGCGACCGCAAGCTATTACGCGGATGCGGACGAGTGGTATTGTTCTGCTCAGCAGATACAAAGCGGCGCTTACCGCAAGAGGCTTTTGGAAGAGCTTTACGATTTGCATGATTACGGCACGCTTGTCGGACTGGCCCGTGCTGTTTATGATCCTGAAAGCACGGGTGCCGATTTCAAAGCGTACTACGCAGATGAGGACCACCTATCTGTGCTTTCTCTGTTTGCGGCATATTTTATAGACGACTTCACCAATAGAGAAACTGTGGAAATGGCAGAGTGCACAGCAGGGGAGTTTGTCGGATATTTGCTGGAAAACGGCGGTTTAGATCGTGTGATTGCTTCGCCGTTTTCCGAGAGTGACCGCAATGAATGGCTACGTACGATCGATGTTGCAGCCGAATACCGTAACCTCTACGGTACGGAATTCCTCGAAGATGCGATTTATCGGGAAAACTATCGGTATCCGCTAATTATGCGTCACGGCGTTCATCAGTATAACTTTCTCCCCCTGCGCAGCTTTGCAACGCCTGTGGAAGTCTGGAAAGCATTGTCGCAGTATGCGGAGGGAATGCAAACATTGTGGGATCATCTTGCTGAATATGCACCGTCCGCTTGTGAGCGCATTCGCACACAATGGGCGCTGCCGATGACGACGAGTTTTACCGCTGTAGGGGAAAGTCAGGAAAAGCATGGCGGCATTGTGACGGTTGCCCGCCCAATGGACTGGTTGCACGAAACTATACATTTTCTTCTGGAGCGCGAGACGGGAAAGGACCCTGCATGGACGCAGGAGGGAATGACAACATATCTTTCTTGCTTGACTGGACAGACATTTGATGGCGACAATTATTACGCGCTGCTAACGCTGGACTACAGCAAAATAGCGGATAGTCCGAGTAAGACCATCGCACTCCAGTTGGTCGAGTATTATCACACGCACTGGCTTCAGGAGAGCTATAATCCGTTGACATATTACCGCGCGCTGGGATTATTCCGCGAGGCGGCGGAGGAAGCTGGAGCGGAGGATTTCCGCCCCATCGTTGTCTCTTGTGGCGAGCGGCGGAATGAACTTTCCGGAGGAAACTTCACCGAAGAGAACGGCAATGAACTATCCTATTATCAGGCGATGCTCGTCGTTGACTATCTAGTTGAGCAGCATGGACTTGATGCTGTGCTTGAAGCCTTTTTTGAGGATGAAGATTTTCCTGAAAGCTTTGGCCTAACATATCAAGAGGCTCTGCATGCGGCCGAAACATCTTACGGTTAAAAATAGAAAAATAAAAATGCCTGCAATATGTAGGGCACACTTATCCCAGGCGCTAATGCCGCTTGTATTGACTGCTAAATGCAGAAGATATTAGCGCCTAATTGCTCACTGAAAGTAAAAACACGCGTTGGTGAAAGATCCCAATTTTCATGAATTCTTCCATATTCGGTCAGATCAAATTACAGGCGGGAACATCCTTGCAAGATGTTCCCGCCCTCTTGTACCCATTTCCGCTGCACGACATTACACCTCAATTTTACAGTTGTGCTGACTGACATCCATTCTCTGCAGCCGACATTGACAGGATTTCTTTCAAGATTGGTCGGCTGCATTAAGCCTTGCGGGCACGGGAGGAAAAGGCTATTTAATTATTTGGCAAATAGAAATCAGTTTCCTCTACACCGTCCCACTCGCCGATGAGCTGCATATCTGCCTGATTCGGCGTGGTGAACGCATCAAAACGCCAGCCTGCGTCAGTATAGATCAGAGTGACCGGATAGGTGCGCGTGTACTCATAGCTTGTTTCCAGCCGATCGTCGCGCTCGGCCTCGGTTTCGTCCTGACGAGGATAGGGATAAGAGTAGTGCGCCGTCACCGTGAAGTCGATACGATCATCCGTCCGTGAGGTCAGAGTATATTCATCTGGAATGTTGCTGTTGTAATATTGGTCGCCGTAGGCGCAGTCGAGGATAAAAAGCCGACCGTCGTGCTCAATGTAGATCGGCGCGTTGCCGTCGTCATTGCAGGTAGACCAGAACGTATCGGTGAACAGCGCGTGGATAACGCGGTCAAAGTCAGCCCAGGACTGCCAACGGCTGTGGGAGCTGATATAGGTATAGTCGGAGCCATCCGGCGTGTACTCGTCGTACTCGGTTTGGCCGCCTGCGGCGGGGAAGGCGTCGTCGATGCCGGTCGTTTCACCGTCAAACATCGCGCTATAGAGCGCAAACGCCTGCCTGTAAAGTGTTTGCTGTTCCGCCGTCAGGAAATCCGGCGCGGCGCGAAGCCGCGCAGCATCATCCAGCGGAAGGTCGGTATCGGTCAAATAATAATCTGTGGGCTTCGATTGATCGGATGTATCCGGCTTTGCTGTGCAGCCTGCAAGCAGCAGGAGCAATACCGCAAGCGCGGTGGGAAATAGACGTTTCATCATGGTGCTTGTCCTCTTGATGTTAGATTTGAGCATGGCCCTTGCACTTTTTATTCTGGGATATATACTTCCGCAGGACGTCCGTGCCAGGGATTCTCCCAGCCGGAGGTCCCGTCCTGATAATACATGGTGACATTTTCGGTGGAATCAAATACATAATTGGCTTGCTGCGGTGCATCGCCCTTGAAGTAGACCGCACGCAAGTTTGGACAGTCGCAAAAAGCACAGTTGCGCAGGAGTGTAACGCTGGAAGGGATCGTCACCGTCTCCAACGAAGTGCAGCCGTAAAAGGCGTTGTCCTGAATTTCCGTCACACCATCCGGAATCACCACAGCGGTTATGCTCGTGCAGCCTTCAAACGCTCCGGTCGTACCCGTGACGTTTCCAATCGCGGAAACAGTTTTTCCGTCGATCTGTGAGGGAATCACAATATCTGTTTCAGTACCGATATACCGGCTAATGGTAACTGTGCCATCCTCGTTTTCCGTTATTTCAAAGTTTGCGGCATCGGTGACAGATCCCTGCGGAGATTCGCCATTGGCTTTGTTCTCCTGCACATCGGTTGTCATTTCTCTATTTTCTATTGGAGTGGACGGCTGGTCATCGGTTTCCGGCGTATTCTGTGTGTCGCTGCATGAACTTAGGGTCATAAGAAGAGCAATACTTACGGTGATGACCGAAAGTCTCGGAATTTGGCGCATGATAAAAGGCCTCCTGCATATTCTGAAATGAAAAATTAAGGTGATGGAATGTAGAGAGATCCCGGCAGCACTATCGGAGTGAGCTTTGAAAGATCGAAGCTGTCAGCCAGTTCTTCAAGCAGATCCCGCGTCAAGCCGTCGGCACTTCCCGCCAAAATAATGATGGTCATAAAGCTGTCCGGCAAATCGCCCAGGATCAATGCTCTTCCGGGGCCAAGCGCCAATGTGGCCGATATGCCGCATAATGTTTGATACTGCCATTCCTGATAACTCATTGCATCGATAACATTGAGAGAAACTTCATTTAGCGTCCCTTTGACGCAGCGCTGCAGCTGATACAACACCTCCATGTTCGAAATATTTGCATTGCCGTCTACATGAAAGCTTCCATCATCAAACATATAAGTTGCTACGCCATCAGTTCCTCCAAGGTATCCGCTACACGGTTCCAAAAGTTCTGGATGGATCGTTAGGTCGTACACTTTAGTATGAAGTTTTAAGCTGTGTTTGTTTGCAATGTGCTCCAGTTCGTCGAACATTTCTTTTGTGTAAACTGTGTAGCCGGAATAACGCTGCAGACTTTCATCGATCACATTACCGAGAGATGAGGAAATCGTGCCGTCCGGATCATACTGATTCAGAAATGCTGACCACTCGGACAATGCCTGACCCTCAGGGGTGTTCATATATCCGGAAAGGCCAATCATACAGGGTTTTGGCATGACCTCTCCCTGCGCATATTCACCGCTTTCACGTTGTTTCGGAAATAGGAGAAGATCGCCAATTCCCAAAAGGTGCGCAGCCATTACTGTAGCAGTTAGACCGACGATAAGTACAGCTATGAGAAGGAGAGATTTGCCACGAGAAAGTTTTACCTTATGATGCTGATATTCAATGGCTTCGACAATAAATTTGTCATCGATCTCATTTAATGCACTGGAGAATTTCTGAGCCAATGTCAACAAGCAAAAACGCCCCTTTCTGCAAGATGCGTTTGTAATTGCTTACGGATTCGGGAAAGCCGGACAGAGACATTCTTTTCCGTCAGACCGGTTCGAGCCGCAATTTCTGCATAGCTGTCGGAGAACCAGTAGCGCCGCAGGAAGATCACGCGGTTTTCCTGTGACAAGTCCCTGAGAAAGTCTTCAATGATCGCAATCAACTCTTTTTCCTCAAGAGAGTCCTCGACCAAAGCTGAGGAAGCAAGACAATCTTCCAATTCTTCCATTGTCGAGTCGTAATTGCTGTTTCGCTTGAGAGCTGTATTGGCCCGATAACGCATGATAGAAATATTCCGAACGATCTTGCAGACAAAGACGGACAGCGGATTGGGCCTGTGCGGAGGGATCGCATTCCAAACGCCGAGATAGGCATCGTTCACGCATTCCTCCGCGTCCTGTTGATCCTTCAAAATGCTGCGGGAAAGATTGTGGCAGGTCGCCCCATATTTGCCGTCCAGCGCTTCGATTGCAAGCTCAGAACGTGCAAAGAACAAATCAATGATCTTAATATCATCCACAAGGAATCACACCCTTCTATTTATTACCTTGCAAATTGGGGTGAAATACTACATCAAAGCAAGAATTTTTATCGGGAATTTTGGAAGATTCCCTGTTCTCCGCTGTCGTATTGCTGTCCCAACATAAAAAGCAATACGACCAGCAAGATCTCATTTCTTCACCCAGACCGGTTTTCGTTCCATTCTATAACAGATGTGCGGGGATATCAAACCCTCGAAGGATTTCGAAATATCTATAGTGTACGTGTATGGTTTGGCACGGAAAACAACCTATAATTTACATTGATGTACCACTTGAAGAACATTTTGCACATAGCTGAAAATATTTATTTGGCTAACTTGTCGAAAAATGAATGGCGCGTTATTCCTTGTAAGAATTTGTTCTCTTTTTACATCTATATATCAGACGTTAAAAGAATTATTGACTTATCCCATCAGCTCCTTTAGTATGGCTATTGATAAAACAAAATGATTTTGCAGTGGAGGCATTCTCATGGAAAGAAACGGAATAGACAAACTCAAAAAAGCCTGCATAATACTCCCGTTGGTCGTTGCGGTCATATTCAATTCCAGTGTTACGGCTATTGATCGTGAGAACAATTCTAAACTGAGCTGCGGAATAGATTCCTATTATGTGAAAGATATGATAGCTCAAGACGATCATATATGGCTTCTTTTGCATGATAGCTCGATAGGCAAAGATGCAGTAGCCTGTATAAATGAAAAGACGCTTGAATTGCAGGCTTGCTATCGAAGCGGCGAAGATTTAGAAGATGAGATGATCATTCAGAATATGTCTGTCCAACCAAATGGTTCAGTTTGGCTTGACCTATTCTATCCGAAGAATCCAAAGGGTTTGCAATACAGCCTTTTTATTCTTCAAGACAATGTTAATGTGGCTGCGGCCAGTAATGTTGTCCTCTGCGAAAATGTTGCCTTATGGGAAAATGGGAGTTCGTTGTGTTACTGGGATAGCGATGAGATCGTCAAATCTGTGGACATTCCTGCTGGCACAGAGCCTTATGCGATTTCGGCATTGAATGGCAGGCCATGTTTTGTAGATGCCTATACTGGCAAGGTATTCCTTTTGAATGAACACGGAAAATGGATCAATCAGTACAGTATCCCAGTTAGCGATAATAAGGTTTTGCCCCAAGAATTTGTAAACTTTTACGCTTCCATGACAAGCTGCGGTAACGAGGTGTACTTGTCGTATCTTGTCGGCCCGGAAAAGAGCAATAGTCTGAACAGAGGCGGCCTTGTGAGGCTCAGCGACGGAAAAAGGCTGGGAGACACTGCCGGTTTGATCGTTCATGCCAAGAAGCAAAATGATGATTCTGTGCAGCTTTATATGACCAACGGTTTCTCCGACAATTCCAAGCTGAAAGAGTACCAACAGCTGTCTATTAAATCAGACACAATCACCGAAGCAAGGGCTTTCCAACAAGACGGCGACAATACGGCTATATATTTGCCGGAAGAGTGGCAGTATAGGGACAACCTCGGCCGTCTATGGGGATGGTCAGAGACAATTCGGAATAGCATTACCTGTATTGATACGGATAGCCTTACAGATACCGACAGCAAGTTCAGTGCGTCTACCGACTATTATGGCTTCCTGGACGCGGATGAGTCAGCATGGTATGGAAGTCAGCAACAGGGCGTTATAAAGTCAGTTGTCCAGTTGGGCATTATGAACGGATATACTGACGGTACATTTCACCCTATAGGCAATATCACACTGAGCGAAGCAATTAAAATGGCTGCTGTTGTCCATGCCACATGTAATAACCAGACAATCTCTTTTTCAGCATCAGATGGTGGTAAATGGTATGATGCCTATCTGAACTATTGTGTAAAAAATCGAATTGTCTCGAGCGACGAATATTCCAGCCTCGATGCTTACGCAACACGAGCGCAAATAGCACATATTTTCGCGAAAGCAACATTTGATTTTGCCGTTGTCAACGACATTGACTATGATTATATTCCTGACGTAAGCGAACGAAGCGAATACGCTGATGAGATACTTGCTCTTTACAGAGCAGGCATCTTGACCGGAGATGAAAGAACCAGAGCATTCAGACCATCTGACACCATTACACGTGCTGAAGCAGCTGCAATAATCTCGAGAGTAGCTTTGCCTACGACGCGAATCAAAATCGTTTAAAATGGGAAATGAAAAATTCTGTGCCCCATGCAGACATGATCTGGAAAAGTAAGCGGTTACGGCATTGCCTGTCTCTGCAAGTCCTATAATGAGGCACGATTTCTGCATAGAATCTTGGAAACATTGTGAGCAAGTGAAATCCGAATTGTTTGCGTTTATGGTTTAAACCATAAATGCCTCGAAGTAAGTTGGGATTCTATCTGTTATTGACACGTATTTTAGAGTCGGTTTGCTATCCTCATCAAATCTTCCATATACCGATACGTCATCGGAGCGCATTCTTGCAGCAACGATATAGCATTGGTATTTCCTGCGTACTTCACCCAATAGGCAAAGCAGTCTGCGAAGTATTCTCTGGCGTTGGTTTTGGCATAGTCTCGCAGCGGCGCGGCGGCAGCTTCTGCACGAAAGAGCTGTTCATGCTCTGCAGGGAATCCCAGCATCCAATCGAGAAAATGTCCGAATTCATGGAGCGTCGCGCTGGCCTCCGAGAGGTAGATGGTTTTCTGGCTGTAGTTGGTGGCTCCAATGCAGCTCATGTTCAGCTGCTTGCTGAGTTCGCTGATGTAGTCGAAGTCGATGCGGTATGCCCAGCCAGCGGCGTTGAAGGTGGCAAGCACCGGCTCCAGCACCTGCCGCAGCGCCAGCAGGTAGTCATTAATGTTGACGCCTGCCGTGTTTACCAGAGCCACCGGCGCGGGCGGAGCCTCAATGCGGAAGCTCTGTGTCAGGACAACATGAAGAATGATTGCCGCATCTCCGCGCGTCACGAGCGCATTGGTATCCGCATCATCAGAGCACAGCCCGAGCTCCCGCCCCACGCGCAGGATGTTGTCAGCCGTGCTGAGCGATGCCCCTCCCTCGTAGAGCGTGCTGTCATAGACCGGAACATCCGCGGCGGCAAAAGCACTCTCAACCAGCACGCTGCGACACATCGGTGAGCGCGGTGCGGAGAGTGCGGTTTCGTTCAGCCAGCCCTGCCGGTAGGCTTCCACGACGCTGCTTCGACCTACATCCTGCCAGCTGTCACCGATAGTTTCCGCACCATAGGCGCGGCAGAGCATGACAGCCCACTGCTCCACAGTGATGAGCTGTTCCGGCGAGAAGCAGTCATTTCCCGTTCCGGCAGCGATCTCACATTTTGCCAGATATATCACGCTTTCATAGCAGTCCGCAGACTCCGGT
>UMGJ01059205.1_pt1 | contig 11301 bp, 10 predicted proteins | sample 1965221 | NCBI WGS metagenome assembly UMGJ01 (sample SAMEA4836067, study PRJEB28245) | human gut metagenome | biome: gut microbiome; material: fecal sample | place: Denmark | collected 2008
CAATGTCTGTAATTTCTATGAAGCAGCTGCTGGAAGCTGGCGTACACTTTGGCCATCAGACCAGAAGATGGAACCCGAAAATGGCTCAGTACATTTTCACCGAGAGAAACGGTATCTACATTATCGATCTGCAGAAGACCGTAAAGAAGCTGGAGGAGGCTTACTTCTTCGTTCGTGATACCGCTGCTGCTGGCGAGTCCATTCTGTTCGTTGGTACCAAGAAGCAGGCTCAGGACGCTATCCGCGAGGAAGCTGAGCGCGCTGGCATGTTCTATGTAAACGCAAGATGGCTGGGCGGCATGCTGACCAACTTCACCACCATGCGTACCCGTATCGCTCGTCTGAACCAGCTGAAGAAGATGCAGGAAGACGGCACCTTCGATCTGCTGCCGAAGAAGGAAGTTATCAAGCTGCAGCTGGAGATCGCTAAGCTGGAGAAGTATCTGGGCGGCGTCAAGGACATGAAGAAGCTGCCGGGCGCTATGTTCGTTGTAGATCCGCGCAAGGAGAAGAACGCAATCGCTGAGGCTCGCAAGCTGAAGATTCCGGTAGTTGCTATCGTTGATACCAACTGTGATCCGGACGAAGTTGATTACGTAATCCCGGGCAACGATGACGCAATCCGCGCTATCAAGCTGATCTCTGCTACCATGGCTAACGCTGTACTGGAAGGCAAGCAGGGCGAGCAGCTGGCATCTGAGGAAGCTGAAGAGAAGGCTGCTGAGTAATCTCTGATACAAAGCAAATAGAAAAAGCCCGCCGCGTTGTTTCGGGCGGGCTTTTTTCACAAAAACGGAACGATTATATCTAGGAGGAATTTACACCATGGCATTTTCTGCAAAGGATGTAAAGGCACTGCGCGAGCAGACCAATGTTGGTATGATGGATTGCAAGAAGGCACTGACCGAAGCTGACGGTGACTTCGACAAGGCAATTGAGATCCTGCGTGAGAAGGGTCTGGCAAAGGCTGCTAAGAAGGCTAGCCGCGTTGCTGCTGAGGGCATCGTAAGCATCGAGATCTGCGACAAGTGCGGCGCTGCTGCAATCGTAGAAGTAAACTCTGAGACCGACTTCGTTGCAAAGAACGCTGACTTCCAGAAGTTCGCTTCTGACGTAGCAAAGGTTGTTATCGCTGAGAATCCGGCAGATCTGGACGCTCTGAAGGCTGCTAAGATGGGCGACGTAACCGTTGAAGGCGCTCTGCAGGAGAAGGTTCTGACCATCGGCGAAAATCTGCAGATCCGCCGCTTCGAGCGTTACGACGAGAGCACCGTAAACGTTGGCTACACCCATATGGGCGGCGTTATCGGCGTTCTGGTTGGTCTGGAAGTTTCCGACAACCTGAAGGGCAATCCGGCAGTTATCGAGCTGGGCAAGGACATCGGCATGCAGGCAGCTGCTATGCGCCCGCTGTTCATGGACAAGTCTGACGTAGATCAGGCTACTCTGGACAAGGAGAAGGAAATCCTGCTCATCCAGGCTACCGAGGAAAACAAGACCGCTGCTAAGCCGAAGCCGCAGCAGATCATCGAGAAGATGGTTATGGGCCGCATCGGCAAGTACTACGAGGAGAACTGCCTCCTGCAGCAGGCTTTCGTAAAGGAGAACAAGGTTTCCGTAGAGAAGCACATCGCTGCTGTTGCTAAGGAACTGGGCGGCTCCATCAAGCTGGTTAAGTACACTCGCTACGAGAAGGGCGAGGGCATCGAGAAGAAGCAGGACGACTTCGCAGCAGAAGTTGCTTCCATGGCAAAGTAATCTCAATACAGCGCAATTTTCAGCCCCTGCTTCGGGCAGGGGCTGTCTTTCCACTAAGACAATTTACTCAGTTGCGGTTTAATCTGCTAAAGTAACCGCGAACGGGAAAGGAGAACTACAATGGCACCACAGAAAGGCAATTTGATGACCTTCCGCGAAGACGTCCGCGTGCTGGACTGCACCATTCGCGACGGAGGACTGTGCAACGACTTCCGCTTTACGGATGATTTCGTTCGAGACTTGTACCAGACCAATCTGGCAACCGGTACGGATTACATGGAGTTTGGATATAAGGCTTCTGTCGATCTGTTCAATCCGGAGGACTTTGGCAAGTGGAAGTTTTGCAGCGATGAGGACATCTATGACATTGTCGGAGACAATGACACCAACATGAAAATCTCTGTCATGGCGGACGTTGGACGCACCGACTACAAGCGCGACATCCGCGAGAGAAGCAACAGTCCGGTGGATTTGGTGCGCGTGGCAACCTACGTCAAGACGATTCCGGCAGCCATTGATATGATTGAGCACTGTGCCAAGATGGGATACGAGACCACCTGCAACGTCATGGCAGTGACGCAGGCGCGCCGCGAGGATCTGCTGGAAGCGCTGGAGCTGCTCGGCAAGTCTCCGATTCACACGGTGTACATTGTAGACAGCTACGGCTCGCTGTATCCGGAGGAAATCCGCGACATTTCGGATATGTATCTGGAAAAGATGGATAAATACGGCAAGCAGGTGGGCATTCACGCGCACAACAACATGCAGCTGGCATTTGCCAATACCATCACCGCCTGCGCAAACGGCGTCAGCATGCTGGACGCAACGATGAACGGCATGGGACGCGGCGCGGGAAACTGCATGATGGAACAGCTCATGACCTTCCTGCGCAACCCGAAATACCAGCTGCCGCCGGTGCTTCGCTTTGTCGAGCAGCATATGGACAAGCTGCGTGCGGAGGGCGTCAAGTGGGGATACGACACGCCGTACCTGCTGACCGGATACATGGACATGCATCCGCGCACGGCAATTGCCTTTACCAAGGACAATCGCCACGACTACGCGACCTACTTTGCCAATCTGGGACACGAATAAAGAAAATACGTATCTGCTGCCGTCGGGTTTGCCTGACGGCAGTTTTTTGTGCTAATTTCCGAAGAACCTGTCAGTTTTATGTCAGGTGTTGTGCAAATAGAAAAATTAAGCTATAATAATAGCAACAGTACGAACGCACAAAGGGAGGAGAAGGCTATGACCTTGAGAAATCTGCGCATTTTTTTGGCGGTTGCGGACTGCGGCAGCATGAGCGAGGCGGCAAAGAAAATGCACATTGCGCAGCCCTCTGTCAGCGGCACAATCAGTGAAATTGAGGAGCAGTATCAGGTGCGCCTGTTCGAACGGCTGGGCAGACGGCTGTATATCACGCCGACCGGTGAGCAGCTGTGTGAATATGCGCGGCATATTTTGTCCGCCTTTGACTCGATGGAACAGCGCCTGCGCAATGCGGATGACACGGATATGCTCCGCATCGGCGCGACGGTCACGGTGGGAACCTGCATTTTGGGAGATGTTCTCAAGCGCTACATTGCGGAAACCGGCCATCCGGCGCCGCGAGTGCTCGTGGACAACACGCAGGTCATCGAACAGCAGCTGCTCAAGAGCGAATTAGATGCCGCCATCGTGGAGGGCAGCATTTCCAGTCCGGATCTCGTCACGCAGTGCATGATGAATGACCCGCTGGCGCTGGTGTGCGCGGCGCATCACAATCCGTTTGGAGAGCGCCGGTGCGTCAGCATGGCGGAATTGCAGCGCGTTCCGTTTATTCTGCGCGAGAAGGGCAGCGGCACACGAGAGGTGTTTGAGCGCGCGATGCCGCACATCAACGCTCAGTGGGTGTGCAACAACAGCGAGGCAATTTTGCACGGCGTCGAGCAGGGCTTCGGCATGACGGTGATTTCGCGTCGGCTGGCGGAGCAACGGCTGGCAAGCGGCAGCCTTATCGAGCTGTGCGTGACGGATATGTCGCTGGAACGGCAGTTCTCCGTGGTTTGGCATAAAAACAAATACAAAAGCAACAGCTTACAGCAGTTTATAGACATCAGCACACAGTATGGCTTGGAACAGGAACGAACATAAAACAAAATCTCCTTCCCGCGGGAAGGAGATTGTTTTTGCTCAAATGCGCGCCTCAATAGCATCGTTGAGTGTCTGAATGGCTTTGATGCGCCCGAATTTTTTATCCTGCGATTCCACAATCGTCCACGGCGCGTATTCCGTAGAGGTCAGACGAATCATGTCGTTGACAGCGGTTTCGTATTGATCCCACTTTTCGCGGTTGCGCCAGTCCTCATCCGTGATTTTCCATTGTTTTTCCGGCGTCTCCTGCCGTTCCTTGAAGCGGCGCAGCTGCTCATCTGAATCAATGTGCAGCCAGAATTTGATGAGAATGGCGCCCCATTTTTGCAGCTCGTATTCCAGTTCGTTGATTTCCTGATAGGCGCGCTTCCATTCTTCCTCTGTGCAGAAGCCTTCCAGCCGCTCGACCATGACGCGGCCGTACCATGTGCGGTCAAACACCGTGATGTGTCCGTCCTCCGGAAAATGCTGCCAGAACCGCCACAGATGGTTGTGCGCCTTTTCCGTCGGCGTCGGGGACGCAATCGGCACCACCTCATAGCCGCGCGGATCCAATGCTGCCGTCAGGCGCTTGATGTTGCCGCCCTTTCCGGCTGCGTCCCAGCCCTCGTATGCTACGATGACCGGAATGCGCTTGCGATACACGATGTTGTGCAGCTTGGCGAGCTTTTTTTGCTCCTTGTGCAGCAGGTTTCGATAGACGTCCTCGTCAATGGAGCGGTACAGCGGGACATCCTCCAGCAGCGGCTTTTTGACCAGATGGAAGGTGTGCATCTGGGCGTGATACTCTGACGGGATAATTACCTTTTTCTCGTCCAGCGCGGAGCGAATCGACTGCACGATGACTTGATAGATTTCATTCATCGCGCTGCGGCGCTCCTGCGCGCTGATGACGTGCCACGGCGCGAACACCGTGTTGGTTTTTTCCAGCATTTCGTCGTAGACGCGGTAGTATTCCTTGTAGTGCTTGTTGCGGTATTGGTCGCGCTCCGTCACGCGCCAGCGGGTGTTTTTGTCGCGCATGAGTTTTTCCTGCCGGTGCGCCTGCTCCTTGGCGGAGATGTGCAGGAAAAACTTGATGATGAGATAGCCGTCCTGCGACAGCTCTCGCTCAAATGTGTTGATGCTCTCCATGCGGCTGTACGCCTCGTCAACCGAGAGATTGTTTTCCAAACGGGCGCGGGAGACCTCCGGATACCAGCTCTCGTCAAAAATCGCCATTTGTCCGCGCTCCGGAGTGCGCCGCCAGTGCCGCCACAAAAACGGATAGCGCTGTTCCTCCGGCGTGGGGTCCTTGGTGTTGTAGACCTTGAAGAAGCGCGGGTCGAGTGTCTGAATCATGCTGGCAATCATGCTTCCTTTGCCGGAAGAATCCCAGCCCTCAAACAAAACGATGACCGGCAGCTTACTCTCCTTCATGCGGTGCTGGAGCTGGGCAAGCTCCCCGCGCACCTCGCGCGTTTCCAAACGGTATTCAATATCCGTCATGTGGCGGTTGAAATCGACGTGATTCAGCATAAAGACCCTCCTTTGTCTCTGAATGTAACAATGGATAATTCTTATTATAGCATAGTTTGCGGGGAATTTCACGGAATATTCGGCGCGGGAAAAAATAACAATGGAGAAAACAAGTGGAAATACTTGACAGATGACACTGAAATCTGATAGTATATGTATATAGATAGTAAAAATGATTCCTGTTTTTAAGTGGAACGGTAACAGAGGGAGGTGCAACTCGATGAAATATTCCAGACAGAGAGAGCTTGTGCGGGAGGCAGTGGAAAAATCTTCGATTCACCCGACGGCGGATGAGGTGTATCAGGAGGTTCGGAAGCGGGAGCCGACCATCAGCTTGGCGACAGTGTACCGCAATCTCAATCAGCTTTCGGAAAATCATCTGATTCGGCGCGTTGTCGTTCCGGGAGATTCCGACCATTTCGACCACACGCTCAAGGAGCATGAGCACATGATCTGCACCCAGTGCGGATGCGTGGTGGACATTTGGCCGCAGGTATCGCTGCAGGCGCTGTTTTCCGGCATGGAGGGCGCGCACATCACAGGGTACGATTTGACGCTGTACGGCGTTTGCGACGGCTGCGCGCGCAAGCGCGGCGAGGCGCAGCAGCAGGATACAGAGCATGTATAACGAAAAGCAGGTGTTTTTGACACCTGCTTTTTTGTGCTGTGACAAGAATTGTCAGAATTGTGTAAAATCCGTTGCGATATTTGAATGAATTTGGTATAATAAACATATTATCAGCAGCCCAAAGAGAGAGCAAAACGGCAGGCTGAATCAAAAGAATGGGACTTGTAGAAGGAGGAACCAGCATGAAACGAATTGGTATGCTGACAAGCGGCGGCGATTGTCAGGGCTTGAACTCGACCCTGCGCGGCGTTGCAAAAGCGCTGTATGAGGAATACGGCAAGGAAGTAGAAATCTACGGCTTTAAGGATGGATACAAGGGACTCATTCAGGGAGAATACCGCCTCATGTCTTCGAGCGACTTTTCCGGCATTCTGACGATTGGCGGCACCATTCTCGGCACTTCGCGCCAGCCGTTTAAAAATATGCGCGACAAGGACGAAAACGGCGTTGATAAGGTCACAAAGATGATTCAGACCTACAACGACATGAAGTTGGACTGTCTGGTTATTCTCGGCGGCAACGGCACGACAAAGACCGCGAACCTGCTGCGCGAGGAAGGTCTGAACATCATTTCTCTGCCAAAGACCATCGACAACGACCTGTGGGGCACCGAGGTTACGTTCGGCTATCAGACCGCGGTGGACATTGCGACCGACGTGCTGGATAAGGTGCATTCGACGGCGACCTCTCACAGCCGCGTATTTTTGGTAGAAATCATGGGTCATGGTGCCGGCTGGCTGACCCTGAGCGCAGGCATTGCGGGCGGCGCAGATATTATTCTGATTCCGGAAATCCCGTATGATTTGGACGCGGTTGTCTATGAGCTGGAGGAGCGCCGCCGTCACGGCCACGCGTTCAGCATTGTCGCTGTGGCAGAGGGCGCGATTTCCAAGGAAGAAGCAAAGATGTCCAAGAAGGAATTCAAGGCAGCCCGTGCAAAGATGACAGATCCGTCTATCAGCTTCAAGCTGGCTCGTGAGCTGGGTGAGAGATGCTCGCAGGAAATCCGCGTCGTGAATCCGGGACACATTCAGCGCGGCGGCGGTCCGGATGCGTATGACCGCATTCTGACCACGCGTCTGGGTACCGGCGCGGCACGCTTGATTAAGCACAAGCAGTACGGCAACATGGTAGCGATTCGCAACAATGAAATCGTTGCGGTTCCGCTCAGCGAGGTTGCCGGAAAGCTCAAGACGGTGCCGGTAGACAACGATCTGGTACAGGCAGCGCGCGACATCGGCATCAGCTTCGGCGATGAGAGTCCGGAAAAGGACAAGAAGAAGGACAAAGACAAGAAAAAGGATAAAGACAAAAAGGACAAAGAAAAGAAGGACGAAAAAGCATAAGTTTTTTTTGATGCAGGGGGCTGTCCAAACGATTGGGCAGCCCCTGTGTTCGTCTGAAGGAGGAACGTATGAGAGCAGCACTGATCCAGCTTCGCGTCAGCAGCGGAGAAGTACCGGCACAGCGCTGGATGCGGGTAGAGCGCATGCTGTCCCAGCTGATGGGGCAATGTGTGGACTTGATTTTGCTGCCGGAATTGTGGAGCGTTGGATTTTCCAACTTTGCACAGTATCGGGAAGCGGCGGAGCCGCTGCACGGAACGACTCTGCTGCGGTTGGCGCCGTGGGCGCGCAAGCTGGAGGCGCACATCATGACAGGCAGCTTTGTGGAGCGCTGCGGCAGCCAGTACTATAACACGTCGGCGCTGTTGGACAGCCGCGGCATTTTGACGGGGACGTATCGAAAAATACATCTGTTTGGATACGATTCGCAGGAACGGCAGCTGCTGACGGCGGGCAGCCAGACCAGTGAAGTTTTGACATCATATGGCGTTGTGGGTATGGCTACCTGCTATGACCTGCGGTTTCCCGAACAATTTCGCCGCATGGTGTCGCGCAGCGCGGAGATGTTTTTGGTTTGCGCGGCATGGCCGAAAGCGCGCGCAGAGGATTGGGAGCTGCTCTGCCGCGCGCGTGCGCTGGAGAACCAGAGCTTTTTGCTCGCCTGCAACACCTGCGGCACGTGCGGCGGCGCGGAAGGCGGCGGGCACAGCATGATTGTCTCTCCGGAGGGCAAAATTTTGGCGCAGGCGGGCGAAACGGAACAGGTGCTTGTCGCGGACATCGACCTGAGTGAAACGGCAAATTTTCGTGCACGATTTCCTGCATTGCGCGACCGCGTCTGCATGTCTTGAATCTTGCTCGCCGGCCTGCGGAGAAAATGACAGAAATATCGCGCAAAGTGTACCATGTTTACACATATCCTGCAGAAAAAAACGAGATAATTGTGAGAAATGCCGATTCTTTCCGCGTTTTTCGAGTAATTTGGGATGTTTTTCATATTGACATTCTGACGCTGGTTAGATAACATAAAAGCACAGGATTTATACCTAAGATAATTTTTCAGGAAAGAGGTTAAACAAAGATGGCATCTATTGATTTGAGCAAATATGGCATCAGTGGCGCTACCGAGATTGTTTACAATCCGTCTTACGAGCAGCTGTTCGAAGAGGAGACCAAGGAAGGTCTGTCCGGTTACGAAGTTGGCAAGCTGACCGAGCTGGACGCTGTAAACGTTATGACTGGTATTTACACCGGCCGTTCCCCGAAGGACAAGTTCATCGTTATGGACGACAACTCCAAGGACACGGTATGGTGGACTTCTGACGAGTACAAGAACGACAACCATCCGGCATCTCAGGAAGCTTGGAAGGCTGTTAAGGAGCTCGCAGTAAAGGAACTGTCCAACAAGAGACTGTTTGTTGTTGATGCATTCTGCGGCGCAAACAAGGATACCCGCATGGCTATCCGCTTCATCGTAGAAGTAGCTTGGCAGGCACACTTTGTTACTAACATGTTCATCAAGCCGACTGCTGAAGAGCTGAAGAACTTTGAGCCGGACTTCGTTGTTTACAACGCTTCTAAGGCTAAGGTTGAGAACTACAAGGAACTGGGTCTGAACTCTGAGACCGCGTTGTCTTCAACATCACCAGCCGTGAGCAGGTTATCATCAACACCTGGTACGGCGGCGAGATGAAGAAGGGTATGTTCTCCATGATGAACTACTACCTGCCGCTGAAGGGCATCGCTGCTATGCACTGCTCCGCAAATACCGATCTGAACGGTGAGAACACCGCTATCTTCTTCGGTCTGTCCGGTACCGGCAAGACCACCCTGTCCACCGACCCGAAGCGCCTGCTGATCGGCGACGACGAGCACGGCTGGGACGACAACGGCGTGTTCAACTTCGAGGGCGGCTGCTACGCAAAGGTCATCAATCTGGATAAGGAATCCGAGCCGGACATCTACAACGCCATCCGTCGTGACGCTCTGCTCGAGAACGTTACCGTTGCTGAGGACGGCAAGATCGACTTCGCTGACAAGAGCGTAACCGAGAACACCCGTGTATCCTACCCGATTGACCACATTCAGAACATCGTTCGCCCGATTTCTTCTGCACCGGCAGCTAAGAACGTAATCTTCCTGTCCGCAGATGCATTCGGCGTACTGCCGCCGGTTTCCGTACTGACTCCGGAGCAGACCCAGTACTACTTCCTGTCCGGCTTCACCGCTAAGCTGGCTGGCACCGAGCGCGGCATCACCGAGCCGACCCCGACCTTCTCCGCTTGCTTCGGTCAGGCATTCCTGGAACTGCATCCGACCAAGTACGCAGAAGAGCTGGTTAAGAAGATGAAAATGAGCGGCGCAAAGGCTTACCTCGTAAACACCGGCTGGAACGGCTCCGGCAAGCGTATCTCCATCAAGGATACCCGCGGCATCATTGACGCAATCCTGAAGGGCGATATCAAGACCGCTCCGACCAAGACCATTCCGTACTTCAACTTTGAAGTTCCGACCGAACTGCCGGGCGTTGACTCCGGCATTCTGGATCCGCGCGACACCTACGCTGATGCTTCCGAGTGGGATGCAAAGGCTAAGGATCTGGCTGGCAGATTCATCAAGAACTTTGCAAAGTACGAAGGCAACGAAGCTGGCAAGGCTCTGGTTGCAGCAGGCCCGCAGCTGTAATTGGCTGACGAGAACGCTCGTACTGTATAAAAAACACAACAGCGAGATTGCACATCGAAAGATGGGCAGTCTCGCTGCTTTTTTATTTTGCGCGGCAGACGCCGGTTCCGTCAAAATGCGGAATAAAGCTCTCGCTGATGGCTTCTGCGTCCTGCGTCCAGCCGTCTAAGCCGAGAAACGCCATTTGCTCACACGCCTCGGCATACGCTTCGTCCGTGATGGGCTGCAGCAGCTCCGGATAGTCGGTCAAATCCGTGCACGGTGTAAACTGCCGCATCAGGCTGACAAAGACCTCGGTGCCCCAGCGCTTGGCGATGGTGCGCAGAATGTGCGCCGTGTCTGAACCGAGATTCGGCAGCATCAAGTGGCGGATAATGGTGCCGGAACGCATCAGACCGTCTGCGTCGATGACCGGTTCGGCTGTCTGCCGCACCATTTCGTCGATGGCATCGACGGTGACATCAAAGTAATCCGGCGCGCGGGAATAGCGCTCACTGTAATAGGAGCTGTAATATTTGAAGTCGGGCAGATAAATGTCAATCAGTCCGTCCAACATGCGCAGCGTCTCGACGCGCTCATAGCCGCCGCAGTTGTACACAATCGGGATGGTCAAGCCGCGCCTGCGTGCGAGCGGAATCGCCTGCGTGAGCTGTGCGGCATATTGTGTCGGCGTGACCAGATCAATGTTGTGGGCACCGCGCTGCTGCAGAGACAAAAACGTATCTGCCAGACCGGAGATGTCCGTGCAAATACCGGATGCGTCTGCGTCCAAGCCGGAAATGTCATGGTTTTGACAGTACACGCAGCCGAGCGGACAGTGACAGAAAAAGACCGTGCCTGCGCCGTTGGTGCCGGATAGGCACGGCTCCTCCCATTGGTGCAGAGAAGCGAGACCGATACGAATGCGCGCATCGGCACCGCAGAACCCGTGTTCGCCTGCGTTTCGGTTTGCACCGCACAGCCGCGGGCACAGGGTACAGTGTTCGAGCATGAAAACGCCTCCTTTCTCGTCTATCATAGCATAAAAGACTGGGAAAATACAAGAAAATGCGATATACTGTTGTGTAGAGAAAACACGGACAGATGGGAGCGTCACAGAATGGATTTTTCAAAGTTTCCTGAGCTGGCAAAGGCAGCCAGAGGAGAGGTACAGGCAGATTTGGTATTTCGCGGCGGAAACGTTATCAATGTGTTTACGGGAGAAATTCTGCGCACATCGGTTGCCGTCAA